>Ga0247819_10000658_pt1 | contig 19697 bp, 31 predicted proteins | sample 13C_Xylose_Day6_FD_193428 | JGI IMG/M metagenome (GOLD analysis project Ga0247819, IMG submission 193428) | Soil microbial communities from agricultural site in Penn Yan, New York, United States - 13C_Xylose_Day6 | ecosystem: Environmental > Terrestrial > Soil > Agricultural land | place: USA...
CTTATCAACTTCAAGGTCTGGCATACCAAAGGTGAAGAAGTCAATCTGAAGCTTCACCTGTACCCCAATGATCCCAATCGGAATATTCTGAGCGGGAACGGTTATTGCTGGCACGTGGATCTCGACCAGTTTCCCGGTCGTCATATCTCTCGTGGCTACAGTCTCCGTAAATGGGAGAGCGGTCGAAAACCAAGGGGTTAGTTATGGCTGGTAGTAAAGCTGTTTATACTGAGGGACCTGACAGTACGTTCACCCACATGGGGACGATGTACAGTGTTGATCAGCTCTTGTCTCTTACTCGTGATTTAGAAGTAACCCAACTCTCTTTAGACAAACTAAAGTGGATGGTTGAAGAGGACTTCGATATCAAACGAGTGAGGGCGGCTGATACAAGCGTCCCTGTACTGGTTTACAGGTTGCCCAATCGAAACTGGGTGACCTTGGACGGTTATCATCGGGTTGTTAAAGCTATTCGTCTGGATAAGCTCAAGAGCATTCCGGCTAAAATTGTGACTGATAAATTATTCCAACAACTCACTCCTCTTTCTTGATAGGTGCTTTATGCTCAACGATAATCAACGTCACGTTATGCGCGGTCAAACTGTTTTCACGGAAGCACAAGTTCAACGCCGTATTCAGCGGGCATTGGAAGATGAATCGCTCAAGAAACCAGCACCGACTCTTTCCAAGCGTGAAATGTATGTGGCGGTACTGGGGCAGTTGGGGATCACTGATCTGAATTCGGAAAGCACTCCGTCTTCCAACTGGTCGAAGAACGGAGAGAAAGACTGTCACCCGGATCTGATCGACAAAGAACGCGGTAGCCTGATGCTCGGTAATCACACCGATGACGAGCTGGCTAACGCAGTGTTCATGTACGGTGATCGGTCCGACCACGAGAAAACCCGGTCTCTCCTCGCTGGGGAGATCTCCAGTATCGCTTACCTCACCGCAGGTAAGGAACGTATCCGCTGGTTGTCCCGTCATCTGGAACTGGCGCTCAAGAAGATCCAAGAGCTGACCGCTCGTGTCAAAGAGCTTGAGGGTGTTCCCAACGTAATCGGAGAATAGTCATGAGCATATACGGCGATAAGAGTCACGTGGTTCTGCTTAAGTGCGAAGGCGCTGGACCTGTTAGCGCTGCCGCTGTTGCTGTCGTGGAAGGAATGATGAAGTCGGTTATCTATGACTTCGGTGACATTCTGGCGGAGGACATCTCCGAGGGTTGGATGGACGAGAGCTACGCCACCAAAGCTCACGGTGTTCTGGAGGACAAAGACCCGGGTGAATCAAAAGAGTGGCTTTCCTGCGATAACCTCCGGTTCACAACTCTGGAGGACGCGGTAGAGGCGTCTAGCATCGAAGCTGAGAACCTCATGACCAAGCTCATGGCTCAGAACCATCACGTCTTGGAGACCCTCTCAAGCGGCTGGGTAATCGACGACGTAAATATTCTCAAGAGACTACCCAATCTCTGGGTCGTTCAAATCAACGGATCCCGTTTCCCTTATTAAGGAGATGAGTCATGCCCAGCTTGATTTCAAGTTTAGGAGCACAACGAGTAAAGACTATGGCACGGAAAACCAACAACGAACTTAGCGCACTGCCTGGGTTCTTCTACCATCCCCAAGATTCCGAAGGCTTGGAGGAACTGACGTACGAACAGCGCTGCGAGATTTACAGCAATCAAGGTAGCTACGGTATCGACCTCGGTAATAAAGGCGACGTGGAGTGCTACTTGTCTAATGCACGCATCCCAACTCATCGGCGTCCAGGAACGGCGATGCCGGGGTTCGGTAAGGTTCCTATCGATCTGCGCGGGGTCCTCGAACTCAAATGATCAGTACCCACGCTAAAGACTGGTTCAAGGATTACATGAACGTCATGGCGGTGGTCGTTTATATGACCATGGGTATCACGGGACAGAATAAGCAGACTATTGTTCTCCTGCTCATTTACATGTTCTTGGGAATGGTCTGCAAGCTCAGTGCTCCCGCTAGCCTTCTCCTGTCAATGTTTTTATTGATAGTCGGTGTGAATATATCCTCTTAGCAATACTAAGGATAACCACCAAAGGAAGCCGCGATGTCTGTATCTCTGAAAGATCACATCCAGAAACTTATTGATAAGACTGAGTGTGAGCAAACCTCTGAGGTTCTGAGTCGTATCACTGAACTGTTCGATGTAGTCGCCCACGGTGAAAAAGGTCATCGGGATTGGCTGGAAAAGGCGATCGAAAGTCATTTCCTTGGATTGCCTCTCCCGGACTATGTAGCCAAGTGACCACCCGCATACTACCCTACCAGCCCATAAGGCTGGTAGGGTAACTATGTCCGCATTTAAATTGTACTGAAACACGCATCTATATCATTAGTCTGTAATGCAGTCGATAGGGGATAGTTATGTTGTACCTTTTCAGCAGTGAGGAAGAGGCTCATTATTGTGAGGTTACGATCGAGTGTCTACGACGAGAAGTCTATTCCTACAACAATGATCTTTTCCTACTTGACCAACGGTTAGATGATCAACTGCATCCGCCTTGCGCCAAAGAACGGGCTGCGCTCGACGCTGTCAAAGCAAGGGTGCTCCGGCGCCGTCAGTTCTCGGCTAAACTGATCCAAGGTATCCGGGAGGTAGTGCTTAATCCACCTTCTTTGGAAGCCCGTGTTTTTGGTTGGGTTGCACGAGTTCTTTCTTTCCGTTATGTTTAATCAATTTCTGGAGTATGCCGATAATGCCTGAGTGCAATCAAAAAGTACCCAAAGAACGTGGTCCCGTAAGCACCGTAGTCCGAGACTTCTTCTCCGCCTTCTTGGTTGAGCTATTGGTGATATATGGTATTTTCAAGGACATGTTCAACTTTCGGGAAGTAATTCTGATGTCTACTGCACAGAACGAAAAGGACAAGAAATATATTGCCGGGTTCAAGGAATATATTTATTGGGAACCTGAGGGTGATGCCGTAACACTCGATGGCTGTTTTGATCTTGATCAACTCAGAACCATTGTTCGATTCATGGAGAACGGCGGTCCCGGTAAAGGCAGTTGTAAGCACGAAGACCTTTAACTTGCAAGCATAACCCTACCTAGCCTTACGGGCTAGGTAGGGGCTACGCACTTTCTTTTTTTTTGCATCAAGCGGCCAACGCTACAGGTTTAGGTTCTGTTGGGTTGTTCAAGATGCGGTGCAGATTTACACCCGCCATGATCATTTTCTTCTTCCACGGAGTAACTTCCAACACATCCATGGACTCCTTCAAGATCGCGTCGATTTCTTTACGGTTAACCTTGACCTTTGTTTCTACTCCGTTCCTCATCTCGAGGATGTAGTAGGTGGTGCAAAGCTTGTCGTGCAGAGTCGTGCACTGGGTGTACTCACCGATCGGAGGAAGCAACCACCAGAGGAAGCGAGGGATAGTCGCGCCGTCTGTTTGGAAGCCAGTCTCTACAGTGACATACTGCGGAGAGTTTTCCTTACCGATGTAGTAATTGAATCCAGGAACAGTATCCCAAATATCCTTTTTGTTGAGCACACTTGCTATCTTGTTAAACCGCAATTGCTCTTCGGCACTAAAACGGGTAAATGTACTCATCTATCATTCCTTAGAAAATAGCTGGGATTACACTCCCTCCGAAGAGGGAGGTTACTACTTACACCGTGAAGAATTCTTCCTCAGTTGGTAAGGTTGGCAGGTCTTCCATGGTAAGCGCATCCCGCGCGCCATCTTTAACTGCCCACGTTTTTCGATAACCCTCGTTAGCCGCTACGAAAGCTGCGTCCGCTACGGCTACCATTTCAGTGGCAGTGATGTTCACTACAACGTTCTCATAAACACGGAAGGAGAAGTTCATCTCCCCACCGGCTTCAACCACTTCCTTGGCCACAGTACGCAGGCCCAGCAAGTTGGAACGGTCAGCGTTACGGATTTGGACGTGGTAAACGTTCTCGCCGAAAGTGTGTGGGAAACCACGATCGAACTGCGTGATGCGCATTGTCTCGGCCTGAGCTTGCAGAGAAGCCTTGGCGGTGGCCAGTTGTTCAGCGAGTTCTACTTCGCCGTACGTACGGGAGATCCACGTCTGGGTCCAGACACCGTTGATTTCTTCTGGAGTACCTTCGGAAACAACGTCATTGACAGGCGCTGGTCTTTCTTCAACAACACGAATACCAAAACCGAGAAGGGTCTCGGCATCAGTGGTAGGGCCGAACGCAGTGTACGGCGCGTATTTGGCCAAGTTGTCCATGAAGAGTGGGTAGGTACCCGATTCCACATGGATCAACCGAGTTTGACGAGTTACTGTAGTCATGCTTGCTTTCCTTACAGGACAAGTTCAAAGAGAGGACGCCATGAGTGCTGGACGTGCACGCCGTTGGTCCCTAGGCTGACGTTGAGAGCATCTGGTTGGGTGCCACTACCGCGGTTAATGCAGATGTTGTTTTGCAAGTCAGTGGAGAACGTGATCCAGGATCCGTTGGTCAGGTCGTCCATCGTCTTGATACCCAAGGCCTCTGCGTAGAAACGGTTCTGGAATACGTAAGCGAGAATCAGGTCGTATTCCCCACCAGTCTGATCCGCTGCTGTAGCCCCGGTACTGGACATCACCGCACGAGAAGTTGGAACTCGCATGATGAACGAATGATCACCCCGAGTTACCTGTTTAGCCTGCGGAATAGTCCCGAATGTAGTTTTGGCATAAGGAGCCCAATCAGCACTCGGGAAGTTCCCGTAGATAACCCCAGCTCGGTACAGCTGCTCCCACGTGAGGTTGTTGTACAGAGCCTGACTGGCGATAAACAGAATCTTGCCTTTATAGACAAACTTCAGCCAACCCAAATCAGCGGCAGTGTTCTCAGTGGAAGAAGCGGTAATGGAACCCACGTAGTTCTTGCACTCTTGCGCGGAAAACAGGTCAGACATCGGCATCTTGCCAAAGTAACCAAAGTTCCAGTCACCCCGGAGAAGCGCTTGTGGACCAGGGCCCGTGTAAGGCATGTACGCCAATGCTTTATTCGGCGTCAGCGCGACATCAGTGCCTTTACGAGAGGCTACTCGGTAGTAATAGAGCTGGTTACGAACAGCCGTATCATCCGTGTACGTCAAACTACCCGCTGGCAATGTCACCAAAGCTGCCGGCAACGCGCCATCAGGGATAGGCGCTGCGGCTCTGTAAACCGTGTAATCATCTGCCGCGTTAGGGTCAGACCAATCAATCTTAATACCCATTTAATTCTCCGTTAACCCGGAATATATTCAAGAACAGGAACCCACGAGATCCAAGCGCCCGAAGCGGAGCCGGTGATGTTCCGACCAAACACGCTAGACCAGTCCGAGTTACTTGCCGACCAGTTATTAGACCCGCTGAAGTGCTGAGTGGCCATCAATGGATAAGGAACCCCAGCAGCATCGCCCCATTTAAACGGTTGTAGCAACGGAACATCAGCAGCGAGAATTGCTGTCGTCATGGAGCACATCAACTCACACCACTCACTGCCTTTAAAGGTAGTGCGGTCCGGAACGTTCTGATCAGTCGGCAAGGTACTGTTTTTAGGGATGCGGACCAAGAAACTATCACTACCCACGGTGACAACCTTTTTCTGGTTGACCAAAGTGTTAATAGCCGGTTGCGCGCCTATAGTGGTGAGGTTAAACGGAGCAGCCCCAAAATCATCGGTTCCGTACACCAGTCCCAAGTTATAAATCTGGGACCATGTAGTAGTCCCTGCTGTATTGAACACGGCGTTCGGGAAGAACAAGATCTTGCCCTTAAAGACAAACTTGTACCAGCCGGTCATGGTTCCGTCAGCTGGCGCCCCACCGAGTTGGTTGCTGGCGTTTACCGCCGTACGTAACCCGGAGATCGTGAACAACTGAGCCGCTGGAACGAATCCCATGTAACCCGCGTCCCACGTTCCCCGCAAGACGGTGTTGTTACCCGGTCCCGTCTTGGAGAAGTTACCGTAACACAGACACTGACTGTACTGGGTTGTAGCCCCGGCTTTAACAGCCTCCAGCATGTAGTAGCGAACGGTCTTGTCAGGGACCGTGGTGTCCGTGTACGTCGTGGCGGACCCGCTCAGAGGAATGGTATTCGTGGGGAGTGTGTTCCAAGTGAACGGAGTATTCGACCAGTACAGCGTCAAAGAATCCGCCGCCATTGCAGTCCAATCAATTTTGATAGACATCGGTGACTCCTCAGACTTCCATGAGTTCCAGCACTGGCCACCAGCCCCACGCCACGCCGTTCCATGTTGCAGCGGCTCGGTTAGCGGGACCTGTACGGTTAGCTGTGCTACTGCCCCGTACTAGGTTGTTAGCCGTGTTACCAGCTGCGATACGTTCTTGAACGACGCTACCACTGGTTACACCGGTCAGGCCCATACCGAGGTCGGCTACAGTGGCTTGCTGGACGTTAGCCATGCGTTGTTGATCGGGGCAATACATCGACAATGGATAAACCAAGTCCATCCATTCATTTGGCCATGTTTCCAACGGCTCACCAATGGCTGGGGTCACTGGGTAACGGACCAGAGTGTCGTCAAAGCCTGTCATGCAGCGCACACGGAACTGTTCACCCCCGATGGTAACCTTGGCACTCTGGTTGACGTTAGCACCGGCGTTCGAAGGCCCAGGGCCGTCTACACCGTATACCAGACCTAGGTCGTACAACGTCTTCCAGCCAATGTTACCCACCAACGGACCGTTAGGAACAAAGAGAACCTTACCGTTGCGAATGAACTTGTGCCAGATTGGGCCTTGCTGGTTAACCACACCAATGGTCAGACCAACCGCTGCGCGCAGGTCGTTGGTGTTGATCAGTTCACCAGAAGTCAGAGTGCCGAAATACCCGTAGGTGAAGTCACCCATCTGGATCGAGGTCGGGCCGGGGCCTTTCCGTGGAACAGCGCGAATAGGAATGTTGTCGGTGCTTTGTTTATCCGAACCGACAATGGTTTCGTACACGTAGTAGTACAACACGTCGCGTACAGTGGTGGTATCGGTGTACGTGCTCTCACCGTTGGTCAGGGTTGCAATGGGGTTAGCCAAGTTAGCCCGATCCAGTTTGGTAGTACCGCGGTAAATCTTGGTGGTAAACGTACCTGGAGCATTCAGGTTAGTCCACGACAGAATTGTATCCATTGTTCACTTCCTTAAGCGACGTACGAGCCAGTGATGGTGAAAGCCTTGAGAGTAGGCGATTCAGAAGTCCCTCTAGGACCGGAGACTTTGAGAGCCTGATTAGCAAAGCTGTAATTGGCGGTAGGTAGTTTATAAGCCCAGCTCTTTTGTCTTGGAGCAGCTACCTTTAAAGCGGGGTTGCCGGTCCATTGACGTACTTCGGTGATAACTGGGGTGAAGGGACCCGGGGTCCGGTAAAGCGGGTTGTAGGGGTCCTTAGCCGCTTCGTCAGGAATCAACTCTAATACCGGGCGCCAGCCGTGGGCGTTAATAATCCCCGACAACCTATCAGTCTTGAGGACCGTTCGCGCCGCGTTAATGATCTGAGCACCACTTCCGTCACCTCGAACAAAACAACTGTTAACGTTAGTCGACAGTGTTTCCTGCACAAGACTATCGGGCCCCGCTGACGGAGACAGGCCTGTGGCCGCATAACCAAAGTTAGCGAACTTAGGCGCAGCCACTCCGCCGTTGGTGTCGTTAACGGTACGGCCAAACAACTGGTTCCACTCGCCAGTGGTAATCTGTCCACCAGTGGTTGGGTCAGCTGGATAACCGGTTGGGAGTCGAGGTTTTAATACCCACAGTTTCTGACCTTCATACTTCGGCATCTGGATGTATTGATGCTTGGGAGTAGCAAGAGGGTACTTACCGTTATCCCGTGTTGCGTACACCAGTCCAGCCGCGTACAAGTCAGCCCAAGAGATGTTGCTGCGGAAGGGCATCTTGGCAACGAAGGTAACTACCCCATTCCAGATGAACTTCAGCCACATGTTCCCGCCGGCTGCCGCTACCGCTGCGGGGTTGTCGGTCCCCTGATAAAGACCGGCTTGTCCAGCCACCTGAGAGGGAGTAAACAACTGAGTGTCTGTCACCTCGCCAAAGTAACCCAAGTTTGCGTCACCGGAGATCAGGGCCTTAGGTCCGGGCCCTGAGTTACCGATGTAAATCGTCTTACCCCCTGTGGAGAGCAATAGTTCATTCATAGCAACCACCTTCTATTTAACAGTTAAGGTGCTGGTCCGATCAGCTCCAGTACAGGTCTCCAGCCATAGCCACCGTGAGTAGCTCCAGGTGCTTGGTACCAGAGCCCATTGAAACCAGGGTAACCCCGAGTCAATGGTCCGTTAGTAGCCCACTTCTCTTGGCAGAGGGTGAGTTCACCCTGGGCAGTGGAATTGTTCCAGTACACATCTGCGTTGCTGTAGCTACCCCACCGATCGTTAGCCGAACCTTGATAGTTGACGGTTACACGAGCGAAGTACGCGTCGTACTCACCACCGGCTGCCGAGGCTGGATCAGGACCGTTACCACCCGTCATCAAGCGAACCTTATAAAGGTTGCCGCCTATGTTGATAGTCTTGGTTCCTTTAACTGCACCAATGCCGTTAAGGGTTTCCCACAGAACCGCCGTGCGCATCGGCTTCTTAGCAATGTAGAACGTCTTACCATTGTCAATGAACATCAACCAGTTCGGGTTAGCGTCTGGTGGAACAGTTCCGGTAATTCCTAATTCAGTGGCCAGTGCGCTAGCGGTAATAAGCTGGTCACCAGTTACCTCGCCCCTGAAAGGAGTTGGAGGAATTGTTGACTTCTTGACCAGCACCGGACGCCAGCCGTAATACGTTTGCGGGTTGTTGACCGGCATGTTCCAGATACCCATGATCGGGTGGTTACCGCTGGAGTTTTGCCAGTCGTTACCTCGCAAACAACGACCGTTGGTTAACTGTTCCGCGCAGATGGTAAAGACACCATCACTGAGGTCAGTACCGCCTGGAGCACCTAGCCCCAACATTGTTCTCGTGTAATCGCCCCAAATCAAAGCAGAGGGGATGGGCGCACGATCCGTGTTGTCATACACGTTGTACATGTAACGGTTCCACTCACCGCCGGCGTTAGAAGGAACAGCACCAGCGGATACAGAAATAGCACCCGTCATCAAACGGCAAACGTACACTTCGCCTCGGACGTTCACGTCTTTTGCGCCACCATTAAGCGCAGCGTCGATGGCTTCGTAAGTCGCAGCATAGCGGATGGGTTTCTTGGCAATGTACAGCTCAAGACCGTTATCCTCTACAAAGTGCAACCACCCGCTGTCAACGTTCATGGGAGCACCCGCGGACAACCCAACAAGGTCGGCCAGAGCATCTCCGTAAATGAAATTAGCTGACTTCGTTATTCCTTTAAACGGAGTCCCTGCTGGAAAGGGAATGTCAGAGTTATCATTAGCTCCTTGTTGAAAACTTATCCCAAGCATCGCTTCAAACATTTCACGATCCTTTAAAAAAGAAGCATCAGAGACCTCCCCGTAAGGAGGCCCCTGTGCTCAACGGTTAAGGAACAACCGCACCCGAAGCACCAACCCATTCAACACCGTCCCAGAAGAACGTGAGGAGGGTACGGCTACCGGTCAAGCTAGGTGGAGAACCCGAGTTCCAAACCAGCGGAGTAGCACCGGTTGGAGCAAAGGTAATCGCACCAGCCGCGCCGTTGACTTTCACCACCAGAGTCTGCGCCCGAGCCGGAGCTTTAGGGCCGTCGCCGATAGTGATGGTCTTAGCAGTCGCACCCGTGTTGGTGATGAGCAGCGTGCCAGTGACCAGAGGATCTACCGAGCCCGTTGCTGCGAGTGTCTGAATCGACAGGTCGTAGCGGTTGAACTCGATCCACTGGCCGTTCTTGTAGGTGTAGTTCTTCCCGTCAGTGATGCTGGCAGGTGCGGCGACTGGGTTAATGACAGTCCAAGTCCGATCACCCTTACGAGCGTACAGGTTGGTGTCCAACGGAACGTCAGCAAAGCCAGGCACGAAGTTGTTGATCTGTGCCTGAAGTTTACCGAACGCCGTGAGGACAGTGTCACCTGCCACGACCGCGCTGTTGGTGAAGTTGATACCTGCCAACGTCGTACCACGTACACGAGCCGGGGTGTAGTAGAGGTTGGTAGAACCTTCCACCACTGCATCCGACGTACCCGGAGACGCTACCAGACCGGTGTACTGGCTACCGGTCCAGCGATACTGCGCATTGGTGTCTTTGGCGATGTAGATCTTGCCAGCTTCACCAGTGGCAGGGAACGCCGCTAGGTTGTCGAACTCCAGAACATCGTCTACGTAACTCGGCAACTGAGCTGCTGGGATTTTACCCGCCACCAGTGTTGCAACAGTGACACCCAGTTCAGAAGCCGCCACACCACCCAAGCTAGCCAAGGTAGGTGCAGTGTACAGAGCCCACGAACCAACGTCCTGACCGTTAACGCGCATACGCATGTACGGCTTACCGTCAGCAGGAGGTTCAGCGATGCCTTCTGGGAATACCAGTTCGACCCACTCACCTTCGTTGTCGGTATTGCCGGCGATCAACTGGCGAACGTACAGCTTGCCTTCGATCATGTTCGGGACTTCGTCTACCGGCAGCACAATCCACTCGTTACCGAGACGAACCGCTTTACCGAAGGACAGCAGTGGCGAGTTAACATCACCCGCTACCAGACGACCCCAGTACTGCCAACCCGCAACAGCGGACTTGTAGTAGACCTTGAAGGTATCCGAAACAGCCCAGTCGCCCACGTTACCGGTGAAGCCAGCAGCAGGTTCATCCACACCAGCCGGCAGAGTAATCCAGGACGAGCCTTTATCACCCTTGTCACCTTTCTTACCGACGCCCTGAGGACCTTGAACACCTTGAACACCCTGAGGACCGCGGACGAGACCGATGTTGATCCACTTGCCACCTTCAGCAGCAGTCCAGATGACCAAGTCGTTACCGACCAGATAGCCATCACCCAGAGCACCCGTAGGAACAGCGGTAGCCAGCTCTTCAATGGTGTTATAAGCACCGAGGATGGAGATGGATTTACCCGCCTCACCTTGGATACCTTGGATACCCTGAAGACCTTGCAGACCCGTGATGTCGAAAGGACCAGCCCACTCACCATCGGTCAAGACATACAACATCTTGTCGATACTGGTGAAGTAGCCGTCACCTTCCTGGGAGTTAATCGGCAGAGGCAGGAAGACTGGGTGGGTTACGGTACCGCGCAGCTTGATACCTGTACCCATAGGACCGGTGTCACCACGAGCACCTACAGGACCGCCGTCAATCCACTGACCGTTCAGCGAGATTTGGATATGCTTGTCCAGGTCGACATAAGCCTTACCTGGGTTTGCAATGGCATCCGGAACCTCTGCGTCTTCAGCCGTCAGGATCTTGATGATGGTGATCGAGGAACCGTTGGCCCCGTCGTTACCATTGATACCATCTTCACCTTTGAAGACACCCAGCGTGATCCAGTTGCCGCCAACGAAAGCGTACAGCGCGTTCGCATCACGGACCGCATACACGTCTTGTTCAGCAGGTGTTTCCGGCAGCGCAACAAAGGTAGCAACCGACCCTTTGATGATGACGTTGGTGCCGTTAGTCCCGTTGGAGCCCTTCAGGGACAGCAGGAACTCGTTCTCCGAGCCACTGTGACCTTGAGCCAGCCAGAGCTGGTAAGTGGACTGACCGCGGAATGGACCCACGTCTTTCCAGATGCTGTCGGTCAGGATGTGGAGGTGACCGTCATCGTTGGTAACGTAGCCGTCTTGCTCGACCGGGTTAACAATGTTCCCCAGTTGACCAGCGTTAGCCACAGTACCTTTAACAGTCAGGTTCTGGCCGCGTTCACCTTTAGGGCCCGGCTCGGTCGACTTCAGGGAAGCCAGCCATTGTTGCAGGGTACCCGAGAAACCATCGGTAACCGCCAGCTCATAAGCGGACATGCCACCTACGGAACCGAGGTCAACATACTGCGCTTCGCTGGTTACCCAAACATACAAGTGACTGCCGACGTACCACGCTTCGGTTTCAACACCCGGCGTAGGGAGCAGGCCTTCAGTATCCACCGCACCCTTCACCACGAATGGGGAACGAGCAGGACCTTCAGGACCTGGGTCACCTTTGGTAGTCGACTTCAGTGTAGCGAGGAAGTCTGCTTCCGTACCGGTGTTACCTTGATCCAACCAGATCTGATAGTTGGACTTACCTACCAGACTTGCCAGCCACTGGCTTTTGTTGCCGGAGAAACCGTCTTCAACGGCGATGGCGTAGGCATCTTTACCTTCCGGACCTTCCAGACCGATAGGAACCCAGACTGGGAGAGGAATCTCTTCGCCTTCAGGAGGAGGGCTACCGTCGCCGCTCGGAACCAGCAACCAGATATCGCTCTTCCAGATATACGCGTCGCCCACAGCACTGGCGCTTGGATCAGGCAGTACGAGGTTATTGGGCCAAGTACCCAACAGGGTAATACCACGAGGACCCAACAGGGAACCCGAGTGAACCCATTCATCACCGCTCCAGATGGACATCCCGCCTTCAACGAAGTAAGCGGTACCGATGGCCAGCCCTTCAGTAGGGATAGCATCCAGTTCAGCGAAGTTGTTCAGGTTACCGATGACCTTGATGTTACCAACTGCACCGTCTGCACCTTTGAGGCTAGCCAAGAACTCTGCTTCGGTACCCGCGTGGCCGTCAGCCAACCAGATCTCGTAAGTCGACTTACCGACCAGTTTGGTCAGCCATTCGGACTCGGTACCGGTCTCGCCGTTGTCGACCGCGATGTCATAAGCGCTCTTACCGTTGTCACCTTTCAGGCCGATGGTAACCCAGCCGTCTGGTTGAGGGATGAGCAGCCAGATGTCCGACTTCCAGACGTAGGCATCACCCACCTGGTTAGACTCAGGTTCTGGCAGTGCCAAGTTGTCTGGCCACTTGCCGAGCAACGTGATGCCGCGTGGACCAAGCAATGAACCCGAACTGGTCCATTCAGTCGCGTTCCATACCCGCAGAGCACCTTCAACGAAGTACGCGTCGCCTTTGCTCAAACCGATAGTCGGAATGGCGTCGAGCTGCGCTTCGTTATCGAGGGTGCCAATTACGTTTACACCGTTGAGAATCAGTTCAGCAAATTGTTTCTTCAGGAACCGGGTACGTGCATCCAGAACACGGGCTTGGAAGTTCGAAGCCCCTGTACCATCAGATTTACCCTGAACCTTAACCCCGGAAATAAGAGCGGGTAAATGTTCTACCCAAATTTCTTCTTCCTCAATACCCGGCAACTCACCGGGTGTAACCGAATCATCTGTGATAGACATTGTGTGATCCTTTGCCTTTAATAAGTGATGGTACCGTCATAACGGAATACACCGTTGTACCTGTTGACGCCGTCGTAGAGCGACTCTACGACTTGCAAGACCCCTCCGATGGTGCGCGAGTCAATAGTCACGAACGTGAGATCTTCGCTGACAATGATTTCGCTGTCCTTCAAGACGAAGAGGCACTTCTCCTTGATCAGCTCTTTAAGAGCAGTGATGTTGACCTGCCCTTGCAGCATGACAACTGCGCCTACGGAGTCCTGTTCACTGGTCCCTAGGAAGTAAACCCCCTGAATCAGTTTAACTTCCAGCTCGTCCTTGACGTAAGGTGTTTCGTCCACCAGTTCAGCAGGGCCATGCTTTGCGTAGTCGGCAGGCAGATACTGCTGGTCAGACCCTACCAGGATAGCTGGCGAGTCTACGTCAACGTAGTGGGCAATCTCGCCAGTGGGGCTTTGGACCTTCCGGAAGTTGAAGAAGGTGGTGTTTGACAATGTCAACGAAGACAGTTGGGCAACAAACTCAGGGTTGGAGCTATACCGCCGTTTGTTGTATGCAATGAAACGCTCCAGGAATAACTCGTCGTTTGGAAAGGCCATAAGAGAAGTATCCGTGGGTTAGGACTGGGGTGGCGTTAGACCATAAAATTGCTAAAATAAAATTGTACTGAGACTTCTATTTATTACCTGAGCAAACGACCAAAAAGGATTTAAGTTGCAGGTCATTTTAAACCTATATTACCAGTCTGTATAACCAACACTTTATTAAAGGTGGTCTTATGACTAAGGTAGAAGAACTCGTCAAGATGTTGAGTTCCCGAATTAACTCGCTTACGAAGTCGGCAGCCCAGCTTTCCCGTATGGCGGGAGCTTCTACCTGTCCTCGTGAACGGCGTAATTTGAGGGATAAAAGTCGGGAAGCCCGTAACAAGGCAGCCCTTTTGCAGGCTCGTGTCAACAAGCTACAGCCCTACGCTGATGACCAAGAGCTCGATTTGCTCAGCAACGGTCAATAACAACTTTATTTAATTTGGGTAAGGAGCCCTTTATGAACGCGGTAGCAAGCTTTAATAAGAACCAACTGATGACTGTCCTCTTGGCTACAAAGGTGCAAGTTAACCTTGTAGACGAAAAGAAGATCGTGATGGCAGCTATTCGAAAACCAGTTGGGAGCCGCCCTCGCTACCTCGTTGTCTTCGAAGAAGGGCGCGACACCGAAAAGACCCGTTTCTTTTACACGGATAGCGGGGCTAAAAGTTATTACGAGTTTCTTATTGGCGCTCCTGGTGCACGTCAGGGTAATTCTGATGTGTGGGGGCATAAGTCCTTTGAAGAACTCAAGCACATGATAGAAGGAGTAGGTCGTGGGCAAACCATGTAATCGTTTTGCTGCGCTGGTATTGCGGTATCTTGAAGAAACCAAGATGTCCCCTCCTGAGTTCACCGAGTATTTGAGGGACTGGCGAGCAGGTGGTGTCTCTGTTAACACCATCGTGGGTGGTGCAGAAACCATGGCAATGATTTTGAGCATGATCTTTGCTACCCGCCACCGACTCAAGAAAGAACTGCAAGACCCCGAGTTCAATTCGACGGCATTCTTTCTGGAACACCAGCTCAACCGTCCGATCGATGAGACCTCGGCAGATTCGATATTCGCAGGACTCTTTCAGGGGCTACCCAAAGAACTGTACAGGGAACTGGCTGAAAGCTCGATGGACTTGTCGGTAATGTTTGTCCCCGAGAGGTCTCCGTGGACTCAACCGGCAATGTTTGGTCCTGCCAAGGTTGAACTGAGTCATCAGCCGATTCGTAAACCAAAACCACTTCCAACCCCAACTCACAAAGCTCCTTCCACTCTTCAATAGGGAATAAAAGATATGAAAGGTAAGAAACCAGTAGGCATTATCCTCGATGCGCAGCCAGGAACTTCCAAGACTCGGGAGCTCGATACCATGGCGCTGATTAAGCGCGACAAGCTGCGCGATCCAAAGCTGCTCACTGATCGTTATGAGCTACGTCCGTTGATTGATCCGGAAAGTACCGCTGCTACGACTGACCTGATCAAGACCACCCCGGAACGCATCCGTCGGAGTTGGGAGCTCGAACCTCTTCCAGATGATCCGAAGCCGGAACCAGGTAGTTACCTCAACGGGCTTAAGGATCCTCACGGTTTCCTGCTGGGTCTCCCTGAAACCATCGAGGATGATATCCCTCCGGTCTCTCAGGCGTTCGCTGACAAGGTTAAGGCCATGGGTGGGATCATGACCCCGGTAGGTCTCATCTGCGACCCTACGGTTCCTGTCGTCGGCAAGCGCTACATGCGTCTGGCCCGTGCGCTCTTCTGCACGATGTTCAGCAACACCACCCGCCATGTCGAAGACGCTGAGTTCCATATCCGCGGCTACGCCAATCGCAACCGAGCCAAGGTGGACTGGGAAGGGACGAACGCTTATTTCGCCAAGTGCCTGAAACTCGCATTCGAGCATCGTCATAAGCCTGGTCGTGACCCTGTTTACGCAAACAAGGATTAAGATCATGAAGAAGCATCCCCGTATATTGAAGTTGGTCACCAAGCTTTTGATTGGCCATTCCATGAGGTTCGTGGACAGAGTCGCGGATGACTTCGCTAGTTACCGTGAAGGTACCTCTGATCTTCATCCGGCTCTCCTTGCGGCTTTCAAGCGCATGGAGTCTCACTTCGGTGTTGCGTTTAAGCACCGTCACTTCATTAACGAGAATCACAGGCTACACACGAACATTTATGGTGAGCCGTTGTTGGCCATAATGCGTCGTCGCGAACAAGCTGTACTGGAAGGCTACTACAAGGCAAAGGGCAATCGGAGTTATCATTTCACCGCGCCTCTTTCCCAAACCCTACACTAAGGAGTTAATGTAATGGAAAGCAAGATCCAACCCGGTCGGTGGTATATCCTGGCTGAGAGTGAACCGCGCCAAGATACCCGAGATGTAACAAGCTGCATGCAAGTTGGTAATGGTGTATTGGTCAAGAACGTAACCTTCATCGGCGGCAATCGGTCCATGCAGTCCACCCCTCAACAAAGTTCCGAGTCAATGGTTCTTATTCCGAACATGGCCCTTACTCTGGAGGGTGGGCACTGCGTTTTCAACCCCGTCGCATACCAGTAAGGAGTTAATCCCATGGGTGACGTTGTCCGAATGACCGACTGGAAGAACCGGAAGATCAAGCCAGATCCACTTGGCCGAGGTAAGACTTACAAGTACGACCTCGACAAAAAACATCTCAGCCAAACTGAGGTGATCGAACAAATCGGGATGCTGCTCGCGAAGTCGATTGAGTACGAGCAGTCTGTCCCTTATTTGCCGTCAGTTCATGATCGTGAACAAGCGGTGATCCGTGGCATGGAACTTCGTGAGGAGGCCAATCGTTACGCCCAGTTAAACGGTCTCAAGATCGAGAGATCTAAAGACGATAACGGCATTAGCTATTTCAACATTTTCGAAGTGACCAAGTAAGGTCGAACTGTAAATCAAGGAGACGGTAATGTTACCTAAAGTACCAGATGTAGAAGTGGCCCTAGAGCGCGCCAGAATCACCGCCAAGATCAATCAATTGACTGCGGTTGGCACGGCACTGCTTTTACAGAGTGTGGCTGCTACGGCACCTGTGGAGGCCAAGAGCTTGCAAGAGGCGGCCACCGAGTACCTTAACGAGGCTGATGGGATGCGGGCTTCTTTTGCTTCGCGTTTCCCTAAGTCTCTCAACCTTTATCACGGAGGGCAGTAGATGGGTACGGTTACCAACTTAGCCGACTTCCGTAACAAGAAGGCCATGGCAACTGATGTTCGCGCCATGGAATTCGACGAGTGGCTCGACTACTTGGATCGTCACGCCGGTGGTTGGACTATTGACGCCGAGCTTCGTCGTCATGCGGTAGAGCGCTGCTTCGAGATCGTGGAGGGTCTTGCGACTCTCGAGTGGAACACTCATAACAACAAAGGCCAGCGGCGTTTCTCGTTGGCAGTCATTCGCGGTCAGTACCGGGTAGAACTTCTGGACTTGGTTAGAACGCACGGGTTTATCGAATTTAGCCATTGGCTTTAATAGGGGGAGTTTCATGAGCAATAACAAATCGCTACAGGACCGTATTCTGGAAATCCAGAAATACTGCGTCGAGTGTCATATCGATCTGGATATGACGTTTGATCCGGTTAACGAGTCGTGGACTGCTTATGATCAGTCCGAAGAGTTGACCGGTCCTGTGGATAGCTTCGAGGGGTTGGTCGAAGCGTTGGAAGCTGACTTCCAACTCTAGTTCTACTTTTGGTTGTAAAAACTTTGACCTGTTAGGGGTACTTGTAATGAGCAATTTAGCTGGTGGTACTGTAAAACGTCATGTAACTGCAACAATGCAACGCGGCAAATCCAAAGATGTAATTCTCGTTCGCCGCTTTAGCTATTTCGACACAGCGATGCCTCGCATGTTGCAGCTGGCGCTCAGCTACTGCAACGAGGGGGACTTTGTTGAGTTCGTTAGCGAAGAGTACGGCTTTCATCTTGGAACACTGCACGTTCGTCGGGGTGGTCGTTTCGAGGTGGATATGAATCCCCTTATCAAGTCCGCTCCATCCCTGCTCAAACTAATGTCTGAGGATCAGAACTGGACCAGTCCATTGATTTCCTCGGCCATGAAACGCTAAACAAGCTGTAACTGGTTTATCGGCATCCTGTCGATATCAAAGCGGGATTCGCCCCGCACTTTAAACAGGAGCTACACCATGCAACATCTCGATACAGCAACAGTGATCAACCGTATGGACATTCCCTTCTACCAGGCACTGACTGACAGCGCCGGTCTGAAGATCGATTTCGTCCAGCAGAACTACCTGCCGGTTGATGGCCCCGGGGGTCCGGGTGAGGTCAAGCTGTTGCCGGGGGCAAAGGGGATTATCCGCTTCACTGCTAAATGCGAGCAATTGCCAGAGCTGAGTTTGGTCAACTCCAAGCTGGATCTGCTCCAAGTCTCTACCTACAACTATCTCATAAAGGTGATTCGCTTTTGTGTGGTGGTTGACGGGGTGGAAATCTTTGGTTCCGCTTCGGCATTACGTGATCTCGGTCTCTTCAAAGAAGGCAATGAGATCAAGGTCATCACGGGTGAGTACGACGGAACTGCATTTGTCCGTATGGCACCTGTTGTCAAACCCAATGGTCGTGATCCCGTGCCGTACCATCGGTTCTTTGCGCGTCGTCTCGTGGACCTGCCCAAAGTTTACGACATCATGAAAACCAAGGGCGAGGTCAAGGAGATTACTTTCTTGCCGGATTCGTTCACCGAGCTGCTGCACGAAGATGCTTTCCAGCACCAGCCTGAATCCCAGGGTTAAGTAGTGCGGTGCCAGTGGAGTAATCTGCTGGCACCTATTCACCCTAACTCTTTGATTTATAAGGATATTTCATGAACAAGAAGCAGAAAGAGGCTAAGCGGAAGAACGCTCAAGCGCACCTGAAGAAGGTTAAGGATCTGGTTATCCAGCGTGAGGAAGCTCGGGCTGCTCGAGGTCCTATCCAGCGAAGCCTTCCTAAAGCAGAACACGTTGCTTACCACCCACCAGCCCCTTTGGCTGATCAGGTGGAAGATGTGTTTGCTGAATTCTTTGCCAAAAAGCTCAAAGCTGACGGGTTGGTGGTTTCTCCCAGTACCGCCAAAGAGTTCCTGACCGCTGCCGCCACTTACCCGTACCCACTCTGTAAATAAAGGATATTTCCATGCAACTTCATTCCCTAGCCCGCGCTGTTGGTCAGATCACTTTCCCTGAGTTCTCCGGTGTCCATGTCTACATGGCGCGCAATCTGGCTGGTCATCCACTGCAAGGCGTTCCTGCGACTTATGAAGCCCTGATCAACCAGATGCTCGCTGATGCGGGTATTCCTGAACACACCGGCTTCTACGTGACCATCGATGAGCAGCACCTGAAGAAAGATGCCAAGCTCCGTCGTGGCGGTGTACATATCGACGGCAACTACCTCTTCCCTCAGAGCGCCAGTAGCTGGGGTAGCAGTGGTGGTTGGTTGAACGGGGTGCCGGGTCGCATGCTGACCGCGGAACAGCAGGACCTCCAATACCACTCAGAAATGGGCGGTGTGATTATGGCGAGTACCTTCGTTGCCTGCGAAGCCTTCATCGGGACTGTTAACGGTATGGCTGGTCAAGGTGGTGACTGTGAGCACTTGCGTGATCAGCTCAATCAGCTGGAGCGCTTCTGGCTCCAGGAGAACGTCGTGTATCTCGGTAACTCCACTTTCATCCACGAGGGTCATATCGTCAGCAAAGACACTCCGCGTCAGCTGGTGCGTCTCACCCTCGACACCACCTACAAGTACCAGTAAGGAAACTGCGCATGGC
>Ga0247819_10000659_pt1 | contig 19690 bp, 16 predicted proteins | sample 13C_Xylose_Day6_FD_193428 | JGI IMG/M metagenome (GOLD analysis project Ga0247819, IMG submission 193428) | Soil microbial communities from agricultural site in Penn Yan, New York, United States - 13C_Xylose_Day6 | ecosystem: Environmental > Terrestrial > Soil > Agricultural land | place: USA...
GTCGCATCCTCGGCGGAGCCGGCCTTTTCGATGCCGGCCTTCAGGACCTGCACTGCCGCATAGGCGTTAAGGGTGAAGGCTTCGGCCGGAATGTTCTTCGCCTTCAGTGCCTCGACGGCCGGAGCCGACGCCGGGTTGCGGGTCGCGTCGCTTGCGTTGGTGTAGATCGTGCCGGTCGCAGCGTCGCCGCCGATCGCCCAGAACTCGGTGTTCGACAGGCCGTCGCCGCCGAAGATCTGCGCTGTCACACCCTGGTCGCGCATCTGGCGTGCGAGCAGGCCGCCTTCCGGATGATAGCCGCCGAAGTAGACGACATCGACCTTTTCCGCCTTCAGACGGGTGACGATGGCGCTGAAGTCCTTGTCGCCCGGGTTGAGGCCTTCGTAGACGACTTCGGTGATACCGCCTGCGTTGATCCCCTTCTTGAAGCCGTCGGCGAGGCCCTTGCCGTAGGGAGCCTTGTCGTGCAGGACGGCGACGCGCTTGTCCTTAAGGTTCTTGACCACATAGGCAGCGGCAACCTCAGCCTGCTGGTCGTCGCGACCGCAGGTGCGCAGCACGTTCCACAGACCGCGGGTGGTCAGATCGGGCGTGGTCGCCGTCGGCGTTATCATCAGGATGCCGTTTTCGGCGAGAACGTCGGACGCCGCCATCGAGGTGCCTGAAAGCACCGGACCGACGACGAAGTGGATGCCTTCACCAGCAGCCTGGTTTGCTACCGATACGGCCTGCTTCGGGTCGCCGGCATCGTCCATCATCTTCAGCACGATCTTTTCGCCGTTGATGCCGCCGGCTTTGTTGATCTCCTCCGCGGCAGCTTCCGCGCCGTTCTTGACCTGCTCGCCATAGGCCGCGACCGGGCCGGTGAGCGGCGTGATGACGCCAACGGTGATATCGGCAAAGGCGAACGGCCCGAAGGCAACGCTGGCCGCCAGGGTCAGGCCCGTCAACATTGAAAGACGCATGATGTTTCCTCCTAGAAATACCCCTGAGGGGCTTGGCTGATATGGCCCTCGTGCGCGGTGCGAAAACCGGGGAGATCTTCGGAGGGACAGCCATGGCACATCAATGTGACATCCTGTCCCTCGGCGCCTAATCGGACGCCCGCCGTGATGGCCGAGAGCTTTTTCCCGCCCCGGTGAACATCCGGAGCGAAAGGGTCTGTAGCGGCTAGCGCCCGGCTTTGCCGGATCAGGCCGTCATCGACTCCGACCACTCGGATAGAGCGGCGATCACGCCCGGCAGCGCCGACATGCGGGAAATCACCGTTTCGGCGCCGGCATCGGTCAGCTGGTCGGCATGCGAGGGATGGGTGTGCGAGCCGCCGGTAAAGCCGACGACGCGCATGCCCGCTGCGCGCGCTCCATGGATGCCGTGAACGGAGTCCTCGATGACCAGGATGCGGGAAGGGGCGACGCCCATCTGCTTGGCGCCGTGCAGGAAGATGTCCGGCTTCGGCTTGACGCGGTCCGCTCCAAGGTCGCGGGCGGAATAGATATGGCGGCCGAAATGATCCTTGATCCCGACCTTGCCGAGCATCATCGCGAGCCGCGCCGAGGTCGAGTTGGAGCAGATGCAGTGCGGCAGCGTCAGCTGCGCCAGCATCGGCTTGACGCCTTCGATGATCTTGAGATCGCGCGCGAGGCGTTCGTCGAGGATCGTGTCGACCTTGCTGATGAGCGAGGCCGAAAGCGGGATGCTCGCTTCCTTTTCGATCTGCAGCAGCGTGTTCTGCCAGGTCATGCCGGCAAAGCGCTCTGCCATCTCCTCGGTGCTGATCGGATAGCCTGCTTCGGTCAAAAGGGCCGCCTCGACTTCCGAGGCGATGATTTCCGAATCGACGAGAACGCCGTCGCAATCGAAGATGATGAGGTCGATACCGTTCATTTAGGTCAGTTTCCCTGGGAGAAGGAGGCGCCACAGGCAGGGGGAGATCGCTTTCGCGGCGCGTGCTTTTGTACGCCGAAGGTTTATACGATGGCGGCCGAAATCTCAACCTTTGGAAATCGTCGAAAGGCCGCAGTCGCTTGCTCGACAGGTCCTGCCGGCACCTCTATCTGTAGCCGATGAACAAGCAACGGGACGATACGATCGCAAGCCGCATCAGCCGGGTACTGGCCGAGAGGATCATCTCGGGTGTGCTGACGCCGGGCGAGCGCCTGCGCCAGGATCACATCGCCGAGGAATTCGGCGCCAGCCACGTGCCGGTGCGCGAAGCGTTCCGGCTTTTGGAGGCGCAGGGGCTTGCCGTCAGCGAGCCACGTCGCGGCGTTCGTGTTGCGGCGTTCGACCTCAAGGAAGTCCGCGAGGTCGCCGAAATGCGGGCGGTTCTCGAGGTGCTGGCGCTGCGCCATGCGATCCCACATCTGACCGCTGCCATCCTCGATCGTGCCGAGGCGGCAACGGTCGCCGCGGACACGTCGCGCGACGTCCGTTCCTGGGAGGCTGCCAACCGCGCTTTCCATCGGCTGATCCTGGAGCCCTGCGGCATGCCGCGACTGCTCGCCTCGATCGACGACCTGCATGCCGCCAGCGCCCGCTTTCTGTTTTCGGCCTGGAGGAGCAGCTGGGAAGCGCGCACCGACCATGACCACCGCGCGATCCTTGCCGCCTTGCGGGAAGGGCGGGGCGACGAGGCAGCCAAAATCCTCGCGCGCCATGTCGGCTGGATTGGCAAGACGCCGGTCAAGACAGCTGCCGGCGAGACGCGAGAGGCGTTTTCCATCGTCGGATAGGTCTTTGAGCGCAACCGTTACGCTTGGGTCGCCGCCATGGGCGCAAAATTATAGATAATTTATTTGCCTTGTTTTTCAGTCTGTTGATGGAATCGACGTGCGATTTTGCGCGCCGTTGTCGGTCTCGGATTGACTGGTACGTCAGTGGGCTAGTGCGGCCATCTTATAGATAGAATAAAAAATTATCTATAATCGTGAATGCAACCCACGGAGACCCAGATGTCCAATCTCGCTTCCGCCCACGCGCCCCTCTTCGATCCGCTCCGCCTCGACGGTAAAGCCTGGCCGGTCAAGGCGCTGTTCGTGCTTCTCGGCACCGGCTTTCTCGCGCTCTCCTCGCAGATCAGCGTGCCGATGGTCCCGGTGCCGGTGACCATGCAGACCTTTGCCATCACGATGATCGGCGTCATCTATGGTTGGCGGCTTGGCGTTGCCACCGTCCTTACCTGGCTGACTGAGGCCATGCTCGGGCTTCCGGTTCTTGCCAATGGCGCCGGCGGTCTTGCCCATTTCGCAGGGCCGACGGCCGGTTATCTCGCCGCCTTTCCTTTGGTCGCTGGTATCGCCGGCTGGCTGGCACAGCGCGGCTGGACCGGCGATCGCGTTGTCCTGAGCTTCTCCGCCCATTTCGCCGCCAACATGCTGTGCCTTGCAGTTGGCGCCGCCTGGCTTGCGACGTTGATCGGTTTCGAACAGGCAATCGCACTCGGTGCTGCGCCCTTCGTGCTCGGCGCGGTGCTGAAGTCGGCACTTGCGGCGGCCGTGCTGAAAGCCGTCCAGCGCTATGTGCAGAAGCCGACGGACCTGCTTTGACGGTCCGGCTGCGCGGGCACCATCTGCTGTGCCTGCTGACCTTCGTGGGCGAGGGCTACACGCCCACGTTCACGCGCAACTATGTCAGGATCGCCGAACGCCTGTCGTCAGGTGAAAGCGTCACGGTTGTCGACGGCCCGGACGATATTTGCGTGCCGATGTTGTGTGACGCCGGTGCCCATTGCCGGGAAGACAGCATTGCACGGCGAGACAGTCTTGCACTCGCGGCCATCGCGAACATCCTCGACAGATCAGTCGCCGACGGAAAGGCCGCGGCGGTCTGTGTCGAATGCGAATGGGCCGGCCTCTGTAGCCGCGTTGCCGATAGCGGTTTTAGGGATGTTCTGGTGCGAGCAGGCACGGACCCGTGTTCACTGCGGGAAGAGGTCTGAAAAGGCCCTTTCGCCGCTATCGGTGAAGCGGATGGCGCGGCTGTTGTTCTCGCGTTTTGCCCAGCCCTTGTCGATGAACAGCGTCAGCAGCGCCTCGCCCAGCGAGCCTGCCAGATGCGAGCGTCTCTCGCTCCAGTCGAGGCAAGTTCGGCAGATTGGCCGGCGGGATTTCTTCAGCGATGCGTAGCTTATGCCGAGCGCCTCGATGCGGATCTGGCCCGTATCGGTCAAGGCGAGATCGTCGCCGGCGACCTCGATCTGTTTCGCCGCGATCAGGCTGTCGAGCATGCGCACGCCGTAGTCACCGGCTAGGTGGTTGTAGCAGACACGGGCCTTGCGCAGGGCCGGATCCCTGGGCCCGGGGCGATGCCGGTTCATGCCGCGGCTGGCGGCAAATCCCATGAGGTTCTCTAGCATCAGCCCGACCTCGTCTTCGGCCAGCTGGTAGTAGCGGTGACGGCCCTGTTTACGCTGGGTCAGCAGGCCCCCGGCCTCGAGCTTGGAAAGATGGGAACTCGCCGTCTGCAGCGTGATGCCGGCATGGGCCGCAAGCTCTGTCGGCGTCAGTGCGCGCCCGGCCATCAGCGCGGTCAGCATGTTGGCGCGGGCAGGGTCGCCGATCAGCGAGCCGATGAGTGCGATGTCTGGACCTTCCTTCATACTTCGATGGTAATCGAAGCATCAAAGGCCGGCAAGCGGGCATAGTGGGTTCATCGAAAGACAAACACGAGGAACTCAAGATGATCACCTGCTTCATCCGCTACGAAATCGACCCCTTCAAGAAGGAGGAATTCGCCGCCTATTCCCGCAACTGGGGTGAGGCGATCCCGCGCTGCGGCGCCGACCTGATCGGCTATTTCGGGCCGCACGAAGGTTCGGCGACAACCGCCTATGGCGTCTACAATATCGACAGCCTTGCTGCCTATGAGGCCTATCGCGCCCGGCTTGCCGCCGACCCTCTGGGCAGCGAGAACTACGCATTCGCGCGCAAAGAGCGTTTTATTCTGAAGGAGGATCGCATCTTCCTGAAAAACGTTTCGTCACCGGCTGGAAGGGACTGAGCTCATGATCACCGTTATCTTTGAAGTACTGCCGGCCGAGGGTCGTCGCGATACCTATCTCGGCATCGCCGCCGACCTGCGCCCGCTGCTGGACGGCATCGACGGGTTCATCTCGATCGAGCGCTTTCAAAGCCTTGCCGATCCGAACAAGGTCCTGTCGCTTTCGTTCTGGCGCGATGAGGCCGCCGTTAAGGAATGGCGCAACGGCGCCGAGCACCGCGCCGCCCAGGAGGCCGGCCGTCACGGCGTCTTTGCCGACTACCGTCTGCGCATCGCGTCAGTCGTTCGCGACTATGGCATGAACGAGCGGCATCAGGCGCCGGTCGACAGCCGCGCCTTCCACGAGGCTTGAGGGCCATCGGCATGCCAAGCGGTTGGCTATGCATCGCAATTACAAAATTTTTCCTGATGACCTTCAGGCTTTGGTAACCATCTTCGGTAACCATACGCTCCATAGTCCGTCCCGAGTAAGCGTATTTGCGAGTTGTCCATGTCATCAGTTGTTTCGCTTGCCGAAGTCTCCCGTTCCACCCGTCCGCTGGGCTGGCTCGATTCCATCATCAAGGGTGACTGCGTGGCAGCGCTCAATGCGCTTCCCGACAATTCGGTGGATGTCGTTTTCGCCGATCCGCCCTACAACCTGCAGCTTGGCGGCATGCTGACCCGCCCCGACCAGTCGGTCGTCGACGCCGTCGATGACGAGTGGGACCAGTTTGCTTCCTTCGAAGCCTATGACGCCTTCACCCGCGCCTGGCTGCTTGCCTGCCGTCGCGTGCTGAAGCCGACCGGAACGCTTTGGGTCATCGGCTCCTACCACAACATCTTCCGCGTCGGCGCCATCCTCCAGGACCTGCATTTCTGGATCCTCAACGACATCATCTGGCGCAAGACCAACCCGATGCCGAACTTCAAGGGCCGCCGGTTCCAGAACGCCCATGAAACGCTGATCTGGGCGACGCCGAACGCCAGCGCCAAGGGCTACACCTTCAACTACGATGCAATGAAGGCGGCCAATGACGACGTGCAGATGCGCTCCGATTGGCTGTTTCCGATCTGCTCGGGTCACGAGCGCCTCAAGGGCGACGATGGCAAGAAGGTGCACCCGACCCAGAAGCCGGAAGCGCTGCTTGCCCGCATCATGATGGCATCGACCAAGCCCGGCGACGTCATCCTCGATCCGTTCTTCGGCTCCGGCACCACCGGCGCCGTTGCCAAGCGCCTCGGCCGTCACTTCGTCGGTATCGAGCGCGAACAGGATTACATCGACGCGGCATCGGCGCGCATCGACGCCGTCGAGCCGCTCGGCAAGGCCATGCTTTCTGTGATGACCGGCAAGAAGGCCGAGCCGCGCGTGGCATTCAATACGCTGATCGAAAGCGGATTGATCAAGCCCGGCACCGTCCTGACCGACGCCAGGCGGCGTCATAGTGCCATCGTGCGCGCCGACGGCACGCTTGCCTCCGGTGGCGAGGCCGGCTCCATTCATCGCCTGGGCGCCAAGGTCCAGGGTCTGGATGCCTGCAATGGATGGACATTCTGGCACTTCGAAGATGGGAACATCCTGAAGCCCATCGACGAACTCAGAACCGTCATTCGAAATGACCTGGCAAAACTGAACTGATCAACCAGTTCCGCCAGGTCCTTCGAAAAGCCCTCTGCCCGGTTTTTGTACCTTCAGTCCCGGAAGGAGAGCTTTAAACGCCCGGAATCCGCAAGGTTTCCGGGCGTTTGTATGTTTCCCTCAACCTCGGGGACTTCCAGCTATTGGCGCGCTGCCATGTCAGCGCTGGATGCCATAGGCCGCGAGATCGGCCTTCAGCTTCTCCGGGTCGGTGAAATGCACCGCGTACCAGCCGGCGAGGCGCGCGCCCTCGACATTGGGCATGCTGTCGTCGATGAACAGTGTCGCTGGCGGATCGAGGTCGAAGTTGCGGGCATGAGTCTCGTAGATCGCCACATCCGGCTTGATCAGGCCGACATCGCCCGACACGGTGACGCCGCGCGGCAGGGTGAGGAACGGATAGAGCTGCAGCGCCTCGCGGAACGTATCGGAGGCGAAGTTGGTCAGCATCGTCACGTCGCGCCCCTCGGCGATCAGGTTCTCCATCAGGGAAACCGTTTCGACATAGGCGTGCGGGACCATCTCCTGCCAGTGCTTGCGGAAGGCGCGGATATGCTCTTCCCGTTCAGGGTGATCCTTGATCAGCAGAGCCTCGGCTTCTTCCCAGGAGCGGCCGCGGTCCTGCTCGATGTTCCAGTCGTGGGAGCAGACATTGGCGAAGAACCACTGCCGCTCGGCCTCGTCGGGAATGATGCGGCTGAAAGGCAGATTCGGGTCGTAGTGGATCAGCACCCTGCCGATGTCGAAGACGATGTGGCGGATTTCGATGCTGCTCATGAACCTGTTCCTCTTTACGAACTTTTACAGCGCCGCGCGTCTACGCTAGACGCGCTCGGCCTTGAAGGCATCTGGTATCGCCTGGGCGATCGCCTTCTTCATAACCGTCGGCAACGCCTGGGTTTTCAGCGAAGCGACCGGCTCCCACCAGCCGTCGTTTCCGGTCTCGGCGCGCGCGACATTGGCCCGGTAGACCGACAGGCGCAACTCGAAATGCGTAAACACATGGGTGATCGTGCCGCAGTCTTCCCAGGCCGCCGCAAAGGGCTGGGCCTCGACTGAAGTCTCGCCGTCTTGCCGCGCCGTCCACGCCGTGCCGGGCACTTCGGTCATGCCACCGAGTAGGCCGGTTTCGCTGCGCTTGCGCAGATAGACCGTGTCGCGGGCATCGATCGCCACGAAGGCGGCGCCGAGCCTCAGCGGCTTGTCCTTCTTCTTTGCCTTGCGCGGAAAAGTCTCGGGGTCGGAGACGGAAAGCGCCAGACAGTGTGGCCGGAAGGGACAGAGCGAACAGGCGGGGCGCTTCGGCGTGCAGATCGTCGCGCCGAGATCCATCATCGCCTGGGCGAAATCGCCGGGCCGGTCGGTGGGCGTCAAGGCCGCGACTTGGCTACGCATTTCCGGCTTGGCCGCCGGCAGCGGCGTTTCGATGGCATAGAGCCGCGAGATCACCCGCTCGACATTGCCGTCAAGTACGGCGCTCTGGCGGTTGAAGGCGATGGCGGCGACGGCGGCGGCCGTATAGTCGCCGATGCCGGGCAGGGCCTTCAGCCCTTCTTCCGTGTCCGGGAAACGGCCGCCATGATCGCGGGCGACGGCCTCGGCGCATTTCTTCAGGTTGCGCGCCCGTGCGTAGTAGCCGAGGCCGGCCCAGGCCTTCATCACGTCTTCATTGTCGGCGGCGGCGAGATTTTCGACCGCCGGCCACAAGGTCAGGAACTTCTCGAAATAGGCCTTCACCGCCTGCACGGTCGTCTGCTGCAGCATGACCTCCGACATCCAGATATGGTATGGGTTCGCGACCACGCCTTGCCGCGCCATCGACGGCGAGACCCGCCACGGAAGCTCGCGGTGGTGCCGGTCGTACCATTCAAGAAGAAGCGGAGCGGCCTTCGCCGCCGTGATCGTATTTGCCATGATTTGCCGGAAGTTCCTTTTCCGGCCTATACTTGGAGAAGGCGAGCCGGCGCATCAAGGCTCAATCGACATTGCATACAGAAAGTCGCGTTCGTGAGTGAACAGAAGTCCCGCAGGGGTGTGGTCCAGATCAGCGAGGTCGCCAACGGCCTGATCGATCCGGTGCTCGCCAAGCGCGCCGGCATCAACACCATGCTGCTCGGCTCCTGGGACGAGATCGCCGGCGCGGACTTTGCCGACTGCACCCGGCCGGAAAAGATCGCCTGGCCGCGACGCGCCTCGGAGATTGCCGGCGAGGGCGGCCATCAGCCCGGCGTGCTCACCGTTGCCTGCGAGGGCGCGCGTGCGCTTTTCCTCACCCATGCACAGGGCGAGCTGATCCAGCGTATCAACGGCTTCTTCGGCTTTTATGCCATCGGCCAGCTGCGGATCGTGCAAAAGCCGGTATCGCCGCCGCCAAAACGCAATCGCAAGCCAAGCCCGCTTTCCGGCGAACCGGCCCGCAAACTCGAAACCATGGTCGAGGGTATCGAGAGCGAAGAGCTGAAGGCGGCGCTGCGACGGCTCGGGACCGCAGTCATGTCTCCACGCCGGCGTTAGGCCAGCACCATCAGGCGGTCACAATTCTTTGAATTCTGTTGAAACGCTGCCCCTTGCCGCCCCGCGCGCGGCAAGATATCGAATCCGCACTGCAATTCCCTCCGAACACGGGTAAAATTCATGTCCGCTTCCGCAATGAACCTTTCGAAACGCCTGCTCAGCGGTGTTGCCATCGCGACCGTCGCTCTTGTGCTTGCCGCCTGCAGCGACGAGAAGAAGGAGCAGGCTTCGGCGACCCCGACCGAAACCACGGAAACGGCCGCCAAGGCCGACGCCAAGCCGGCCGACGCGATGACGACCGCTTCGACGACGGCTGCTCCGACAACGACCGCGCAAGCCAAGCCCGCCGGCACCGAAGTTGCCCAGTCGACCGCCGCTCCGGCAAAGGTCGAGCTGCCGAGCTCGGAAGGCTCCGTCGACATGGCCAAGCTGCTCGAGCCCGGAGCGCTGCCGGAAATGGCGGTCGGCGATGCCAACGCCCCGGTAACGATCGTCGAATACATGTCGATGACCTGCCCGCATTGCGCCGCCTTCCACAACAACACCTTCGAAGCGATCAAGACGAAGTACATCGACAGCGGCAAGGTTCGTTTCGTCCTGCGCGAATTCCCGTTCGATCCGCGCGCTGCTGCCGCCTTCATGCTGGCGCGCTGCGCCCCAGAGGGCCAGTATTTCCCGATGATCTCGATGCTGTTCAAGCAGCAGCAGCAGTGGGCTGCCGCTCAGAATGGTCGCGACGCATTGCTGCAGATGTCCAAACTTGCCGGTTTTACACAGGAGAGCTTCGAGTCCTGCTTGACGAACCAAAAACTTCTGGATGATGTGAACGCAGTTATGCAGCGGGGCGCAAAGGACTTTGGCGTACAATCGACGCCGACCTTCTTCGTCAATGGAGAGCACTATTCTGGGGATATGTCGGTTGACGTCATGTCGGCCCTCATCGACAGCAAGCTCTGATCCTTCGCTTTTCCTGAAAACGGGCGACGGCAGCAGCCGTGCGCCCGTTTTTCATGCCCTGGGGCCGGGTGAAGAGGGGCGTTCCGCGCCAGCGTTTGCCGCATGAAGTTCAACAAGCTTCGCCTGCTTGGCTTCAAATCCTTCGTCGAACCCAGCGAATTCATCATCGAGCGCGGTCTGACCGGCATCGTCGGCCCGAACGGCTGCGGCAAGTCGAACCTTGTCGAGGCATTGCGCTGGGTTATGGGGGAGAACTCCTACAAGAACATGCGCGCGTCCGGTATGGACGATGTGATCTTCTCGGGCTCCGGCAATCGCCCGGCGCGCAACACCGCCGAAGTCGGCCTCTACCTCGACAACAGCGATCGCACCGCGCCTGCCGCCTTCAACGACAGCGACGAAATCCAGGTGACGCGCCGCATCGAGCGCGAACAGGGCTCGGTCTACAGGATCAACGGCAAGGAAGCGCGCGCCAAGGATGTGCAGCTGCTGTTTGCCGACGCGTCCACCGGCGCTCGCTCGCCGTCGATGGTCGGCCAGGGCCGCATCGGCGAGCTGATTGCGGCAAAGCCGCAGGCCAGGCGCCAGCTTCTGGAAGAGGCGGCCGGTATTTCCGGCCTGCACTCGCGCCGGCATGAGGCCGAGCTGCGGCTGAAAGCCGCCGAAACCAACCTCGAGCGCCTTGATGACGTCACCTCTCAGCTCGAAAGCCAGATCGAGAGCCTGAAACGGCAGGCGCGCCAGGCCAGTCGCTTCAAGATGCTCTCTGCCGATATCCGCAAGCACGAGGCGATCCTGTTCCACATCCGCTGGGTTCAGGCCAAGGAAGCCGAAGCCGAGGCGACCAGCCAACTCAACCAGGTGACGGCACTCGTCGCCGAAAAGGCGCAGGCCCAGATGCAGGCCGCCAAGGATCAGGCGATTTCCAGCCTGAAACTGCCGGAGCTGCGCGAGAGCGAGGCGAAATTGGCGGCCGCACTGCAGCGGCTGCAGATCGCCCGTTCGCAGCTTGAGGAGGATGCTGGCCGTATCCTGCGCCGTCGCGACGAGCTGCAGCGTCGCCTGGCCCAGCTTGCCGAGGATATCGCCCGCGAGGAGCGCCTGGTTGCCGACAATGCCGGTATTCTCGCTCGCCTCGACGAAGAAGATGAAGAACTGCGCGAACTGCTCGCCGAGGCGGACGACCGGGCAAGCGAAGCCCGGGAACGGCTCGAGGAAGCGAACGAAAAGCTCTCCATGAGCGAAGCAGATCTCAGCCGGCTGACGGCCGAGCGTGCCGAGGCACAGGCCGGTCGCAACCAGCTTGAGCGGGCGCTGCGCGATCTCTCGGAGCGGCAGGCTCGGTTGGCGCGCCAGCTCTCCGACCAGGCCCGCGATCTTGACGAACTCGACCGGCAGATGTCGACGCTGCCCGACCCGCACGAAAAACAGGGCCAGGTCGAAGTGGCCGAGGCCGCCCTAGAAGAGGCCGAGGCGACTGTCGCAGCCATCGAAGAGACCCTCGCCGAAACCCGCCGCGCCGAGGCCGACGCCCGCCCGCCAGTCGATCGGGCGCGGGCCATCCTGAACGGCATCGAGACCGAGGCGCGCACGATCCGTCGCATGCTCGAAGCGGCCGGTGGTGGCGACTATCCGGCTGTTGTCGAGGAGATGAAGGTCGACCGCGGCTTCGAGACGGCGCTTGGCGCAGCGCTTGGCGATGATCTCGATTCGCCGCTCGATAGCGCAGCACCGGCCCATTGGCGTACACCGGGCGATCATTCCGGCGATGCCGCCTTGCCGCAAGGGGCGCGCTCACTCATCGAGCACGTTCGCGCGCCACAGGCATTGACGCGTGCCTTGAGCCAGGTCGGCATTGTCGACAGCGAGGCAGAGGCCGAGCGGCTGATGCCGCTGTTGAAACCCGGCCAGAGCCTGGTGACGAAGCAGGGCTCGGTTTGGCGGTGGGATGGCCACGTGACCGGTTCCGAAGCGCCAAGTGCTGCAGCACTAAGGCTGGCCCAGAAGAACCGCCTTGCTGAACTCGATACTGAGGCGGACGACGCCGGCGAGTCGCTCCGCCGTGCCGAGGCTGATCTTGCCGCTGCCGGCTCGCGCATCCGCGCCGAGGATGAACGGCTGAGGCTTGCGCGCGACGCCCAGCGCATGATCACGCGCCAGCTCGGCGAAGCGCGCGATGCGCTGGCCGCTGCCGAGCGCGCATCCGGCGATCTCTCGCGTCGCCGCGCGGTTGTTGCCGAAACCAAGAGCCAGCTTGAAAGCCAGCTTGAAGAGGTCGCCGAGCAGATCGAGACCGCCAACGACGCGCTTGCCGATGCGCCCGACCTTTCAGAACTTGAGCTGAAATTGCGCACGCAAACGGCAGATGTCGCCGCCGACCGGGCAGCGGTTGCCGAAAGGCGTGCGGCCCATGACGGACTTGCGCGCGAAAACGAGGCGCGCCAGCGCCGGATCACTGCGATATCAGGCGAACGCCAGACCTGGAAAGCACGGGCGGCAAGCGCCGAAGAACATATAGCCACCCTCAGGGATCGCGAGGCGGAAGCGCGCGACGAGGTCGAGGAGCTGATGGATGCGCCCGACGAGTTCGAGGACAAGCGGCGCGCGCTGATGAACGAATTGCAGAAGGCCGAGGCTTCACGTCGCGAGGCCGCCGATATCCTGGCCGAGGCCGAGGGTCGCCAGCGCGAGGCAGACCGCATGGCCGCAACCGCGCTTTCGGAGTTGGCAGAATCGCGCGAAAAGCGCGGCCGCGCCGAGGAGCGGCTGGTATCCGGCCGCGAGCGCCGGGTCGAGATCGAGGCACGCATCCAGGAGGCGCTCTCCTGTGCTCCGCATGAGGTTATGCGGCTGACCGGGCTTGCCGTCGACGAGGCGCTGCCGGACATGCGCAATGTCGAGCGCGAGCTGGAACGGCTGAAGATCGAGCGGGAGCGTCTTGGCGCCGTCAACCTTCGGGCCGAAGAAGAACAGAAGGAGCTCTCCGAGCGGCTCGCTCTGCTTCTGAAGGAACGCGACGACGTCATCGAAGCGATCCGCAAGCTGCGCAGCGCCATCCAGAACCTCAACCGTGAGGGTCGCGAGCGGCTGATCGTCGCCTTCGACGTGGTCAACGCCCAGTTCCAACGGCTTTTCACCCATCTCTTCGGTGGCGGCACGGCCGAGCTGCAATTGATCGAGAGCGACGACCCGCTTGAAGCCGGCCTTGAAATCCTTGCCCGTCCGCCGGGCAAGAAGCCGCAGACCATGACGCTGCTGTCGGGCGGTGAACAGGCGCTGACGGCAATGGCGTTGATCTTCGCCGTCTTCCTCACCAATCCGGCGCCGATCTGCGTTCTTGACGAAGTCGACGCGCCGCTCGACGACCACAATGTCGAGCGCTACTGCAACCTGATGGACGAGATGGCGGCATCGACCGAAACCCGCTTCGTCATCATCACCCACAACCCGATCACCATGGCCCGCATGAACCGCCTGTTCGGCGTCACCATGGCGGAGCAGGGCGTGTCGCAGCTTGTTTCCGTCGACCTGCAGACGGCAGAGCGGCTGAGGGAAGTGGTGTAACTCTACTCGAACTCAAGCAGGAAGCTCCCGGTCGCGTCTTGCGGACCCATGTCGTCCCAAGTCGTTACCCGCAGCGATTTAAGATCGGCTCTGCCTTCGCGGTGAGCATAATACATGCCAACATCGTCGCCCTTCTTGTGCTCGTTCGGCATGTTGGCAAACCATTTCGAGTACGTCAGCGGCTCGCCGTCGTCCCAGCCCCATCCGCCGCGCGGCTCTCTGCCCTGGGACGCTTGAACGAGACCGATCCACGGACCCATCTTGTAGCTGACGCCGCCATTCGGATCGTATCCGGTGTTGAAGAAGTTCTCGTCGCTGTTGAAGAGTGAGGCGACGAACTCGTTCTCTGCGTCCGAAGTGATTGTAGCGAGATGTGCGCCGCAACTCTTGGCCCAATATTGTGCGACTGAGGCAGGGACATAGAGGTATCGCACGACGACGTAGAGATGCCCCTGGAAGGCACCATAGACAGTGTCGTAGCGAGGTAGGCATTCAACTGCCCTCAGAACCCGCCCGTCGGTCTCCAGCCCTCTCAAATCATCGATCTTGTATTCGCGGGCCTTGGTGGCGCTGTAGACGCCGTCGATATCCTGCGAAACGGCGATGCCAAGTGCCTTGGCGGTGCGTTCGCTGATAAAGCCGTTGCTCGGCTGCTGGTTCCGGCTTTGGTACTGCCGGATGGCAGTGCGGGTCTGCTCGCCGAAGACGCCGTCGGCCGTGCCGATCTCAAGCCCCGTCGCCGCGAGCGCCAGCTGCACGCTCCTCCGCGCTTCCTTGCTCGGAAGCAACCGGCTCTCGATCGTCTGCGGCGTTGAATTTTGACCCCGCGCTGTCGCCGGGTCGATCTGCGCCAATGCCTGCCTACCAAGTTCGGCATATTCGCCTGTGCGATGCTTGGCGACGAAGAAGCGCCAGATGCGCGGCGTACCGACACGAAGCGCCTTTTTGAAATCGGCTTCGGCTTCAAGCTCTGCCGGATCGACGGCAGTCGAGGGGGCCGTCTGCGTCGATGCCGCCGTCGGTGTTTCCGGCCCGAAGTAGAATTCCAGCGACAGGGACGAAAGGATCTGCGGTGATTGTTTGCCGCCCGTGTCCTTGCGCACATCGCGAACCACGCGCTTGAAGGCGGTGCCAACCTCAAGCCCGGGGCCGGAGAGGTTGGCGATCAGGGCGCGGGTAAAGGGTGAATGCCCGTCGGTGCCGTCGGCAGCGACCTGTCCCGGGGCGGCCGCAAAGGCGACCAGTGTACCGGCACCTTGCGTTTCGATCGGTGCAAGTCCGCGGGTGGCGCCGCCACGCGTGGCGCCATCGACGTCGACATTCAGTTTGTTGGCGAGCGGATTGTTGCGACAGGCGTCGAGGAACACCAGGGATATCCGGGCGCGTTTTTCGAGTGCATTGATGATCTCGGACAGCGCCACGGTTTCCGCCGGCACGTCGAACTCGCTTTCGAGCCTGGCATCCGTGCCGATCAGAAAATTCTCGCCATGGAGCTGCATGCCGTGGCCGGCAAAATAGAACAGTGCAATATCCTGCGGCCCGATCTTGCGGGCGAAGCGCGAGAGCGCCTCGGCAAAGCTCTTGCGGTCTGCATTCAGCACGAGGTCCGCTTCAAAGCCTTTGCTCTGCAGGAAGCCGCTGAAGGCTTCGGCGTCGCGGGTCGCGTTCGGCAAGCTTCCGGCGATCGCGTAGTTACTCATGCCAACGATCAGAGCCAGCCGCTTGCCGCCATTGTCGCCGAACACTGGGCTCGCAGCAAACAACAAAAGCAGAAATGACAGCATCGAAAAGCGCAGTTTCGCACGACATTTCATGACCTGCCTCCAAGCCCACAGGACTGAAACGGATCGCCATGACGGGATATTCGCCGATGTGCCCCTCATCGCTTCGTAATATTAGATATTTATGATGGATGCTGCAATGTGCAGTCCTGGGCCGATTGCGTCAGCGCCACGCGGTAAACTACAGCGCCGCGCGTCTTGTTAGACGCGCAAAGGTCGCTGCAGCACCTTGGATTGCTGCATGTTTTGAATCGAATACGATTTAAGGAAACGTGCAGTAGGCTCTATGCCGCTTCGCGAAATTCGGGCACGCGCTGCTCTTCGCGCCACGAAGAAGGGCTCTGGCCGGTGACGCGCAGGAACTCGCGGTTGAAGTTCGATTTCGTCAGGAAGCCGGCCTCGAAGGCGATCTGCGTGATTGCCTCGTCGGTCGCCGAAAGCAGCCGGCAGGCTTCCTCCACCCGGTAGTTGTTGACATATTGCGAGACGCTGATGCCGTGGATCCGGTTGATGGCATTGGAAATCCGCCGGGCCGGCACGCCGAGCTTGCGGGCGATCCGCGAGAGGTTGAGCTCGAGATCCTTGTAGAGCGCTTTCCTGCGCATCAGGTCGTCGATGCTTCGCACGATCTCGGCATCTTCTTCAGTCGCAGTGCGCTCTTGCGGCAAAGGCGCTGCGTCCCCCCGTCCGCTGTCTGTCGATGTGTCGAAGCTGGCGATCGAGGCGGCGGTGCCGAGAATGAGCAGGGCGAGTACGTTGCCTGCCGCAACGATCGCGCCGGAATAGGCACCTCCATTGCGCAGCTGGTCGAAGCCGATGGCGACGTCGCTAAGCGCTGAGGCGATCAGCGCCCACCCGGTGAACTTGAGCGATCGGTATGAGCGAAGCACGCCGTCGAGCCGCGAGGCGACCAGTGCGTTCGGGCCCCGCCGCGCAAGCCAGAGCAAGGCAAACCCGTAGCCGAGAAAGAACAGGGTGATCGCCGTGCCGACCGCATCGCGCCAGGCAAACATCATGACCCCGACGATGAGCGGGGGCAGGAGGTGCCAGGCGATTTGCCCCAGGCGTGGCGGACCATCGCTCGCAAGGCTGCTGAAGCAAACCCATGCCAGCGCCGCGTTGAACGTCGCAAGCATCGCCTGTGCCAAGAGGATGGTACGGATTTCGTAGCCCCATCGGATGCCGATCAGCACGGATTGCAGTGCATAAGCGCACACGAGCAGCAGGAACAGGCGTTGCTCGAAGGTCATGGCCTCGCCGCGCTGCCAAAACATCCGGACAATCACGATCATCAGCAGCAGGGAAACGACGAAGGGGAGCGGTACAAACAGCATGAGCGGAAGAATTCTTCGGGAGGGAGGTGGGCGGATGGCAGGATGATGCCCTTGATTGCGTTCAGGGTCGACCCGAAACGCGATCAAGGTCGCGACTGCGTTCGATTTCAGGCGAGCTATTCCGGTCCGGCGATGGTGCCAGACCGCACGAATGGAGCGTCAAATGTTGATCGGACCGCCAGCAATGGTTCTCGCCCCCATCCTTCTCCTCGCCCTGGCGAGCAATGCCGAGACATCGGCGAGGGACATCGATATCACCGGCGTCACGGCGATCGTCGCCACCGGCGACGCAAGCGCAATCGAACTCACCAGCGATGAGACTTTGCCCTTCAGCGCCTCGGTCGAGAGCAGGCGGTCCGGCTGGTTTGCCCCCTTCTATTCCAGCTGGTTCTACAGCGATTGCGTATCGGAGACCCGTATGCGCGTCGAAGGTTCGACCCTTTACATCGTTGTGGCAGCGCCCTCCTGGCCGGAATTGGAGGAGTGCAGGACCGCATTTCGCGCCAACCTGAAAAAGGGAGCGTCAATCTCTGTGGAGCAACCGGCGTTCCAAGCCGCGCTTGAGGGGGAGTTTTCGAGTGTGGCGCTCAAGGGCAAGGCAGCTGATGTTTCGATCGAGGGGCACGTCGGACAGGTGAGGCTCGATGTCGACGCCCTGCGGGCGCGGCTGATCTATGAGAAGACCTCGCAGTCCGAGACCGTGGAGATCTCCGGCAAGGCACTCGACATTCACCTCGGATTCGATGCGGCAAGTTTCATTGATTATCGGGTGATGGCGACGGCCTCCTGGGTCGACAGTTCGCGAACGGCGATCCCCGGCGCCAGGCCTCTGATTTGCATCAAGGGGGAGATGGTGCGCGCGACGATCCGCTGAGCCTCGAAGTCCGCCGCAGTGCGTTCGACAGTCGGAAAAATGATGCAATGCAGCATAAATCTTCGGCGGGTGCATTTCCAGGCTGAAGCATATACTGTAAATCGTCATAAAAGACTGTTTTTGGGTGGAGAGCAGGCATGATGAAATGGGTTTACACCTTCGGTGGGGGCAAGGCCGAAGGGCGTGCGGGTGATCGTGACAGGCTGGGCGGCAAGGGTGCAAACCTTGCGGAAATGTGCAGTCTGGGCCTGCCGGTGCCGCCGGGGCTGACCATCATCACCGATGCCTGCAACAGCTATTTCGACAATAGCCGCGAAATACCCGAGGGCCTGCACGACCAGGTCCGCGAAGGCATTCGCCGGATGGAGGAAGTCACCGGCCGGGTTTTTGGCGACACCAACCGTCCGCTGCTGCTTTCCGTGCGTTCCGGCGCCCGCGCCTCGATGCCGGGGATGATGGACACTGTCCTCAATCTCGGCCTCAACGATCAGTCCGTGCATGCGCTCGGTCACGACGCCGGCGATGCGCGGTTTGCCTGGGACAGCTACCGCCGCTTCATACAGATGTATGGCGACGTCGTCATGGGCGTCGACCACGATATCTTCGAGGAGATCCTTGAAGACGAGAAGGCCCGCCTCGGCCACGAGCAGGATACCGAACTTTCCGCGGTCGAATGGCAACATGTCATCACACGCTACAAGGACGCGATCGAGGAAACGCTCGGCGAGCCGTTTCCGCAGGATCCGGAAATCCAGCTCTGGGGCGCCATCGGCGCCGTGTTCTCCAGCTGGATGAACCCGCGCGCCATCACCTACCGCCATCTGCACAGCATCCCGGCGGCCTGGGGCACCGCGGTCAACGTCCAGGCGATGGTTTTCGGCAATCTCGGCAATTCGTCGGCGACCGGCGTTGCGTTTACCCGCAACCCCTCGACCGGAGAGAACGAGCTTTACGGCGAGTTCCTCGTCAATGCCCAGGGCGAAGACGTGGTTGCCGGCATCCGCACGCCGCAAAACATCACCGAGGCGGCCCGCATTGCGTCCGGCTCCGACAAGCCATCGCTTGAAAAGCTGATGCCGGAGGCCTTTGCCGAGTTCCGCACGATCTGCGACAAGCTCGAGCGGCATTATCGCGACATGCAGGACCTCGAATTCACCATCGAGCGCGGCACGCTCTGGATGCTGCAGACGCGCTCCGGCAAGCGGACGGCCAAGGCCGCCCTGAAGATCGCCGTCGACATGGCGGACGAGGGGCTGATCTCGAAGAACGAAGCGGTCGCCCGCATCGATCCGGCTTCGCTCGATCAGTTGCTGCATCCGACGATCGATCCGCACGCGCGCCGCGATATCATCGGCTCCGGCCTTCCGGCTTCGCCGGGGGCTGCAACCGGCGAAATGGTCTTCACCTCGGAAGAGGCCGTCCAGGCCGACAAGGAAGGCCGCAAGGTCATCCTCGTGCGCATCGAAACCAGTCCGGAAGACATTCACGGCATGCACGCCGCCGAAGGCATTCTGACCACGCGCGGCGGCATGACCAGTCACGCCGCGGTGGTTGCGCGCGGCATGGGCACCCCTTGCGTTTCCGGTGCGGGCGGCATCCGCGTCGATCTGCGCAACGAATTGCTGATCACGCCGAGCGTGACGCTGAAGAAGGGCGACATCATCACCATCGACGGCTCGTCCGGCCAAGTGCTGAAGGGCGCGATCGCCATGCTCCAGCCGGAGCTTTCGGGCGATTTTGGAAAGATCATGGCCTGGGCGGACGCCAGCCGCCGCATGACCGTGCGCACAAACGCCGAAACGCCGGCCGACGCGCGCGCCGCCCGCTCTTTTGGTGCCGAGGGCATCGGCCTTTGCCGTACCGAGCACATGTTCTTCGAGGATGGCCGCATCAATGTCATGCGCGAGATGATCCTGGCGGAAGACGAAGCCGGGCGGCGGCTGGCGCTCGCCAAGCTGCTGCCGATGCAGCGTTCGGACTTCGTCGAACTCTTTTCCATCATGCACGGGCTGCCGGTGACAATCCGTCTGCTCGACCCGCCGCT
>Ga0247819_10000664_pt1 | contig 19515 bp, 17 predicted proteins | sample 13C_Xylose_Day6_FD_193428 | JGI IMG/M metagenome (GOLD analysis project Ga0247819, IMG submission 193428) | Soil microbial communities from agricultural site in Penn Yan, New York, United States - 13C_Xylose_Day6 | ecosystem: Environmental > Terrestrial > Soil > Agricultural land | place: USA...
GGCATCTCGTTTGCCGAGAAGTACAAGTCCCCGGCCTTGGAGTCGCACCTGGACTCCATGATCGTGCTGGACGATCGCATCGTCACACGCGGCTCGCTCGAACGCGTCATGCAAAAGACTACCCCTGGTGGTATCTCGCATGAAGCGACCATTCTGAACCTGAACGAATTGTTCGGCGTGATGGGCTGGACCGTGGATCAATCCCGCAAGCCTGGTTGGTCTGGCTGGTAAGGATTCGGGCATAAGACCCAGGGGCAGCCCTGGGCTTTTATGCCGTATTGAAAGAATTCTCAACCATATATCATCGAAGTGAGCATTGGGTAGTGAGTAAAAAATACCAACCTTACTAATCCATTATGCACGAAGTACCTTTCCAATTTCTCCATTAACCAAACGAAGGAGTTCCATGACAGATTCGACTGAGTCCCAGATGTTGAGCTTCGGTGGCACGGAGTACGATCTGGACTTGATCCTTTCTCTGAGCCGCACCGCACCCAAGGTCCAAGTTGACCTTGCGGATGTTCATGGACTGGCCAATGCCAAAGACGCGCAGGCAACCGACGAACACCACGTTGTCTACATCCCTCCCACGACCCAGTACGACGTCGGCCCGGTGGTCGTCTACAAACAACACGGCGGCTACGTTGTGCTGGTCGGCAAGAAGACTGTCAGCGACCTGAAGGGCGCAGGCTCGACTGTCTTTAGTGCGCGCTTGCTCTCCAAGCACGTACTGAAGCGTGCACGCATCGCAGAACCCGAAACCCAACAGGTTGAGGACGCGCCGCGTTACACGCCTCCCGATCGCCCGTTTCGTTCCACGCATCACCCTCGTGACCGCGAGTTCCGCAGCACCACGCAACCCAGAACGTCTGACTATCGCAGCCAGACTGATCGGCCCGCGTATCCCCGTAAGCCCCGTCCGCAGTTCGGTCGCTGACCAGTAGCTGAAGACAAACCCAACAAACCGTTACCAATCTGAAACATCTGTTTCTAACCAAGGAAGCATCATGAGCAAAAACCAATTCGCCGATCTGCCCGTCAACGATCGTTCCAAAGAAATCGCCGCCATCATCGCCCCGGAAGCCAAGGCCGTCCTGAACACCGACACCGGCGCCGCCACCCTGGGCAAGGAAATCCTGGCCAAGATCCTGCCCGAAGGCCTGACCGTCGATCACCTGAAGCAAGTCTCGGACTTCTACACCGACGCCATGACCGGCACGATGCTGGCCGCCGGCGAAGTGGCCGTGCCCGCGCTGAAGAAGAACAAGTCCCTGGACAGCGTGCATGTGACGCTGCCGCTGACCGGCCGCGACAACCTGGGCGTGAAGGTCGACCGTGCGCGTACCGTGCCGCATCGTTCCGAAGACGGCGTGCACGGCACGCGTCAGAAGTTCGGTTCCACCACGCAAGAGCTGAACCTGTTCGCCACGCGCAATCGCGGTGATCTGGCCAAGGCCAAGAACTGGGTCTCCGAGCAAGCCACCGGCTCCTTCGGCTCCTAAGTCGGCGCCTGCCAGTTAGATCCTCGTTTCGAAGACGGGAATCCCTCCTAGCCCAGCTTCGGTTGGGTTGGGAGGGTTCTTATGCCCCTCACTTTTCTTTTTGAGAAAAAACAGTTAAGGCGTCTTTATGTGACTAGGGCGGTCCTACTACCTAAACGCAAATAAAAACGCCCACAGGGCCGTTAAACTCGTCTGAGGAGTGTTTTTGAAATGTCTGAGCCTTTACTAATTACAGACGAGCGTACTTTCTCCATCTGGACGATCCAATTGGCGAAATGGCGCAACGCTAAACGCCAAGGAATCTTCCTTCTGGATACGACCGCAAAATCTGGCATCCAGCAGTTTGCACCAACCATGGAGAACGTTCTAGCGTTCAAACGCAATCAGCTATCCGTACGCGAATACACCGAGCGCTACACGCAGCGCATGGCAGTCTCTCGTGAACGCTTTCCGAAGGTATGGGAAGGACTGATGAGCTCGAACCGTTTTGCAATTGCTTGCTACTGTCGCGCAGGTGAGTTCTGTCACCGGCACTTGTTTGCCACGGAAGCCGAAACGTATCTGAAGAGCAAGGGCTACAAAGTCGAGCGTAAGGGTGAGCTCGTTTAATGCGGCATAAGGGGAGGGCGCGATGCCCTCCCCGAAAGAGCGTTGCACTCTTTTTTTGCCGTCGTTTAGACAGCGACGCTATTGGCGCTGATGTCTTCCAGGCCGCGCTGGTAGGACTTCTTGGTCGCCAGCACTTGGTTGGAGACGCGATCGATGAAGGCATTACGCAGGTACGGGTTCGCACCGGTGATGTTGATGCCGTTCATGATTTCCTGGGCCAGTGCTTTCACGCCGAGCGTTTGCTGGGTGATGGCCGAGAAATTGATGCTGGGCGAAGACGTCTCGCCAGCTGCCGTGATGTCACGACGACCAACGATTTCGCCCGTGCCGAGCGGGAAGAAGTTCGTGCACAGCCACGCCTTCACCACACGTTGATGCTGGGGATCGGGTTCGTAAAAGAGCACGGTAGCCGCGTACATGTCGGGCAGCATGTCGCCAGGGCGATTAGCGCCGAACGTGTTCACAGCTGCGAACTTCGAATCCGGATCCATGATGAGGTTACGGATCCAGCCCATCAGGAAGTTGGCAAACGGCATGCCGTACTTCTCATTGATGGTGATGACCGGTTGGCTGCGCTCGCGCGTGACGTTGGTCGGGTCTTGCTGCATTTCGCCTGCGCCACCGACCGGGTTTTCGGCCACTTCAACCGTCAGGCCCGAGGCCAGACCGTCAATGGTGATCGCATGCAGCTCAAGCATCGAGCGCAGCGTACCCACCCAGTACTCCGGGTTGGGCAGGTATTGGAAGCCCTTGGGCGCTTCCATGAGAACCGCGACCAAGTTCTTGCGAACGTAGGAAGCGTTGGAGACCCATTCGTCCAGGTCGACGGAGTAACCCATCTGACCGCCGTACTGCGGGTCCACCATCGGCGCCGTATTGCCTTGGGCAAATGCGGCGCTCGGATTCAAGATGGCATTGTTGATGCGTCCGCTCATTGCTGACGACTCCTTGAAGATGTGAGAAAACTGTCCCTGCTAAGCAAGTGGCGGGCTTGGGGTTTGCGCCCCAAGCCTTTATGCCGTTACTGCGCTTGCTGTTGCAGATCGGCCAGACGCCGCGCGTTGATCTCCAGGAACTGGACCGTCTTCATGTTGGGACCATAGAAGTCGATCGGCAGGTGCCAGGAGAAGCCGTTGTTGGCGTCTTGCTCGGTGACTTGAGCATTCGGCGTGATTTGGTAGTACGTGCCGAAGCGGTCACGCAGGCCGTCATTCACGTAGTCGTTCACGGAGTCAACCAGCTGGCCATCGGTGAGCGTTTGCACGCCCGAGTGGAAGCGGTGAGCACGTTCGCCCACCTTTTGCACTTCGGTGATAGCCATGACGGTGATGGCGCCAGTGAGGATCGACGTGTCGTCGTCGTACACCGTTTTCAGAGCCGGGATGTAGTGCGTCTGACGATCGAACGACTGCACCCAGTTCAGGCCGTTGTCCCAGTCCTTCACACGCACACGGCTCGGCGTGAACGTCACGTTGATGTTCTTGAACATCGTGATACGAGCCAGATCGCCATGGTCGAACATGGCGCGCGGACGCCACTTGCCATCGCCAGCGCCAGCCAGGTCGCAGACCTTGCTCATCACTTCCAGCAGCACGGGCGTTTCGGCCTTCCACACGCTGTTGATGAGCGTGCCCGAACGACCGAAGATGACGGCGCGCATCGTGCGCGTGCCAAAGTAGGTCGATTCCGGGTAGTTCTGGCAACGCGCCTTCAGAGCCACGGCGAGCGAGGACTCTTCGGATGCCGAGAGCGGTTTGGCGCCGTCGGTGTGCGTGCACAGCCAGACCATGATGTCTTTGCGCAGGGCGAGTGCCGAGATCATGGCGTACTTGGTATCGAGCGGGAAGCCCGAATCCCAGATTGCCGAGACCGGGTACTTGGCCACGTCTTGCAGAGGCGAATCGGGATCAGCGAACTTGGCCACTTCATCGGCGACCAGTTGGGCGTAGATCTCACGGCTCATCGTGCCGTCGCCACCACCCGTAGCCCAGAGGGTGTTGGTTTCGGTCAGGCGCACGGAGTCGCCATCGGTCACCAGTTCCCAGCTGTTGTACGGCACGTTGGCCGAGGACACGCCCGAGATGAAGTTGAAACGCCACTCTTCGCCTTCGGAACCGTCGAAGTCGGAGAAGGGTGCGAACCCCGCTTCCTTTTCAGCCGCGTAGAACATGTCGACCAGAGTCTTCACGTTGTTCGCGTAGATGTGCTGACGGCCGAAAGGACCGTACTTGGGCGGCAGGCCCGGGGTGCCGATGTCTTGGTACGCTTCGATGAGCGTGGACGCGATGTCCATGTCCAGTTCGAAATTGCGGTCCCAGGCGCCGGGCATGAAGCTCACTTCCTGGTACTGCTCGCCCGAGTTGTTCGTGACGATCGAAGGCGTGGTCAAATCATCCGGACGCGAGACGAACGCCACGCGGAACGGGTAGAACTTGCCCTCGGTCAGACGACGCTCGTCGATCGGGTCCGAGGAGAGCTGAGTGGGTGCCCAGACACGCATGCCCTTGTTGTTGCCGTTCGAGCCGAAGGACGGCACGGCCCAGTCACCGAGCGGATAACGGGTCGATTGCGTCTGGGTGTCTTCGTCGGTCTGATCGCCAGGGCCTTGCGTGCCCAGGCCGAACATGTCCTCGCCGTCTTCGCCGAGCGCGATCGGCATAACGAGGAGCTTGTTGCGGAAGCCAGCAACCGTTTCACCCGTGGGGATGAGGGCGTTGGTGTCCGGGTCGCGCTTGAAGCTACCGTCGGCGTTGCGTTCGTACAGCGGCTTTTGCAGCGGCAGCACGTCCATCACCAAACGGAACGAAGCGGGCAGCGGCGCATCGGTCGGCTTCAGGCGCTTGACCAGTACGCTGTTAGCGCGGCTGATGGCCTGGTTCAGAAAAAGCGTACCGTGGGTCGCCCAGCGCTTGCGCAGGTCGAACGAATCGGCGCCGTAAAGAATGTCGCGGCTCTCGCCATCCACCAGTTCGATGGTATCGGGACCATCTTGGGTGAACGCGTAGAAAAGCGGCAGGTGCTGCGGCACCACTTCCGGAGACCGTTGCAGCGTACGACGTGAGATGTCGTTAACGCCACGCCGGATCACATCGGGAGAGGCATTGTAAGGAACATTTGCCGTCATGTCAGATCCTAGTGAACGAATGATATGGTTTCGAAGACGATGCCTTGCATCATATTAATTCGAAAATACTTCCGGGACGTAAGTCTATTACGAACATCCTCCTTGAAGACGCGCAACGTATCGCAAAGAAACGTGCGATCTAACATAGGATGTTTGGAAAAACATCTCAGTCTTATATAGTTGTCTCTAGCCCGACTCCAGACAGGACGCTCACATGACCATCTTTCGTTCTCCTTACGACACTACCGCGTGCAGCGGGTTTATTTTGTCCAAGCTCGCCACTCAGCTGAAAATCGCCTTTGTGCGTGGAGAGGTTTCGGGCGACGCGGGCGTGCACGAAGTGCGCCAAGACTTGCCGGGCGCAGACGCTGTGGAAGCGTTTCGCCATCCGATGCTGATCGACGATGTGGGCAAGCACCACGAAGCGGCGGTGTTTGTGGATGTGCGGCCTTTCGGTTCGTACGATCCGTCCTCGGGTCGCTGGCTGCCCCGCCAGCCCTGGGAATACACCCTCACCATGATGCGTGCGCAGCTCTCCTACATCTGGGCCAACCGCGACGTCTCGCTTTTGCGTGACATCAGTCCCGTGCCGGCCAAGCTGTTTGGCATGTGGTTGGGCAACGCGGTCTCACACCAGTACGGCCTCTCGCCCCTGGAGCGTCACCAGCTGATCATGCTCTCGACGTACTTCTACTACTCGCTCTTTACCGATAGCGAGGAGTTCGATCAGCGTGACAAACAACGTTTTGTCGCATTGATCACTCGCGCTACCAATGCAGCGGCTGAAGACGTTTTCGCCATGCTCGAAAAGATCCCGCCCATCAAGAACCTGGTGGGTCTGGCTGAAGCCATGAAAGTGCTGACTGGCTCGATCCGTCTGAATGACTTCGCCCTGGGCTCGCTCGTGGGCGTGGTGCTGCCGACCTGGCAAGGTCTGAACAGCAAAGAGATCGTGAACGTGGCGCTCGAACATCCGCCGACTTGGATCAGCATTCTGGTTGCCGCGATCATGGAAAAGAACTACAAGAACTCGGCCATCGGCCGGCTCGTGGACGCTCAACGCAAGAAGGGCGACTACGACAACCTGGTGCGTGCGATTCAGCATCTCATCCAGTCCTCGCAGAAATAATCGCATGAGCGCCTTGGCCGAGAGGCTGGGGTGCCAGAAGGATACCCATGTTCAACTACCTCATTCAGTACGCAACGGAAAACATCTGGTGCGCACCGGAGCAGGACCTGCAGTACATCGTGCAGCCTGCGCGGATCACGCCGCTCGGTGGGGTGTGGGGTAAAGTACGAGTTGGTTGGCGACAGATTGCTTTGCCTGTTGCCAGCACGCGCTTTCACGTCTACCAGATTGGTCAGATCCATCCGCTGCTCCTCGGGTTGTTTCCCGCTAAGGATCAGTGGATGACGCTCGCTGAGACGTGCAATTTGCAGAAAATGATGGCCGACGTCTACGCCGTGACTGGCGTGCAGATGCCGCGCTTTCAGATCTGGTACCGCGTGCTCGAGGACAAGAACATCATCCTGGCTATCAAAGAACAGGACCGAGTTCCGATCAACCTCGATACGACGCCCATTTATTTGCGCGTCTACAGCAACGAGTATTTCGCCAGCCGCGAGAGCGATCCGCTGAACGACTATGTCGAAGTCGCGGGCGCTATCCCCACCTCCACCCAGCAACTGCTGGACCTGCAAACCAAGTACGAGGCTGCGCGCAATCTGCCCGGCCACGTCTATGCGTTTGTGAACGGCTACAAAGTTTCGGGTATTGACCTCTTTACGGCCAAGCTCGGCGATGTGGTCGAATACGTCTACGACAGTTCTATCAAACTCGTCATTGACTTTAAGATCAGTGAGCTGCAAACCTTTGCCAGCGACTTGGACGAGAAAGTCAAGTACCTGTTGCATTATGCCGGGTACGGTTCGGGTACGATCGACTATCAAGACGACATCGATGTCTTCGTGTACAAACCGATGCCCAACAACCGGCATCTGGGCGTGTACTATCATCGCAACGCGCCTAACGGTGATGCGATGCGAATGGTCACGCACAAAGACTACTCGGTGCCGGTCGATTACGTTTACGCCTACGGCGCCTCGCATCCCGACTTCGGTAGCGCTGAAGACATGTACTTGCGGCTTCATATCCGTAAGGCCGGCATGTTCCGCCCGCTTGTCTTTGAGAACTCGCGCATCTTTGAGCTCTACAAGCTGGATGATGCGGCGGTGCGTGGCGCCATGCTGGGCATTGACTCTACGGTAGATGTCTGGCGCGCACCGGCGCTGGAGGCTTCGGCCTATACCGAAATCATGCGCTGGAGCAACAGCCGCAATAGTGGATGTTTGACGCCGGTGATCGTGCAGGAAGCCTTGGGCTATAACGCTATCAGTAAGCTCATCGGCGATACGCCGAAATTCACCCGCACCGAGTCTTCGCGTCGTGTGGTGGATGTGCCTTACGGACTGCAGTCTCGTGCCACGGCTTACGAGTACGATGCGGCAGGCAAACTCATCTCGTGGTATTCGCACACGGAAGGATCGATTTATGCGGCGCGTAATAACGACGCTCGTTTGATCGAGATGATCTCCGGGTTTGTGAACGACCGGATTGATGAAGACCTCGGTAGCCAAACGGTGACGCTGGATCCGACGGCCAACTACCGCATGTATCGCTGCCCGATCGTCAACGGAGTAGCGACCGAGCAGTGGACGGACGTAACCGGTAGCAGCATGTACGCGATCGTGAACGGCACGCTTACGTGGCTCATTGATCAAACGAAGTTCTTGACGCTGGTGCGTGGCGACAAAATGTCGCTGGGCGCTACGCTCGACTTGCCTGTCTATCGCGGCGTGCTCTCCTTTACGCTGCAAGTGCGTCAGGCTCGTAACGGCGTGGTCAACACGTATCCGCTGAATGTCCCGCTTGGCGAACTCGATCTCTTCTTGAACGGTTACTCGCTCATTGAAGAGCTCGATTATTTCGTGCGGGATTTGAATCGAGTGGTGATCACCAATAAGCGCTTCTTGGTCAACCCGGAAACAGATAACCAGCGCATCCAGGTTCGCATGACTGGGTTCTGCAACCCGGACCTGTCTCGTACGCTACCGGCAGACGATGGGTTTGTGGTCGATGGGATGCTCTCGTTTAATAACCGCTACGATGTACGCGACGATAAAGTCATGCGCTTTATCGCTGGTGGCGTGCTCTACGATCGCTCGGAGCTAAAGTTCCCTGAAGATCAAACGCCCATGATCGTGCCGGACGTGCCTAACGGTACGCCCTATCTGATTCGCGACATCATCGTGCCGCTGCGAGGGTTGACGGCTGATGACACGTACAGCCTGCGTGCCAAAAGCCTGGTGATCGACAAGCAGGTCTCGGATTACATGACCGAGAAATACCCGCAACCGATTCCGCCACTGCCGAACGTGATCCCGGAGATGTATCCCATCTACAGTCCGTTTTGCTGCCGGCTGATGCAAGATCTGCTTTCTGGTTCGCTCTGGGATGATCGTTTGCGCGACCAGTACGGCAGTGAATTGGTCGTGGAACTTTGCGCACCCTATCTGGACTTGCTTCGGTTTGACCCGACGCAGACCGCGCAAAACATTGATTACCGCTACGTGATCGTGCATCCGCACAACCTCACGCGAGTGGTGTCGATGGACATCTATCTGTACAAGTTCCTGCGCCGTGCCGTGCAGTACTACCTTAGCGATCGTGTTGCGCTCTCTGAGTTCATCTCGGTTGCTCCTTCTTCGTAATTGGAGTCATACATGGCTGATATTTCCATCCCCGCTGGCTCGGATGGGTTCGTACCGATTCGCGACCCCAGTAGCCGCTGGATGCAATGGGCGCTGTTTGAGATCTTCATGGGGATCGGCACGCCTGGCGCGCAGGACCCCTCTGGCAAAGAGCGTTACATTCCCAAGGTCAACGATTGGGTGATCGACCCGGCTACTGCTGAGCGCTGGATCGTGGTCTCGATCGATCCGTCGACCCTGAAACCCGAACTGCTCACGCTCAAAGACGCTCCGGTCGATGAGTTCAGTGACGATGACTTGCTGCTGGGTACGGGACCGGGCACTCAGTCGGACACGTACCGCATCTACGTGAACGACAAGGTCAACCCGCACACCCTCACCGTGGACGGGCGACTCAAAGTCAACGGCGTGTCGGCCGCGACCTGCATCATCTTCCGAGGCTCGCTCATCGATGGGTCGGCGCACGCCGTCTCCAAGGTCTACGACCAAGCGCAAAACCTCGTGGGTCAAGCCATTCCGCTTGAACTCGTGAAGATGGCTGAAGGGCTGAATCGCGCGGTGTATTGCGTGCCGCCTGCGCACTGCACCGAAAAGATTCCTGATGGTGAAGTGGTGACGGCAGTCCTCTATTCCGACACCGGCATCGTGCTGCACAAGCGCCAGCTGTTGGTCGAGAACACGGCGTTCATCCGCACGTCTGATTCGGCTACCAAGTACATCACCAGCATCGGTATCGAGTCGCCCTGGGTGACGCCTGCCGATCCTTTCACGTTGCGCATGCCGCTGAATGTCCCGCTTGATTCGGGGAACTTCATTGGCGTGGTGAACTTCAGCGATGGATCATCCAAGCGCTTGCCGGTCGACGGTACGAAGTTCCGCTTCGATGGACTGCGTCCCTGGATCTCTGGCCTCATCGGTCAAAAGCAACGCCTGGTCTTGCAGTACATGCTCTCGCCTGATGAAATGACGGTCGAAGGCGTGGTGAACCAGCAAGGGTTTGTGGCGCAGGAATTCGCTGCGATCACGACCAAGGCTGAAGGCTCCTACACCGTTAAGCTCTTCGCGTATCCGGAGTGGATCGATTCGGTCAACGGCTACAAACTGCGCTGGTGGTTGCTCAACCTGGATCGTGACTTGCGTTACGACGTCACGCCCTACGTGCGCATCCAACCGAACTCGGCTGCTTTCAATCCGAAGGCCTACGGGATCAACCAGCGCTTGGCCGTCACGGTGAACCTGCAAGATGTCAACGGTAGCTTCAAGAACTGGAACTACCCGCAGATCATCGACGTGGCGCTCATGGCCATGGGGACCGAGCGCGATACCACGCGTTGGCAGATCGGCTTCCAGGTCGGTCAGAACCCACCCTATGGTGTGGATATCCGTGCCGTTACCTCGTTCATCAACCAAAACTTGATGCGCGTGACGATCGACCAAGGCGAAGCCAGCCTGGAAGATTGGCTGCAACGGATTTACTACCGCACCCTGCCCGTGACCGATCCGGCCAAGGAATCGATCCCGCCGGCACCGAACTACTTCCGCATCATCAGCGGGGCTTGGGAGTCCGAATACTTCCCGATCTCGCAGTGGGGCGAGGAGTTGGTCATCAACCGCGCGATCGCCGACAGCGGTACGCTTTACGTGCAGTTCATCAAACGCACGCCGGAAACCGACTTGATCTTGTCGATTGCTGGCTTGCCTGTGCAACAAATCACATAAGTCGGTGGCTCGGCCTTCCAGGTGTCTTCGGGCATCTGGAAGGCGGGTTATCCCCTGCCGACTGAACCTAAGGAATGCAGTAATGATTCTCTTCGCTCGAAAGCGGTGATTCTTTTTACTTATGATATAGAAACTATATTCGTAAAGAGAATCATGGAAAAGATCGAATCAGAAAAATTCCCTGGCTTTTACCATTTACCTTTTACCACCTCTTCGGTTTTGATTAACAACTGCGGCGTTTTAATCAAGCCGGAAAATGGCGAGCCTTTTCACACGCACATCACGAAGAAGGGCTATGTCAATACGCGTCTGAGAGTCGATGGCGAATATCGAGTGGGTGTTGTTCACCGACTCGTTGCCATGCTCTTTGTGGAAGTTCCTGATCGGCATCGCGATAAGTCGCTTGAAGACCTTCAGGTTAACCACATCGACGGCATAAAAACCAATAACTACTACAAAAATCTTGAATGGGTGACGGGTACTGAAAACATGTTACATGCTAGGGAGAGCGGTCTCTTTAGCAATGACGTTCCGGTACTGTCTCGAGACATTCGCACAAACGAGGTGGTACGTTATCGGTCAATCTCCGAATGCGCTCGTCAAGTACTTGCTGACCCCAGTGTCCTGGCAGCGCACTTGCGCTCGGTTTCGTGGGGTCGTGTTACGAAGGATTGGATGGTGTTCAAGTATGATGATGACCGGCCATGGCCGACATTGCTTGCCCATCAATTCAAGGAATGCACTCTTGGCTACATTTTTGATGTGGTGGCTAAGAACGTGAACACGGGCGAAACAATTCTGTTTACGTCTCTCGTTCAAGCCTGCGCATTCCTTAACCTTAATCTCAATATAGTCAAAAACAATCGGACCCGAAAGGGTCATGACGTTCCGTATCAAGGGTGGGTGTTCATTCCCCTCGCCGTGTACCGTGAACAGGGAGAATGAAAATTATACTCTTCGCTCGTGACTGGCAAGATTACCCGACAGCCATTATTGATGTCCACACGCGTAACCGCAGCTATGTTCGACTGGCTTCGGTGTACCGCGAGATGGGGATCAAGAACCATGCGTTTTTGCTTGCCCTGATTAACCCACGTCTGCAAGGCGTGGATCCGCACAGCCCGAAGCTGACTGCAGAACAAATCATCGACATCGCCATTGAGTGTGCGATTAACCCGTGGTACTTCTTTCGTGAAGTGGCTCGGGTTCCGGCGCAGGCCTCCGATGAATCCATGATGCTTGAAGGCAATCGTGGCAACATCGCGCTCTGGTGGTGTTTCTTTAACCATCTCTTTACGATTTTGATCCAGCCTCGTCAGACCGGTAAGTCGCTCTCGACTGACGAACTGATGGCGTACTTGCTGAACATCATCTGCAAGAACACGAAAATCAACTTGCTCACGCTGAATGACAAACTCCGGCGTGAGAACGTGCAGCGTCTGAAAGACGTAACGGATTCGCTGCCCGCGTATCTGAACCAGCGCAGCAAGTCCGATGTGAATAACGGTGAAGAAATCACCATTAACGCACGGGGCAATCATTACAAAACCCACGTACCGCGCTCATCAGAAAAGGACGCTTACAACCTGGGGCGCGGGATTACTTCGCCGATCGTGCAGTTTGACGAAGCCCCCTTTCAGACCTGGATCAAAGTCGCCATGGGTGCGATGCTGGCGTCGATGGGTGCCATCGTGGAAAAGGCCGCTGCCCTGGGCGTGCCTTACGGCATGATCCTCACGACCACCGCCGGTAAGATCGATGACCGCGATGGCGGCTTCATTTACTCGCTCGTGCAAAAAGCGATGCCTTGGTCTGAGCGTTTGTTTGATTGCCAGACTGAAGCCGAGTTGCGTAAAGTGGTTACCACTGCGGCGGGCGGCGACTACATGGTCAACTGCACGTTTAACCACAAGCAGCTGGGTAAGACTGACGAGTGGCTGGCCCAACGCATCCGGATGGCACTGCAAGACGGTGAAGACGCGTCTCGTGACTTTCTGAACATCTGGACGACCGGTTCTGAAGGTAACCCGCTTGATAAAGTCATCCTGCAAGAGATCCGTAACAGCGCTGTGGGTGACTTCGTGCCGCAGATCTCTGAACACGGGTACATGACGCGCTGGTATATCCCGGAAAACGAAATCGAACACCGGATGGCGACGGGTCAATTCGTGATGGGGATGGATACCTCAGACGCTATTGGCAAGGATGATATCTCCATGGTGATGGTGGATATCGAAACGCTTGAGACCGTGGCTGCCGGCACGTTTAACGAAACGAACATCGCCAAGTTCTCAGAGTGGCTTTGCGCGTTTCTGGTGAAGTACAAAAACGTAACGGCAGTGGTGGAACGGCGTTCAACCGGTACTTCTATTTTGGACGCACTTATCTACACGTTGCCTGGTTACCGTGAAGACCCCTTTAAACGGCTGTTCAACAAAGTCGTAAACGACTACGATGAATACCCGGATCGCTTCCGTGAAATCGATACGGGCGCGGATCGCCGCCGTGGGGATGTCAACACGCGTTACCGTCAAACCTTTGGGTATGCGACCTCGGCCTCGGGTTCCAATAGTCGTGACATGCTTTATGGCAAGACTTTGTTTAGTGCCGCAAAGCAAGCCTGTCGCGTCGTACACGACACCAAACTCATTAACCAGATTGCAGGTCTAGAAACCCGTAATGGTCGGATCGACCACTCGGCTGACGGGCATGACGACATGGTGGTGGGTTGGTTGCTGTGTCATTGGTTCTTGACGCATGCTAAGAACTTGAAGTTCTACGGCATCAACCCGCTGCGTGTGCGCTCAGGCATGATCAATACGGTGGAAACCATCACGCCGGAGATGCAATACCGTAAGCGAGAGCAAAACGAGATTCGTCGTAAGATCGAAGAGCTCTACGATCGCCTGGGTAGCGAGCGCGACGATTACGTGAGTCTGGCGATTGAGCGAGAGTTGCGATTGCTCAACAGTCGTGTGATCCTGGAAGAAAACGAATCCTACTCGATTGATGACTTGATCAACCGAGCTCGGGAGCGTCGTAAGTCCACCCACACTCGCAAACAAGGCTATGGCCCCACGCCGCAACACGCCCGTCAAACGGACTATAGTGGCATGGACCGAAATGGCTTGGGAGGCTTTCACCAGCCTCGCGTAGCCAGTATGTCACCGGGTTGGCGTTACTAGCACTACGGCATAAAAGCCCAGGGGTTGCTCCCCTGGGCGCTATGCCGGTTACGAGTTAAAGAGCTTTCCGCTTTGCAGCCGATCCGCTACGAGGTCAAGATACGCATTGATAGCCGCCTCTTTTTGAACATCGTCGCTGATGAACTCCGGATGAAAGGGTGGGAAATCACAGTCCAACTCACACGCGCGTCGCAGCGCATTTGGAGCGTCACTCGAAACCGTGCTATAGACCTGGTACATCGTCAGGTCATGGGTGGAACCAAACCATCGTTCATATCGGCGTCGGTAGCGTTTCTTTCGACAGTAGATGGTGATTTCGTAACCATCGGTCGAGTGACCCGTAAGCGGAGGACCCAATAAGTCCCCCGGCACATGGAGCTCCTCAACAATCGAGGGACCCTTCAGGCGCGACACCAGAATGTAGATGAGCGACAACAACCAATTGACTAAACTTGTCATGCTCGTTCACCATACGCGAGAGGGTCTACGTGAAATACGCAGACTAACTACTCGCCAGCGCCAGAGGTGTAGTACCGCATCGTGTACGCACGCAACACCAGATACATCAGAAGCCCCGTACGCACGCCGGCGATGGCGTTAGGACTCTTGCTACCTGTTGCGTTTTTCACGATCTTCTCGGCCTTCTCACGCAGCGAGAACAACACCGGGTCCGTACTGCGACTGCTCATGTAGACTCCGCGCAACCGATCGAGCATGCCCGCCATATTCGAACGCGACTTGAGCACATCCCGATTATCAAAGAGATAACCGAAGCTGTGGATCAGCGCCTCAGAGACGAGTTCCTCGATATACCGGGCGGCCGGCTGGCCGTAATTGTTCGAGACCCAAACAAGCGTCTCACGGAACAAGCGCGAATTCATCGTGTGCATCGCTGACTCGATGACCTGCAGGAGTTCCTGACGGATGAACGAATTCTGATCCCCCACAATGGAGGCCAGGTACCGTTCGTAGACCAGCAAGCTCTTGGTCTTATCTTTCAGGATCTCTGCGCCATCGTGCTCGACGACCGCGCTGGTGGTAATGATTTTGCCGCCCTGGGTGTAGATACGACGAAAAACCTTGTAGATGTTTTTCATCATGTCACGAATCCGGCCCTGGGTGTCGTTCAGCATGCGCACGACGCGATCGTCGGGCTGCATGTGGTTCATGACCACCAGGTGAGTGCTCCCCTTAGAGAGGATGTCCTCGGCGCGAGCGCGTAGCCAGGCTGACCAGCTACGGTGTTGTTTAATCCCGAACTTATTGGTAAGCTCGGCGTACGTGGCTTCAGCGACAGCCCGGTCTGCCGGAAAGCGGAAATACTGGTAAAGCAAGCTGGTAAAGAACTTATACTGCAAGACCAGCAAGCAATCGACGGCAGCCTCATAGCGCACCTCTTCCGGGAGCGCTTTGTTCGTGAAGAACTTATGGGCCAGCCATACGCAGGACTGGTTCATCGTGTTGGTCGCGATGTTCCAGTTCGGTTTGAGGGTAGGGAGGTTTGCGGTTCGTTCGGAAATCGCATCAGAGTCGACTTCCATAATTTCTTCAAACCAACGATCGCTGTCTTGCCTGGTAAACCGCACCACCTGCACGCCAAGCAGCACGCCACCAAAAAACGAGATGTGTTCTTCGTTCTTCGAGACAAAGGCTTGTTGGTACTGGTGAAGCTTTTTGGCCAGGCGCGCATCGATCTCCAGACCCGAGCACTCGTCATCAAAGATGCTCTTGATAGACTCGGCCATGACGTCCTCGGCAAGTGGGGAGAATAAAAAAACTGTGGAACTTACACAGGATTAGCGCCAGCAAGGCCTTTTATCCTGTGTAGTGATTTAAATCACTGCATAAAAACTGACGTCCTCGTCAAACAAGCTATCCACCTCTTAGAGAGTGAGAAAAGCACACATGCACAGTGTAGAAACCGTCTGGAGGGCGTAATGCCTCATCGACTCATTAAGGAACTGCGGAAGCTTGCTGCCGCCGATATTGCATCGGTAGCAGACACCACAAACCCTTACTTGACAGACTTCTCACGCGACTTACCCGACGACATTCTGGACCAACTCGAACTCATCGAGAAACTGGCCCGCGAAACGTTTGGCCCGCGTCTGGAGCCTACTGTCAGACAAGGCACTATCATGCGGGAGGAAGGGTTTCCGGTTTCGATCGGTAAACATACCTCGGCCGTTTGGTTCACGGGTGTGATCAAAACACCGAAGGGGTTAATTTCTTACTCATAGTCCACTTACCGATTACTCCGTCATAAGGCTGGGGCAACCACCCCAGCCTCATATGCCGTCTCTAGCGGCTCAGGAAGTTGTGTACGAAGTCAGCGAACGAACGGTACACCGTACCCCCGTGCGCCTCAACAATCGTCTCCAGGGCGACCTCTACAGCCTTGAGCGCATCGTTGGGCATCGTATCGCCTGCGAGCACTTCAGGCGAAGCACCGTCGACCACCAGAACGAAATCCGTCTTGTTCGGTTTCTGGGCGATGGCGTCTGTCACTTCCACCACACGTTCGTTGGTAAGCATCGTGCGGCTCGTGCCGTAGACCGTCACAACGTTTTCCGGCAGTTGCTCGGTATCGTCCGGTCCGAGAACGAGCTCGGCGATCTGGGCCAAGATCTGGGCGTCCTGGGCTTGGCTTTCCAGGGCCGGCTTCGGAGGCTCGATAATCTGGGCAGGCGTCACCGGGTTGGGCACCATCGGTTCGGTCTGGGTGGGGTCGGTATTTTCCTCACCATGGACGGGACGACCCGTCAAATGATCGTTCTTGGCGTAAGTGATGTTCAGCGCCTCGTACATCGCCAAACCCAAGGGGCCGGTGATCGTGACGTTTTTGTGATCCACAGCGCCAGTCGGTGCGTTATCGAAACCTTCGATCGCCAGGCGCAGCATGGAAGCGGAATTGGACATGTCGACGTTCCTTCAGAAAGATGGTCGGATTTTTATCACACTATAGTGGTTCGTGGCCCGCCTGCCTCGCGCCGCCCTCCGACCGCCTGCCGCCTGCCGCCGCCCCTTTCTTAATTTTTTGGCGAGTAGCCGGTATGAGGTAGTTTGGGAATGAAGGATGTGTGGTTGTCTGTTTTGTCTTTTGCTTGAAAAGCCCTGATGGGAAAAGTGTAGGGAATCCCCAAGATTCCCGAAACGCTTGAACCCTATCTTAAACACCCTTAGGGAAGAGTCATAAAAATTTATACCAGTGACTCTTCTAATGACAACCTGCTATATGTAAATATAGTACTCATTACTCTCCGAGAGGGGGGTGGTGACCCCCCTCTCGGCGAGGTAGGTGGGAAGGGGTCCCAACCCAGGCGGAGCCTAACTGGCCAAATTTTCTGTGGGGAAGGGAGGTTTCGTTTTTTGACAGCAAAAAATTTAGGGTTAGACGCCAGGCTGCGTGCCTGGCTTTTATGCCGTAGAAAACGTGATCCTAGAACATTTCAGTCACATATTCTTCCGGTGAGACTGAGTAGGAAATCAACTCAAGTTCACTAAACCTTCCACCCTCAAAGGAGTCCTCCATGGTTCGCGTCACTGACGTAGCAGATACTCGGATCGCGCAAGGCAATAAAGCCGTCCAACAAGGACGACTGAACATCGCATCAGATCGCTTCACCACTTTGGTAGCGAGAAAACTGCGGATCGTTAGCATGGCTGACGTGATGCGTATTTTGGAAATTCGTGCAGTTATTGCTGAGACACCGGAAGCCGGTCGTCTGAAGGCCACCGAAGAAGCGATCACTGAACTGAACGCGATGGCCGACGTAAAGTGAGTCAATCACTCCAAGGAGCGGAACATGCGAAATGCATCTAACGCTATCAAGCACTACCGATTGCACTAGCCTTTAACCCGAGGAGAACTTGGGAGTGCGCTAGAGCTAATCGCCAACCCAATTCACCATCTCCTCCCTTTAAAGGAATTACCATGGCCCGTATCATCAAAACCCTGCCCGTGAACTACGTGTTCATCCCCAACACTTCGAGCCGCTTCTTTGCGGACGAAGACTTTGACCACGACTACGTGGAAGCCGCTCGTGAAATGAATGCCGTGATCGACAAGATCCAAGAAGTCGGTGCCACGCATCACTACGGCTTCATGAACACGATGGTTGAGCGCATCAACCAAACCCGCGTCGCCGATCGTAAACATCTGCTGCGTTCGGTGCTGGTGAAGTTTCGTGAAATCTTGGTCGCCGCCGTGCAATCGGTCAAGCCCAAAGCCAAAGAGTACATCCTGCGCTAAGTCTCGCGCATCACTCCAATTCCAATATTCGAATCCTTCCAAGGAGCATCACCATGCAAGAAAACCAAACCCAAGCCCCCGCCCAACAGCCCCTGGTCGGCCTGCAAAAAGCCAACGCCGTCTTTCGCATGTTCGGTGGCGTCTCGATGACCGTGGACAACCTGCCCAAGCACACTAAGGTCCAAGCCGCTCAGTACGAGTTCCAGCGCGGCTGCGACCGCTTCGTGGATGCTGCGGTCATGACTTCGGATAAAGTCGCCAGCATCTGGCAGAGTGTGAAAGACACGGTTTGCGGTGAGAAGGGCGAAGGCAAGAAGGCTGACAAGCCTGCCGACGCACCGGCTGCCGACAAGCCTGCTGAAGCCCCTGTGGCCGAAGCGGCTGAAGAGCAGCCTGCTACGACCGAAACCCCGGCTACCGAAACGGTGGTCGAGGCTGCGGTTCAAACGCCTGCTCCGGAACCCGAAGCGGCCCAACCCCAAGCCGAACCGGTCAAAGAAGCCCCTCAGCCCCAGCAAGCCAAGCCGGCTTCGAAAACGGCGGGTGAGAAAGTCGCTGCCCATTCGCTCTTTGTGGCGATGTGGGAACGCAGCGCTTATCGCCTGAATCGCATCCCCGAAGAATGGCGTGGTTCGACGGGCTACTTCGAGAAGATCGTGAACCTGAACTTTGGCAGCCAAGCCAAGGCAGGTAGCGTGATCGCTTTCACCGAAGACGCCACCCAGCGCCGTGGCTTGATCGTGGTCACCCCCGTGGGTAACCTCGTCATGTTCGAGCGTTACACCAAGGGCGACGGTGGTCTGGTGGTCGCGCAAGCTGCTGACTCGGTCATCGAAGCCGCTAATCTGGGCGGCATGGCTGAAGTGACGCCGGAGCGTTTCTGGCAGATCTTCGATAAGGACGGCAACAACGTCGGTCATCGTATCAACACCACCACTGCCGAGACGCAAGCCCTGCGTCACCGTCAGGGTCCTGTGGTCGATCTGCTCTCGCTCATGCGTGAGATGAACGCCTAAGGACGACAGGGGAGGGCTTCGGCTCTCCCCGTCTTTCCTTTCCTTTTTCTTTTACAGGCAAACTGTCATGTTCCATATCTCCCGCCCGACCCTCATCAAAGCGCACATCAACAACATCACCACCGTCGCTGCCGCCTTGCGCCAGTATTTGGTAGATACGCCGAACGTCGCGCTCGAAGACAGTGCGCGCATCGAAAACACGGTGAACTACCTGCGCCGCTACGCCGCCAATGGCGTAGCTGACATCGATCAGCTGAACAAAGACCTGGATGCAGCCAAAGCCGTCCTTTCGGATATTGGTTCGCGCTACGGGTTTCCGGCTCAGACCACCATCGAA
>Ga0247819_10000665_pt1 | contig 19493 bp, 14 predicted proteins | sample 13C_Xylose_Day6_FD_193428 | JGI IMG/M metagenome (GOLD analysis project Ga0247819, IMG submission 193428) | Soil microbial communities from agricultural site in Penn Yan, New York, United States - 13C_Xylose_Day6 | ecosystem: Environmental > Terrestrial > Soil > Agricultural land | place: USA...
GGTGGGAGCCGCGCTGCGCACCATCAACCGCCAGTCGTCCGACCTGCTGGAAGTGGCCGAGACGGTGTCCTCGCTCAAGCTGCAGCAGAACGCCTCGCCCGCCGAGATTTCCGCCGCCGGCCAGCTGGTGATGCTGACCCAGCGTATCGGCAAGTCGGCCAACGAATTCATGACCGCCACCGAAGGCCTGTCCCCCGAGGCGGTGTTCCTGCTGGGCAAGGACCTGAACTCCTTCAAGGAGATCGCGCAGGGCCTGCTGGAAGGCAGCCCCGAGCTGCGCCTCTCCGGCTCCAAGGACCCGCAGACGCGCGAGCGCCTCGAGTCGCTGCTCAAGACCTACGAAGAGACCCGCACGCAGGCCAGCGCCATTCTGGGCAACCTGCAGGGCCTGGTGTCCGCGCGTGAAGCGCAGGCGGCCATCATCGCGGACTCCGAGCCGCTGCGCCGTTCGCTGGAAGAACTGCAGAACAAGCTGTCGCTGCAGACGGGCTTGGGGGTCGGCGCCCTGATCGCGCTGGTCGTCGCCGCGCTGTTCGCCATCTTCTGCTCGATCGGCCTGGCCTACGTGCAGCTGCAGGACAGCCGCAAGCGCCAGGAAGTGGCCGAGTCGCAGCGCCACGAAGCCGAGCGCCAGGAGCAGGAAGCCAAGCGCGTCAACGACGCCAACCAGGCCGCCATTCTTCGCCTGATGAACGAACTGCAGACGGTGGCCGAAGGCGACCTCACGCAGGAAGCCACGGTGACCGAGGACATCACCGGCGCCATCGCCGACTCGGTGAACTACACGGTGGAAGAACTTCGCCAGCTGGTGGGCAACGTGCAGAACACGGCCACCAAGGTGGCGCAGACCACGGCGCAGGTGGAGAGCACGTCCACCGAGCTGCTGGCCGCCTCGACCGAGCAGCTGCGCGAGATCCGCGAAACCGGCCAGTCGGTGCTGGACATGGCGTCGCGAATCAACCAGGTGTCCGGGCAGGCGCAGGAATCGGCCCAGGTGGCTCGCCAGTCGCTGATGGCCGCCGAGTCCGGCCTCACCGCCGTGCAGAACGCCATCGGCGGCATGAACGCCATCCGCGACCAGATCCAGGAAACCTCCAAGCGGATCAAGCGGCTGGGCGAGTCGTCGCAGGAGATCGGTGAAATCACCGAACTGATCTCGGACATTACCGAACAGACCAACGTGCTGGCCCTGAACGCCGCCATCCAGGCCGCGTCGGCCGGTGAAGCGGGTCGCGGCTTCTCGGTGGTGGCGGAAGAAGTGCAGCGCCTCGCTGAACGTTCCGCGGACGCCACGCGCCAGATCTCGGCGCTGGTGAAGGCGATTCAGACCGACACGCAGGACGCGGTGGCCGCCATGGAGCGCTCCACCCAGGGCGTGGTGGAAGGGGCCAAGCTGTCCGACAACGCCGGTACCGCGCTGACCGAGATCGACCAGGTGTCGCGACGCCTCGCCGAGCTGATCGAACAGATCTCGGCCTCGGCCTCCAAGGAAGCCGAATCGGCCAACGTGGTGGCCGGCAACATCCAGCACATCTTCGCCGTGACCGAGCAGACCGGCGAGGGCACCCGCTCCACCGCCCAGCAGGTGCGCGAGCTGTCGCGGATGGCCGAGGAACTGCGCCAGTCGGTGTCCCGTTTCAAGATCGCCTGACGCGCCAGCGTCCGGCGCCCGTTGCCAGAGCCTGAGTCCTTCCATGCAAGCCAACGAAAACGAACTCGACCTGGCGACCAATGATCTCGGCCCGCTGGCCTGGGTGCTGGACGAGCTGCGCAAGTCGCTCGAATCGGCCTCGGGGGCGCTGCGCCGCTTCGTTCGCGACGCCGGCCTGGCGCGGGGCCAGGACATGGCCTCGGTCGACACCGGCCAGCTGCGCATCGCCCGCCAGCAGCTGCACCAGGCGGTTGGTGCGCTGGAGATGGTGGGGCTGGGCGCCCCGGCGCTGATCCTGCGCGCGATGGAAGCGTCGGTGCAGAAGTTCGTCGAGCGTCCCGAGCTGTGCAGCGAGCCCGCCGCCTCCAAGGTCGAGCGCGCCGGCTTCGCGCTGACCGAATACCTCGAGGGTGTGCTGCTGGGCAAGGCCACCTCGCCGGTGGCGCTGTTCCCGCAATACAAGGACGTGCAGGAGCTCGCGGGCAGCGACCGCATCCACCCCGCCGACCTGTGGCCCTACGACTGGCGCTGGATCGAGCCCGAGACGCCCGCCGTCGCGCAGAAGCTGGTCTACGACCCGGCTGTGCGCTCGCGCATGGACCAGTCCGTGCTGCGCATCGTCAAGAGCGCCGATTTGGCCGCGGCCAAGGACCTGGCCGACTGCTGCCTGGGCCTGGCCGCCGGCCAGGAAGCGCGCCAGCCGCGCAGCTTCTGGAAGATCTGCGCCGGCTACTTCGAGGCGATGGCGCTCGGCCTGGTGCCGGCCGATGTCTACGTCAAGCGCGCCGGCTCGCGCGTGCTGCTGCAGTACGCCACGCTGTCCAAGGGCGACAGCAATATCTCCGATCGTCTGGCGCAGGACCTGCTGTTCTTCTGCGCGCAGGCCGTGCCGCCGCGACCGGTCGATGCGCCGGCGCTGGCCAGCGTGCGCGAGGCCTACGCGCTGCAGCGCTTCGCGCCGGTGGACTACGCTACGGCGCAGTTCGGTCGCTTCGATCCGGTGCTGCTCACGCAGGCGCGCAAGCGCATCGGCGCCGCCAAGGAAAGCTGGTCGGCCGCTTCGGGTGGCGACGTCACCAAGTTCAAGAACGTCGGCGAGCAGTTCCACGCCATCGGCGATTCGATCACCAAGCTGCACGCCCCCAGTGCGCCGCTGGCGCAAAGCCTCATGGCCACGGTCGATGGCGTGGTGCGCTCCGGCCAACCGCCGCGCGCCGAAGTCGCGATGGAAGTCGCCACGGCGGTGCTGTACCTCGAGGCCGCGTTCCAGGACCTCGATCCCGCCGATTCCCAGCTGGCCTTGCGCACCGCGCGCCTGGCCGAGCGCCTGGACCGCGTCCGCCAAGGCGGCCAGGCCGAAGCGCTGGAGCCGTGGATGGAGGAGCTGTACCGCCGTGTCAGCGATCGCCAGACGATGGGCAGCGTGGTCGGCGAACTGCGCGGCACGCTCAGCGAACTGGAGAAGCTGCTCGACGCCTTCTTCCGCAACCCGGACGAGAAAGAGCCGCTGAAGAACGCGCCCACGCACCTGCTGCAGATGCGCGGCGTGCTGTCGGTGCTGGGCCTCGACAAGGCCACGCTGGCCGTGGCGCGCATGCGTGAAACGGTCGAACAGATCCTGGTCGGCGATTTCGACCAGGACCTGGAACGCCGCGCCAGCACCTTCGACAAGCTGGGCAACAACCTCGGCGCGCTCGGCTTCCTGATCGACATGCTGAATTACCAGCCTGCGCTGGCGAAGAAGCTGTTCGTGTTCGACGAGGTGCAGGGCGAGCTGCGTCCGTTGATGGGCCGCCTCGATACTGACAAGGCCCCTGTTGCGCCGGCGCAGCCGACAGTGGCTGTCGAGCCCGTGATCGCCGCGCCCGCAGCGCCGTCCGTGGTGCAAGCCCCGCCGGTCGCGGTCGCCCCCGTGGCCGCCGCGCCCGTCTCCGCACCCGCGCCCGCCGCAGCAGCGCCGGCCGCCGACAGCGAAGAAGACGACGAGTTGCTCCAGATCTTCCTGGAGGAAGCGCGCGAAGTCGTCGGCAATGGCCTGGCGGCGCTCGAAGCGCTCGCGGCCCAGCCCAGCGACGTCGGCGAACTCACTACCCTGCGCCGCGCGTTCCACACGCTCAAGGGCAGCTCGCGCATGGTGGGGCTCAACGAGTTCGGCGAAGCCGGATGGTCGCTGGAGCAGGTGCTGAACACCTGGCTGGCCGACCAGAAATCCGCCACCGACGACCTGCGCACGGTTTCCGCCGACGCGCTGCGCGGCTTCGGCCGCTGGATCGAGGACATCGCCGCCGGCACCGACGCGGGCTGGAAGTCGGCCATGTTCCGGGGGCCGGCCGATGCACTGCGCACCGATGGCCGCGTGGTGGCGTTCCAGTTCCCGGGCGCCGCCGCGGCACCGATCGTCGAGACCGAAGCTCCAGTGCTCGAGATCGACTTCGGCACGCCTGCTGCCGAACTGGAACTGCCGATGGCGGAACCTGTGGCGGTCGAACCTGCGCCCGAACTGCCGGCGATCGACGTCCCGTCGTTCGAATTCGACCTGAGCCTGGCCGAGCCGGAGCCCGCGCCCGTGCCGATGGCGGAGCCCGTCGCAGCGCCTGCAACCGACCTGCTCGCCGACCTGGACCTCGGCCTTGCCGACGAACCCGCCCCGCTGCCCGACGACATCGAGTCGTTCGGTGCCACCCATGTCATCCGCGGCCAGGCCGTGGTGGCGGAAGAGATCACGCTCGACGAACTGCCGGCCGACTTCGCGATCGAACTCGACGCCGTGGCCGCTGCTCCAGTCGAAGACGTTCCCGCCGCGGTGCCGGAACCCGAGATCGTCTCCATTGATCTCGACAGCCTCGACGCGCTGACCGAGCAGCCGCTGCCGCCGGTGGAGCCGGAGCTTCCGGTCGAAGAGCCGCTCGCCGCGCAACCGGCCATCGACGACCAGACCAAGGTGATCGGCGGACTGCGCATCGGCATCCCGCTCTACAACGTCTACCTGAACGAAGCGGACGAGTGGTCGCGCCGCCTCTCGCAAGAGCTGGCCGAGTGGGCGCTCGAGCTCAAGGAACCGATCTCCGACACCGCCGTCGGCCTGGCGCACGCGCTGGCGGGCAGCTCGGCCACGGTCGGCTTCCATGCGCTGTCCGACATCGCGCGCGCCCTCGAAGGCTCGCTGCAGCACGCGCAGCGGCTGGCCTGGGGCACGCCGCAGCACGGCAAGGCCTTCGTCGAAGCCGCGGAGGAGATCCGCCGGCTGCTGCACCAGTTCGCCGCCGGCTTCCTGAAGGAATCCGATCCGCGCGTGGCCGAGTCGCTCGCCGCGCTCGAGCTGCTGAAGCTGCCGCTGCGCCCGGAGCTGCGCGACAGCGGCTACGAGGGCATGGACCTCAGCGAGCTGGTGGAAGAAGCCGCGCCGGTCCGCCCGGCCGTGCAGCCCGCCACGCAGTTCGTCCAGTTCAGCGCTCCCGCCGAAGCGGCGCCCGCATCGAACCAGGGCAACCGGCTCTCGGCCGACGACGACATCGACGCGGTCGACGCGATCGACCCCGACCTGTTCCCGATCTTCGAGGAAGAAGCGGTCGACCTGCTGCCCAAGCTGGGCGCCGGCTTGCGCCAGTGGGCGCAGCAGGGCCGGCCCGAGGGCCGCGACGAAGTGCTGCGCGTGCTGCACACGCTCAAGGGCAGCGCCCGCCTGGCCGGCGCGCTGCGCCTGGGCGAAATGGCGCACCGCATGGAGTCGGCCATCGAAGGCCTGCCGGCCGAGACGCCCGCCGCCGACCTCGAGCCGCTGCTGCAGCGTTTCGACGACGTGCAGACCACTTTCGACGCCCTGCGTGTGGGAGCCGACCAGCCCGAAGTCGAGGCGCCTGTCGCCGTCGCGCCGCCGCAGGTGCAGGCGCCGATCGCCACCGCGCCCACCACGTTCACCCAGCCGCAGCAGCCCGCGCCCTCGCGCGCCGTGCTCGCCGCGCCGGTGACCACGCTGCCGCTGGTCCCTCAGCGCGCCGTCGCCAACCAGGCCGTGCGCGTGCGCTCGCAGCTGCTGGACCGCCTGATGAACCAGGCCGGCGAGGTGATGATCACCCGCTCGCGCCTGGAGAACGAACTGCGCAACCTGCGCGGCTCGCTCAACGACCTGACCGGCAACCTGGATCGCCTGCGCACCCAGCTGCGCGACATCGAGCTGCAGGCCGAGACGCAGATGCAGTCGCGCCTGGCGCAGTCCAAGGATTCGGGCGCCGGCTTCGACCCGCTGGAGTTCGACCGATTCACCCGCGTGCAGGAACTCACCCGCATGATGGCCGAGTCGGTGAACGACGTGGCCACCGTGCAGCGCAACCTGCAGCGCACGGTGGAAGCCACCGAAGACGACCTGATCGCCCAGGCCCGCCAGACCCGCGAACTGCAGCGCGACCTGCTGCGCACGCGCATGGTGGAGTTCGAAGGCATCTCCGATCGCCTGTACCGCGTGGTGCGCCTGGCGTCCAAGGAAACCGCCAAGCAGGTCAAGCTGGACATCACCGGCGGCTCCATCGAAATGGACCGCGGCGTGCTGGACCGCATGACGCCCGCCTTCGAGCACCTGCTGCGCAACTGCGTGGCGCACGGCATCGAGGACGCCGGGGTCCGCCAGGCCGCGGGCAAGGACCCGGCCGGCACCATCCTGATCGACGTGCGCCAGGAGGGCAACGACGTCTCGGTCGAATTCCGCGACGACGGCGCCGGCCTGGACCTGGTCCGCATCCGCGACAAGGCGCAGCAGCAAGGCCTGGTCACGCCCGGCCAGGTGCTCACCGAGGCCGAGGCCGCCAACCTGATCTTCACGCCGGGCTTTTCCACCGCCACGCAGGTGACGGAACTGGCCGGCCGAGGCATCGGCATGGACGTGGTGCGCTCCGAAGTCAACGCCCTGGGCGGCCGCATCGAGACCAGCACGCAGGCCGGCCGCGGAACCAGCTTCAAGCTGGTGCTGCCGCTGACCACCGCGGTCACGCAGGTGGTGATGATCCGCAGCGGCGCGTTGAGCATCGGCGTGCCCGCCAACCTGATCGAGATCGTGCGCCGCGCCGGCGCCAAGGAAGTCCAGCAGGCCTACAACAGCGGCTCGTTCGACTTCGGCGGCGAGCAGATCCCGTTCTTCTGGTCCGGCGCGCTGCTGCAGTCCTCGCAGCGCAGCGCCGAGCCGCAGGCCAGGACGCTGCCGGTGGTGGTGTTCCGAAGCGCCGCGCAGCGAGTGGCAGTGCACGTCGACGAAGTGCTGGGCAACCAGGAAGTGGTGGTGAAGAACCTCGGCCCGCAGCTGGCCCGCCTGCCCGGCCTGGCCGGCATGACGGTGCTGGCTTCCGGCGCGGTGGTGCTGATCTACAACCCGGTCGCGCTGTCCGCCGTGTACGGCGAGCAGGCCCGCCTGCTCAGCGCCGACCGCGCCCAGCCCGAGGTGCTCGAGCAGGTCGGCCAGCCCGCGGTGCCGGAGATGCTGCCCGCCGCGCCGCAGATCCCGCTGGTGCTGGTGGTCGACGACTCCATCACCGTGCGCCGCGTCACGCAGCGCCTGCTGCAGCGCGAGGGCTACCGCGTCGCGCTGGCGGCCGACGGCCTGCAGGCGCTGGAGCGCCTGGCCGAGGAGAAGCCGGCCGTGGTGCTGTCGGACATCGAGATGCCGCGCATGGACGGCTTCGACCTGGCCCGCAACATCCGCGCCGACCAGCGCTGGGCGCAGCTGCCGATCGTGATGATCACCTCGCGCATCGCCGAGAAGCACCGCGAGCACGCCCGCGAGCTGGGCGTCAACCACTACCTGGGCAAGCCGTACTCGGAAGAGGAGCTGCTCAGCCTGGTCAAGCACTACTGCACCAGCGCAGTAGCCGCCTGAAGAAGAAGCTTCAGCTCCCGGCGCCCGTCGCGGCGCCGGCCTTCCTCACCACCGCATAGCGCCGCAGCGTCTCTTCGCGGGCGCGCTCGTGGTCGACCACCGGCAACGGGTAGTCGCGTCCCAGCACCAGGCCTGCGGCCTCCAGGTCGGCCGGTCGCGCCAGCCACGGCGCGTGCAGAGCCGCTGGTGGCAGGCCCGCCAGCTGCGGCAGGAAGCGCAGGATGAAGCCGCCTTCGGGATCGAACTTGCGGCTCTGGCTCACCGGGTTGAAGATCCGGAAGTACGGCTGCGCGTCGCAGCCCGATGAACTGGCCCACTGCCAGCCGCCGTTGTTGGCGGCCAGGTCGTAGTCGTTGAGCTGCCGCGCGAAATAGCGCTCGCCCCGACGCCAGTCGATGCCCAGGTCCTTGCACAGGAAGCTGGCGGTCACCATCCGCAGGCGGTTGTGCATGTAGCCGGTCTGGTTGAGCTGGTGCATGGCGGCGTCCACCAGCGGATAGCCGGTGCGGCCTTCGCACCACGCGGCGAACAACGCCTCGGCCCGCGGGCCTGACTCCCAGGCGATGGTGTCGTACTCGGGCCGGAAGCTGGCGCCCCGGTCCTCGTCATCGGCCACGTGCGGGAAGTTCGCCAGCACCTGGAAATAGAAGTCGCGCCAGATCAGTTCGCTCAGCCAGGTCGCCGCACCGGATTGGCCCGCCTGGGCCAGCGAATGGGCATGCCGCGCCAGTTCGCGGACCGACACTGTGCCGAAGCGCAGATGCACGCTGAGACAGCTCGGACCTTTCACCGCAGGAAAGTCACGCGTCAGGTGGTAACGGTCGATGCGCGTGAGGAAGTCATCCAGCAACTGCGCCGCGCCGCTCGCGCCCGGGCGCACGGGCAGGCAGGAGAGGTTGCTCGGCTCGAAGCCCAGGTCCGCCAACGACGGCACGGGCGCCCGCCATGCCTGCGGACGCGCCGCCAGCGCCCCGGCGTGCTTCTCGACCGGATACGCCTTCAGGTAGTACCCATCGACCTTCGCCAGCCAGGCCTTCTTGTACGGCGTGAACACCGAGTACGGCCGCCCCGCCTGGGTCAACAGCTCCTCGCCCTCGAAGATCGCCTGGTCCTTGGTGGTGTGCAGCGCGATGCCGTCCTCGGCCAGCGCGTTGCGCACGAGCGAGTCGCGAGCGATCGCCGACGGCTCATAGTCGTGGTTGGCGAAGACGGCCTGCACGCCCAGCTGCCGAGCCAGCTTCGGCAACTCGTCCGTGGCCAGGCCATGCAGCACCATCAAACCGCCGCCCGCATGGCCGGCCAGGCGCCGCAACCGCTCGTCCAGCTCCACCAGCGATTCACGGATGAACTCCACCCGGCGGTCGCGCCGCGGCAGCGGATCGAGGAGGGCGGTGTCGAAGACAAAAGCCGCGTGCACCTGCCGGCAGCTGCGCAGCGCGTGGTAGAGGGCGGCGTGGTCCTGGACACGCAGGTCCCGCCGAAACCACACCAGTCCGGCGGGATAGGGCTTTTCCATTCGTCTTCGTTAAAATTTCATCATGCCCGCCGAGCCGTCCACCATCAACCTGACGCATCACTTCCTGATCGCGATGCCGGGCCTGGAGGATGCCTCGTTCGCTCGCAGCGTGGTGTACCTGTGCGAGCACAGCGCCCGCGGGGCCCTGGGCCTCGTGATCAACAAGCCCAGCGACATCAAGCTGAAGAACCTGTTCGAGAAGGTCGATCTTCCGCTCGATCGCGACGACCTGGCCGGCGCCCCGGTGTTCCACGGCGGCCCGGTGCAGACCGAACGCGGTTTCGTGCTGCACGAGGCCGTGCTGGCCGGCGACGAGGCCAAGCCCGACGAGCCGGTGTACGCCTCCACCATGACCATTCCCGGCGGCCTGGAGATGACCACGTCCAAGGACGTGCTCGAAGCGATGTCCACCGGCGCCGGCCCGCGCAAGGTGCTGGTGTCGCTCGGTTATTCCGCGTGGGGCGAGGGCCAGCTCGAATCGGAACTGGCCGAGAACAGCTGGCTCACCGTGGCCGCCGATCCGCAGGTGATCTTCGATACGCCGGTCGAACAGCGCTACGACAAGGCGCTGTCGCTGCTGGGCCTGCAGGCGTGGATGCTGTCGCCGGAGGCCGGGCACGCATGAGCGTGACGAGCCGGCCCGACATCCCCCGCCACTTTTCCACTTTTCTCGCTTTCGATTACGGGGCCAAGCGCACCGGCGTCGCCGTGGGCAACCGCATGATGCGCACCGCGACTCCGCAAGCGACGATCCGTGCCGAAGGCAAGGCGCGCCTCGAAGCCGCCGCGCAGCGAGTGGGCGAATGGCAGCCCGACGCGCTGGTGATCGGCGTGCCGTTCCACCCCGACGGTGCGCCCCACGACAATACCGAGCGGGCCCGCCGCTTCGGCCGCCAGCTCGCCGCGCGGGTGAAGCTGCCCGTGTACGAGGTGGACGAGCGCTACAGCACCACCGAGGCGCTGGCGGGCGGCGCGAAGGACGCCGATGCGGGCGCGGCCTGCATCATCCTGGAACAGTTCCTGAGGAGCATCGAATGAGCGAATTGCGGCTGGACGCCGAGGCGTTGTACCGCGAGCTGCTGCGCGGCGTGCCCGCCCTGCGCGGACCCGACGGCCGCCTGGTCGGCATCACCTCCGGCGGCGCCTGGCTGGCGCAGCGGCTGCAGCAGGACCTGCAGCTGCCAGGCGAGGCGGGCACCATCTCCTCGTCGATGCACCGCGACGACTTTGCCCAGCGCGGCCTCGCGGCTTCCAGCGCTCAGACGAAGTTGCCGTTCGACGTCAACGACGCCCACATCGTGCTGCTGGACGACGTGCTCTACACCGGTCGCACCATCCGCGCGGTGCTCAACGAGCTGTTCGACTACGGCCGCCCCGCCAGCGTGAAGCTCGCCGTGCTGGTCGATCGCGGCGGGCGAGAGCTCCCGGTCGAGGCCAACTTCGCCGCCGCGCGGGTCGCCCTGCCCGAGACCCAATCGCTGGAACTGGCGCGCGACGCGCAGGGCCGCTTCAACTTCAAGGTCGCCTGATGCTCTACAAGCGAAACCCGCAACTGAACAAGAACGGCGAGCTGATCCACCTGCTCTCGATCGAGGGCCTGCCGCGCGACATCGTCACCCACATCCTGGACACCGCGGCCAAGTTCGTCGGCGTCAGCGACCGCGAGGTGAAGAAGGTGCCGCTCCTGCGCGGCAAGAGCGTCTTCAACCTGTTCTTCGAGAACAGCACGCGCACCCGCACCACCTTCGAGATCGCGGCCACGCGGCTGTCGGCCGACGTGATCAACCTGGACATCGCGCGCTCCTCGGCGAGCAAGGGCGAGTCGCTGCTGGACACCATCGCCAACCTGTCGGCGATGGCGGCCGACATGTTCGTGGTGCGGCACAGCGAATCGGGCGCGCCCTACCTGATCGCGCAGCACGTCGCGCCGCACGTGCACGTGATCAACGCGGGCGACGGCCGGCATGCGCACCCCACGCAGGGGCTGCTCGACATGTACACGATCCGCCACTACAAGAAGGACTTCTCCAACCTCACGGTGGCGATCGTCGGCGACGTGCTGCATTCGCGCGTGGCGCGCTCGGACATCCACGCGCTCACCACGCTGGGCTGCGCCGAGGTGCGGGTGGTCGGCCCCAAGACGCTGGTGCCGGCCGACATGGCGCAGATGGGCGTGCGCGTGTGCCACACGCTGGAGGAAGGCATCCGCGGCTGCGACGTCGTGATCATGCTGCGGCTGCAGAACGAGCGCATGAGCGGCGCGCTGCTGCCGTCGTCGCAGGAGTTCTTCAAGAACTTCGGCCTCACGCCCGACAAGCTGCAGCTGGCCAAGCCCGACGCCATCGTCATGCACCCGGGCCCGATCAACCGCGGCGTGGAGATCGATTCGGCGGTGGTGGACGGCAAGCAGAGCGTGATCCTTCCGCAGGTCACCTTCGGCATCGCGGTGCGGATGGCCGTCATGAGCATCGTGGCCGGCAACGAAGCCTGAAGACAACAAGAAAGCGCCCATGAAGATCCTGATCAAGAACGGCCGCGTGCTCGACCCCGGCTCCAACCGCGACGAGATCGCCGACGTGGCGATCGCCGCCGGCCGCGTGGTCGCCATCGGCGGCACGCCCGCGGGCTTCAGCGCCAGCCGCGTGATCGACGCCAACGGCTGCATCGTCGCGCCCGGCCTGGTCGATCTCGCGGTGCGGTTGCGTGAACCCGGGCACGAGCACGAAGGCATGCTGGAGTCCGAGATGGCCGCGGCCGTCGCGGGCGGTGTCACCAGCCTGGTCTGTCCGCCGGACACCGACCCGGTGCTCGACGAACCGGGCCTCGTCGAGATGCTCAAGATGCGCGCCGAGAAGCTGCACCAGGCGCGCGTGTTCCCGCTGGGCGCGCTCACGCGCGGCCTGGGTGGCGAAGTGCTCACCGAGATGGCCGAACTCACCGAAGCCGGTTGCGTGGGCTTCAGCCAGGCCGAAGTGGGCCTGGCCAACACGCAGGTGCTGCTGCGCGCGCTGCAGTACGCCTCGACCTACGGCTACACGGTCTGGCTGCGCCCGCAGGAGCTGTACCTGGGCAGGGGCGTGGCCGCCAGCGGGCCGCTGGCCACGCGGCTGGGCCTGTCGGGCGTGCCGGTGGCGGCCGAGACGATCGCGGTGCACACGCTGCTGGAGCTGATGAAGTCCACCGGGGCGCGCGTGCACCTGTGCCGCCTGAGCAGCGCGGCCGGCCTGGAGCTGGTGCGCCGCGGCAAGGACCAGGGCCTGCCCGTCACCTGCGACGTCAGCATCAACTCGCTGCACCTGATCGACGCGGACATCGGCTACTTCGACAGCCGCATGCGTCTTTCGCCCCCGCTGCGCCAGCAGCGCGACCGCGACGCGCTGCGCGAAGGCCTGGCCGACGGCACGGTGGACGCGCTCGTGTCCGACCACACGCCGGTGGACGAGGACGCCAAGACGCTGCCCTTCGCCGAAGCCGAACCCGGCGCCACCGGCCTCGAGCTGCTGCTGTCGCTCGCGCTCAAGTGGGGGCAGGAAAGCGGCGTCGGCCTCACGCGCGCGCTGGCCGTGCTCACCAGCGAACCCGCGCGGGTGCTCGGCAACGCGCTGGGCACGCTGCAGGCCAGCTGCGGCCGCCTGGTCGAAGGCGGCGTGGCCGACCTGTGCGTGTTCGATCCCAACACGCACTGGACGGTGGAACCCGGCGCGTTGCGCAGCCAGGGCAAGCACACGCCGTTCTCCGGCTACGAGCTGCCCGGGCGCGTGCGCTGCACGATCGCGGCCGGCCAGCTGGCCTGGGACTCGGGCGCGGCGCGCTGACGATGCGCGGCTTGCGGGCGGCGTGGCGGCTGTGGCGCGCGCTGCTGCATGCGCTGGGCGGGCTGTGCACCATCCTGCTGCGGTTTCCGCGGATGTCCGTCGAACAGCGGCACGCCGAGGTGCAGGCCTGGGCCGGGCGCATGCTGCAGGTGCTGGGCATCGGCCTGCAGGTGCGCGGCGAGCCGCCGGCGCACGGCCCCATGCTGCTGGTGGCCAACCACATCTCCTGGCTCGACATCCTGGTGATGCACGCGTCGCGCTACTGCCGCTTCGTCGCCAAGTCCGACGTCAGGCACTGGCCGCTGCTGGGCCCGCTGGCCACCGGCGCCGGCACGCTCTACATCGAACGTGAATCCCGCCGCGACGCGATGCGCGTGGTGCACCACATGGCCGAGAGCCTGCAGGCGGGCGACGTGCTGGCGGTGTTCCCCGAAGGCACCACCAGCGACGGCGTCGACCTGCTGCCGTTCCACGCCAACCTGATCCAGGCCGCCATCGCCGCCCGCGCGCCGGCGCAACCGGTGGCGCTGCAGTTCATCGACGCGGACACGGGCGAGATCACGCTCTCGCCCTGCTACATCGGCGACGACACGCTGGTGGCTTCGTTGTGGCGCACGATGACCGGGCCGGCGATCACGGCGGTCGTCACGTTCGGGCAACCGCAGCAGGCGCAGGGACGCGAGCGGCGCACCTGGGCGGCGGACCTTCGAGCGGCGGTGCAGGAGCTGCGGCGCGCCTAAGGCGACATCGGCGGCGTTCCCGCCCCCGAGCCGCGCTCGAACGTGACCACGTGGTCCACCTCCGGGCGGATGCCGATCCACTCGCCGATCTTGTGGTCGTGGTGGCTGGGGACGTGGGCCATCACCACCTCGCCGCTGCGAAGGCGCAGCGTGTAGAGGAACTCCGAGCCGCGGAAGGCCTTGCGCACGATCTGCGCCTTCACCGGCGCGGCGTCGTCGTGGACGATGTCGTCGGCGCGCAGCAGCACCTCGCAGTCGCCGGCGCGGAAAGCCGTCGGCAGCGGGCATTCGGCGACGTCGGTCAGCTCCCCCAGCGGCGTGTCCACCACCACCTGGCCGTCGACCTCGCGCAGCCGCGCCGGCGTGAACACGCCGTGGCCGATGAAGTCGGCGACGAAGCGCGTGGCCGGTCGGTGGTAGAGCGTGTAAGCGTCGTCCCACTGGTGCAGCCGGCCCTGGTGCATGACGCCGATGCTGTCGCCGATGGCGAAGGCCTCCAGCTGGTCGTGCGTGACGAACAAGGCCGTCGCGCCGGCCGACTTCAGGATGCCGCGGATCTCGTGCGCCAGGCGCTCGCGCAGCTCGACGTCGAGGTTGGAGAACGGCTCGTCCAGCAGCAGCAGCTGCGGCCGCGGCGCCAGCGCCCGCGCCAGCGCGACGCGCTGCTGCTGCCCGCCCGAGAGTTCGTGCGGCATGCGCGGCTCGCTGCCGGCCAGGCCGACCAGGGCCAGCACCTCGGCCACCCGGTCGCGCCGCTCGGCGCGCGGCAGCTGCGACAGGCCGAAGCCCACGTTGCGGCCCACGTCCAGGTGCGGGAACAGCGCGTAGTCCTGGAACACCATGCCGATGCGGCGGCTTTCCGCGGGCACGTGCACATCCGGGCTTTCCACGATGTCGCCGGAGATGCGGATCTCGCCCTCGCCGGCGCGCTCCAGCCCCGCCACCGCGCGCAGCAGCGTCGTCTTGCCGCAGCCCGAAGGCCCGATCAGCACGCCGATGTCGCCGGCGGGCAGGCCGAACGAGACCTCGTCGACCGCGGGCCGCGCCTGCCCGCCGTAGCGGACGCTCAATCGGGAGAGTTCGACATGCATGGGCCTGGATTCTAGATGCGTACAATTCTCATTTGCATTGTTGCAGCGAACCTCCTCCCCCATCACCGCGCGTCCTCGGTTGACCCTGCCGCGGCCCCGAGACCTCCTGTTGCTGGCGGTGGCTGCGCTCATCGTGCTGCCCGTCGCGGCGGTGCTCGGCTCCTGGCTGGAATGGGACGCCCACACCGCGGGCATCCTGCGTGAGATGGCGGCGACCGTGCTGCCGGGCTACGCCATCACCAGCGTGGTGCTGTGCATCGCAGTCGGCCTCGGCGTCGCGCTGGTCGGCACCGTTTCGGCCGCGGCCGTCACGCTCTTCGAGTTCCGCGGCCGCCGCTTCTTCGAATGGGCGCTGCTGCTGCCGCTGGCCATGCCCTCGTACGTCGTCGCCTATGCGTACACCGACTTCCTCCAGTTCAGCGGCCCGATGCAGGGCTGGATCCGCGCGACCTTCGGGCTCGAAGGCCGCGTGTTCCCGGAGGTGCGCAACACCGCCGGCGCGGCCGTGGTCTTCGTGTTCACGCTCTATCCCTACGTCTACCTGCTGGCCCGCGCGGCGCTGTCGGAACGCGCGGCGCACCTGATGGAAGCGGCGCGACTGCTGGGCGCGCCCATGGCCACGCGGGTGCTGCGCGTCGCGCTCCCGCTGGCGCGCCCCGCGGTCGCGGCGGGCGTGGCGCTCGCGCTCATGGAAACGCTGGCCGACTTCGGCGTGGCCAGCTATTTCGGCATCACGACCTTCACCACCGGCATCTACAAGGCCTGGCTGGCGATGGACAACCGCGTCGCCGCCGCCCAGCTGGCCACCTCGCTGCTGGCGGTGGTGGTCGTGCTGCTCGCGCTGGAGCACCGCGCGCAGCGGCGCATGCGCTTCGCCGCTTCCCGCGGCGCCCGCGCGGGTTCGGCCGAAGCCCAGCCCGCGCGCCTGTCGGGCCGGCGCGCCGCGCTGGCCATCGTGCTGTGCAGCCTGCCGATCCTGGGCGGCTTCGTGCTGCCGGTGCTGTTCATGCTGCGTCCGCTGGCCGCCGACTGGTCGGTGCTGCCCTGGGACCGCTTCCTGCAATGGGCCTGGAACAGCGTGCGCCTGGGCACGATCACGGCCGTGCTCGCGATCGCGGTCGCGCTGCTGCTGGCCTCCAGCCTGCGCCGCGGCGGTGACGCGATCACGCGCGGCGTGGTCCGGCTGGCCGGCCTGGGCTACGCGATCCCCGGCGCGGTCATCGTGGTCGGCCTGCTGCTGCCGGTCGGCTGGCTGCAGGCCGCCGCGCCGCAGGTGCCGGCCGTTTACTGGGTCACGGGCACGGTCCTCGGCATCGTCTGGGCCTACCTCGTCCGTTTCATGTCGGTCGCGCTGCAGTCGGTGCAGAGCGGCTACGCGCGCATCCCGCCCAGCTTCGACGACTCGGCGCGCATGCTGGGCACCGGCCGGCTCGCGCTGCTGGTGCGCGTGCACTGGCCCCTGCTGCGCGGCTCCGCCGCGGCGGCCGCGCTGCTGGTGTTCGTGGACGTGATGAAGGAACTGCCCGCGACGATGCTGCTTCGGCCCTTCAACACCGACACCCTGGCCGTGGTGGCCTACCAGCTCGCGCGCGACGAGCGGCTGGGCGAAGCCGCCCTGCCGTCGCTGGCGCTGGTGCTGGTGGGACTGCTGCCGGTGCTGCTGCTGAGCCGTTCGGTTCGACGCCGCTGATCGGCGGTTCAGACTTCGTCGGCCCACTCCAGGGGAGTGGTGGTCGCGGTTTTTCGGAAGACGACTTCGCCGGTCGGCACGTGCACGACGCGGATCTCCTTGCCGTCGGGACAGGTGTGGCTCTTGGCGGCCAGGGTGACCGCGAGCGCGCGGTCACTGAAGCAATGCTGCTGGGCTTTCGAACCGGGGAGCCACGGGTTCGCGATGGGGTGGCTGCTCTCGATCCGGTAGTCGGCGCTGGTCATCAAATACCTCCTTCGTCGGCTCTGCCTTCTGTTTCTTCGCCGCGCGCGTCTTTGTGTTGTGGGTCTGCCCGCCGGGGGCGCCTTGTGTCGACGCGTCCGGCACAGGTTATCGGCGCGGGATTTCATGTATGTAGGACGCCACCGCATCGGCGGGAAACGCTTCGTACCGCCGTGCTCCCACCTCCTTAAGCCATTGCCCACTACAGTTTTCCCACGCCGCTCCGAAGCGCCAGGGCATGAATTGCATAGTCCGTACTCCCTTGCTCGATGCCCGGCACAAGGTGCAGGGCTACCGGCTCGCGTGGCAGTCGCCGCGAGGCGGCGACCTCCAGCGCCTGGCCGCCTGCGTGGCGCGCTCGCCGGACGATGAATCCCAGCCGGGCTGGAGCGTCGGCAACGGCCTGGCCTTCCTGCAGGCGCCGGCCGGTGCGCTGTCGCCCGAAGCTTTCCCCGGCCTCGACCCCGAGAAGACGGTGCTCAGCCTGGAAGAGGCGGACTTCCGCGTCCCCACGGTGGGACCGGCCGTGAAGGCGCTGCGCCGGCGCGGGTTCGGCCTCTCGCTGCGGCTGCCGCAGCCGCGGGCCTTGCCGCCGGCCCTCGTCGCGATGCTCACCCACATCGAGTTCGCCTTCGATCGGCTGCAGACCGTCGCGCGCCCCGCGATCGCGGCCGGGCCCGGTTCCACGCCGCCGCTCTTCGTCGCCGACCGTCTCGAGAGCTGGCAGGACTACCAGGCCTGCGCGGCGCTCGGCCTCGATGCCTTCGTCGGCCACCTGCACACGTCCGGCAGCGCGCCCACGAGCGCCACCGCCGGCCGCCTGAGCCCCGCCAGCGTGCTGGTGATGCAGCTGATCCAGATGGTGCAGTCCGACGCCGACGTGCGCGACCTCGAGGCCGCGCTCAAGCAGGACGCCGCGCTGGCCTATCGCCTGCTGCGGTGCCTGAACTCGGCGAGCTTCGGCCTGGGCGTCGAAGTGCAGTCGCTGCGGCACGCGGTCAGCATGATGGGTTACCGGCCGCTGCTTCGCTGGCTGGCGCTGCTGCTCGCGTCATCGAGCTCGCAGGCGAACTCGCCGGTGCTGCTGCAGACCGCCATCGTGCGCGGCCGTTTCACCGAGCTGCTGGGCCGCGGCCTGCTGCCGGCGAACGAGGCCGACAACCTGTTCGTGGTCGGCATGTTCTCGCTGATCGACCGTCTGCTCGGCGTGCCCATGGGCCAGGCGCTGGACAAGGTCCAGCTCGCCGGCCCCGTGGTGCAGGCGCTGCTCAAGCGCGAAGGCATCTACGGTCCCTTCCTCAAGCTGGCCGAAGCCTGCGAGCGCACGGACGCCGATCCCGCCGCTCTGGCGGACGCCGCCTTCGTCACCTCCGACCAGGTCAATCGCGCCCACGTCGCCGCGCTGGCCTGGGCGGGCGAGCTGCAAGTGTCATGAGCGAGCACGACCGGGCCGCCCTGGCCGCGCTGATCTCGAACCTGCCGGCCGAGACGCGCGGCGAACTGGTCCGCATGTACCGCCGGTCCCTCACCAACCAGCTGGACCTGATCGGCATGCGGCCCTACACGAACAGCGAAGGGCTGGTGGTCGCGCTGCACGGCCTCGCCGGTTCGGCGGCCATGATGCAGGACCAGCAGCTGTCGAAAGAGGCGAGGAGCATGGAGAAGGACCTGCTGGAGGGCCACGTGGACGCGGCCTGGCGACGCTGGCCGACGATCCAGGCCCTGGCGCAGCGGACGCTGGCGCAGCTCGATTCGATCGAAGCGGCCGGCGCCTGATCTCGGTACATCAGTGCAGCAGCCCGTGCCGCTGCGCGTAATGCGCCAACTGCGCATTGCTCGGCAGCTTCATCTTCTCCAGCAGCCGTGCGCGGTACACGCCCACGGTCTTGGGCGTCATGTCCAGGGCCTGCGCGATGCCGGGCAGCGGCACGCCGCGCGCGATCAGCACCAGCAGCTCGCGCTCGCGCTCGGTCAGGCGGTGGTGCGGCAGCGCCTGCTCGGGCGACGTCAGCTCGGTCACGAGCAGGTTGGCGACCGCGGGTGTCAGGTACTTGCGGCCGCGCGCCACCGAGCGCAGCGCGTCCAGCAGCACGCCGGGCTCGCCCGCCTTGTTCAGGTAGGCCAGCGCGCCGGCGCGCAGCGACGGCACGGCGTACTGGTCCTCGGGGTACATGGACACGACCATCACGTGCGGCGCGCTCGCGCGCGTGGCGAGCGCCTCCAGGATCTGCAGGCCGGAGCGGCCGGGCAGGTTGATGTCCAGCAGCAGCACCTCGCAGCCGGTCGAGGCCAGCAGCGGCTCCAGCGCGGTCCAGTCGCCGGCTTCGCCCACGACTTCGAAGCCGCCGTCCTGCGCCAGCGTGTCGCGCAGGCCGCGGCGGATGAGGGCGTGGTCGTCGGCCAGGACGACGCGCGTCGTCATGCCGCCACCTCCGCGTCTGCCGTCAGGGGGATCCAGAGCATGAGCGTGGTGCGCCCCGGCACCGACGAAACATCGAGCTGCCCGCCCAGCGCGCGGACGCGTTCGGCCATGCCGCGCAGGCCCAGCGCGCCCGGACGCGCGCGCGTGGCCGCATCGAAGCCGCGGCCGTCGTCCTCGATCTCCACCGACAGCCACTCCGGCCCGAGGTGCAGGTCCAGCACGACGCGCGTCGCCTGCGCATGCTTGGACACGTTGGTCAGCGCTTCCTGGCAGGCGCGGTACACCGCGATGGCGGGATCGGGCGCGACGGCGGCGTCCTTCACGTTGCAGTGGAATTCGGCATGAAGCCCGTGGCGCGCGCGGAACTGCTGCACCAGGGCGCGGATGGCCGCGGCCAGGCCCGCGTCCAGGGTGGACGGATGCAGGTCGCGCATGATCCGCTGCGCGGCCACGTGGGCGACG
>Ga0247819_10000666_pt1 | contig 19480 bp, 33 predicted proteins | sample 13C_Xylose_Day6_FD_193428 | JGI IMG/M metagenome (GOLD analysis project Ga0247819, IMG submission 193428) | Soil microbial communities from agricultural site in Penn Yan, New York, United States - 13C_Xylose_Day6 | ecosystem: Environmental > Terrestrial > Soil > Agricultural land | place: USA...
GCGGGGTGCTGCGGCTGCGGCGCCTCGACCGGCACGGCGTCGGCGAGCCGCGGCGCGGGCTCGTGCACCCCGGCCGGCAGTCCCTCGCTATGGCCGAGCTGCTGTGCCAGGTGTGCGGCGAGCCGAGCGACGAGGACGACCGCGGCCGGCTGTGGCTGCTGGAAGACGCCCGGACCGATTGGGCAGGTTGGCCGAACGATCTCATGACGACTCACCCGCCGACGTGCCTGTCGTGCCTGCGCAAGGCGCGCGAGGAATGCCCGCACATGTGGCGAGGCAGCGTCGCCGTGCGGGTCGGCCGGTCCGAGCTGTGCGGGGTGTGGGGGCGCCGGTACACCGCGAGCCGGGTCGGGCCGATCCCGGTTGAGTCGGGCGTCGTGCCGTTCGAGTCGCCGCTGCTCGGCTGGACGGTCGCCGCGCAGTACGTCCGCGCGTTGAGCGACTGCAAGATCGTGAGCGTCGCCGAGGAACTCGCCGTTCACGCATGAGCCGGGTCGTCCGGCGGTTGACGCTTCCCCCGTGCGTCCCGCCGGGCGACCCTCCCGATCACCCGAATGCGGGTTCGAATATGCTCAGTGTTTGGCATATGCACCCATCGGGGGATCACCCCCACGCCCCGGTTACCGGCGGTTAACCGCCCCGAGGCGGGTGCGACAGGTCGACCTCACGCGCGAGGCTTCCGTTCCGTCCAGAGCACGGAGTCGCACCCCGACCGCCCCGGCTGCCCCGTAGAGTGGCGGCCGGGGCGGGCTCATGCCGGGGCGGGATCGCGTCAAAGTTCCAAGAATCTCAGACCAAGCGCCTGCGCTTAGTCTGGTCTGACGCGACCTGCAAAAACGCAGGTGAGCACATCGCTTATCCCCCGCACACCTTCTAAGCGCTTGGCCGCAGGTTCGAGTCCTGCCGGGGGCGCAAACACCCTCTGACCAGCGAAAACGCTGGTCTTCTTCTTTGTCCCCGCCTATGCACATCGCTATCAGGCCAAGCGCCTTGACTGTCCACGATCGTGGGCATCATGGTGGAGCATGGCAGATGAGCGGTACAACATCGCGCCCATGGCTGCGTCATGGCTGCGCTCCCTCAAGTCCGAGAACAAGAGCGACAACACGCTACGTATCTACGGAAACGCGGTCCGACAGTTCGGCCGGTTCCTGCTAGACCAGGACGACGGGTATCGGCCGGTTGCCGACGAGGAAGGCACCCCCGGCCGGCCCGCCCCGACCGACCTCGACGAGGTGCACCGCGAGCACGTGCAGGCGTACATCGCGCACACGATCAAGCGAACGTCCCCGGCGAACGCACATCAACACTTCCGGGCGCTGCGTACCTTCTTCCGCTGGTTGGAGGACGAGGAAGAGATCGACCGCACCCCCATGCGGACCATGAAAGCGCCGACGGTCCCCGAGAAAGAGGTGCCCGTCATTCCCGACGACGCCCTCGTGCGGTTGCTGAAGACGTGCAAGGGGCGGACGTACGCCGACCGCCGCGACACCGCGATCATTCTGCTGTTCATCGACACGGGCCTGCGTCTCAGCGAACTGACCGACCGTAGGGTCGACGACCTCGACCTCGACCTGAAGGTGCTGCGGGTCATCGGCAAGGCAGGGATTCCGCGCAGCGTGCCGTTCGGAGCGAAGTGCGCGACTGCTCTCGACCGGTATCTGCGGGCTGCCGCGAAGCACAAGGGGAAGGCACTCGACGAGGGCATGTGGCTGTGGTGGGGCGACCGCGGGCAGAAGGGGCACCGGCTGACGATCTGGGGCGTGGGAACGATGATCGAGCGCCGTTGCCAAGAGGCCGAGATCGCTCACGTCCATCCGCATCAGTTCCGGCACACCTTCGCGCATCAGTGGCGGCTCGACGACGGGAACGAGGACGACCTGATGCGCATCACGGGTTGGCGGTCGCGGCAGATGCTGTCCCGGTACGGCGCGTCGGCCGGCGCCGAGCGCGCCCGGAAGGCTCACGCGCGCATCAGTCCAGCCGACCGGCTCGGGTAGGTGGACAGAACTGCGCCCCGGTGCCCGGCTCGTCGGCGAGCCGGATGCCGGGGCATTGCAGTGCGGTGGGTGGGGGGTTCCTAGTCTCGCCGCACTTCGAGATTGCCGACGAGCTGCGGGATACGAAGGCACAGAAGCGCGAGCGCCGCAGCCTCGTCGATCTGCTGGGGATCATGAGCAAGCCTGACGTACTTCCCAAAGTCGCGGTACACCATCGGCGTACCGTGATCGAGTTCGGCCTGCTCGACTCGCACATCTGTCAACGTTGACCCCCTGTTCCCGCCGTTCGAATGTGCGCAGCACAAATCGAACCGGCGTTCGACACGCGCGAGGCTCGATCACTCTACGACGAGCGAGGCTGTAAACACAGGGCGTATCAGCAGCAACAGCGGGTCATCTCGTGACCCTGATCAGCAAGGTTAAACGGGGCCTCACGGAAGATCACCCGTTCGAGTGACCGCTTACTGCTCGGCGTCCCACCGGTCTGCTACGGCCTGCGCCTTATCGGTGGGTTCGCCCTCGGATCCGACGAGCCGGATCATCTGCGCCGGCGCACCCTTGGTCAGCTCGGCGGCGGTATACCCGATCACCTGCAGGTGTGCAGCGGCCGCGACGATCTCGCGGTCGAGACCGAGACCGATAGCGATCGCGCCGACGAGCTGCGGCGTGACGTCGTACCCTTGGTCACCGATGATCTTGGCGACGAGGCTCTTACTGGGCGACCATTCGGTGTCCGGGTCCACAGCGACAGCGGAGAACTCACGCGTCGACATACGTCGCCCCCGACCGACGTGCGCCTTCACGAGTTCCGTGAGCGCGTCTCGCTGCTGTGGCATCCCTCCGCCTCTCTAGGCTCATCTGTCCACGCCCAAACTCGGGCGTATGCACGAAATTGCAGTTCAGGGCGTACAACCTTTTTTGCCTGCGAGACATTGTCCACGATCAGGGGCAGTCGTGGGGCACCGGGGGCAGGGTCGGCCGATTCTTAACCTCCCCATAAGCTGCCCACGATCGTGGACACCGCTCTAGCGATGTGCTCTACTGGAGCTGTCCACGATCGTGGGCAGCAAACGGAGGCGCATTCATGGACCCTGCCCGGCTCTATCTGACCAGCGGTGACATGCTGCGCGGACTGATGACCTGGGCGCCGGGTGGCGGATCGTTCGACATCCGGAAGCTAGCCGGAGCCGTGGGCGTCTCGAAGAGCAAGATCGGCGCACTGCTGTCGGGTGAGCGACCTTCGGTCACGGAGGACGTTGCCGACCGCATATGCGAGGTGCTCGACGTACGACGAGACGCTCTTTTTTACGACCGACTGCCCACGCCCATGGGCGTGGGCAGCGATCCTCAGGGAGGGACACACCGTGAACACGAGCGAGCGGTCACTGCAGATGAGGTTCGCGGCTCATGTGAGCTGGGCGAACACGACCGACCGGTCGAGCCGTACCGCCGCAGCGCGTAAGGCGTCGCATCACACGCGGTTCGTCGACATGGCGCGCGAGCAGCACCCCGACGCGACCGAGCAGCAGATCGAGCAGATCGCCGAGTCGCTGCGCAAGGCGCACTACACCGCGCTCGCCCTCAAGTCGGCCGCCGCCCGCCGCGCAAAGCGCGAGATCGCCGAGGCGGCGAGGAAGCGCGAGGCGCAGCGGCAGATCGAGCAGTACCGCCCCGGCTCGGCCGCCGCCTGATCTTCCCCCGGACGCGAGTCGGGGCCGCCCCGGACCGGCATCCGGACGACCCCTGTCGGCTCGCTCCCCACTCAACACAGAAAGCGAGGCACGTGCCTTGAGCGCACAGCCTATCCCCCTGCACCTCGTGAAGGCGCCGGCGCCCGACCCGCAGTTCGCGGTCGAGGCGGCGATCGACTACCTCGCGCTGCCGACCGCGCGGCCGCCGCTCACCCGCGAGGACGGCGTGCACGTCGTCGTCGCCGACAGCGAGCAGTTCGCCGCGTGGGTGTTCGCCCTCGGCGGCGACGTGCACCGCGCGCCCTCCCTCGACGGGGCGTCGCTGTGGACGCTGCGCACCGAGACGCCGCAGCGCGCCGACGGCTCGACCGTCCGGATCCTCGTGCACGTCGCGCTCGTGCACGACGAGTTCGTGCCCGTCGAGTTCCGCGGGCCGGTGTCGGCATGACGAACTCACGCATCGAGCGGGCCGCCCGCATCATCGCCGGCGCGATCGTCCACGACACCTCGGCCGACCCCGCCCTCGCCGCCGCGCAGGCGCTCGACGACCTCGGGCTGCTCGCCCCGTCCGCCGGCTCGTTCGCGGCGCCCGGCAGGAACCGGCCCGAGCCGAGCCCGGCCGCACTCGCCGCCCTCGCCGAGTGCCGCAAGGCGAAGGATGCCGCCTACTCGGCGAGCGTCGAAACCGCGGGCATGCCGGGCGCCCCGTCCGTGACCGCGCTGCGCGGCGAGGTGACGTTCGTCGTTCACCCGCAGTCGCTCGCCGACTGGCGGCAGTGGACGCACGCGCTCGGCGTCGCCGACGCCCGCGGCAGCTCGACCGGCGGATCGATGGTCGTCCGCTGCACGTACGGCGGTGTCCGTGCCCGCCTCGTCGGGGTCGGCGTGCCCGCCATGTACGGCGACATGCACGCCCGCACCGGCCGCCGGACGGCGGTCCGTCCGTGATCGAGAACCTCGCCGTCGCCGCCGTTCTGCTGCTCGTCGCTGTCGTCCTGATCGCCGCCTCGTCTTCCGGGGGTTCCTGATGACCAATCCCGCTGTGCCCGTTGACGGGCCGTACCGCATCACGACCGAGCCGATCCCGACCGGCGTGACCCTCGACGTCGAGCCGTTCGTGCAGCGCGTCGTGACCGACGTCGTCGAGGCGCTGCTCACCGACCGGTTCCTCGACCGGTTCGACGGGCTCGTCGACATGCAGGCGCGTGACCCGCACCTGATCGAGCGGCCGGGCGATCTTCCGTTCGAGGGACTCGTCGACGACCTGGTCGCCGAGGTGCGCACCAAGCTGCCGGTGTACGGCCGGCAGTGCGCGCGCCTCGCCGAGCGTCTGCTCGTGCTCAGCCTCGCCGGACAGGTGCGGTCGCTCACCGACCGCCGTGCGGCCGCCGCGCAGCGCACCGAGGGAGGTGCGGCCGCGTGAAGATCACACACCGCGATGAGTGGCACGTGAAGGTCACTCTCAAGCCGCGCCGCCCCGCCGACATCGGGCTCACCGGTCTCGACGACCTCGCCGAGTTCGTCGCGTTCGGAGCGCCGATCACGGTTGCGGTTCTGCCGCGCCGCCTCGGCAAGCTCGCGGCCGGCATGGTCGTGAGCGACGGCATGGTGAGCCGGGACGTCGAGGGCGACTACCGCCGCCGCTGCGAGGAAATCGCGGCCGAGCTGCGCGGCCGCCCGCACGTCGCCGAGGTCGCCGTCGCCTGCACCGAGACGCATTTCTGCTCGCACTGCAACCTGCAGTGGGAAGCGCTGACCGCCGCCGAGGCGGCCGACCCGGCGTGCCGACAGGACGAGCGCAGCGTCGAGGGCGAGCCGGTGTGCTGCGTCGAGGCGATCGCCGAGTTCCGTACCGAGCGGGGTATCCCGCAGCTCGTCGAGGCGGGTGAGGCGCGGTGACCGCCCTCGACAACGCCCGGCGCGCGATCGCCGCGGGGCAGAGCGAGTACAACCTCGCCAAGCTGCCCGAGTGGCGCCTCGCGGACCCCGGCTATCTGGGGCCCGGCGAGCCGCAGTGCATCGCGCCCGCCTGCCCGCATCCCGAGCACGAGCGGGGCGACGCCGGTATGTACTCGTGCTGCCCCGGACCCTTCGTCGACATCGGCGACCGCGTGCTCGCCGAGTACCTGGTCGCGCTGCTGAACGCCGACCGCGAGGCGGGTGAGTCGGCATGAGCGCCCGACACGAGGCGCACGCCGCCCTCACGCGGGCCGGATACGGGGCACCCGGGGCCGACCGGCTGCTCGACCGGGTCGCCGCCGAGGCGGCCGAGGCAGCCCGCCGCGAGCTGCTCGGCGACGACCTCAACCCGTCCCGGCTCGCCCTCGACGCGCAGGCGTACCGGCAGCTCGCCGACGCCGTGCTCGCCACCATGGGCAACCCGGACCGGTGGGACCTCGACGGCGCCGAAGAGTGGGTGCTCGCGCAGTACGTGCAGCACCTCGCGGCGCAGCTCGCCCTCGCGGTCGAGTTCCGCGTGCCGCTGCCGGACGGGCTCGGCAGCGGGTACGGCGAACTCGTCGTGCAGCGCGAAGCGTCCGACTCGGACCGGTGGGCCGTCACCGACGGCGCGGTGTCCGGGCTGCGGGCGTGGGTCGACCCGGTCGGGTGGCAGTACGTCGGGGAGGTCGGTCGCGCTCTGGCGTACCGGTACGGGCTCGACGAGGCGCTCGAACTTGCCGAGGACGTCGCCCGGATCGAGCAGGAACAGGACGACGCCCGGATCCGCGAGGCCAGTGAGAAGAGCAGCCGCGCAGCGGCCGATGCCACTCGCGAGCCGACGCAGGCGGGCGGCGACCAGTGACCGACCCGAAATGGGCCGTCGCCACCGAGCGGGGTCGGTACTACACCGACCCCGCCGGGGGCCCGGACCTGATCAGCATCACGAACGCGCTCAGCAGCATCGCGAAACCGGCGCTCGTGCCGTGGGCGGCCGGGATGACCGCCGACGCCGTGATCGCCGACCCGATCGTGACCGCTCGCCGGGCGCGCACCGAGCCGACGGCGCTGCGGCGCGAACTCGTCGCGGTGTCCCGCGGGTACACCGAGCGGGCGCAGAACCTCGGTACCCGCGTGCACCTGCGGGCCGTTGCGCTCGTGCTGAACACCCCGCACGCGTACGACGAGGAAGTCGAGCCGTACGCCGTCCAGTTGGCCGCATGGTTCCGGCTGTGGCGCGTTCGGTTCGACCAGGACGTCGAGGCTGTCGAGACGACCGTGATGCACCGCAAGCGCGGGTACGCCGGTACCGGCGACCTGTGGGTGTGGCTGCCGACGGGCCCGTTCCGGCGGCGGCAGCTCTGGCTCGTCGACTACAAGACGAGCGCGAAGAAGCCGGCCGACACGGTGTACGACGAGCAGCCGCTGCAGCTCGCCGCCCTGCGCCACGCGCCCGAGTGGCTGCTGCCCGACGACAGCAGCGAGCCCGCCCCGCGCGTGCACCGCACCGCGCTGCTCAACCTGCGGCCGCGCTCGCACCGGTTCATCGAGGTGCCGTCGGGCCGCAAGCAGTTCCGTGCGTTCCTCGGCGCCCTCGAAACCTCCCGCTACCTGCACAGCGCGCCGAGCGCATACCCGGCGGTCGTTCCGCCGTGGGCGCCGGGCGCATCCGACCGAAAGGCAGCGTGACCATGGGATCGCGCATCATGACCATGAAGCGGCAGGCGGCCGAACTCGGCCGCATCCGCACCGGCTACAGCCGGCCGAACCCGAAGCCGAACGGGCGGCCGATCCCGGTCAAGTCCAAGACGTTCATTCTCACCTCGCACTCGCGCGAGTACATCGCGGCGGCGGCCGAGCTGTACGGCGGCCGGGTCGAGGAGTGGACACCGCAGGGGCAGCCCGTCGCGCAGTGGCGGGTCGTCACCGAGGCGACCGAACTGCGGGCGATCCTGCCCGCCGGCGACCCGCTCGACCAGGCGAACGAGAAGTGGACGGCGGGCGGGTGCGAGCGGCGCTGTGACGGCGTCACCGAGAAGCTCTCGGGCCGTCCGTGCATCTGCCTCGCGCAGTACGGCGACGACTGGCACGAGCGCAAGCCCGAAGAGGTGTGCCGGCCGACGTCACGCGTCGGCGTGTTCCTGCCCGACCTGCCCGACCTCGGCGTGTGGCGGCTGGAAACGAAGTCGTACTACGCAGCCGACGCGCTCGCAGGCGGGCTCGACACCGTGCTGCAGGCGACCGGCGGTCGCGGGCTGCTGCCCGTGCGCATGTGGATCGAGCAGCGCAAGGCGGTGCGCGGCGGTAAGACCAAGCAGTTTCAGGTGATCGTCGTCGTGCCATCGCTGCCGAAGCTGCGCCACGCGCTCAGCGGCCCGATCAGCACGGCGGCGGCACTCGACCCGGCGAGCCTCGACCGGCCCGCGATCGAGGCGGCGCCCGCCGAGCGGCCCGACTACCTCGCCGAGGCGCGCGGCTGCCGGACGGCCGACGACGTGATCGGGGTGTGGCACAAGGCGCGTGCCGCCGGCCACGGATCCGACGAGCTGCGCGACGACCTCAAGGCGATCGCCGAGGACATCAGCAAGGGGATCGACCCGCGGACCGGTGAGGTCGGCGACCAGGACGACGACGGCGACGACGAACTCGGGCCGGACGACGAGGGCGTGTACGACGTCGAGGTGCTCGGCGAGGGCGACGAGCCCGCCCGCGAGGACGCACCGGCCGCGCAGCCGCGGGGCGAGTGGCCGGCGGCGGCACAGCCCGGGTCGGGGGCACGCCGATGACATGGCACCTCGGACAACTGGCCGCGTTCGACCTTGAGACGACCGGCGTCGACGTCGAGACCGACCGGATCGTGACCGCCGCCGTGCACGCCCTCGGCGGCCGCGAGGGGGGCGAGTCGCACGAGTGGCTCGCCGACCCGCAGATCGAGATCCCGGCCGAGGCGACCGCCGTGCACGGGATCACGACCGAGCGGGCGCGCATGGACGGCGACCCGGCCGACATGGTCGCCGACCAGGTTGCGGCGTTCCTCGCCGTGCAGGTGCGCGCCGGGGTACCGGTCGTGGGGCACAACGCTCCGTTCGACCTCACGCTGCTGGACCGCGAGCTGCGGCGGCACAAGCTGCCGACGCTCGACGAGCGGCTCGGCGGCCGGCCGCTGTACGTGATCGACACGCGGGTGCTCGATCAGCATGCGATCCCGTACCGGAAGCGGCCGAGTGAGGAGCAAGGGGCGCGGCAGCTCGTCACCCTTGCGCAGGTCTACGAGCTGCAGTGGGACGCCGAGGCGGCGCACGGCTGCTCGTACGACGCGCTCGTCGCCGCCCGGATCGCCTACCGGATCGGCGTGCTCGCCCACACCCGGCGGGCGGACTGGCCCGAGCACATCCGAGGCGAACGCCGCGTGCGCTTCGGCGCGTTCCGTGACCTCACCCTCGCCGAGCTGCACGAGCGGCAGATCGAACTCGCCGCCGAGCAGGCAGCCGGCCTGCAAAAGCACTTCCGCAAGACCGACCCGAACGCCGTCGTCGACGGCGCGTGGCCGCTGCGCCCGTGGGTCGACCCGACCGCCGCCGAGGGGGCAACAGCATGACCGAGCGACCCATGATCGGAATGGACGTCGGCGCCGACGGCGAGGCCGTGATCGTCGTCGTGCAGGCCGACGGCTCGTACCGCGTGCACGCCGACGGCGTGTGCAAGGCGATCGCCGCCGAGCTGCTGCGCGGGATCGCCGACCGGCTGCGCGCCGAACACGGCCCGTTCCCCTGCCGACCGCGCCCCACCGGACGGCAGCCGCGCGAGGACGAGGCAGCGGACCCGTACGCCGGCAGCCTCGACCGCGAGCGGAAGGTATGGCGCGACGGCCGCGGCGACTCGTGGGACCTGTCGCTGCGGTGGGCCGACCAGACCGACAGCGTGTGGGAGTGGCACGGCACGACCGGGCAGTTCGGCGAGCCGATCCTGCGCTGCGAGGACGGCGAGACACAGCCGCTCGGCACGCTGCGCGCCATGTACGGGCCGATCACCCCGCTGTCGGGCGGTGCGGCGTGACGATCATCCCCGGACTGATCGCGCCCGGCGTGCTGTCGCCGGTCGAGGACGCCGTGACCAACCCGGCCGGACTGCGCGTGATCGGACTCGACCTGTCACTGACGTCGACGGGCGTCGCGCTGCCGGACGGCACGACGTACCGGATCAAGACGCGCGACAAGGACGGCGATCGCCGGCTGCTGCACATCCGCGACAGCATCCGCGACGACCTCGCCGACCACCGGCCGCACCTCGCGGTCGTCGAAGATCTGCCCAAGCACGCCATGTCGGCCGGGTTGACCGCGAAGGTGCACGGCATCGTCCTCGGTGAGCTGCTCGACGCCGGCGTGCCGTACGGGTACATCGTCCCGGCGACGCTCAAGGCGTACGCCTGCGACAACGGGCGCGCCGACAAGGCTGACATGGCGGCGGCCGCCTACCTCGTGGCAGGCGCTGAGTTCGCGCACGACAGCGGCGGCGATCAATGCGACGCATGGTGGCTGCGCGCCGCGGGGCACGACTGGCTCGGGCTGCCGCTGTTCGACATGCCGCAGGCGCAGCGGGACCGGCTGAGCAAGGGGAAGTGGCCGAACGCGTACGCGCAGCGGTACGTCATGGGCGCGGCCGCGTGAAGCGCCGCAGCGCCTCGCCCGGCGCGTCGACGATCCCCGGAACGTCTGTCCCGCCGCCCCGGCCGACGCTCGACGACACCATTCGCGCGACCGCCCGCCCGGTTCCCCCGGTTCCGGGGCAGCAGCCGCTCGTCGTCGACGGGCCGCGCATCGCGTCGTTCTGCACCGGCTACGGCGGGCTGGACATGGCCGTGCAACGCGTGCTCGGCGGCTCCCTGATGTGGGTGTCGGATATCGACCCGAGCGCCTGCAAGATCCTCGCCCACCGATTCCCCGAGGTGCCGAACATCGGCGATCTGACAGTCGCCGACTGGCGGCGACTCGTCACTCTCTACGGCCGCCCCGACCTCGTCTCGGGGGGCTATCCGTGCCAGCCGTTCAGCATTGGCGGCCGACAGAAAGGAACCGATGATGACCGGCACATCTGGCCCGATATTGCCCGTGCCCTTCGCGTTCTACGACCCCGGATCGCAGTCTTTGAGAACGTCCGCAACCACCTTCGGATCGGATTCGACACCGTACTCGCAGACCTTGCCGGTATCGGGTTCGATGCGGAATGGGTCGTTGTACGCGCGTGCGACGTTCTCGGCTGTCACCTCCGCGAGCGGCTGTTCATCCTTGCCGTTGCTCAAGACGCCGACGGCGAACCTTGGGTCGAATGGCGGCAGTCAGCATCCCGACAGGCGGATAGCGGGTGGGCACGGTCCGACGCTGGCCGACGAGGTCGAGTGGCTGCTGCCGACGCCGACGACCTCGCAGCACGACGACGGGAAGGATCCGGCGGTCTGGCGGGCGCGCCGGGAACGGCTGCGGGACAAGCACGGGCAGGGCGTCGGTACGCCTCCGCTGTCGGTACTGGCCCGGACACTTGGGGACGGTTCGCCCCCGCCGTCGCGCGGTGGTCGGAAGCGTTCGGCGTCGAGCCACCCCGGCCAACTGACGATCGAGGCCGGCTGAACACCGAACTCGAAGAGTGGATGCAGGGGCTGCCCCCTGGCCACGTGACGCAGGTACCCGACCTCGGCCGGCAGGGGCAGCTCAAGGCACTCGGGAACGGGGTGTTCCCGCGGCAGGCCGAGGCTGCGCTGCACGTGATGTTCGACCGCCTCGACCAGGACGCTATCCGGCGCGCGGCGGCATGACCGGGATCGGGCCGACGATCGGCAACCCGCATCCCGGCTACGGGCTGCGGGTGCGCCTCGACAGCAACAAGGCGAAGACCCTCGCCGCCGGCGACTACTCGTGCCCCTGCGGGCGCGCCGAGGACGCCGTCGGATACGCCGAGGTCGAGGCGCTCGTGATCCGGTACGGCCGCCACCAGCGCGACGACTGCCCGATCCCCGAGATACGAGCAGCGGCCGCCCGTCACTACGCGGCGCTGCAGCAGTCCCTCAAGAAACGACGGAGGAAGTAGACATGCCGAAGCTGGACGACGACGCCGAGGTCGAGGTGAAGCTCGACGGCGCGGCCGCGATGCTGCAACAGGCGATCCCGGCGATCCTGCGCCGCGGACTGTTCGAGGCGCCCGGCGCCCGGATCGTCGCGGTCGTCGAGTTCGCGAGCACGATGTACACCGGACACGCCCGCGACGAAGACAAAGACCCGCAGGTGAAACTCAGGATCAAGCTCGCCGAGGTCGCGGCCGACGGCGACCGGATCCGGCTGCTGCGCGAGGTCATGCGCGCCATGTACCGCGAGCGCAAGATGAACGGCACCCTCGACGAGATCGGGCCCGGCTCGCAGGACGTCGAGGCGACCGTCGCCGAGCTGCTCGCCGCGCACCCGACCGAGATCGAGTTCGAGGCGCACGAGGAACGCAAGCGGGCCGAGCAGCAGTCGCGGCGCGGCAGCCGGGTCGAGCAGTACTGATGACCCGCCCGCCGAGCAGCAGCCACGGCGCACGCCGAGTGCGCTGTCGGTGCGGCCGAACCGTGCTGCGGCAGCTCGTCGGCAACCGGGCGGCGCTCGACGTGACCGCCGACGCCGACGAGTTGACCCCGGCAGCGGCCGCAGCGCTGCGCGAGCCGAACCGGCTCGACTGGTGCGTGCGCACCACGGCGGGCGGGCCCGATCTGCAGTGGGCCGACTGCCACCGACGCAGGGCGGAGTGCACCCGCCCGCACGTGATCGACCACCAGTGCACGGCGCCCCCTGCCGCTAACGCCCACGCCCACGGGCGCGGGCGGCAGGGGCGCCGCCCCCGAACGACCTCGGTTCCCGAGGGTCAGCTCACCCTCGGATAGGAGAATCCCGATGCCATGGTTCGTCGTTGACGACAACGCCGACAGCCACCCGAAGTTCGTCGCCGCCGGGAACGCAGCGATCGGGCTGTGGGCGCGTACGGGCGCGTACGCGGCCCGGCACCTGACCGACGGCATCGTGCCCGGCAACATCGCCAAGATGTACGGCTCACGGCCGCAGATCACGAAGCTTGTCGCCGTCGGGCTGTGGCACACCGCGGGACACGACTGCACGCACCCGAAGTGCCTGCAGCCTGCCCCCGGTGACTTCGCGATTCACGATTACCTGATCTACAACCCGTCACGCCGTGACGTCCTCGCGAAGCGCGAGCGGGCCGCGGAGAAGAAGCGGCGGCAGCGCGCGGTGCAAGACCCGCTGCCGGATCGCGAGGGATACGGCGGCGATCCGGACGGGAATCGCGGACGATTCGACGACGATTCGTCGGCGGATCGCACGCCGGAAAGTGACGACTTTGCAGGTCGCGGCGCTGCGTCCCCTGGGGACGAATCGGGGACTCGCGCGCGCGCGTTCCCCTCCCCTCCCCTCCCCTCCCACAAGGGGGGTGCAGATAGGGAGTCGTCTGCAGGCAGCAGCGGGCGCGGGCGGGCGCCTCTCTCTCTGATCGCCGCCGACTGGCAGCCGAGCGACGAGGACGTCGCCGCCGCGCAGCTCGCCCGCGCCGACGCCGGCCGCGAGCAGCTCACCCCGCAGCAGCTCGACGCCGTCACTCGCAAGTTCGTCCGGCGCATGACCGACGACGGCGTGCAGGCGGCCGGGTTCGGCGGGCGCTGGCAGCAGTGGGCCGAGAACGAGCGCACCGAGCCCGCTGCCGCGCCCGGCGGCAACGTCGTCCGGCTGCCCGGCGCCATGACCAAGAGCCAGCAGCAGCGAGCCGGCCTCGGTCGGCTGCGCGGCCGCCTGAACGGAGACACCGCATGATGGTCGACGAGGTCATCGACCTACTCGAACGGATCGCCCTCGTCGACGACCGCGTCGTGCGGGCCGACGAGATCGAGCAAGAGGCGCAGGTCGCCATGTGGGCCGCAGTGCTGCGCGACGTACCGCTGCAGTTCGCCGGCGAGGCGGTCGGCCGCCACTACGCCGAGAGCGCGTGGCCGGTCATGCCGAAGGACATCGCGCAGCGGTGGCGTGACACGGTCCGGGACCGCCTGAACAGGTCGGTCGGCACGATCGAACCGACCGATCACCCGCACCTCGACCCCGACGACGACACGGGCGACGCGTACGTCGCCGCGCTGCGGGCGCACCGTCGCGCGATCGCCGCCGGCGACGACGAGCCGATCGGGCTGCGCGAGTTGATGCCGGCCGTCGGCAGCCGGCTCGGCGGCGGCCGCCTCGCCGAACTCGTGCCCGCCAACGACGAGTTCCGGACCGTGAAAGAGCAGCGGTTCCCGCGGCGGGAGCGCCCGGCCGGGCCGCCCGAGCGGGCCGTGCGCTGTCCGGCGTGCGGCGCCTCGCCCGACAAGCCGTGCCGATCCCTCGAACGCGGTCGCGTGCTGACCAACTGCCACGGCTCGCGCCGTGACGTGTTCGAGGCCGCACCGCCCACCGACAGCAAGGGAGATCAGCCGTGAGACAACGACCGTTGCTCGCCGAGGCCGTGCCCGACGGCACGTTCGGCGGCGCCCGCCCCCGCCGCGGTGAGCAGAAGCGCCCCACACCTGACCCCGACGCCGCCCGGCACTGGGCCGAACTCGGTGTCGCAGTGCGCGCGATCGACCACGACCGCGGATACGGCGTGAACCGGCGCTACCGGCGCCCGGCGGATGCGGCATGACCGAGCCCGCCGCCGTCGGATACCTCGGCGTCGCCGCCATGGTCACCGCCGTGTGCGCCGCCGTGTGCCTCGTCGCCGCCGCTATATCCGCAGCGATCGACCGCCGCCCCGTCCCGACAGATCGGAGAGACACCCATGAGCAGCACTGAGCAGCAGATGACCGCCGTCGAGGCACTGCTCGCGTTCGCCCGCCGCGCCGTCGACGACGAGGCCGCGCAGGCGCTCGTCGACGAGGCCACCCGCGAACTCACCGGGCGGACCGTCGTCCGCCCCGAGCAGCAGCTCGCACCGCTGCGGTTCGTGCTGCGCCGCCGCAAGGACGTATCCGGTATCAGCGGGCTCGGCGACGTCGCCGACGGCGTGCTGTGGCCGGACGGAACCGCCTCGGTCCGGTGGCGCGGCGAACACCCGTCGGCCGTGTTCTGGGACCGCGGCCGCGTATCCGTCGAGTTCATCCACGGACACCAGGGCGCGACCGAGGTCGTGTTCGTCGACCAGGACGGCGACCCGCTCACCGCGCCCACGCCCACGCCCACGGGCGAGGGCGCCGCCGCCGCACCCCTCGTCGTCCGGCGCGTCCTCGAACACGCCCTGCGCCGCCCCGTGCCGTGCCCGAAGTGCTCGCGCACCTCGACCTGCAGGTGCGTCGCCGACCGGACCGAGGGGCGCCTCGACGCCGTGCTCGGCGCGCTCGCGCCGTGGCTCAACACCGGCACCGGCGAGGCGGCATGAGCGAGCCCGACGACCTCGCCGGGCTCGACGAGGGCGACGCCGAGGCGCTCGGCGATCTCGACGAGGAACAGCTCGCGCTCGCCCTCGACTGGCTGTACCGGCGCGACCCGCTTGCCGAGTACGGCACTCCAGCGACCCGGCGGTGCAAGCCGCACACGATCGGACGCACCGTGCACGACGTGCTGCGGACCCTCTGACCCGCCCGTTATCCACAGACTGTGAGGTACCTCGTGGACGACACCACGACCAGCAAGAGCCCGACCCCCGACGCGTACGAGGCAGCGTGCGCCGCGCTGTGGGCGCACCGCGACCGCGCGACCGCGTTCGAGGCCGGCCTCGACGCGATCCGCGCATGGCGGCACGAGCTGCCGCACGCCGGGGCGCCGGCCGAGTTCGCCGGCCTCGACGCGATCCTCGACGCCCTCGTCGGCGACGTCGCGTCACCGGCGCAGCGGCTGCAGCAGCCGACCAACCTGCAGGAAGCGGTCGCCGCGTACCGCACCGTGATGCGCGAGCGGCGCAAGGCGCTGGCCGCGACGGGCGTCGTGTGGGACCAGATCGAGGCGGCGGCGATCCGCGAGATCGACCGGCACATGACGCGCGACGGCAGGTGACCGGCCGTGGCCGCCTCACCGAAGGCGTTCGAGGCGCTCGCCGTGCGGCTGCGGTTCGCGACGAGCGCCGAGGCGGTCGACGCGCTGCTCGACACATGGCTCGACTACCGCGACCGGGCGACCGAATGGGACGCCGCCCGATGGGGGTTCGACCCCGACCGCTGGTGCGAGACCGAGCGCGCCGAACTCGCCAGACGGGACCGGCTGTACGTCAGGCCGCCGCCCATGGACCACAACGGAACAACGCTGTGACACGACGGAGGGGCGTCCCAAGCCGGCAAGCACCGGACGCCCCCGCCGCCCCTTCGCGGTGTGATCACCCTACGCCCCACGCACCACAGGAGCGCTCACCATGCAGCACACCGCCCGCACCCGCACCGCCCTCGACGACCTGCAGGTCGTCGTCGACCACTGGACCCACTTGCGAGCCCTGATCGACACCTCACAGACCTCGGACACGTGGCCCCCGGCCATGGGCAAGGCCGAGTACCTGCGCGCCCTCGACGACCACGACCGCGACGAGACTGCGCTGCTGCTGCAGCACGCACAGCACCTCGTCACCACGACCGACGAGCACGGCCGGCCGCAGTACGAGTGCCTGCACTGCGACTACGCCGGCGAGGGCCGCGGGCACCTGCCGCGCCCCAACCGTCGGCCGGATCAACTCGGCGAGCGCCCGGTGCCGCTGCGGCTGCACGTCGTCGACGCGTGCCGCGCCGTCGAGGTCGCGCTGTGCTCGCTCGCCGACCAGGTCGCGGCCGAGGTTCAGCGCGACACCGTCAAGGCGCTGCGCCGCCCGATCCCCGGCGACCCGGTCGGGGTCGCCCTCGGCATGCTCGCCGCCCGCGACGAGGCCGACCCCGCCCGGTGGCGGTTCAACCTCGGCAAACGCACCGCGGTGCGGGCTGCCGAGTGGCTGCTCGGCCGGTTGCGCGGCGACGAGGGTCCGTGCCTGCCGCTGCGCGACCATCACCGGGCGGCGATCGGGCTCGTCGCCCGCGAGGCCGCGCGCCGGATCGAGCGGACGATCGGCGGCACGGTCGACCGGTACGCCGTGGCCATGGACCGGCCGTGCCCGTACTGCGACGGCGCGCTCACCATGCACGCGGGCGGCGGGGTCGACGACGCCGTGACGTGTTCCGGGCCGGACTGCGAGGCGCCGGTCGGGCTCGTCGACGGCCGCCGTATGTGGTCGACGCCCGCGCAGCTCGCCGTTCTGCAGCGGGAACTCGGGGAGGCGGCCCGGCGCCGGAAGCGGGCCGAGGACCGGGCGCGGCAGCGGGCAGCAGCTCGCGCACGGCAGTCGGCCGCATAGCTGAGACGGCGCCCCGTCAGTCAGCGGACGGGGCGCCCTGGTCGACGGGCTCGGGGCGCTTGGGCAGTCCGGCGTCGGGCTGCCCGGAGTACCACGCCCACAGGGCGCGGGTGACTGCCGAGCGGTCGCTGTCGACCGCTCGGGCTGCGGCGTCGAATGCGTCGACCTCGTCATCGGGGATGCCGCGTACGACGCGCTGTCGGTGCTTGTGCATGTTGGCCATGGACCGATCCTCTCAGGTGGCTTGCCACCCGTCAAAGGGTGTGCCATATTGAAGGTGGCAAGCCACCCGGGAACAGGGGGAACATCATGGGTAAGGTCTACGAGCGCACCGAGAACGGCGTCACCACTCACGTGAGCATCCGCGAGGCCATGGCCGAGGTGAACGACGCGATGATCGGCCGAGTGGTCCGCGAGCGCCGCGTACGGCGGATGTCCTCCGGTCGCACGCAGCACCACATCGAATACGCCGACGACCGCGTCGTGCGCCTCACCCTCGTCGACGAGCCGGCCAAGGTCGAGGCGGGCAGCCATGGCCGCCGGATCGTCACATTCAAGGGGAAGCGGTACGTCGTCGGCGAGATCACACCGGCCCGCCCCAAGGCGGAGGGTGCTTGCATCTCGGTCCCGGAAGCGTTCGTCACCTACCAGTCCGGCGGCCCGCTCGGCCTGCCGTCCGGACCCACGCGCACCGGCAAGGGCAGCATGCGGCCGGGCACCGTTGGCCGCGCCATCTGGGACGCGGTGAACCGCTGACCGCTCACTGCCCGGCAGGGGCGGCGCCCGACCCGGGCGCCGCCCCCGGCATCCGCCTACGAACAGACCGTCACTCAAGAAAGGAAGGCCGGACATGCCGATGACCTACGACGAGGTACAGCCGGACAGCCGGGTGATCTGCCACTCTCGCGGGGGTATCACGGGAACCGTCATCCGGAAGTTCCGCGGCGGCGAGGACGGCTCAACCGAGTACGTGCAGGTCGACTACGACGAGTGCGGACCCGCCTTCAACTACCCCAGTCAGCTCGACCGTCTCGCCGCGCCGGACACCCCCGCAGAACCGGCGGCCGAGGTGACCGCCGATCAGGTCGAGGCGCTGCTGAACACCCCCATGGGCGCGGCAGTGCGCGACTACTTCTGGCAGCAGCTTGAAGACGAGGTTGCACGCCTGCACGCGACCGGCAAGAGGTCGTCGGCGCACACCGCGGGCGGCGTGATGCTCGCACAGCAGATCGTGCACCCGGACAGGTCGGCCGGCTGGCAGGACTAGCCGACACAGCAAGGCGCCCCGCTGGTGAAAGCAGCGGGGCGCCTCTGTGTCGCATCCTACGGGCGAGGCCGCGCGCCCACGGCCCGCCCTCCCATGGTCAGTCGCCGTCCCCGGCCTGCAGGTCGGTGCGTTCGCCGCGGCGCAGCTCGCGCGCATCCCAGTAGGCGCGCACCTCGTCGAGGCTCCACTCGTCACGCGTGCTGCCCGGCCGGCGGCGGGGCGCCGGGAAGTCGTCATGCGTACGGCGCCACGAGTGGAGCGACTGCCGAGTCGTGCCGAGCGCTGCGGCGAGCTGCGTCATGTTCAACAACCGCTCTTCCCCCTCGCCCGCGCCCGTCGACTGCGGTTCTTCCCGCTCTGGCATGGCCTCATCCTGCCCTAACCTGGTTGACACTGTAAAGCAGGTTCACCTACCGTCGAACCCGCACACCCGGAACGCCTCGGCCGGCGCTGGAACGCCATACGGCCGGGGCGGACCGTGCCCCCAACCGTCAAGCAGAGGGCCGATCCGTGGCTGATAGTAACGGCGAGCGTCACACCGCCCCCGAGCGTGAGCGTCCGCGGCTCACCCCCCTGCAGCGCAAGATCGTCGCGGGCGTGGCACTCGGCGCCGCCGTGATCGCCCTGATCGGTTTCATCGGCTCATATGCCGCGGTTCGCGTCCTCGCGGAAGCGAAGGGGTTCGGGTCGTTCGCGCTGCTCTTCCCGATCGGGCTCGACGCGGGGATTCTCGTGCTGCTCGCCCTTGATCTGCTGCTCACGTGGCTGCGCATGCCGCTGCCGATGCTGCGTCATATCGCGTGGCTGCTCACCGCGGCGACGATCGCGTTCAACGGTGCGGCCGCGTGGCCCGACCCGATCGGGACCGGCATGCACGCGGTGATCCCCGTGCTGTTCGTCGCCGTCGTCGAGGCGGCACGGCACGCGATCGGCATCGCGGCCGACATCAGCGCCGCGCGGCACATGGAATCGGTCCGGTGGTCCCGGTGGCTGCTGTCCCCGTTCGGCACGTTCCTGCTGTGGCGGCGTATGAAGCTGTGGGAGCTGCGGTCATACGAGGAGGTGATCGCCCTCGAACAGCAGCGGCTCATCGAGCGGGCTCGGCTGCGCCGCCGGTACGGGTGGCGGTGGCGGTCGCAGGCGCCCCTCGACGAGGTGCTCGCGCTGCGTCTCACCCGGTACGGGCGCCCCCTCGCCCCGATCGAGGGCGCCCGTAC
>Ga0247819_10000669_pt1 | contig 19382 bp, 14 predicted proteins | sample 13C_Xylose_Day6_FD_193428 | JGI IMG/M metagenome (GOLD analysis project Ga0247819, IMG submission 193428) | Soil microbial communities from agricultural site in Penn Yan, New York, United States - 13C_Xylose_Day6 | ecosystem: Environmental > Terrestrial > Soil > Agricultural land | place: USA...
AATCCGAGCTGGTCGAGTTCGGAAGAGCCGTACAGCAAGCGAGCGACAACGCTGCGGCGTCGGGTGCGAGCACCGGGGCAGGCTCCGTTGCGTCCGGGGGACCGGCTACTTGCCGTGCGCGACGGCCCGTGCGGCTGCGACCACCCCACCCGCGGACTGCAAATAAAACGGCGTCAGTGGGTCTTGCTTTCGGCCAGGAGCAGACGCCCGCTATCGACGGTGGTCTTTGCGGGATCTTTGTGGACAGCGGGTCCGCCGCCAGGGCGCCTTCACGCGGAGGGGGCACATGTTTGATGCATGTATCAACCACCATGACAAACCGGCATCTCTAGCTGATGCACGAACCGCTTCCGTAAGCGGCGCGCAGATCTCAGATCAGCGAAACTTCTGTTCGGTACAGTAGAGTTGCTTGGTCAACGGCGTTTGAGCCTTCAAATGGACGAAACGACTGCAGCGATGCCTACGAAGACTCAAAAGAAGAACGCGGCGACGGGCCTGCTCGTTTGCCACGCTGAAGAGGCGCGACCTGCCTCGCAGGAATGCCCAGATGCTGGGGGCCAGCGCTGAATCGACGCGGGATCAATGGTTCCCGAAGATGATCGTGTGGGGGCTGCAATGATCGTCCTGGTTGTAGTCGCCTTCGGCTTCGGCCTCGCCTGCTGCATCGCTGCCCTGGCGCCCGCGGCAGTCCTGTTCAGGACCATCCGTCGTGCACGACCGCAAAGCGCGGTGCCCCGGATACTCGCTTACGGCTGCTGGGCTCTCTCAGCGGCTTGGGCAGCCTACTGGTGCTTGCTGATGCTCGAGACCTGCTGGCAACTCATAGTCAAGGACGGCGGCCCCGGCCCATTCGGATTGCTGATCTTTCCGTTCTGGGCGGCCCTGGCCGTCCTGCCGGCATTGATGGTTCTCGGGCTGCTGCGCGTGCTCAGCGGTCGGCATCGGTGAGATCGCGACGCCACGACATTCGTCCGTACTCAAGGCAGGGCCAGTGACCGGACCTCCGAACCAGTCGGGGAACCTTGCGGCATCGGCCATGAACCGCGCAGGGTCGGCGGGCATTCTGTTCTGGGCTGCTGCCTGCCTTCCGGCGAGCGCTGCGGTTGCGGCCGACCAGTCAGCTCGCGTTACGGTGACGGAGGTGCTACAAGTAGTCAGCCGAACGGGCCGCAAAGGCCCGTTTGTATGCACCCCCAGGTTGGAGCGGAGCCGTGCTGCCTAGTCTTGGTCGATGGACGTCACCCGCATCGGCTTCTTCTTGGGATCGAGGCTGAGAAGGATGGCCCGGCCCGCCTTCTCGAAGCGACCGCTGCAGACCGCGTCCCGGCCTTCGCCGCAAACGACCTCGGCATATTGCGGATACGCCAGTTTCCCGAAGGTCCCCGACACGCCGTAAGTTGTATCGGGCTTCCATGACGCGGCAAGCAGCTTGGCGCGTGCACTGGCGTAGTCGGATCCAACCTGGACACCCACGCCTTGCAGCACGGGATCTTGCGCAGCATCCTTCTGCGTGGCCGGCGTCTGCCACTCGCCCTGTTCCTCCACGAGGATCTTGTCGCCCTGCGTGACCCGCAACAGCCCGTCCGGCGTAAGGCGGTATTCGACCTTGCCGCTCCGGAACCGGTGACCCTCGTGCGAGCAGGGCGTCACGCGGTCGGCGCACAGCCGCATGACAGCCTGGCCCTTGAGCGTGATGGAGCTGCCGGTCTTGATGTTCCGACCCTCGTAGCGGACATCCTGGCAACCCACTTCTCCCTCCGGACAGTTCTCGGTGATGCGTATGAGGTAGGTCGGCGTGCGCAGTTCGGCCGCCACCGCGCGCTTCTCCTCGATCCGGCGAAAGGTGCCCGCCGGCTCACCGTCGGGGCCAGACAGGACCAATTGCTTGCCCTGGAGCAGTACGAAGAACTTCTCGGTGACAGTCGCCAGGTCACGAATGGTCAACTGGCAGTCTTGCAGTTGCCACTGCGCCCGTGAGATTTCAGGGCGCTCGTGCCGCCAGGAGCTGAATGCGCGACTGGGGCCTTCGCGCTCGAATGCCAGTTGCTCGAAAGCGGCGCCCTTGCCTGTGGCTTCCCAGCTGCCCAGCAGCGTTTCATCGGTCACATTGCAGGTCATGGCCCTGGCAGCGCAAGACGCGAGGAGAGCGAGCGCGAGCAGCATCGCGCTGCGGCATCGCCGCGACCTTTCAGGCAGATTGAAAATGGTTCGCATGGCTTCTGTATCGGGTGATTCGCTCGCTCGTCCGGACCGAGCGTCAAGGTTGCGTGCCGCGCACTAGTCGGACACCATCACTTCTTCCGTTTGGTGTACGAGCCCACAGTGGCGCAGGTCGACTGCGCCTCCTGCGGTGACACGCAAGAATCCCCGACCAAGGCGCCGTGCTCAGTCCTATTGATGTTCAAGAGACACTGCTTTCGGCCGATCTTGTAGGGAACCTTCAGTATTGCGCCAGTGTTCCGGATCCTGCCCGTCACCGGCGCTTCCGCGCCGCCACAGCTGCCGCCACCAACGGCCAAGGACACTCTCACTTCGTTCTGATTCAGGCGGTGGATGACCAGGAAACCATGGCATTCGTCGCAGTCGTACTCACCCTCCATAGCTCCTCTGGCTTCTGAGCTCATCACCGACGTTCCCATGATCAAGAGGACGGCGGCGACTGCGATGCACGGATGTCTGATGTTTCTCATTGGAGACTGGACGGCAGCGAAGCCAGCACTCTACGCTGCCGAAGCCAGGTTCCGTGACCCAGTGCGTCAACTAGAGAATGCCTTCGAGGTCGCGGCACTCATCGAATCCCGCACGGTGGACCCCTTGCCGGCGGGCGGATCGGAGCAGGAGGGCAGCTTTCGGCCACGAGCGGCCTTGACCGGGAAGATGCTGAGCAATCCTACGCCGCGCGCGCACGTACGCGACTGCTTGGAGGCTGCCAAGCCGGCTGTCTGCCCCTACTCACCGCGGGTGATCCGTTTGGCGGTCGTGCCGAGCGCCTTGCACAGGAAATCGACGAAAGCCGTGACACGCCGCGCGCTCTGGTGGCGCTTGGGGTACACCGCATAGATGTCGGCTGACGGAGTCGCATAGTTCTCCAGCACCTGGCACAGGCGCCCGCTGCGAAGGTATTTCACGACATCCCACTCGGCGCGCATCAAGATCCCGTGGCCGTCGAGCGCCCAGGCCACAGCGATGTCACCGTCATTGGTGCTCATAGAGCCGGTCACCTTCACTGACTCCGAGCGGCGTGCAGCCGTGAAGCGCCACAGGCCGTAGGCATCGTCGCCATGATGGATGCTGATGCAGTTGTGCCGCGCGAGATCGGCGGGCGTGCGGGGTGTGCCGTGTTGCGCCAGGTATGAGGGCGACGCGCACAGCAGTCGCCGGTTGTCCGCAACCTTGCGCGCGATCACCCGCGCATCCGGCGGCTCCCCGAAGCGCACACAGACGTCGAACGCGTCTTCGGTCAGCGGCGGCGGGGTAACGGTGAGGTGGAACTGAACCTGCACCTCCGGATGCGCCTTGCAGAACTTCGAGATCACCGGTGTGACGTGGCTGCGGCCGAAACCCAGCGTGGCGTTCACCCGCAGCAGGCCGCGTGGCTGCGCCGTCGACTGGCTCAGGCGGTGCTCGAAGTCCTCGATGTCGGCCAGGATGCGGCGCGCTTGCGCCAGGTATTCCTCCCCTTCTGGCGTGAGCGCGATGCGGCGCGTGGTGCGGTTCAGGAGCTGCACGCCCAGGCGTTTTTCGAGCAGGGCGAGGCGGCGGCTCACGGCTGGAGGCGTCAACCCGAGCTCGCGTGCGGCGGCCGACAGGCTGCCGCGGCGCATCAGCACGTGGAAGAAGGCCATCTCCGCGGACGCGTTGGTGATCTCGGTCATTGTGAACTTGGATTGAAGAATGCAGTAAACCCCGAGCAATTATTCAACCGGATTGGTGCGTAAAGTCCGGCGGCATGCGGCTGCCGCACCGGCGGGCCGTTCCCGAGGAGACACCACAGTGAACCTTCCGCTCACAGCCTTGTCGCGTCGATCCCTGATGATCGGCCTGTCGTCCCTGCCGTTGCTGGCCCGTGCTCAGGCTTATCCCGCCAAGCCGGTGTCGGTGGTGATTCCGTACGCACCTGGCGGCACCACCGATATCGTCGGGCGCCTGATGGCCCAGTCGCTGGCCACGTCCACTGGCAAGACCTTCATCGCCGAGAACAAGGGCGGCGGCAGCACCACCATCGCCACCGGGCACGTGGCCAAGGCGGCGGCCGACGGCTACACCCTGCTCGCCAACGAGATGACGCAGACGATCATCCCGGCGCTGTTCCCCAAGCTGGCGTTCGACCCGATCAAGGACCTGGTGCCGGTCACCGTCTTCGCCGAAGCGCCCTACGTGCTGGTCGTTAATGCCAACGTCCCGGCGAAGAACTTGCGCGAACTGGTGGAACTGGCGAAGGCGAAGCCGGGCACGCTGAACTTCGCCTCCGGCGGGGCGGGGAGCGGGCCGCACATCGCCGGCGAACTGCTCAAGTCGGTCGCGGGCATCGACATGACCCACATCGCGTACAAGGGCTCCGGCCCCGCTGTCTCCGACCTGCTGGGCGGCCAGGTGGAGGTGCTGATCACCGCGGCTCCCACCGTGTCCGCGCAGATGGCCTCCGGCCGCATGCGCCCCCTGGCCGTGGCGCACACGAAGCGGGTGTCGTCCCTGCCGGACGTGCCGACCGCCGCCGAAGCCGGCTTCCCCGGGTTCCGCATCGCCAACTGGTTCGGCCTGGCGGCACCCAAGGGCACGCCGCCGGACGTCGTCAACTACCTCCACGCCGAAGTGGAAAAGGTCCTGAAGAAGCCGGATGTGCGCGAGCGCCTCGTCGCCAACGGCGCCGAGCCCGTGTCCATGACCCCCGCCGAGGCCGCCCGCCACGTCGAGGCGGAAGCCCGCCGCTGGGGCGAACTGATCGCCAAGGCCCGCATCAAGGCCGACTGAACCACCGAACCCGAGAGACCCGAATGAAGATCCGTAAAGTCGAGCCCCTGCACGTGGGCCAGTTCATGTTCGTGCGCGTCACCACCGACGAGGGCATCGTCGGCTACGGCGAGGCCGGGACCTGGGGCCATATCGAAGCCGCCGGCGCCTGCATCCGCCGCTTCGCCGAGTACCTGGAAGGCAAGGATGCCTTCGCGATCGAGCATCACTGGAACGTGATGCACCGCTTCAGCTACTTCACCGGCCTGGCCGAGAACGCGGCGATCTCCGCGATCGACATTGCCCTCTGGGACATCAAAGGCAAGGCGCTGCAGGTGCCGATCTACGAGCTCCTGGGTGGCGCGGCCCGCAAGAAGGCGCGCATCTACGGTCACATCTACGAGCACAGCATCGAGAAGATGCTGGTCGAGTGCCAAGCCAAGATGGAGGCAGGCTTCAACGCCTTCGGCCACCTCAACCCGTTCCTGGACGAGGGCAACGACCAGATCTACTTCAAGACGCACATCAAGAAGATGCGCGACGCGATCGACAACACCCGGCGCATGCGCGAGGTGGTCGGCGACCGCGTGGACCTGCTCATCGAAATCCACCGGCGCCTTACGCCCGCGGAAGCCATCGTGTTCGCGCGCGGCATCGAGGACACCCACCCGATGTTCATCGAGGACCCGATACGCCCCGAAGGCCCGGACGGCATGGCGCGCGTGGCCGAGAAGATCGGCGTCCCGATCGCCACTGGCGAGCGCTTCGCCAACATCTATGAGTTCCAGACGCTGATGGCGCGCGGGGGCGTGGAGTACGCGCGGGTGGACCTGTGCCTGTGCGGCGGCATCACCGGGGCGAAGAAGGTCGCTGCCATTGCCGAAGCCCACCACGTGCAGGTGGTGCCGCACAACCCTCTGTCACCGATCGGCCTGGCGGCATGCCTGCAACTGGACGCGGCGATCCCGAACTTCGCGATCCAGGAGTACGCGACCGGCTTCGAGGCCGGCATCTTCGAGTCGCGTCCCGAGCACCTGGGAAGCGACATCGTCGACAAGGTTCCGCGGCCGGACAATGGGTTCGTCGACATCCCGTCGGGGCCGGGCCTGGGCATGAACCTGCTGCCGGACGCGCAGAAGATCCGGCCGCCTCTGGTCAAGCCCATCACCATGCGGCCGCACTACGACGGGTTCGTGGTCGACCAGTGAGCACAAGCTTGCGCGCCGCCGTGGCGGCGCGGGCGCAAGCCGTCGCGGCTATCACGGGGGGATTGCTGCAGCGAGTCCATCCGGCGAGGCGCACGCTTTTCGCTGGAGGAGCGGGAGCGTACGGGAGGGCAGAAATCGGCCACAAGCCGACGTGGCCGGCGACTTCGGATTCCCTTGGCTTGCCCTGCGTGGCCTGAACGCCGCGCCACGGAAGCCTTCCGCCCGCCGGCTAATCGAGATCGAACCAGAGCCATCGGCTCGGGGTTCGGGCGCGCAGGTGGACGCGTCGGACGGTGGAAAGCTGCAGTGCGTCACCCCCTCGCAGCTCCATCGGGTCCTCCTCATCCGCCCGGACTTCGGCGACACCGTCGAGAAGCTGCAGCCAACCGAAGCGGGACGGCTGCAGGACGTGGGTGCAGGTCTCGTCGGTGTCCGCGTTGCCGGCCCAGATGCGCACGGCTGAGCGCATGGCAAGAACATCCGGCTGAGCGTCAGGTCCCGCGACCAGGCGCGATGTCGACGGACCGCGGTCGATGGCGCCGCGAAGGTGCTGGTAGCGCGGCGCCTCCGCATCGCCCTGGCCGTGCAGCCAGACCTGGAAGAGGTGAACGGGCGCCGAAGGGGAAGGGTTGCGTTCGGCGTGCCGGATGCCACGGCCCGAGCTGATCAGCTGGACGTCGCCCGCCTGAAGCACGCCCTGGTTGCCTTCGGAGTCCGAGTGCTCCAGGCTGCCTTCGAGGATGAAGCTCAGTATCTCGAAGTGGTCGTGGGCGTGCTCCGCGAAGCCCGAGCCGCCGGCGACGACGTCCTCGTTGATGACCCGCAGCGCCCTGAATCCCATGCGGGTCGGGTCATTGAACGAGCCGAACGAGAAGGTGTGATGCGCATCCAGCCAGCCGGTCCGGGTCCGGCCGCGCGCGTGCCGGTCGTGGAAGACATCGTTCATCGGAACAACTCGTCGAAGCGACTCATCGCATGATCGTAGTGGCTGCCGACGCCGCTTCCGCGCTGGCCATCGCAAGCTGGTGCTTGCCGGCCAGCGGATTCGCCGCCGAGAAGGCGGTGGAGCTGCCGCCGCCCACCCCTTTTCGGTAGCGCATGACCCGAACACGCTGAACCGGCAGGGCCCGGACGTCGGGTCGCAGTACCGGTCCGCGGTCTTCCATCGCAACCCGGACCGGAAACGGGTGACGGAGAGCTCGCCGTACATCGCCACGTACGACCTGCCGAAGATCGCCAACCTCAAGTCGACCCTGCCGCAGCTCTACCGCGCGGCCAGCCCGTGCTGGCGTCGGCGCAGCCGAAGGTGTAGCGAGGCTGCGCAAGGACCTGAAGGCGCCAGTTGCAGCGCTGTCGGCGCTGCGCGCGAGGTGCTTCAACAAGCAGCGCGCAAGGCCGCGCGCGCGACCGGCACCGGAATCCCCCACTGCACGGTGGTGCCGCCGCCGGGTTCGCTGGAGATCGCCAACTGGAGGCCGGCCTCCTGCGCGCGCCGCTGCATGCCGGTCAGCCCGCGGCCTTCGCGCACGGGAGCACCGGCCGGCGGCATGCCGCGGCCATCGTCGCGAAGGCTCAGGCGCACCTCGTTGGCCTGTTCGTCGTAGCGGCAGCTCACCTCGAGCCGGCGCGCTTCGGAATGGCGCAGCACGTTGGCCGCGGCTTCCTGGGCGATGCGCAGGCTGTGCGTCACGCAGAGCGGCGCCAACCGGTCGAACGCGGGATGGTCCTCGACGTCCCAGTGCAGATGGATGTTCAGCCGGGTGAGGCTCGGTTGGACGCGGTAGCGGAGCATGGCCAGGCCCTCGGTGAGGCAGGGGCTGTCCTGCGAGAGCGTGTCCACCGTGATCTTGAGATCGAGCAGGCATTGCTCGAGCGACAGCGCCAGCACCTGGTGTTCCGGGTTCTTCGGGTCGAGCGAGGAGATGATGGCCACCAGCCGGGAGCCGACGCCGTCGTGCACGTCCTGCGCGATGCGCCGGCGCTGCTGTTCCCCGAGTCCGCGCATCGCCATGCTGGCGCGCGCGCGCAGCTGCGCCGAGACCATGAACCACAGCGTGAGCAGCGTCGCCGGGTAGATGAACATGCCGGCCGTCGCCAGCCGCGACGTCGGGTGGTGCCAGAAATCGGCGAACAGGCAGTACAGCAGCAGCGCGACGGACACGACGGCGATCACGACCGTCTTCTCGCGCCGGTACGCGTTCCATCGCGCCGCCAGCGTCGCCAGCAGCGAGCCCACGATCACCCAGTTGCTCGCCTCCCACAGCTTGAACCAGCCGTCGTCCCGGCTCCAGCTCCAGGCCAGCAGGATGCCGCCGCCGCCCAGCACCTGAACGATCCAGGCGAGGTTCGTCAGCCGGCGGCCCGCCTGCGCACCCGCCAGTGCCAGTTCGCAGGCGGCCGCGACGCACACCTGGTAGCCCATGTGCTCGATGAATTCGTCGATGGCGCCCGGCGGCTGCGGCGAGAAGCGCGGCTGCCAGACGAGGAACACCATCCACGCGAGCAGGCCCAGCGTCATCCCCAGGTCCACGCCCTTGTGCTCGCGCCTGCGGCCGGAGACCGACAGCGCGACCACCGTGAGGACCACCGCGACAAGTCCGACGAGCGGGCCGGTTTGCGCGGTGAGGTTCATGCGGGTTCCGGTGCGGCGGGTGGGCGCTGGATCAGATCAGGCGATGCTGCGCGGCCAGGCCCACCGCCTGGGCCCGCGACTTCACATCGAGCTTGCGGTAGATGTTGCGCACATGGGTGTTCACCGTCTGCACGCTCATCGAGAGCTTGCCGGCGATCTCGCGGCTGCTGTAACCCAGCGAGACCTGCCGCAGCACCTCGCACTCACGCTCCGTCAGGCCGGGGCCGGGCACGGCCGACCGCTGGGGCGCCGCCGCTGCGCCACCGCCGGACCCGAGCCGGTGCAGCAGGCGCCGCGCCAGGTTGGGCGTGATCGAGGCACCGCCGCTGCAGACCTGCAGCACCGCCTGCGCGAAGCTGCCGAACCATGAGCTTTTCACGAGGTAGCCGGTGGCGCCGAGCTCGAACGCGCGGATCGCCCGCTCCTCGTCGTCCATGACGGACACCACGATCGCCTCGGCATGGCTGCAAACGCGCTTCATGTGCTCGATCAGCTGGAATCCGGAGCCGTCGCCGAGGTTGAGGTCGACGATCATCACGTCGAATTCGCTGGCGGAGATCAGGCGCTTGCCGGTCCGGGCACAGTCGGCCTGGCCCACCAGGTGGATGCGCTCGTCGGCGGACAGCTCGCCGGCGATGACCCGGCGGATGTGCGGGTCGTCGTCGATGAGGAGAACGCGCACCGGGCGGCCCGGCTCGAACGCGAGGAAGTCCGGCCAGGTGGAAGTGGGAGGTGGAGCGATCGGCGCGGAATTCTTCATGGACTCGCCGGTGCTGAGCTGGATTCACGATGCCAGACGCCGTCGGCCCTGTCAAACGTCCGCGCCGCCTTCTCATGCCAGCATGAAGTCGGACTGCGTGATGGCGTTGCCGCCGATGCCGTCCACGCCGGTGAAGCTGATGGTCTGGCCTCCTATCGTTACCAGCGTGGCGCCCGCGCTCGTCGTGATGGCGACCAGTGCCTCGAAATCGGCGGCCGTGATGCCCAGCGCGCTGATGTCGATGCGGTCCTGGCCGCCGTCGATGCCGGCGTCGAAGTCGTCCACCCGGTCGTGCCCGAACGACTCATGGAACACGAAGATGTCGTGGCCCTCGCCGCCGATGAGGATGTCGTTGCCGCGGCCGCCGTTCAGCACGTCGTCGCCGCCGTTGCCGATCAGGACGTTGTCCAGCTCGTTGCCCGCCATCCAGTTCGCCAGCTCGTTGCCGACGCCGCGCACCGCCGAGCCCATCAGGACGAGGTTATCGACGTTGGCGGCCAGCCCGTGGCTGGCCACGCTGCTGCGCACCCAGTCGACGCCTTCACCGGCCTGTTCGACGATCACGTCCGCGTCGCTGTCCACGAGGTAGGTGTCGTCGCCTTCGCCCCCGGCCATGTGGTCGGCACCGGCACCGCCATCGAGGAAGTCGTTGCCCTGGCCGCCGATGAGCTGGTCGTCTCCCGCACCGCCGTCCAGGTAGTCGGTGCCCAGGCCGCCGTCCAGCCGGTCGTTGCCGGCGTCCCCTCTCAGGATGTCGTCGCCTTCGCCACCGGCCATCTGGTCATCGCCGGCGCCGCCGACCAGGAAGTCGTTCCCTTGTCCTCCCGTGAGCTGGTCGTCGCCCTCACCGCCATCCAGGTAGTCGGTGCCCAGGCCGCCCTCCAGCCGGTCGTTGCCCGCTTCCCCGCGCAGGATGTCGTCGCCATCACCGCCGGCCATCTGGTCGTTGCCGGCGCCGCCGACCAGGAAGTCGTTCCCTTGCTCCCCCAGGAGCTGGTCGTCACCGTCGCCGCCGTCCAGGTAGTCGTCACCCAGGCCGCCGGCGATGCGGTCGTTGCCGGCGTCGCCACGCAGCACGTCATGGCCCCCGTCGCCGGCCAGCTGGTCATCGCCGGCGCCGCCGACCATGAAGTCGTTGTCTTCTCCCCCGGCCATCTGGTCGGCTCCGGCGCCGCCGTCCAGGTAGTCGTTGCCCAGGCCGCCGTCCATGCGGTCGTTGCCGGCCCCTCCGAGCAGGACGTCGTCGCCGCCCAGGCCGAAGATGCGGTCCCGCAGGTCACCACCGGCGAGCACGTCCGCGCCCTCGGTGCCGACGATGTCGGGTGCGACCAGGGACACCGTCCCGTCCGCGAACACCAGCCGCTCGATGTTGAACAGCCGGTCGGTGCCGTCGTCGAAGCCGCCGGCCACCGGCGCCGCGTGGCGGACCGTGACGGAGCCGTCTTCGTTGTGCTCGATCTCGTACTCGGCGCGGTTGCCGCGGTACACGGCCTGGTCGACGGCCGTGTCCAGGGGGTCGCCGTCCAGGATCTCGCGAACGATGGACAGCTGCCCGGGGTTGAGCGTGCGGTCGAACATCAGGCTGTCCAGCGTGCGGCCGCCGTACAGCAGCGCCCCGGCGGCCGAGTACACCTTGCCCGACAGGTTGTCGCTCCAGCCGATCTCGCGGCCCTGGGCGTCGTTGATGCGGATGCGCACGTCGAGCCAGCGGTCGCCGTCGATCACGTCGTTGCCGGCCTTGCCCTGCAGGATGTCGCTGCCGCCGCCGCCCAGCAGGATGTCGGCCGCGGTGTCCTCCAGGCCGGTGACGTTGCCTTGCCCGTCCCGGCTGACCGCCGACTCGTCGAACACCACGAAGCGGTGCTCCTTGCCGGCCACCGTGATGCCGGAGCGTGCCAAGTGCGCGACCAGCTCCGACAGTCCCGCGATCCGTGCGACCCCTTCCTCGAGCAGGGCGTTGGAGTAGGACTCGAAGGGCGAACCGGGCGTGGCCTGCGCGGCCCCGCCGTTGCCGCCGATCTGGCCGACCACGACGTCGCGCCCCGTCAGCCGGTCGTCGTGCACCCAGCCGGACAGGCCCTCCACCAGGTCGAAGCGGTCGCGAAGGATGAACTCTTCCTGGTTGACGAAGATCGGGATGCCGAGGTCGGAGTCGGCGCCCTGGGCCGAGCCCTTGTGGATCGCCCAGTCGAAACCCGCCATGCCGTTGTTGCGCTGGATGCCCAGGCCCTGGACCATGATGTCGTCGCCCGACTCGCCGTCGTAGTCGGTGTCGTTGCCGCGGCCGTCCAGCACGTCGTGGCCGATGATCGGGCTGTTGAAGAACAGTTCGGAGTTCTCGCCGGCCAGCGTGTCGAAGCTGTCGCCGCCCTCCAGCCAGTCGTCGCCCTCGTTGCCGGCGATGAAGCTGCCGCCGCCGGGGCCGCGCACGAAGTCGTTGCCTTCGCCCGCGGTGATCGTCTTGCCGTCACCGCCGCCGAAGATGAAGTCCTGGCCCGCGCCGCCGAAGATCAGGTCCAGGCCCATGCCGCCGTTGATGACGTCGTTCCCTCCGTCGCCGTGGATCACGTCGGCCGCGCCGGAATCGGTCCCGGAATCGGTGAGGATGTCGTCGCCATCCCCGCCGAACAGGTGGTCGACGCCCAGGCCGCCCTCCAGCCGGTCGTTGCCGCCATCGCCCCACAGCGTGTCGTCGCCTTCGCCGCCGATGAGCGTGTTGTCGAGGTCGTTCCCGCCGATCACCACGTGGTCGCCGCCGGCGTAGCGCAGGTAGTCGTCCCGGCCATCGCCGTCGGTGTCCAGCCGCGTCACCATCGGCCGGATGGCGGCCAGGATGGGATCCGAATGGTTCGGATCGGCCACCTTCTGGCGTGACTGCTCCAGCTCCAGGATGAAGGCCGGCGTGAGGAACAGCGAGCTGGGCAGGTGCGTGGCGTTCGGGTCGCCCAGGTCGGTGTTGCGCATCACCAGCTCGGCGAAGGAATCCGCCTCCAGCTGGTTGAGCAGGTTCATGCCCTGCGTGCGGCTCAGGTAGTAGAAGCGGTCGCCGTCCTGCAGCTTCTCCATCTGCACCTCGAACACGAAGTTGAAGGTGCTTCCGAGCTGGCCGCCGAACGGCATCTTCTTCTCGGCCAGGCCGCCGATCCAGAAGTCGATGTCCTCCAGGCCGCCGAGCGCGCCGCCGGCCCAGGCGCCGGCCGCGTTGAGGAAGTCGAGGCGGTCGGCGGGCGCGCCGCTGCCGCCCAGCACCAGAGCAGCCGCGGCCGCGCGCTTGGCCTCCAGCGTGATAGCGCTCGTGATGGTGCCGTGCGTGCCGTAAGCGGCGATGAAGTTGATCAGCGAAGCCGGGTTCTTCATCGCGAGCGCGAAGTCGTACCAGCTGTCGTAGGGTCGAAGCGCGCTGTCGTGGGTCTGATCGAAGAACTGGCGGCGCGCCTCGTTGAGCGAAGGCACGCCGACGTCGCGTCCGCGGGCGATGTTCAGGGCACCCAGGTCGAGCGGCAGTCCCACCAGGTTGTTGCGCAGCGCCTCGGTCAGGAACTCGTCGATCTCGCTGCCGACCTGGCGGCTCATGCCGCGGATGATGGCGCCGGCCGCCGCGTCGGCATCGGCGCCGCTCGCGACGAACTCCTGCGGGTTCAGGAAGGCCTCGATCAGGCCGATGTCGTCGGCGGTCTGGCCGTCGGCGCCGAGGCGGTCCACGGTCTCGCGCAGCATCGAGTGGCCGAAGCGGTACACCACATGCGCGAACTCGGCCACGATGGCCGGGTCGATGTCGACCGTGTTGGAGAACACGAACGGGTCGATGTCGGGCGAGACCAGGCGGGCGAACTCCTCGAACACGAGATGCTGGTAGACCATCTCGGTGCTGAAGCGCGCGGCCTGGAACAGGCGCTCGCCGTTCCACAGCAGCTCGCCGGCGTCGGCGGGCGCGCCGCCCTCGATCGGGGCGAGCAGCCATTCGTTGATCAAGGCCACGTCGCCGCTGGCGAGGATCTCCTCCTTGATCTGCTCGACCCGGTTGTTGTGCTCGCTGTGGAACACGTGGTGCACCGCCGTGAGGCCGATGTTCTCGTTGCCGCGGCCGTCCCCGACGATGAAGTGCTGGTCCAGCAGTTCGTTGTCGTAGGTCGTCGCGAGGCTCGGAGCGGCGCTGTGCGCGATGTCGTTCAGGAAAGCGCGGCCCGCGCCGTACGCGAGGCTTGCCGAGGCCGGCGCGGCGGCATCGCCGGGGAGCAGGCCGCCCGGCGTGACCAGCTGCGCGAAGCCGTTGGCGCCCGGCTGGAAGTTGCCGTAGAGGTCGGTGGCCACCAGCGGGACGCGGTGCACGTCCATGTCGGTGAGCGCTATGCCGAGCATCTCGCGCGCCTGCTGCTTGATGTCGGCCCAGGTGGGCGGACCTCCGTGCTCGCCCTCGAGCATGTGGCCGGTCGCCACCGTGCGCATCACGCCGTCGACCTCCACCCGCGCGTACTCGCGCAGGAAGACCTGGTGCGACTCGTGCGAGGTGTAGACCTGGTTGAGGTCGATGAAGGGCGTGGTCTCGTTGCGGTGTTCGCGCACGTCGTCGGCCGTGCCCACGTTGCCGTCCGCGCCCGGCTGGTTGGTGGCGCGCGTGAGCACCATGAAGTTGGTCGGGCTGCCCGCCACGTACAGCGGATCGTCCGGCTGCAGCGGGACGTAGACGGTGCCGCTGCCGCCCTTGGACACCAGGTCCAGGCCGTGATCGAAGAACTGGCCGAACAGCGTGAGGAAGCCGTTGAAGGGGGCCGTGTCGCCCAGGTCAGGCATGACGTTGGGAATGAACAGGGTGCGGTCGTTGACGTCGAAGTCCAGGCCGAGCTGGGCGGGCAGGGCCGCCAGCGTCGCGGCGGTGCTGTCGGCCAGGCCTTGCGCCTGGGCGACTTCGGACGGACCGGGCTGCGGGCCTTCGCCGCTGTCGATCGCGTCCAGCAGTTCCTGCAGGTGGGCGGCGGCATCGTCGGCGGCCTTTCGCGCGGAGGCGTACCTGGCCGCGTCGCCGTACGGGTCGCTGGAGCCGAGCGCGGTGAAGGCCGCGACGAATGCCGCCGGGTTGTCGACCGACTGGTCCGAGACCAGGTTGCTGATGATCCGCGGCGCGGCGTCGTAGACGCTGCCGGAGGTCTGCGCGTACGAGGTGCCCTGGCCGCTGCGGGGATCGTTCCCGGCCGGCCGGAAGTCCGCCGCCAGGAGCCGTGGCATCAATCCGTCGGAAGCTCCGTGGTCGATGTCGACCAGGTTGTTGTACTGCCCGCTCACCGTGCGCAGGCCGTACGGCATGAGGTTGTGCAGCGGGTTGCCCTGCTCGTCCGTGAGGACGCCGTAGCCCGACTGGACATGGCGCTCGGCGATCTGGATATGGCCGAGCATGCGTTGGAGATCGTCGAGATTGACGTGGAATGACATTGGCGCTCCCTGTGGTTGTGCTGGCTCTTTCACAGCCCGGCTCGAAAGCGGATGTTCCGTTTCGTCCAGGTCTGTAAGCCATTGTTGAAAGCGACAACCGCGCCCGGCAATACCTAACTTCTTGAGTGGATCGCCCTATCTGTTCCTCGGGAAAACATCGAAACAAGGCGGATCGCCAAAGTAGGTAGTTGCCGCGCGTATACCGAGTAAAGATGCGTATCAATGCTCGGCCGCAAGAGTGAACCAGACTCTACGGTGATGTAAGCCTGCTCGGCTGTACGAGGCTCGCTCAGAGCCGCTGCAGCGCGTTCACGATGCGTTGGGGAGACGTGAAGGTCGACACCATGAGCCATCGGTTCAGGGCATCGTTCCCGGCCCGCACCATCCCGGTGTGGGTGCGCAGGTCGCCATCCAGCGCCGGATCCGAGTCGAAGAATCCCAGGGCGCGCCGCAGCACGTCCATGTCCTGCGGCTTGCCCGTCAGGAAGGTCCAGCCCGGCTGCACGCCATACCGCTGCATGTAGTCGCGCAGGGCCCGCGGGTCGTCGAACTGCGGTTGCAGCGTCATCGAGTACATGAACACGTCGCGTCCGAGCCGGGGCGCCAGGCCCTGCTGCACTTGCAGCAGGGTGGCGGTGCTCGCCGGGCAGATGCCGCTGCACACCGTGTACATCATGTTGAAGACGACGGTCTTGCCGCGAACCAGGTCGTCGTAGAACCGGACCGCCTTGCCCTCGTGCGTCAGGACCGGCAGGTTGGGGAAGTGCGGAGGCGAGGGGGCTCTCGAGCGCCCGGCATCGGTCACCCATCTGAGCATCTCACGGCGCTCCATGTCGTTCTCCTTCCCGGGTCAGGGCACGATCTCGAACTGGACCATCATGTCGTGGTCCTCGTGGATCAGGTTGTGGCAATGCATCACGTACCTGCCCAGGTAGTCCCGGAAGCGGATGTACACGCGCACCTCCTCGCCTGGATTCAGGACGAAGACGTCCTTTCTCCCGCGCTCGTGCGGTGGCGGCGGCTTTCCGTTGCGAGACAGGATCCGCCCTTCTTCCATGTGGATGTGGACGGGGTGGTGCCAACTTCCTTTGCCTCGCAGGCGCCAGATCTCGGGGTTGCCTCGCTTGATCCGGGCGGCCGGTTCGACCTCGTCGAACAGCTTGCCGTTGACCGTCCAGACGTCGTTCTCCCGGTCGAATTCCCACGAGCGTGTCCGGGTGCTCTCCAGCATGGGTGGAAGGTCGCGCAGCTTGTCCGGCACGCGGCTCGCATCCGCCACGGGAGGGTCGCTGTCGATGTCGAAGCGCAGGATCTGCGTGCCCGCCGCGGTGAGCAGCCCGTCGGCCCCGCGGGGATTGCCGAGGCCCTGCGCGGGCCCCCTGCCGTCCGTCTGCGCAAGCCGGTTCACCAGGTACAGCTTCGTGCCCACGGGCCAGGCCGAGAAGTCGACGACGATCTCGCCCCTTTCGGCCGGCGCCAGTGCGACCTTGCGTTCGTTGCGCAGCGGCGCGGGCAACAGGTTGCCGTCGTTCGCGATGTAGTCGAACGGCTGGCTGGCGCCGGTCGAGGTGCAGAGATAGAACTCGTAGAAGCGGGCCAGGCTGGCGTTCAGCATCCTGAACCGGTACTTGCGCCGCTCCACCTTGAAGTAGGGCGATATCTTCCCGTTGACGCAGAACACATTGCCCAGGTGGCCGTCGTTCTCGAACTGGTCGTACAGCAGGTAGCCGCTCGCATCGATGCGCGGGTCGTTGATCAACAGCGGAATGTCGTAGCGGCCGACGCCGCTGGGCAGGCGCAACGCCGTGGCGGAGGGATCGTTCTCGTCTCCCGAGTCGATGGCGTCGAACAGGAGATAGAACCCCGCCAGGCCGCGATAGACGTTGGCGGCCGTGAAGAACAGGCAGTGGTCGTGGTACCAGAGCGTGCCCAGTGCCTCGCGCTCGTCGCCTCCGGCGCAGGAATGCGGGTAGTGGTGGTCGCGGAACAGCCCCGGTTCATCCTTGCCGGGATAGAAATCCACCGGAAACCCGTCGCTGATCGACGCGCAGTGCAGGTTGTGCAGGTGCGTGGTGATCTGCGGCGTGCCCGGACCGTTGGCATCGATCCGCAGGTTGTTGCGGATGCGCACGACGGCCGGCGTTCCGTATCGCTCCACGAACGTCGGTCCGGGGAAGGTGCGGTCATAGCCCCAGATCGTCTGCGGCGGCATCTCCGGGTGGAAGGAGTGCGTCCCCGGACCCACATCGATCTCGTAGTACCGCCGGGGCGAGTCCCAGCTCTGGTGCGGCACCCGCCGGGCTTCTCCGGCACACGGCTGTTCGCCCGTCGCCGGTGACAGTGCCGGAACGGTCTGCTTGATGGGCGGAATCGCCAGGGGCACGACGAACGGCGTCAGCCGCCTCGGGCGCGGCAGGTCCTTCGCGACCGCCGGTGTCGGCGCCTGGCTGGACGTGATCGCGGCGGCGGCGACGAAGCCCGCCTGGATGGAGCGGCGACGACCCGGATCCATGGGCGAGGCCTGCTTGGATCGGCGCGGTCGTGCTGTTCTGTCGGGTTTGCTTGCGAGTTTCATGGTGCCCGTGCGTCGAGGTTGAGCCGGTTCATTCCAAGGCAGCGATTCGGCCCACGCAATACCTAGAACTCGGGAGGACGAACCCAGTCCCGGTTCCGCAACGACGCGCGTTTCCCGCTCCGAGCCGGCGGGCCTGGAGGAGCTTGCTGAAGGGCTTGGTCACGATCTGCAAGCGGTGAAACTCAGCACTGGCGATGAGTTGCGGCGGATGCGACGCGTCCGAAGTCTTCCGCCTGACTCGTTTTTCCTGTACTCAGGCTGCAAGGCGCTGCTCGACATGCACTGAGTACGGAAACAGGTGGACCTCCTCGGCCGCGGCGATGCCGGAGACGGCGACGACGGGCGTGGTGCGGAAGAAAGCGCGGCGGATCGGGGAAGCGGTGTTCATGGCGGTTCCTTTCGTGGCGGGGGAACGCAGCATCGCGGGCGCAGGTAACCGGCACTTGTCGATGGACCCGCGCTTTGTCGCCGGTGTGTATGCGTTCAACGGCGGGACACGCGATCGATACAGACCGCACCACCGATCGATGCAGGCCGGTTACCGGCGCTTCCCAGACTGCGTGCCGGCCCGCTTCACCGTGCGGGTCGACCTGTCCACTTCTGCGAAAGGAATGCACCATGAACCCCGCCACTGCCACCGAGCGCTACGCCCGGGTCATCGAAGTTTCGAAACGCGTTCGCTGGGAAATCGAGCGCGACGTCATCCGAGGCCGCCGCTTCGACTATGGAAAGACTTTCATGCCCGAGGGGCTGTCGCTCGCTTCGGAGCTTCCTTTCCTCAGCCCCGCCGATGCCCGGCTACTGAGCCAGGTGCAAGGGCGAACCTACGCCTACATGTTCGGGCTGGTCGAACGCTTCATCAGCGCCAAGGTTCTGGACCTCAGCCGTGACCACAGCTTCGGGGACCAGGTCGCCCTCGAGGCCATGGTGCGAATGAGCGACGAGGAGATCAAGCACCAGGAACTCTTCCGCCGGCTCGAGTCGCAGATGGCGCAGGACATGCCGGCCGGCTACGTCCAGACGGCCGCCCCCAACGATGTCGCGCACGTGGTGCTGGGCAAGAGCACGTGGGCCGTGCTGGCGCTCACGCTGAACATCGAGCTGATGTCGCAGGCCCACTACCGCGCCAGCATCGCGCCGCAGGAGGGCCTCTCGGAGCTGTGGAAGGACGTCTTCCTGTTCCACTGGCGCGAGGAGTCGCAGCACGCGATCCTCGACGAACTGGAATTCCGGCGCGAGCACGCGCGGCTGAACGCGGCGCAGCGGGCTGCGGGCGTCGGTGAGCTGATCGAACTGGTGGGCGCGATCGACGGCATCCTGCAGGGGCAGGCCGCCGCCGATGCCGCCTACTTCACCCGTGTGGCCGCCGGGCCCTTCACCGCACGGCAGCGCGAGCAGATCCACGAGAAGATGCTCAAGGCATACAGGTGGCAGTACATCGTTTCCGGCGCGAGCGAACCGCGGTTCCAGAACGTGCTGTTCGGCCTCATCGACGAGGAGCAGCGCCAGCGGATCGAGACCGCGCTTGCGCCCCTCACCTATGCGGTTCCCGTGGAGGCGGACATGCCGCTTGCGGCGTGAGCGGCACGAGGTCGAGCTCAAGCACAAGCCCGGAGGCTCGCGCCTGGCCGGGGGCAGCTCCTCCGTGACCGAGTTGTCAGCACCCGGCGAGTCGCGTTAGGTAAAAACCCGCGATCAAGTCGACTCGAGCCGATCAAACGACGCATGATCGGCAGCGCCAGGCGTCGTTTTCAAGTTTCTCCGCCTGACGATTGAGCCCTCTGGCGAACACCCAGGGGGTCTTTTTTTTGGGGCCCTGAGCCGGCGGGG
>Ga0247819_10000670_pt1 | contig 19325 bp, 19 predicted proteins | sample 13C_Xylose_Day6_FD_193428 | JGI IMG/M metagenome (GOLD analysis project Ga0247819, IMG submission 193428) | Soil microbial communities from agricultural site in Penn Yan, New York, United States - 13C_Xylose_Day6 | ecosystem: Environmental > Terrestrial > Soil > Agricultural land | place: USA...
ATCCAATTGAAACCTGGCGCCTCGGTCAGTCTCGCCCCGTTCGCCGATGCTTGGCGCCTGGTCGAGCAGCCGGATCGGGTGGCGAGTCTGTCGATCGACGAGCTGGACGATGAGGCGGTAAGCAGTCGCGAAGATCAGCGCGATGTTCTCGGCGAATTGGAAATCACCGCCCGGCTGATGATCACCGGGGGCGAGGCCAAGGAAGAGGCGCGCCTGAGTCGAGCCGATCGCAGCTTGATCCGCGAGTGCATTCTCGATGCGGCGCAGACCTGTGTCGCGGCGGGTCGTCAGGTGCTGACCCGTGACGTGCGCGACGCCTTGCTGCGCGTCGCCGCCGACCCGCACTTGCCGGAGAAGCGTCGTGAGCGTGCCCAGGAAATGGGCGAGTCCATCGACCTGTTTTGCCAGGGTTTCGAGGGTGAACTGTTCGATCGTGAGGGCACGCCTTGGCCCGAGAGCGATGTGACCATTGTCGACCTGGCCACCTATGCTCGTGAAGGTTACGAAGCCCAGATGTCCATCAGCTACATCAGCCTGATGAACACCGTGAACAACCTCGCCGAGCGCGATCAGTATTTGGGCCGGCCGATCATCATGGTCACCGACGAGGGCCATATCATCACCAAAAACCCGCTGCTGGCGCCATTCGTGGTCAAGGGCACGAAGATGTGGCGCAAACTCGGTGCCTGGTTCTGGTTGGCGACGCAGAACCTTGCCGATTTCCCCACGGCCGCGCAGACCATGCTCAACATGATCGAATGGTGGATTTGTTTGAACATGCCGCCCGCGGAGATTGAGGAAATCGCACGATTCAAGAAGCTCACGCCGGCACAGAAAGCCTTGTTGCTCTCCGCCAGCAAGGAGCCGGGGAAATACACCGAAGGAGTGGTGCTGTCGAAAAAGCTCGAAACGCTGTTCCGGGCCGTGCCGCCCAGTCTTTACCTCGCCCTGGCGATGACAGAGCCCGAGGAAAAAGCCGAGCGCTGGACACTGATGCAGGAGAATGGCTGCTCAGAGTTGGAAGCGGCTTACCGGGTAGCCGAACGGATCGATAGAGCGCGAGGCATAGAACCCACATAGGGGAATCTATTCAGGTAACGCGCTCTAGAGCGAGGGATAGGTTATTGCGATGCGCCTCGAAGCCGCTGCTGAATCCGCAACAAGAATCCGGCTTCAAAAGCATCTTGACAGTCACCGACAGGAAAGGTCTTGCGTGTTTGCGCCAGCTCCCACCACAGTGGAATCTCACCGGGCGTATCAAGCCAAACCTGGGCGCATTGCACGCCACGTTCGATCATCGGAGCAAATTCGTTGCCCCAAGGTGTCAGAAGACTTGGGCAACCATCCGCCGCAGGAATTGAAATGTAGTTTTCGTCCATACACACCCTAGATGTCTGATTTTATTGTTAGACGCTGGACCCAGCCTCGAAATCATAACGTAACCAAATGAACGCTCGATAACAGACATGAGCATCAAATGGCCTAGATCAATACCAATGTAGACTATATCCCGTGGATTGAGAGTCCCTCAAGGCGCAATTTGCGCGCATGACTCAAGACTACGAACAGCTGCGTCTGCAACTGGCGGAAAACATCCGCTGGATGCGACGTATAAAGAACCTTACCCAAGAGCAGTTGGCGCTCATGGCCGAGGTCGATCGTACCTACGTCAGTCAAATCGAACGATGCACGGGCAACCCGTCGCTGATGGTCCTGTGCAAGCTCGCCAATATCCTTGAGGTTACGACGGATCAGCTACTCACCGAGCCAGACGCCCTTCGCCGTGTGCTGGACATCGAATAGCCACCTCGTCGCCCTGAAAATCCTTGTAAACCGACAACGTCAGCTTCAGCTTTATCACTGACGGTGTAGGTTCAATCATTGAACGTGTCCAGGCCATTAGCCCAAAGAGCCTGGATCATGCCTGTCGTATGCCCATCAATTGCGCCCCAGAAGCTACGACCTTTGGCGCTGAGCCTCCTGCTGGCGTGCGGGCCAAGCGTGGCGCTGGACACCGGCAGCATCACGTCCTCGGTGTTGTCGCCAAATTGCCTCGCCTACAGGGTCGTCGGCATTTGTTTCTGGCTGCTCTGCACGCCCTTCGGCTGCAAAGTCAAAACCTCGACCAAGGTGCGTCATTTTATTCCTGAGCTGGTGGTCTCGAGCTACGCCACTACGGGCAATAATCCATGGTCCGAGATGGCCACCCTCTCCTCTCCCATTGGCGGTGCGGAAGGTGGCGGCAACCTGATCACGCCGAACAGCCACCGCGACAACCTGCCTCGCTTCAAAAACGTTGATGGCATCGGTCATCCAGGTGGCTGGGCCGCCACTCAACTGGCCTCGCATTCCGGCTACGCCTGCGCCAGCGGCGCTACTGCGTTCATGCCCTACTACCTGAGCACCCTGGACTCGCTGGCCTGGCGCCATGGCATACCGGAAAGTCTTTACCCCGAGTCGCTCATGCCGGGGATCCGTGAAATCGGTCGGCAGGCCTTGGGAAACATGTGGGGCAACGTCTATCCCCGGCAGGGTTTTCTGGTACAGCCCGACGATTTCAAGGCGGCCGCGGTGATGGCGCAACGGGCCGGCGATGTCATCACCCGTAACGGGCAACCACATGTGTACTTGCCGCTCACACCCGCACCAAGCGACGGCTACTGGCCGCCGGGTCCGATCGTTGAAAACGATGCTTCAACCCACAAATGGCAATTGCTCTACCCCCAGGTTCAGCCCACGTGCACCATCTTCCCCAGCGATCCGGTACAGAGCTCGGATGGCGGCTATGCCTGGTCGCTGTGGCGTCCCTATAGCTGCTGCAAACGTGAGGGGCAGACCTTTCTGTTCAGTATCGACTTCGAAGGCGGTGCATCATGAGCCGATTGCGCGCGCGACCATGGCGTGCCGTGAAGAGCCTGCTGCTCTGCGGACTGCTGACCATTGCCCTCCATGTCCACGCCACCGAGGACAATTACCGTCTGGGCACTCAAGGCGAAGTGCTCGACGACCGAGTGATGTACACCATCGGTGGCGGCTCGGCAGTCGGCTCACCGAGCTCGCTCTACCGACCCAGTGGTCTCGGTGTCGGCGGGTCCTGGCGAGCGAACATGATGTGCGGAAACATGAGCCTCACCAATACCCTGCAAAACCAGCTGAACGGTGCCACCGAGGGTTTCCAGCAGATCATGGGCAGCGTTGTGCAGAACGCGACCCAAGCGGTGATGTCGCTGCCAGCGTTGATCATCCAGCGCGCCAACCCCGGCCTTTATGAATTGTTGAGCAACGGGGTGATGCAGGGGCGTATCGACTTCGATCGCTCCAAACTGACCTGCCAAGCCATGGCCGAGAAAATGGCGGACAAGGTCGGCCAAGCCGGCTGGGGTGCGCTGGCCAAGAACCAGGAGATGCAGGGCAATCTGGAGCAAACCGGCGGTGATGCGGTGGCCGCGGTGAAAAACACCGAGGCCCATAATGGCAACAATGGGGTGTCCTGGGTCGGCGGCTCGAAGGCTGGTGGGAACGGGCAGACGCCCATTCGGGTGACTTCCGACGTGGTGCGCGCGGGCTACAACCTGCTGCATAACCGTAAGGTGGATGACAGTGCCTCGATCAGTAGCAGCGATTGTCTGGGTGGGGCTATTTGCCAGACCTGGGCCTCGCCCCAGGAGGAATCCGAATGGGCTATTCGCGTCTTAGGCGAGAGCGAAGTCGCGACCTGCGACACCTGCGAAACCCTGCGTGCGACCGCTGGCAGCGGATTGACGCCGCTGATCCAGGAGGCCTACAGCGAACGCCTCAAGGCCCTGCAAGGGTTGCTGTCGGGCTCACTGCCGCCTACCCCTGACAACCTGGTGAAAGCCTCCAGCCCGATGCTGCCGGTGACCCGTGGTGTGATCGAAGCGCTGCGCGACGATCCCGACCAGGATCTACTAGCACGGCGCCTGGCCAGTGAGACAGCCCTGTCCAGTGTGCTCGACAAGGCGCTATTGCTACTGCGCACGCTGCTGGCGGGCAGCCACGAACCCAACATCGCTTCCGCCGAACCGGCCCAAACCGCCTTGACGAAAAACATCGACGCCCTGGAGCGCGAAATACGTCTGCTACAAACCGAGCTGCAGGTCCGGCAGATGCTCGCCACCAATACCGCCAGCTTGGTGCTCGATCGGCATGCGGGGGGTGCCGGCGCATCACGGACTGTCGAACAAGGTGATCCCGAGCCCGGCCGACTCAATGATGCTGACGCCAGTCGCAAGTGAAGCCATGAAACACTCACGGCTGTTCACTCGGCTTTCAGGTCTGGGAATTGCCGCGGCGATGATCCTCACCGCCGCACTGGTCACCTGGCTTGGCCGCACTGCGTTGGGTAGTTTCGAGGCCTGGCAGCAGGCATTCGAATCCGCCCGGCCCTATCTACGGTGGTGGCGTGCCCTGCTCTACGCCGCCCTCTTTGCCCTCTGGTGGGACCTGCTTCGGCGCTATCGACATCGACCCGAGGATCGACTGCGCGTACAGCGCATCGGGGCAATGGGGCTCGCACTCTTCATCTGCGTCGAGTTCACCCGACTGTGAGGTCGTCACCATGCTCATGAGCACCAACAGCTACTTGGAGTTTTACCTCTCTCTGCTGGCCTGGATCATCAACAACGGTCTCTGGAGCGTCCTGTCCGACACTGGACTATTCGCCGCCCCCTTTGGCGCAATCATTTTGCAAGAATGGTTGTCGGCCCGTCAGCAAGGCGCAGATGAAGGCAACAAGGGACTATTGTCGGTACCGCGGATCGAGAACCGGTTGTGGCTGGCCTACATCGTCGTGTTGTTCGGCTGCGCGCCAGTGTTTCCGTTGAGCCTCTCGTCAATGACGTTCGATGAGGCGGCGAGCCAGCGCTGCGGCGTGAGTGTGGCCAAACCGGCGGAAACCGCCTGGGGGACCACCTTCAATACCATCGGCGAACGCTCTGCCAACGTGCCGATCTGGTGGTTTCTGGTGCATGCCCTGAGTAAAGGCGTGACCGCCGCGGCCGTCGCCTCCATCCCCTGCGCACCGGATATCCGGCAGATGCGCATGGAGATCGACAGTTCGCGCATCGACAGTCAGGTCCTGCTGCAGGAAGTCGCCGACTTCACCCGCGACTGTTATGGCTATTCCCGTTCTCGGCTGTTCAGCAACCGTCCACAGTTGGACAAGGTACAAAGCCACGACGCGTCCTGGATCGGCTCAAGCTATTTTCTCGACACGTCCGGCTACTACGACACCGATCGGTCACGCACACCGCGAGTCAGTTGGCCGTATGACGACAGCCGCGATGTTTCCTTACCGCGAATGGAGAATGGCGCGGGCTACCCCACCTGCAAGCAGTGGTGGAGTGATAGCGGTGTTGGCTTGCGCGAGCGCTTGATCCAGCAGGTCGACCCCTCGCTGCTGACTCAACTGAAAGGTTGGTTGACTGGTCGTTCGAGCAACGAGATCGAGGATGCCACCCTGCGTGAGCTGGTCAGCCCGCGCCAGCAATCGATGTCCATGTCGCCCGGACAGGTGTACCAGGACTATGGCTCCAGTGCCCGCGGCGGCTCGATCAATCAGGGGCTCAATAACCTGGCCACCAACACTGGGTTGGCCCTCGGCTCCTTCAGCAACTTCCCGGCAATGAACGCGCTACGCGCCGCCTTGCCGATGGTGCAGGCTTTCCTGATCATGGGCGTCATCATCAGCTTGCCGCTGATTCTGTTGGTCAGTACCTACCAGTTGAAGACCGTCATGACGGTGACGTTTGCGCTGTTCACCTTGCACATGCTGAGCTTCTGGTGGGAACTAGCCCGCTGGGTCGACTCCAGCATGCTCGACACCTTGTACCACCAGGTTTCGACTTCTAATCAAGTGCTGTTATCGCTGCCCACATCCGGTTTTATGGATGGGACGGTCACGGCGCAGGTAATTGAGTATGTGATGGGGGCGATGTTCATCGTGCTGCCAATGGTTTTTCTAGCCGCCATGAGTTGGGCCGGATATAGCGTAGGTTCCATCGCAGAAGGCATGTTAGGAAAAGGGACACTCAGTGCCCAAAATGCGGGTTCGAAAGGAACTGATGCCCTGATATCTGCGGGTACTTCAATCAGAAAAAGCTAATGACAACCCAAGACTGCTAGTCCAGATCAGGCTGTCCCGGTGCACGATTGAGTTCGTACTCGCCATGAGGATCACCGAATGCCTTAGCACCGTAAAAGTCCTTTGAATCGTTGAGTCGACGATGGGCGATTACCCAATACAAAACCATTAGAGTCATCAACGACAGGAACGCCCAAAAACCTACAAGAAGCAATCCTCCGATCAATGCCAGCTTGGCAATCAGAAAGCTCCCGCGAACGAATAATTTACCCGCAGGCATACCTGCCGTCACCGCACGTTCAGCCAGGCGGGACTCAAACGCTTTCATTTTGCGATAACCACGCTTTACCGACATGCCACAGGCGTACGCCCAGCGGTGGGAACGTGAATTCTGAACAGGGTTCTGAGTCGGCATGTTCTCGCCCTCTTCTGAGCGTTTTCATGGTTGAGACAGGAGTAACAGCCTACTACTGAAAACGGTCCGTGCCTGACCGCTTATCAGTTTACCCAGCCGAAAAATCTTCACTGGAAGACAGAAGACAAGCCCCGTGAGAAAGCTTCTCTACAGTGATTGACCCAGATAAATCGTCCGGCTAAATACAAGGTATGGATCGCTGTTATCGACAGCACCTTCCCAGGTAGCCAGAGCCTTCAAGGCTACGTCACTTCGGTGATGGTTCCCCCCAAGTGCGATTAGCGTTCGGTAGCTCGCACGGTCGCCGTTCCTACGGTGATGAACGCCTACTGCTCTCCTGAGCGCCTTTCAAGCTTTGCTCGCCAGGCATACCTTCTTGTTTTTCTTCAACCCACTGCGGGGAAATCCTTTCCCGCACGGGACAGGTTTCTTCGCGTTTTCAACGGAGACATACCATGCCCGACTCACTGACACCGGAAACACTGAACACCCTTCGGTTGCCCATCGTGTTCACCCCTGGCGCGTGGCAACGCGCAGTACTGCTCGAGCGTTCCGATCGCGCTGAGAAGCTGCAGGTCGATCGGCTGAGCCACGTATTGCGCGCAGCCTTCGAAGCTCACCTGGTCTCTCCACACGAGCCCTATGTACTGTTCGAGGTAGTCCACATTCAACCAACAGATCAATTACACCACGATCCATTGCTGCAATTGAGTCTCACTCTACTTCAAGAACCGGGTCAGCCTGGCGCCTTGCTGATAGCGCTTGCAGAAGAGGCCAGCGCTAAACGCAGATAACCGTACCCGGCTCTCAAATCCACATTTGGACAGCAGGCAAGACCTGCACCAATCCACCCATCACCCAACCGGGGAACCCTCCCCGACGGGCAAGGCGTTCCTCCGTTTTCTCTCGAGGAAAGTGCCATGCGCGATATCTACCAAGACGTGACTGACAAGATCGTTACTGCTTTAGACCAAGGCGTTGTCCCCTGGATCAAACCCTGGTCCTCAAGTGGCTCCGCTCACGTCGGTCATCATCCCCCCTACCCCATTAACGCCATCACGCGGCGTCCTTATTCGGGCATCAATTTACCGTTGCTCTGGGCCGAGGCCAGGTTGCAGGGGTTCACTCAAGATTGTTGGCTGACCTTCAACCAAGCTAAAAAGGCCGGTGGGCACATCCGTAAGGGTGAGCACAGCACCCTGGCGGTGCTCTACAAGCCGATGGAGCGCGAGGAGCAGACTTCACGAGCTCACGCACTGGACCGGGCAACACGCTCGGTTGCAGCGCGAAGGCGTGACGTCATCCTGTCCGTTCGGCTCGCCAGGCTACGCGTTTGAGGAGTTGATCGCCGAAATGGGCGCGGCGTTTTTATGTGCCTACACCGGTATACAGGGAGAGCTGCGGCATGAGGGTTACATCGACGCCTGGCTCGGCCTGCTCAAGGCTGACAAGCGTGCGATCTTTCGTGCCAGTGGCCAGGCCCGAAGCGCCTCGGAATATGTACTCAACCTGGATCAGCAACTGAAGCAAGCGGTCTTGGATGACTCGCTGTGCATGAACGATGGAGCTTAATCGTTACCTCACCGCCGCAATCGCTTCACAGGGCCCAACGCGAGTTGAGCCCTTTTTTCTGCGCCCGGAAAACCCCTTGCCGCGGGGCTCTGATGCAAAGAGTCAGGGATGGGCACACACCCGCAGCCTGTCATTCCGCATCCAGGTTCTGCGCCAGAAAATCCACCAGCTCGAGCGGACTTCGGCTGTCGATCACCTTGTAGATCAGATCGCGTTTACTGCGCGGCAACTTCTTGACCACGCTCTTCGCCGAGGCCCTGACGGCTTCGTCGGTCCCATGGATACGTGCCGCGAGCAGCAGCACGAGCGTGGCGTCAGTGAGGTTCATGGCAAGACCCAAAAAATATGCACCGCAGTGTACCGACTCTTGTCTTTTCCGTACTAGCCCCAACAAAACGATGCCTAGCAGTATCCATATTCCGATTGCCATGCAAAGGGGCATGAGCCAAAAAGGACGGGTAAGGGTTGGAAGGGAATGGGGACTTAAGGGTAAGAGCTCTATTCGAAAAGGCTAAAAGGCCACTGACCCAGCCACTTCCCGGAGGTCACGATGCTCAGCCTGTTTAGCCGCAAAAGGCCGCCCCCCCCTCCGCCACCGACCGTCAACGTCGCCGAAGGTTACCTGCCCATCGAATCGGCCCACAGCTTGTTAGCTGCGGAGCACCGCCGCCAGTTGCTCGATCGCATCTGGCAGTACACCGCCCTCTCCCACGCGCAGTTCATCCAACTCTATTTAAATCCGATCCGTCGCTACGCCGAACAGGTCCAGCAACTCCCCGCCAGCGAGACACACCACCATGCGTATCTCGGCGGCATGCTCGACCATGGGCTGGAGCTGGTCGCTTGCAGTTTGAAACTGCGTCAGTCGTATCTGCTTCCCTCCGGTGCCGCACCCGAAGACCAAGCCGCTCAGACCGATGCCTGGTCCGCCGGCATCGCTTATGGTGCCCTGCTGCATGACATCGGCAAGATCGCCGTGGACCTGCAAGTCGAACGCCAAGATGGCCGTCTTTGGCATCCTTGGCAGGGTCCCCTGGATCAGCCCTACCGTTTTCGCTACCTCAAAGGTCGGGACTACCACCTGCACGGCGCCGCCGCGGGTTTGCTCTACACCCAGATTCTGGACCGCTCCATCCTCGACTGGCTTAATGGATTTCCTTCACTCTGGGCCAGCCTGCTGTACGTCCTAGCCGGTCAGTACGAACGTGCCGGCGTGCTCGGTGAGTTGGTGATGCAGGCCGACCGTGTTTCCACCGCGCAGAACATCGGTGGCAACCCGAGCAAGGCGCTGCAAGCGCCAATTCATTCGCTGCAACACCACTTGATCAGCGGCCTGCGTCATCTGGTTCAGCACGAGCTGAAACTTAACCAGCCAGGTGCCGCGGGATGGCTAACTCACGACGCTCTGTGGCTGGTCAGCAAGGCGGTCACGGACAAGCTGCGAGCCTATCTGCTATCGCAATCGATTGAGGGTATTCCCTCATCCAACATCGCGGTGTTCGACGAGCTGCAATCGCATGGGTTGGTTGAGTCGACCCCGGAAGGCAAAGCCATCTGGACCGCTCTTGTCGCTCAGGGAAATTGGCAGCAGAGCTTTACCTTTCTACGCCTTCAACCGACGTTGATTTGGAGGAATGAAGACCGGCCTGAGGCTTTCAGCGGAACAGTGAGCGTGGCAGCCGATGACAACCCGACTGACGCTTCGGCATCACCTCCAGCGCCTAAGAGTGTCAGTACTGGATCGCGACAGAGCTCTTCGCTGACAGCTCCCATGGCGATGGAGGATGCCGACTATCTCGGCACGCTGTTGAATATGTTCGAGCTGGAAGAGCCTGAGGACAGCGACGAATCGTCAGCAAGCACTCTCGAAATCTTAAATCTCTCGTCGGATAACCCTGGCCAGGCATTCCTGAATTGGGTCAAGGAAGGCATCCTAAGTCACAAGCTGATCATCAATGACAGCAAGGCTAAAATCCACACAGTATGTGGCAGCGTATTTCTGGTCACACCTGGACTCTTCCAACGCTACGCGCAGGAGTTTCCTGGTATCTCACAGGGGGCCGATCAAGAAGTTGAAGAATGGCGTTGGGTGCAGAAGCAGTTCGAGAAATTGAAGATCCATAGGAAGCGTGACAACGGTCTGAACATCTGGGCCTGCCAAGTGCGAGGTCCCAGGAAGAAAACCATCTTAAAGGGGTATCTTATTGAGGAATCGAAGCTGCTTTTCGAATCGATCCCCCCTGACAATCCTTTTCTTAAAATCGCAGAGCCTTAAATTTCCGTAACTGTAATCCCCAGCTCGGCGAGCAATTCAGCCAATGAAAGGGCTTGCCTGAAATGGTGCATCCATAGGCTAACTCGCACTCATTACCTCTCGTCTGGAAAAGCCTTCGACGGGCTACGAATTGGCTCTGTCAATTCTACCACTCCATTGGTTATTTCTGGCCTGCTGCAAGTCATGAATGACTCCTTCTCTTCTCGTTACGGCCCGAAGCGGGTGCTGCGCGGCCGACGCCTGTGTAGGCACAGCGTCACAAGGTCACGAAGGGTGGCCGAAAGGCAAAAGGAGATATGAAATGAAACTGCTGACGATCTTTGAGCTGACCGCAAAACCTGAGCGCGAACTGCGCGCGCTGTACCGCGAGGCCTTCAATGCTGCCGCTCGCGCTGACCGCACTAGCTAGGAACACCGCAATGCCCTGGCCACATTGACGAACATCCGGCGCGTGATGAGCTCAAGGGCGTTGCGCCCTTGAGCTCATCACGCAGCCACTGTTACATCAGGGTTTGCGCATTAACGTTAAAATCCACCTGGTATGTTTGAATGTATTTTTTTGTTTGTAATACTTTCTAAGAACTGCTGAGGAAGAACCCTCTCGAACACATCTAGCACCATCTTCACTAATGCAAAATGCTGATCCCAATCACCTCCTTCTACTCGCCTCCAAGCACTTGGCATATAGCGCACGAGGATTGAGAGCGCATAGAGCAGCGAGAGGCTGATTGCTCTGTATTCATAAACACCCCCGAGAACAGGTAAGATCAGTGCGTTTCCTTGAAAAAAGGAACTGTGGTGTAACGGTAAGGCTTGGTACCAGTATTCATAGGCATCATGATCTACCCTTGCTCGATATATTTTCGAATCAGGCTCTCCCTCTTCCTCCCTCTCTACAGCCTCAATTTCTGTGAGCGCCCATCCGTTTCGAGCTAAACGTTCAGGATTGATTTTAGAAGCTTGATCAATTAATTTTATATAGCTGCTACCTGTCTGCTTTCCGTTTAACCGGTAGCCCGCACCCGTGTCATAGACAGCGTGAATCCATGAAGGCTCAGAATCGTACACATCTTCGAACAACTTACCCAGCTCAGGAAGGGTTGAAAAAAGCTGCTCCAGTGTTGCGAAACTTCCAAAACTAAGATTGCTTAAGTCGCTAGCAGATGTAGCTTTCTTCTTGGGATAAGCACTAACATCATTCCCTAAAAAGCTTGCCCACCGAGGAAAGAATCCCGTTGCCAATACGCCCACGGTCAGCCCGCCGAAGTCGTTTGTATTAGAAGCAACGGTATATAGACCATGACCATATTTTGTCATGCCCTCCACCTCATCAAGATCCATCGGCCCGTGCGGCGCGGCCAACATCTCTGAAAATGCAAGCGCCAAAGACCCATAGTACAAACTGAGAATTCTTTTATTCAGACTTTCATTTTGGGCGCTTCTGAAATAGTCCGATGCGTTTCTAATAGAGAATGCAACACCGGCTGCCTTGCTTTCCAGCTGCTGTTCTGAAAGCTCTATACCGTCCTCTTGCGCCCTTCGCAAGATTAGCTTTTTCGACAGTGTAGTACTGGCAAGCTGACTGAGGTGAGCCCATATTCCGTCTATCGGCTTTTCAGCCGTTATTTGAATGTGGCCTTTCAGAGTCTTATTTTTTATTGTGGTTTCTGTCGGCGGCGAGAGCGCCCTGCTCCATTCAATCATCAAAGGGAAAAAGTCGCTTACAGGGGTCACCTTGGACGTTATCCCATAGGCAAAGCTTTCAATTTTATAAAGCTCGCCATTGGTGAAAATATGCTCAACTTCGGCGTCTAAAAATTTGTAGTGTTTATTATCAGTAGCTGATGAGTACATCAAAGCAACTTTATGCTCTTGGCCTAGCTTCGAAGCACTGACAATAAGAAACTCTCCTGGGATATGCTCTGAAGCTATTTCAGCGCTCCAGCCATATGACTTCAAAGGCTTTATAATTTGCTGGTCTGCGGCCTTGCGCAGAATATCCATCCGTAAACTCGCGCCAGTGTCCGTCATGAAGTTCGCCTCCAAAATAACTTGGTGTTTAACACGTTATGCGTGGCTACAGGCCCAGCCAAGAACATCAAATATTCTGGTCCCACTGGCAAACAGCTGCCGCGCGATGATCTCAAGGCCGTTGCGCCCTTGAGATCATCCATAGAGATCAATTACTGGATATTCTGCTTACGCCAGTTATCTACCGCAATCGAAAGTCGCTTGTCTTTGACCGGCTTTTGCCATTCATCCCAGAAATTGACCGTGCCGCTATTCGGTTTGTTTATGGGCTCATCGATCCTGATTCTGCTTGGCAGCAAGCTCGCATCGCCAACAACCAAGGCCTCGCCTGTATCGAGGGTCGGCAGGATGTCGCTGAACCCACCGAGGCTATCGGGAAGAAGTCTCTTGATAACGCCCTGATCCTCGGCGTTGGTCAGCCGCATGGATACGAAGTTGCTGCATTGGCTTAGCATCGTCTTATTCACTTCGGACGGACGCTGGCTTATCACGACAAGGCTGACACCGTACTTACGACCTTCCTTGGCTATGCGCTCGAAAATATCCAGGGAAATATCGTCAGCTGATTCCGCCATGCTTCGTTGGGGCATGTAGAGGTGAGCTTCATCACAGAGAAGCGCAATAGGGTGGCGCAGCTCGGATGGCGTCCACTGTTGGACGGAGAATGTGACCCGCGCGACAAGGGAAACGATCAGCGGGAGAACGTCTGATGGAACCTCGGAAAAGTTGATGATCTTGATACCAGCTTTGCCATTTTCTCCAGAGCTGCCGAGCACGGCAGTGGTGAATTTTTCAAGCCAGGTAAAATCCAGAACGTCTCCGCCGCCGCTGAACATGAATCCCAGGCGTCGATCAGAAATTTTGTTCTCAAGGCGGGAGATCATGCGGGCAAGCTTCCCAAAGAAGTCACCCTGTTTCTCGGACCCCGCCCGCGCGCCGGGAATCATTTCGACGTTGATTTCATTTAGCCTGTCCATCAGAACATTCAGATCGAACGGAACCGGGCTATCTACGGTGAAGTGCTTCAGAATTTCCTGCTGGTCGCCATCCTCCAGATACTTTCTTTTGGCCTGGTTGATCTCACGCGCCATAATCATGGCCTGGTTGGGGGCATTCTGGTCACTCCGGTCAACAAACATTGCCACGAGTGCTTCATACGAAAGCAACCAGTAAGGCAGGTAAAGCACACCGTCATTAATGGTGCGTTTAGCCTCAACATCTGCGGGACCGGCCACTTTGAAGTGCTGAATGCCTTGGCCCACCAACGGCGAGTATTCACCATGAAGATCAAAAACAATGGCGTTAGCCGTAGAGAGCCCCGCCATCTGCTCAATGATCTTGGCTGTCGTCCAGGATTTACCTGATCCGGTACTGCCGCCGATGAAGGCGTGGCGCTGGAAAAACTTGTTACCGTTGAGGTAGGCGACGGCATGTTCGTCCAGTGTGTATTTGCCCAGCGTCAGGGCATTCCCATCGGCTGAGACGCTGGAGAGCGTGCGCATAAAGTTGGTAAGGTTTTCGCCCTCTAGCGAAAAGCAATTCGCGTCGATTTCCGGAACGCTTTCCAGAGTGCGGCGAAAGACGTTTTCTTTGCCGCCGTCACGATCCAGCATGGTGCCAATCAGGGCGATTTTGCACAGGTTCAGTTCTGAAGTCTGGTCGCTGATGCCATCGCCCGCGATGTCCTCGATGCCGCGCTTGCGGGTCACCTGGGTGATGAGGCCAATGAGATGCTGTCCGGGCCTGCTGCTTTGGAGCACGGCCAGATGGTTGACTTGCAACCTTTTGAGCTGGTCGACATTTTCCACGTCCACGATCACGTTTGTCGTGTCAACGGAGGCAACCTTCCCAAGCGCGTCTTTATCCTTAAAGTTAAAAATCGGCATCTCTTCTTCCTACATGATGAGTGACAGGTAACCCTCAAGACTCCAGATGTTTTTTTCAACGGTCACCGGAGTCTTATTCAAAGAGGAGTAGACGATGGACTGGGCGTCTGTTGCTCCCCGTTCTATTGCCAGGTAATTCTGCGCCTTGCCGTCAAGGATGAGCTTCCTGGCAGCGTCTGAGAGCGCATACGTAATGATCGTGATCGGGGTATTCTGGCGCTGGCATTTAGACATGATATTCGGCTGAATATGCTCGTCGTTGAATCCGTAGCCAATACACAGGTATGAGTTGGCAGCGGTAATGGCCAAATCGGCATTGTGAATAGTCGAGCGGTACGGCTCTAAATGCGTCGTTTGATATTTCTGGGTACCCGGGGTCACGATTTCCGGCCTGTAGTTAGCAGGTATCCCTTGAATGTTTGAAAGGGCTACGATGTCTTCAAGAGGCGATTTAAACCAGTCCAGAGAACCGTGAACCTTCCAGATATTCACCCTGCGTGCAGACGTGATTTCATTCGGTGCGGTGCGCTGCCGAAAAAATCCGTGTGAGAAGCCCGTGTAATGATGGGCCCCCTCCTGATCGCAGGCATATTCTGCCAGCCTGTCATAATTCGTAGTGACGATATTTATTTTGGTGAGGCTGCTTTTGAACATGTGGCGCAGCAGTCGACTCAGCGGAAACATCGCTTGGTTCTGAAGGCTATCGTGGAAGATTTGAATGTCTTCAGAGCTGATGAGTGACCAGGTTGCTGTGATAATTCTGGAGGTCAGTTCTTCGGTAACGGCCACCTGATGCAGCGCCGACTCCAGATCAACGCCGTCCAATAAGACCCGGCAGAATTTCTCCCAAGCCTCAATCTCGGCAGCAGACAAGCCCGAAGTGTCGGTATTTGCGACCAGGTGCTTCGCAAGCGCACCCATTCCAGACATGCCATGGGCAGCCGATGCACCGCTGCCCAGGATGATGAGAGGAGCCTTGCCGTAATAGTCCTGCGCTTGTTTTTCAAAATTCAGGTCTGACAAAATTCTATCCTTGCCGTTTGTGTCGATCCGAAAAAACTACGCTTGGCGGCCTATCAGCCTACAAGGCTCAATACCCTAGGGATCACCGTACACAATCCTGAAGTCAATTTGGATTACGGTCGGTGTTCAACATTACTCCATCTGCGCCGCCACGGTGGCGACATGTCCTGCAAGGCTGGTCACAAAGGTTTTGAAGCTGGTCAAATCCGAAAGAGCCCCGTGCACTCCTGAGCCCACAGCATCACGCGGCGAGGCGATCAGAGAGGCGGCAGAATAGAGCTGCTCCTGCATGAGCCGCTGACACAAAATGTCGTACCGGCTCAAATAGGATGCCCCGTTAAACTCCTTGAACGTCGGGAAGTGAGGCGACTTGTCACGAACGGGTGTCCGCGAGCCTGGGGCATCTTCGACCACCATCAGCCAGCCAATGAAAGGCCGGGGTTGCTTACCGAACGCGCCCTCACGATAGGCAGTCCACAGGCAGTGTGCTGTGCCGATGGCCTCTTCCGTTCTGTTGTTGAAGTTGTTCCCGAATGACGGCCCTACCTGGCTCTTGAGCTCAACGGCGGCAATCAGCTGGCCCTTGTGCATGACGATAATGTCCCAGAGCTTGGTGGGCCTGAAGTAACCCGGAAGCGTCAGGGCAGCCTTTTGCTGATGAATCTGCGCGTGGGCAAGGCCGTTTTTCTTTACGATCTCCGTGATGAGATCGGTAAAGCCGTCCATATTCTTGCCGCCGGTGACACCGGCGCGTTCGCCTTGGTCCGCTTTGCCGGATTCCAATTGCTTTTTCTTGGCGTCTTCCCGGCTTTGCCAGAAGGCTTTTATAGCTTCTGGCGTCTTGCTCTCGTAATCAACAAGGTCTAGCGGCACAGTTATTCTCCATTTCCACCAAGGGCGGCGCACTCTTCAGGAGTGAGTCCATACAGTTTAAAAACAGCGCTGTTGCAGGCCGGGATATCATGCCTTCCGGCGGCTTCGGAAAGCTCTTTCCTTAAGGCTTCAGGAACGTCCTTCCAGAGCGGAACCCTGATACGACGCAGATACTGCGCCTGGAAGCGCAAATACCCGCCCCGCATTTTCGTCGAATAGACAGATACAAAAAGCCTCGCTATGCCGGAAAGCAGCACCGCCTGAAGGGACTTGAGGTCCCAGTCGTCCGAGAGGATAAAGTACAAATTGTGATGGGGGTACAAAGTGCCATCATCATAGACGATATGGGCATCGCCCTTGATATCCGGGATCAGCAGCTTCGGCTTTTTCGCAAGCGAAGGCGTAATCCGGTCAATGGTGCGATACCAGTTGGACGGCTGGCTTTTGGCGCAGTGCCGGTTGGTGATGACTTCCTTGTGGGTTTCCAGATAACGCCGCAAGCGCGGGTATTTTTCGAGGTCGACCAGCCCGCCTTCATCCTGGAACGGGTTAATCACACCGTAGCCCCGCCACTCAATATGCCCGCTGACGATGTCGCGCGTCATCGCGAGCGGCAGTTTGCGGTCAGGCTCGACATCAAGCGTATCGAAAGGCGCGATATAAACTTTGTCCGCGCCGGTGGCCACGCCGATGCCGACTTTGCACCCCGCCTCTTCTAGGGCTGGGAATACCGTTTCAAGACGGCGCACCAGATTCAACTGGTCCGAGGACTCCAGAATCCAGGGCTCATCGCCCGCCGTGACACAGGCGATTTCGCGTATGGAGCCATCGTCTTTCGGCAGGGTCTTTGCGGCAATGAGGGCTGCAAGTTTTTTCAGGTGCGGACGGTCCAGCGCGGGGCTGTGCACGATGCGTGTCGGTCCGGATTTTTGCCGGGAGATGAGAGTAATTGCCGGATAGGCAATCACATCGGTATGAAACGCCTGCGTATCGGTCATATCGATATAGGCCTTCAAGTGAAAACCTGCAGCAACCATATGGCGAAGCGGTCCGCCATAACGGTTTTTCATCCAGCGGTCCGCGCAGATGAAGCCCAGGTTGCCGCCCTTCGTGAGATGGCTAAGGGACCGCTCGATAAAGGGAATGTAGAGGTCCGCCCGGTCATAGATCGTTTTGTACCGGGACCTGTATTCGGCCATCAGCACGTCGGGGATCAGCTCTTGCCGGACATAAGGTGGATTACCCACGACAAAGTCGAAGTGCCCTGCAATCTCGGCCAGCAGGAAATCACCCTGAATGAGCCAACCATCCGCGAGTGCTAAGGCATCCTTACGGGAGATACCGAAATCTTCCAGCGTCTGGATGACCAGAGCCTTGGTCTGGTTGAAGGTTTCGTGGTGCAGTTCCACAGCACGAATGCACGCAGTCAACGAGCCGGGCGCATCGCCCCTGCTATCACTGGATTGCCAGGCTTGCAGCAGGCGCTCGATAGCCGGAATCAGAAAGTCGCCGCCGCCAAAGGACGGTTCAAGCAGACGCAGGCGGTGCAGTGGCTGGGCGCTGCTGTATTCGCTAAGGTCCAGAATGAAGTCGACAACCTCTCTGCGGGTAAAAACAGCTCCTCGTGCTTCCACACCGCCCGTGGTCGCCAGTTCATGGACGGCTGCCGTAACAGGGCAGAGGTCGGGGAGTGAGAGCTGATGGAGATTGAGAGATGTTGTCATGGGGCCTTAAAAGGATCGGGGTTAAATATGAGCGTTCGGTTGTACGCTAAGGGACCGAACTTTAATGGTGGCGGTGCGTTTCCTTGCTTCGGCCAAGTCGAATATTAATTGGCGCTGGAGCCACGTTTCGGCACTGCTACCAAACACCATGTCAAGCCGGATGGCCATCTCTGGAGAAATCCCGGATTTACCTGTTAATAAATTGGAGAGCGCCTGTCGGCTGACCCCCAGGATTTCAGCCCCGGCGGTCACGGACAGGCCGGTGCGTTCAAGGCACTCTTGCCGCACCAGCACGCCGGGATGTTGCTCGTTGACGGACATCGCGAATCCTCCCCGCCCCCATCGTCAGGAGCGGAATGGTCAAGCGTCAAGCGACACTTGTCAATCACGGTCTACGCGCTTAATGCGCTGTGGATCGATCATCGGATTTTCTATGGCGATCCTGTCGTCACTGGCGGAGTTTTGGCCACAAGCTCGCCACAAGTCCAAACCGACTGCGGCGGGCAATCGCGGATTTCTGTGAATTTTCACGAATTTTGTGGCAAAACGGCGGGAAGCGCCCTTTTTCTCGCTCTTATACTTAGCTAACTTATCGATTTAATTGCTGGAGCGGGTGAAGGAAATCGAGTCCCCATAGCCAGCTGGAAGGCCATTTTTTGTTCATATTTTTCAAACAGATATGACTACTTAGCCGCAGTCCTGCCACAACCTTTTCCTAGGTGCTCAATAATTCACCAACGAGGGGACGGGTTGTGGCGGCGCGAGCATCATCCATTGATGGCTATAGGTCTCCAGGGTAAGGGCAGCGCGAGCATGCCCCATCTGCGTTTGGACATACTTGATATCGCAGTTTTTCATCAGCCATTGGGCGACAGAGAGCATTGCAGTGCACAGTTACGTTCTATGTGGAGGACTCATGCCTAGACGCATTTGATAACGCCACCGCTGCTGGCCGAATACCTCAAGACCGAAGCATCTGCCCACCCACGATCAGGTCACACCCGCAGTGCTGAACGGGTTGTGCCGATCGAGTGCTGGCTAGGCCTCGGGTGAGGAAGTGATTGGACGGGCAGCCTGCTGCATCGTCGACGTCATATTGGATGGCACAAAGCTACAACAAGCTTCAGCTTAATGACTCCCTAAAATGAAAAGAAATATCGCACAGGATGGGTGCCCAATGCCCAAAGCGGCCCGTGAAAGGCCGAAAAGCGGCGTGAACCCACCGCTATCGAGATCCAAAATATCTGTGGGAGTAAATGTGGGAGTAATTTCCCAGGCATGAAAAAGCCCAACCTTTTCAGATTGGGCTAAATCATTGAATAATATGGTCGGGACGGAGTGATTCGAACACTCGACCCCTAGCACCCCATGCTAGTGCGCTACCGGACTGCGCTACGCCCCGACTAGGCGTGAAACTTGTTCT
>Ga0247819_10000671_pt1 | contig 19313 bp, 16 predicted proteins | sample 13C_Xylose_Day6_FD_193428 | JGI IMG/M metagenome (GOLD analysis project Ga0247819, IMG submission 193428) | Soil microbial communities from agricultural site in Penn Yan, New York, United States - 13C_Xylose_Day6 | ecosystem: Environmental > Terrestrial > Soil > Agricultural land | place: USA...
GATTGGTACAATGTTGAATTGTCATGTGCGTTTGCCCTCCGGTTCAGTCGCATTGATCCATCAATAATGTTAATTCCCCAGCCTTAAGAGCAAATTAATAACCAAACATTCATGAAATAATACTTATCGAAACATAGAGCAACCGATTTTCATTCTTGCTCAACACGGGCCAACTTTGCGAGGCCTGCATTTGATCCATTCACCCTAGTGGCTGATGACAGGTTAGCGGATGCACTTACGATGCTCTTATAGTGATTTTGTTTCAATCACCATCACCATCACGTTCAATGTGATTTTTCATACTGATTCACACCTGCTTGTGACACTCCGCTGAACTACTTTTTTCTGTAAGACAGAGCGGTGATATCACTGTAATTAATGGCATGTACGCGGCCGTGATATACATCAAACTCAGCGCCAGGAATGTAGGTTAGCGCCCTGTTGACGTCCATCTCATCTTCAATTTACTTTCAACTCCACGAAACGTATCAATTAGCTTTGTGAGCGGTCGATCCTGAAATTTACTGCAGGATTTCGACATTTCGCGATTGTTTGAATAATGCTCGTCATCATGGTTTTGGTGAATCCATCGAATTTGGGTTACACCTTCCCGGAATCTGAGGAAGCGAAAGGTTCGGAGGAGGGCACGAGCGCGTAGAGAGGGGTTTTGCCCCCACAAATATCGAAAATGACCTGCGGCGCTGCACGTTGATTTATGTGCACGAATCATAGCTGGCCATAATGAAATTGATACGTCTAGCTGGGAACCCTGAAGGAAGCCGTATTTCAAAGGAACGGCCCAACCTATGAAAAAAAGGCCGTAGACGGTGTTGAGTGACGTACTTAGGTCTCGTCAATGACAGGCGAAAATCAGGTTCCTGTGCATGCGCATTTCTAACGCAGTACGATGATCTTCGACACCAACTCCGCGCTGTTTTTGGCTTGGAGTTTTTTCATCAGTCTGGACCTGTGAACTTCTACCGTACGGTGGGATATCGATAATTTTCGGGCAATTTCTTTGCAGGTCAGCCCGTTGACCACGTGCGCCGAAATCTCCCGTTCTCTGGGCGTCAGATTGACGGTGGGATGGAACACGCGATCCATTCGCTCGAAGTGCCACACCATCAGTTGGAAAGGGTCTTCAGGCGTCAAGGTGTAGCCATTGGCGCGAGCCCAGAAAACCTCACCGCTCTGATGTTGCATGAAGCGTTCATCTGAATAGGCGCCGTTGCGGGCGTGGCGTAGCCAACTCAAGCTACGGTCTCCTATGGCTTGATAGTCAGCTTGGGAGGGATACAACTTGAGAATCAGTTGCTCCGCGAGCTCTTCGCGTTGATAACCAAACAAAGCCAAAAAAGCTTCGTTGAAATCCATCATTCGACGGTGAGCCGTGATCACTTGAGGCGCTGGTGATACGCGAAACGCCAAGCGCTCTAGGTCCTCCAGGTGGTTAAAGTTTTCGCTCATCAAGCAGTCCCGCCAACCTTTTCTCAAGTGAAACTGAACTCAGCGTCATCTGACCTGGCTACGCATCCATGTACGTAGTTGCACGGATAGCGAGGAGGGGTTTCTGTCGCCATTGTAAGCAATGTCAGTTCATTGCGTGGGAGAAAAAACAATGGCCAATAATGATGTCTCCATCGTCGCTGCCGGGCACAGTCGCTTCGGTCGACTAAGCGATCAAACGTTGGAAGATCTTATCGTTCAAGTGAGCCGTCAGGCCCTGGCTGATGCAGGCATTGAAGCCTCAGAAATCGATTCAATTTTTTTGGGGCATTTCAACTCCGGCATGGTTCCAGACGGCTTCCCAGCTTCTCTTGTATTACAAGCTGATTCTGCGCTGCGTTTCAAACCCGCCACGCGATGTGAAAATGCTTGTGCCTCTGGTTCAGCGGCCATCCTCGCGGGCATTAACGCGATCCGATCCGGCATCGCTGAAATGGTACTGGTGGTAGGGGCGGAAAAGATGACCTCAAACACCACAGTAGAAGTCACACGAGCCTTGGCGGGAGCCGGGTATCAAAATGATTCCGTTGAAGCAAGACTCAGTTTCCCTCAGGTGTTTGGTTTGGCCGCCCAGAAATATCATGATCGCTATCAGGATCCGATGTCTGCTATGGCGGCGATTGCGGCGAAGAATCATGGCAATGCCATGGCCAATCCGCTCGCACACATGCACAAAGTCATGTCGTTCGACCATTGCAACACAGTCTCCGAAAGCAATCCGGTGATCGCAGCACCGTTGCGACTCAGCGATTGCTCCCTCATCACCGACGGAGCGGCTGCGATCATCCTGGCATCGGCCAATCGTGCGCGACAATTTCGTCGCGAGGTATTGATTCGAGGCGTAAGTCAGGTCAACGATTTTTTACCCATCTCGAAGCGGGATATCCTGGCATTCGAAGGACCGCAGCGAGCAATCCAGCAGGCCTTGCAGGCGGCAGAAGTGACCTTGGAAGACATCAACTTTGCCGAGGTGCATGACTGCTTCACGATCGCCGAGTTGTTGATTTACGAGGCGATGGGATTGGCACCTCGCGGCGAGGGATATCGAGCGATCGAAGAGGGCACTGTTCAGGCCGATGGGCGTTTGCCCGTTAACCTTTCCGGAGGTTTAAAAGCCAAAGGTCATCCAGTGGGCGCAACAGGCGTTTCGATGTATGCCATGGCGTTCCATCATCTCACCGGGAATCCAATCGGTTTGACGGTGCCACATGCCGAGTTCGGGCTGATTTTCAATATGGGAGGTATGGCAGTTGCCAATTACGCTTCCGTATTACAGGCACGGAGGGCTTGAAGTGAATATAGCCAATTGGTTGAGTGAGGCAGCACACCGGTGGCCCAATCGCCCAGCGCTGTTCCAAGGCGCTCGGCAGGTGGCCGACTACAAGCAATTCGCGGCTCGTGCCCGCGCGCGTGCTGTGTACCTGAGCGCAGCGCACGATGTCGAGCCCGGTGATCGAATTGCAGTATTCATGAAGAACTGCCACGAATACTTGGAACTGCTTTATGCGATCTGGTGGGTGGGCGCAGTGGCTGTACCGATTAACTGCAAGCTGCATGCTCTCGAAGCAAAGTGGATTATTCATAACGCCGAGGCGCGGTTGGTTTTCACGGATGATGGACAGACATTCGCTCAAGGCGATCTGGCGGATGGCTGTGTCGAATTGATCGGCCTCAACGACCCACCACTAGGCGGTCAGAGAGTGTCTTTTCTCACAAAGCCTGCTTCACGCCATGACAGTACGCTTGCCTGGTTGTTTTACACCTCAGGCACCACTGGACGGTCCAAGGGGGTCATGCTGACGCACGGCAATCTCATCGCCATGTCACTTTGTTATCCGTTGGATGTCGATCAAGTCAACACTGACGATGCGGTGCTTTACGCCGCGCCCATGTCGCATGGTGCAGGACTCTACAACTTCATCCACGTCCGCTGTGGTGCCCGCCACATAGTGCCTGAGTCTCGGGGATTCAAAGCGGCAGAAATATTTGAGCTGGCACGGACTCACAAGAATGTCTCTCTGTTCGCTGCGCCAACCATGGTCAAGCGAATGGTCGAAGAAGCTCGACAACAGGAATACTGCGGAGAAGGAATCAAAACCATCATCTACGGTGGCGCACCGATGTACCTGGCGGATCTGCGCAATGCGATCGATGTATTTGGTGCCCGTCTGGTTCAAATCTATGGGCAAGGCGAAAGTCCAATGACTGTCAGTGCCTTGGGCCGACAGGTAATCGCCGATCAAGATGATCCGCAGTGGGAGCGCTTTGCGGCTTCGGTAGGAATGGCGCATTCGTGTATCGAAATAAAAGTGGTGGGTGTCAAGCGCAAGGAATTACCGACGGGCCAATCCGGCGAAGTGGTGGTCCGCGGAGCCACGGTGATGCAAGGTTACTGGCGCAATGAATCAGCCACTCAAAACGCCCTGGAGGATGGATGGCTGTTCACGGGTGATATCGGGTACCTCGACCACGATGGGTATCTGACACTGACCGATCGCTCCAGGGATGTAATTATTACGGGCGGTAGCAACGTATACCCACGCGAAGTGGAGGAGGTATTGGCAACACACCCTGACGTATTCGAAGTCTGTGTCGTGGGTGAGGCCGATGCTGAATGGGGCGAATCGGTGGTGGCTTTTGTGGTTGTCCGCCAACAGAGTTTCTTGGATCTCAAGGCACTCAATAGCTGGTTTGTTGCCCGCATGGCCTCTTTCAAAAAACCCAAGAAATATATCGTTTGCGACAAGCTGCCCAAAAACAGCAACGGAAAAATACTCAAGGTCGAGCTGCGCAACTGGCTCAAGCAATCGGATGACGCGATGGCCACTCTCTGACCTGCATGCGTCACCGCTGGTGTTCTCCATTAATAACAACAAAAGATGGGAATTCGACGATGGTTACTTCACAGAAAAAGTCGGCACGACAACGTCGCCGCGCCTTCATTGGCGCAACTTCAGGACATTTGATTGAGTGGTATGACTACGGTGTCTATGGATTTTTGGCAGTGTACATCGGTCACGCATTCTTTGTGTCTGACGATCCTACGACGAGCCTACTGAGCAGCTTTGCAGCGTTCGCCCTCAGCTTCTTCATCCGTCCGTTGGGAGGTCTGTTTTTTGGCCCATTAGCGGACAAGATTGGACGGCGTAAAACATTGATTACGGTCCTGGTGCTGATGGCTGGTTCGACGTGTCTTCTTGGATTGCTCCCAACATACGCATCGATCGGCATCACGGCGCCGATACTCTTGATATTGATTCGGTGCCTGCAGGGTTTTTCCGCCGGCGGAGAGATCGGCACCATCACCAGCTTCATCGCAGAATACGCAGGTCCTGGACGACGTGGATTTTCTACGTGCTGGCTGATGGTTACTGCCGTCCTTGGCTTGCTGCTCGGAGGTGCTGTGGCCAATGGCATGACCTGGATACTGGGCGCCGATGTCATGCAATCCTGGGGATGGCGTATTCCGTTTCTGTTTGCCGGTCCAATGGGGTTGGTCTCGATGTACATCCGCCTGAAGCTTGAGGACAGCCCGGAGTTTCTGGCATTGCAGCAAGCTGGTGAAACGTCGAAGGCACCGTTGCGTGAGGTCTGGCAATGGAAACGAGCCATTGCTTTGGTATTTTTCATCATTACCTTGCACAGCTCCATCTTCTACCTGGTGCTAACCTTCGCTTCAACGTACATGTCACGCATCCTCAAATTCGATAGCGGGACCACCTTGCTGTATGTGTTCGTTGCCAGCCTGTCGGCAGCCTTTGTCATGCCATTCGGCGGAGCGTTTACCGATCGATACGGGCGTAAGCCCTTCCTGTTGGTAGTGGGCTCGCTTGCAACGCTTGCCATGTACTGGTTTTTTAAATCCGCTGCGTCAGCAACACCCGCTTCGTTTTTCTTCCCGTTGATGGCCGTGGCGATCCTGTTCGGGTTGTACGCTTCGTCGACGTACGCGACCATGAGCGAATTACTACCAACGCGGATACGTTCGACCGGGATTGCTGTGGCTTACAACATCCCTGTCGCTGTGTTCGGCGGAAGCGCACCGTTCATTTCGACATGGCTGATCCAGTACACCGGTGATATTAGTTCGCCGTGGTACTTCTACATATCAACAGGCATTGTGTCGTTGATCGCCTTGTGCGTGCTGCGTAAGGAGGATTTTGTTGCTTGCAGGAGCGAGGGGCACGCCTCAGAACTCGCGGCAAACCAGAGCCCCGTGACGCCGCATCATGAGCTACGGACAACTTCTCACGGCTAGCATCCAGGCAGCGATTACGAAAATGATATGAGGAGCATTGAGTGGCGCAGATTTGCTTTGATTTTAGTGGTATCAACGAGGTGTATGTGGCTGCGCGTCAGAACGACAGACAAACGGTGGTTTTTGACGTAAAAAACGGGTTGGGCGTCTTCGTGTTCATGATGTTTTTTTCCGACGATGACGAGTCTAAAGATCAGCTGTTTCTGTACCTCGCCCGCACTTCGCGCATGATCGACAGGAAAATGTACGGTCGACACCAGATTTATCAGCCTGAGCTGAACACGTTTCAGATTTATCTGACGGATCAGCATCAGCAATACATTCGTGAAGAACTTGGGCTGGAAGGAGGAGGAAGTGCATTCGATTTCAACGCGTTCTTGAATGCCCTCAATGATGGCATACCCCAAGAGCTGGGCCTGGCTGATCTGCAGGAAAATTGCCAAGCCCATAAAGACGTATTCGCCCGTCCCGAATTGCGACGGGTCGTGGAGGAAGCGCATAAGATCTATCTGATTGGGCCGAGGCAATTACCGGCGGGGAAGCAGCCCAGAGAAAAGACACTTCGAAAACTCTATCTTCACGTCAAGGCGGATGCTGGTGTGCTGGAAAGATTCATTGAAAAGCTTAAGCGTTTAAACAAGACGTTGGCTTGGACGGATAAAGCCAAGCTCGCCAACGGCAATATTCGGCAGATGCTGGACGCCCTGTAACACTCCAGCTCCAGTACGACCAGAGACAACGTTTATCCCGGGTCGTACTGAGGCTTTTTAAGAATAAGCCTACGCATGGTGCTTATCGTTAAGCGTGCACAGGTGCAGAACCGGATCCTGGTTCAGTTGGAAATGCTTGGGATCATGTTCTGCATGCGCTTTCCAGCGAGCCAGTCTTCGTGAGTGAGAAAGGTAACCCAAGACTGTTCGTTGGGCATCCTGGTGGTCGGGAGACACTTCATGAAATTCTCGTAATCGACCAACGCCCGCTGATCGTTCTCTTCAAAAGCAAAACGTACCTTTCCGGGCACGTCATCGAATGCCAGTTTGTCAGGGACAAAGACAATCGTTTCCTCTCCGCTGTCTGCAAACGACACATCGCGAATCGTCTTGCCATCGGTCCAGACAGCGTGTCGCTCACCCTCGATGTAACGAGGTTCGTTGTACCAGATCCTATAACCACACAGCATCTGACCGCCGTGCGTCTCCATGAATTTGATGACGTTCAGGTCACAGCAGCTTTGCCGGCTCCAAGGCTCCGGTTGGCAATCCAGAAATATCGGCGGCTGATCACTCAATTGCTGTGCAAATTGCTTGACCTGGGCGTTGATCTTAGTCGGCGTCGTCATCGCTTCGAACAATGGATCAGCATGCCTCGCTTTGGCCGCCAGCCCCATCATTTCCATTGGATTAAAGCGTGGGGGTGTTTTCATTTCCTGCTCGTTGCGCTCGTTGCCGTTTTCTATGGCTTGCTGGAGGCGTTGCTCTTTGTTACCACGGTTTTTTGCCTGACCCAATTCAGTATCCTTTTTGTTATTATCTGGCGGTTGCACTTGCGACGTGTTACTCGCAACGGCGCTGTGATGCTGTCTTATCGTGGAGGGTGATCGATATACCGTATCAGCGGTCATCGGCTTGAAGTGTGATTTACTTGAGTAGCGCCAGGCGATTTACTCGTCGACGTTGCCATTCTATGAAAGAATTTAGAGCGTTTTTGCCATCAAATTTAGACGTTTCGTCGATGCACGATTTAAGCTGACGGCATGGCCGGCTGCAGATTAGCTCGCAAACCCATTTGCCGCTATAGCACCTTGGTGGATTGCGACAGGGCAGGGTAGTAGGCTAGCTTTACCAGCCGAATATTGCACGGCCGTGCCCCTTTATGCCCGCATCAGATTCTCTTCAAGCCGTACGTTTGCTGCCATTTAACCCGCCTTTCGACTGGCACCGTATCCTTGCTTTTTTTTCCGGACATCTGACACTGGGCGTCGAAGCCGTAATCGATGGCGTCTACACGCGCAACATTGAATTCAAAGGCAGTGTAGGTGTGCTCTCAGTCGCGATGGCTACTGGGAAGGACTGCCTAATCGTAACGGTGAAAGGCGGCGTCAGCCGGTACATGGATGACCTGATCGAGCCGATTGCCAACATGTTTGACCTGCATGCTGTTCCCGGTCAAATTGCTGAAGGGTTGGCCGACGATCCGTGGTTAGGTTCATTGGTTCAAGCGCGTCCTGGTTTACGCGTGCCTGGATCTTTTTCAGGCTTCGAATTGATGGTGCGCACTATTGTCGGCCAGCAGGTAAGCGTTAAAGGCGCAACCACCATCATTGGGCGGTTGGTGCAGCGGGCGGGGGTCCAAATTCTTCAAGGTCCCAATGAACAATTGGGATGGCAATTCCCGACGCCTGACGCGTTAGCGCGGGTTGATCTGGAAAAAATTGGTATGCCCGGCAAGCGTGTTCAAACGCTACAGCGCGTCGCTGCTGCCGTTGCTTGCGGCGAGCTATCTCTTTGTGCCCATCACGGCGATATCCATGAACTACGCCAACAGTTACTGGCCATGCCAGGCATAGGTCCATGGACAGTTGAATACATCGCCATGCGGGCTTGGCGTGATCCTGATGCATGGCCTGCGTCGGATTTAGTGTTGATGAATCTCATGGCCCGACAGGACCCCAGCCTGACACGGCTGGCATTGCACAAACAGCGCGCTCTGGCGTGGAAACCTTGGCGAGCTTACGCCGCCATGCACATCTGGAATTCCGCGGTTGATACGCGAAGCCCAGCGTGAACAATCAGGTGCAGGATGTGATCGCAAGATTCAGATTGTCTGTCTACCGATCTCCGTAACCTCACTACTTTGCTCAACGATGGCTGCTCGTAGGTTCGGTCGATAGTTAAAGAGGACCTTTTCCATGACATTTACTTTTCGCTTCGTAGACTCACCCGTAGGTCGTTTGACACTGGTCGCGCAAGACTCCTGTTTGGCCGCCATTCTTTGGGAGAATGATCGACCGAATCGCGTGCCTTTGGGTGTGATGAGTGAGGACGAGGGTAGCGATATTCTTAATCGCGCTGAATCGCAACTGCATGAGTATTTTGCAGGCACACGTAATCGATTCGATCTGGCGCTGAACTTTCGAGGCACCGAGTTTCAGAAAAAAGTATGGCACGCCTTGTTGACCATTCCTTTTGGCGAAACACGTAGCTACCGAGAAATTGCTGTGCAGATCGGCAATCCAGCTGCCGTCCGGGCGGTCGGCGCGGCTAATGGTAAAAATCCGATTTCGATCATCGCACCGTGTCATCGCGTGATCGGTAGCTCCGGAGCTCTCACAGGTTTTGCCGGTGGCTTGATGGCGAAAGAATTGCTGTTAACTCTAGAAGGATACCTGCCGCAGAAGGCGCCAAAAGCGCGCGATGGTGACGTATCAAAACAACGGTCGTTGTTTTAGAAGGAGGTTCATCAGGCAGCGACGCGAGACGGGATCACGCGTCGTAGTCGGTGTGATCTACCGACTATCTCACACGCTGCAGAAGCGAACCCAGTAGCATTGCACACTACATGATGCTGCTGGATTGCACTGCAGTAACGGCTTTAACTTTACGCTCAGACGGCTCAAGACTGCAGCGATCGTTCAGCAATGATATTTTGAACCACTACCATCGCGGGCGCTAATGTTTGCGCGATGAGATCTGCTTTGGTCGTCGGTTTTACAGACCTTCCACAAGGAATGAACAAAGGATCGTCAAATGAGGCGCGAAGTTTGACCAACACATTACTGACGGCGGGCTGGGTCACATTCAGCAATCGTGCAGCCTTGGACACACCTCGCTCCTGGTAAACGACCAAAAAGGTAACGAGCGAATTTAGGTCAAACTTATGGAAGATTTGCACATCGATTGGCATCTTCAACCTCCAGGGGCATGATCCCCAAAACAAGAATGGAGGGGCTGTCTCTCCACGCTGGTGTCGCTGTTCTCCAACGCTGTGAGGCGTCGAGGTCTTGTGTGACGGATAGGGCATCGGAATCATCCTTCTTTCTGCTGATGCTCGGTTATCCATGCAAGCTTTGCGTGCCACACCGTTTTCCTGAGAAACACACCGCGCCGCGTTGTCCCTCAACCCTTTGATTCAATTGGCAGTTTTCTCCGCTTATTCCTTCGCAATAGAAGGATTGCCTCGCCTGCAAACCGAATGACGATCGCCTCGTCAACCACCTAGCCTGCAATGCTCAAAGCGCACACATTAAGATGATCGATGGTTACTAAAATTAATGATAAAAGACATCATCTAAACCGTCAAGCGTTAGGTTCCTGGAAAACACGCGCCACGATTTTTCTACGAGCAGAAAATCAAACACGTGCGTAAAAAACTGAATTAGATTATCGATTGACGCTAAGTGTTTTTTGGGCGTAACGTCGGGTGAGTACGAAAGAGAATTCGGAAATCCAGGTTGCAGATGTGCTGCGAATCGCAGTCACGCTGGCAAGAAAGGCGATAAAGATGAAGACGTCGAAGGTACAAAAGGCAGCAACGCGCAAGCGAATTTTGGATATCGCTTCGCAAGAGTTTCGAAAAAACGGGATCCACGCGACGAGCGTAGCGGAAATCATGGCCGTCGCAGGATTGACCCACGGAGGCTTTTACCGACACTTCACTTCCAAGGAGCAGCTGGTGGCGGAAGCGTGCAAGGTGAGCATGGAGAGCCTCGTTGATAAAGCGGAGGTTGCAATTGAAGGAGGCGAAGAATCGTTCATAAAGCATTTCAGCGATTTTCTTTCGCTGGAATATCACGACGACATTGCGGCTAGCTGCGCGTTCGTCATGATGGGGAGTGAGTTAGCGCGGGCGGACTCCGAAACGCGTCGAGCTGCTTCAATAGGCTTAAAAAAGTGGGTAGATATCATCGCTCAACGTGAACCTGGCAACGAGTCTAAAGCAAACAAAGCGGATATTTTGTTCAAGCTGTCAACTATGGTTGGGGCAGTCACGATGGCCCGCATTGTCGACGACCAAGCACTCTCCAGTCAGATACTCAATGAAGCAAGAGATCGGTTGAGGAATATTTTAGCGGACGATTCTGCAAAAAACCCGTTGCTGGACAATACATAGGCTGTGTCCTGCTCACGTAGCGCTAGCCACCTTCGGAAGTGGTCATGTGATTGAGGAGCGGTTTTCTCTGTGTTTTATCAACGAAAATCGATTCTTCAAATTAATAAGCCAATGCTTCCAGGATTATTTGTTTCTATGATGTGTTCAAAGGGCGCGTTATTTCCATTACTGTGGGTATGTAATTATAAATGTTCATCATTGTTAATATTCATGACAATCGGTAAAAGCACCATCGATGCATGTATCGCATTCACTGTTCGGCTTACGAGGTTTTACTTTATGTATTTTGAAATCATTGCCCAGTGCGCACGCAACCTGAAAAATGTTGAAAGTTTTCTTCTAAAGGCAGAACAGTACGCTACTGAAAAGAATTTTGACGTTAGCGTGCTCATGAGCACGCGCCTGGCCCCTGATATGAAGCCATTGATTTACCAGGTACAGAGTGCCTGCGACTACCTTAAAGGTGGAGCCGCTTGGCTTTCAGGCACAGACATTCCTCGTCACGCCGACACCGAGCAAACGATCAGTGAATTGCGCGCACGAATAGAAAAAACACTCGCTTTCGTCGAAAGCATTGAGAAGCAAAAGTACGTAGGGGCAGGCAAGCGGACCATGACGCTTTCCTGGGAGCCGGGCAAGGTCATTGCTGCTCCCGATTACGCGTTGCAGGTCGTGATCCCCAATGTGAATTTCCATATCGCGATGGCTTACGCCATCTTGCGAAATAATGGCGTCGATGTGGGCAAGATGGATTTTTTGGGGAAACTGAATATGGTCGACGCGTAGCCGTCGTATACGTTAGCGTCCTGCCGTTGCGCGGAAGTTATCGTGCGGCAGGGAAAACTACATGGCTTAAAGAGGCAAAACCTTAAAGCTGGTGTGTTAGTACCGGCGTTGCTCGTCGTCTTGTCGACTTTTCTTAGTAGTGACAATGAGGATTGTGCACCTCACTGCTTTTCATTGGTCCCCGTCCAAGAAGCGAGTTGCCTGACAACTCGCCTGATGATCTGACTTACGGTACTCAGATTCGAAATTGACGGATCATGCTGTTGAGGTTCTCGCTCACCAGCTTCAGATCGGCGGCAATTTCTGCGCATTTGCGAATGTCCAGAGACACATTGTCCGTTGCGATTGCTATCTCGTGAATACTTTGATTAACGTCTTCTGACACCTCTGTCTGCTGGCCCGCTGCGCTTGCAATCTGAGTCGTCATTTCAGTGATCGTGTTAATCAGTCCAGCGATCGTATTCAGCGATGCTTGGGCGTATGCCGCCTTTTCACGACTGCTACTTCCGGCTTCACCTGATAGCTGCATTGCCGAAACAGTTTGCACTGTACCTTCTTGTAGGCGACCGATCATCGTCTGAATTTCTTTTGTACTATTTTGGGTTCGACTGGCTAGCGCCCTCACTTCGTCAGCGACTACCGCAAAACCACGGCCAGCATCGCCCGCACGCGCGGCTTCAATCGCTGCATTTAGCGCCAATAAATTTGTTTGCTCGGCAATCGAGCGGATGACACCGACAACACTCGCAATGGCCTCAACTTCTTTTTGTAGTTGAGCCAGCGACATTCCACTGGTTTCCAGATTCTCAACGAGTACATGGATGTTGTTGACGCTTGCCCCAACGACACTGGCAGCCGATTGACCCTCTTGGTCCGCTTCTTCGGCAGCGCGAGCAACGTCCTTTGCATTCCTGGCAACTTCTGTTGCAGCTGCGGATAGCTCATTTACAGCCGTAGCGACTTGTTCCGTTTGCAGCCGTTGTTGGTTCATTGCCAATTCGGATCGTTTGGCTTGAGACGCAACATCGCCAATCAGGCTATTCAATTGATGGGTGGTACTCGAAACATGCCCGACGAGACCTTGTATTTTTTCAACAAAACGATTGAAGGATAACGACAGTTGTCCAAGCTCATCCTGTCTGATGATCGGTAAACGCTGAGTAAGATCGCCGCCACCCTCGGCTATCTCATCCAGTTTGTGACGGATGCGGGCCAACGGGACGAGTAAGCGACGGACAAGCCAACCAGCGATTATTGCCAGAATCAAAAATGCAGCAACACTTGATATCAAAATGACGTCGACGAGAGCGCCGCTACGTTCCTTCAGATGCTGAGACACTTGTGCTACTTGGACCTCAATGTCATCAACATTGACCGCTGTGCCAATCACGAGATCCCATTTCTCCAAATAAACGGCGTAGCCAATTTTGGCAGCAATTTTGTCGCTACCGGGGGTGGGAAATGTGTAATTCAGGAAATGAGATTTATCCCGGGCCACCCGTACCAATTCATTGATCACGAATAGCCCGTCAGGGTCCTTAAAACTCTTGAAGCTTTCACCGATTTTGACGTCTTTATCGGACCAAAATACCCGAATGCTGTTGACGTCGTACCCAAAAAAATAACCCTCATTACCGTAGATCAGGCCTTTGAGTACTGACACTGCTTTGTCTCGCGCCGACATATCGCCGGCGGCGGAGGCGGTGTAGATGCCCGCAATCGCGGTTTGTGCGACCTGCACCGAATGCTCAAGCGCGGCCTTGCGCGCGGTAACAAGCATGCTGCGGGTATCACGTACTTGTTCATCGGATGCGCGCTTAAGCAGCTGTATCGAAACACCGCTGATCAAAAGCGCAAAAAGCAATACTGGTACGACACACACCAGTACGAGCTTGTTGCGAATGGATAATTGCATTGATCAACTCCGCCGGTTGGATGAGCAGGTATCGCAGTTGTTCTGCTGAAATGACTTTGTGAGGGACAGTAAAACGTTGGCCTGGAGCCAATCCGCCAAAATAGGAATGCCTTGGACAACCAGCTTTTACCGCTAAATGTTACGAGCCTATAAACGATGCTCTATCACTGACTCTTTCCTTTCCGGGCGAACACAATGCTTTCGCCCAATTGCGATATCTCCCCTGGATAACGCGTCGTCAGCGTCGCATCGTTGTGGAAGGGCGACGCAGCTGATTTGTCCTGTGGTCGAAGGAGCAGCCTACGAATAGTCCTTACGCCCATTGGCGTTTACACAAAGCTGGCCAGGAACCACAGCGGCATAGCTTAATGTCATCATCTAAAAGACGCAACAGGAATCGGGCTCTTATTTACATTTTTTGCCAAGGCTTGCTCTTGAGTTCATCCGCAACATCCGTCAAAGCGTGCAACGCTCACGCCATGAGTCAGCAGGATAAGAAACGCGCACGGATGACTTCCGTTATGCATATGGGCAATTGCCTCGCAAGCAGGGCGAGAGAAGCTGCAAGGATGAGATGTTTGTAAGCACGGCGTCAGATGTTTAAGTCAATCACGTACGAATTATCAAATGTCGGGTTTTCATTAATGCCATTTTTCGCGTAGCCACGAGCATTACAAATGACGCGCGTCTTGCCCACCCGATAGTCAAAACTTCCATGCGTATGACCATGCAACCAAAGCGCTGGCTTCCATCCTTTAATTCGATCTTCCAGGTCTGAAACAAAGCTGGCGTTAATCGGCGAGCTTTTAAATAGCGGGCTGATGCTCAGCCGTGTTGGCGCAAAATGGGAAACGATAACGGTAGGGATGGTGCTATTGCGGGTAAAGCAGTCGTCAAGCCAAGCGACCGTCTGCAAAAAAATAAGCTGCGAAATTGCTGGACTGAACAAATCCGGAAAATCAGGTGCAATTTTGATGTGCGTGAAGTCGCGCATGAGGTTCGTAGCCTGTTCAATCCCGTGTTCTCGTTCATGCGCAGAGTCGAACAAGCGATAGTCAGACCATAGGGTGCACCCGAGAAAACGTACTCCGTCCTGAACGTACTCAGAGCGTTCTAATACCCGAATTCGGGTGTTTTCCGATAGCTTGTCCAAATGCTGATAAGTCGAAATCAGATCGCTACCGTAAAACTCGTGATTACCTGCCACATACACGATAGGGATGGGGCAAGACTTTGCCCAATCTATGGCTGTTGCGGGACGGGAAATATCTCCAGCGAGCACTACGATATCGGCATCCACGCGTGGGAAAGGTATAGCGTTGGAGGACAAGTGGATATCTGACAACAAGGCTATTCGCATTGACCCATTCCTACCTGTTGTGAATGTTCTTCCGGCTATCAGCGGTTTAAATCATCCATCGACACTATTTCGGATCATCCTACGCTCGCTCTGCGACTAGGGAACACAAGCGGTTCTTCAGTGCGGCTCTACGTGAGAGTTGACGAGCGCCATATTATCCACCAAACACTGATCAGGGCTCTGCTAGAGGCATGAAACCAGAGGACGTCGAGAGAAAAGACGTCTACCGACGCTTGCACTAAGAGACCATCGCGCTCAGCACCATTGGAATCAGTTATTGATCACGTCCTGACAACATTAGATGACGATGTACAGCTTAATCGAAAAGTAGTCTCATGGCGACCTTGTTGCTCGATCAGTGCCGAAGCAGGGAAGGGGGATTGAACCTTTTTTCATTGGGCTCTACACCTTCCCAATCGAGAAATTAACGTTTCTCCTGAAGATCCTGCATCCAGGGATCCCTATCTTTATCACATCACTCGCCCTCAAGCGTTATCCAAAATTAGAAAATACGGACTGCTTTCAACCGCCTAGTTGCCAAGGTTGTTTTGAGGTTGCTTCATTGGTGCGTCAGTCGCTTGAGCACGCGGTCAGTCGGCGAATGCGAACATCACGTCCCCCAGGTGGGCTGTTAGAAGAAAGTGCTCCTCAGCTTCGCTTCCGGCTTAGGTCGTGAACGCCAGAAGCGATGATCGCTGGCTTTCATGTCCTCTCATCCTGCATATCCCAACGGTTGACTGGTTGCGACAAATGAGGGCGACGTATTCAGTCGTGAGCACTGCTGCCATTGCGTCAGAACATCTCCCCAAACGGCGGGTAAATGTTTCTCAAGATTGCCGGATTCTGCTTCGGACCGTGCCTCTCTAAACTTGCAATTATCGGGTAACAAGCTAGTTGCGTTGAATTAGAGGCTTCATAGCAAACGAGATGAGGCGGGATCTGATCATACGAAGATTGGTTTGAATCCACCGTAGCAAGTCCATCGAACAGTGGAGCTGTACGCACGTATCCACCTACTCACAGTGATATCTTTACGAGATAACGATTATGTCGAAACTTTTTTCCAGCGTAAAAATCGGCCAGTACAAATTTACTCATCGAGTGGTTATGGCACCACTGACTCGCATGCGTGCAGAAGAAGGGGCGATCCCTGGTGCGTTGATGGCTAAGTACTACTCTCAGCGTTCGTCACTGGGTGGTCTCCAGATTACAGAAGCTACCGCAGTTTCATCGGGTGGGAATGGCTACCTCGGTGCGCCAGGACTGTATGACGATAGCCAGATTGCGGGATGGAATCACGTCGTTGAAGGAGTCCACGCTAAAGGTGGCAAAATATTTGCGCAGCTTTATCACGCCGGACGCCAGTCACACGATGAATTGCAGCCTGCGGGAGGGCGTCCTGTTGGTCCTTCTGAAGTTGCCCACAACGGCATGGCTTATCTCAAGGATGGTTGGACGCCAAGCACGCCGAACCGGGCTTTAAAATTGGACGAAATTCCGCAGATCGTTGAACAGTTTCGCTCGGCCGCAGAACGGGCTTTCGCTGCCGGTTTCGATGGTGTCGAGTTGCACGGCGCTAACGGATATCTGCTCGATCAATTTCTACAGGATTCGGTCAATCTACGGACCGATCAATACGGCGGATCATTCAAAAACCGGACACGCTTGCTGATCGAAGTGACCCGAGCTGTGATCAGTGTTTGGGGGAACAACAGAGTTGCCGTTCGTCTAAGCCCTGCCAGCATCTTTAACGATATGGGCGACAGTCAGCCGATGGAGTTGTTCACCTATGTTGTTCAGCAACTGGATATGTTGAATCTCGCTTACTTGCACTTGGTTGAACCGCGCATCAACGGTGTCATCGAGGACGAAAACGTCGATCAGGAAGCGATTGCCTCCAGGCATCTACGTCAGCACTTTTCGGGGATCATCATCACCGCAGGTGGCTATGATGGAAAATCCGCGCGCGAGATTGTTGAAGCAGGTGACGCGGACCTGGTGGCCTTTGGTCGTCATTTCGTGGCAAACCCTGATCTACCGGAGCGGGTGCGCCGCAACCTGCCTCTCAATGCGTACGATCGTCAATCCTTCATGGGCGGCGATGAAGCGGGTTACACGGACTACCCGTTTTACTCTGAAGATCTCGCAACGGTTGCTTGAGGTTAGATGCACGCGAAAAAAGAGCCTGTGATTCACCGGCCTTTTTCATAGTCGATATGCATTGCGCGGTACAGATCTGTGGGTCACCCAGAGCTGATCGCATTTACTGATGCCATTATCGATATCGCTATTCAGTGATCTTCTTGTCATTGGGGTAGTGAGCGCAAAAAAGGGATTCGCACTAATTAGATCTGTGTTCATTCACCAGTCTTTTGTAGAGGAATTCATTCATGCGTATTTCAACAGCCCCCACCATCCTGATCGCAATTGTCTTCTTGGCAGTAGGGTGGCGATGACAACGTGATTGAAGCGTACAAGTCTTCTATCGGAGAAAAAATAGTCATTTACGAGCACAGCTTGTTGATCTCTGGTATTGGTCAGGCGGTCAAGGAATATACGCAAGAAGGGCTGGCGAAATTTGCAGCCTTCTCAGAGGTGAATGACGTACCTTCTCTACATCATAAATATCCGCTTTTGCAGCAGGTTAGAACCCTCGCACGGGGGCAAAAAATGCGCACAAAAACCGGTCAAAGTGCCTCTGTCCCGTTGCACCACAGGTCGACAATAGACGACATGAATTTTTCAGCTAAAGCAGCGTCATTGAGAGCTCCGGCAATCAGCATTACGCCAGCCATGGACGACATGAGTTGCATGGCTCGCTCTTCGCTTTGGCCAGATTTTTCAACATTTTTTTCCATCAAGACGCCAAGCAATCTACGGATCCCGTCAGTGAATGCTTCGCTGATCGCTCCACCCATTCTTGTGACATCGGCGGCCAGCGTTGGAATGGGACACGCGTTATGACTACGTAAGTGATGTTCCCTACTGACGTAGGTTTTCACCAACGTTGCTGCCGAAAATTCGGCAGACCAAAGCTTGCAATATTCGTCGAAGGTGTGAGCGATCGCTTCCGATACGAGTTGCTCCTTGCCATTTGGGAACTGCTGATAAAAGCTGCCGTGAGTCAGCCCGACGGTTTTAGAAAGCCTGGCAATACCGATCCCGTGGACACCATGTTCCCGATACAGCCTGGACGCTGCCATGAGAATTTTGTCCTTATTCAGCACGCTTTGTTCTTTAGTAACTTTCATGATTTTTTTACCAAAATGAATGGCGGTGAACTGAAGCAGGAACGTAAAAAAATGAAAGACGCTCCCCTGGGATTCGACCGCAGGTGTCAACGAACAGGCAACACAAAAATTATCCCCTCGATCTGCATCGGCACATCAAGCTGCTTGAAAGCATGTGCCTCTCAACTGTATGGATGGCTGATCCGTTGATCTACTCGACGAAGCTGTCAGTCATTGCTTCTACCGCAAAGCAACCCGCACCGATCAATGCCTGTACTGCAATCATGAATCTTCTGTTCATCTCTAACAGCCGCTTTGCTTAAGGAGGGATAGAGAAGAGACGCTCCAGGGTTTACTGCGAACTGCTCGAGTGGATGCCTTCAACTGTAGAAACGTGGTGACTGATGGAGTCGATCACGTGCTTGATCCCCGCCGCATAACTTCCAGGACGATCTTTGGCAGTGGCGACTAGCCTGGCTATGAGGGCGGGAGAGTCCTTTAAGCCCACCGACCTAACGATTTCTACGGCTAACGCTTGCCCTTCTCTAAACATGTATTGATTGATCGGCCCCTCAATCACTAGGCGGCTACGGTCTCTATGCGGCGACCAATTCTCATCATTAGTATCGATCGGCGACGTCGGGTCAGCGTCCCGCATCAGCCGTTGCCTGACTCGATTGAGCAGCTCTTGTGCGACAAGTTTGTCCATCGTCCTCATCCAGAAGCAGTGAAGCGACCAAATTCAAGAATCCAGCCATGGCTGAGAATCCAAATCGAAATCTGTCCTTCGGTGTTGTGAATGAAGTGACGGGAACACCGAAAGCGCTTTGATTGATCCCTCTTGCGGCCTCTTGAGAAGCGAGGTGCAGCGAGAGGCATAACCATATCGCAATCCGGTATCGCTTGTGAATCTATCGTTAGATAGAATATTTGAATGCTAGACCATCGGTTTGTGATTCGAGGCGCGCAGGCGGGGTGAATCGGACGTCGGTATGACTGATTTCGATCATGAACGAGAATCAGGGGGGGGGGCAGTTCTCGCGACCTGAGAACCTTCGACCATGCTGTCGTCGTGCAAACTCCTCCCTCAAAAAATCGATAAACACCCGGGTTTTAGCCGGCATGAGGGCGCGAGTGGAAAATACATCG
>Ga0247819_10000675_pt1 | contig 19204 bp, 17 predicted proteins | sample 13C_Xylose_Day6_FD_193428 | JGI IMG/M metagenome (GOLD analysis project Ga0247819, IMG submission 193428) | Soil microbial communities from agricultural site in Penn Yan, New York, United States - 13C_Xylose_Day6 | ecosystem: Environmental > Terrestrial > Soil > Agricultural land | place: USA...
GCGCGGGCAACTCGGGCATCGTGGCGCAGGATGCGCAGCACAAGTTCTTCCGCCTGGGCGTGAACACCATCGCGTACAGCGACGGGCACCTGCAGGTGATGGGCGCGTCTCTGCTCGGGGCGGGCGACTGCGCGGTGATCATCTCGAACTCGGGGCGCACGCGCGACCTGATGGACGCCTGCGACATCGCGCGAAAGAACGGTGCGACCACCATCGTCATCACCTCCAGCGGCTCACCGCTGGCGGCTGCCGGACACATCCACCTGGCGGCCGACCATCCCGAGGGCTACGACCGCTACAGCCCGATGGTGTCGCGCCTCCTGCACCTGATGGTGATCGACGTGCTGGCCACGAGCGTGGCGCTGAAGATCGGCGGCGCGCGGCTTCAGCCACTGCTGCGCGAGATCAAGAACAACTTGCGGGCGAAGCGGTACGCGTAGCCCGAAACCCCCGCGAAGGCGGGGGCCCAGTCACTAAATACGCCCTTCCTCCACCGCGTGGCAGGCGACCTTGACGCCGGCGATCGTCAGCAGCGCCGGCCGCTCGGTGCGGCAGCGGTCGTTGGCATGCGGGCAGCGCGGGTTGAACGCGCAGCCGGTCGGCGGGTTCAGCGGGTTGGGCACTTCGCCCTGCACCGGCGTGCGAGCGCGGCCTGTGTCGTGCATCTTCGGGATCGCGTCCAGCAGCATGCGCGTGTACGGATGGCGCGGATTGCCGAACAGCTGGTGCTTGCCGGCCAGTTCGACCAGGCGTCCCAGGTACATCACGCCGACCTGGTCGGACACATGGCGCACCACCGCGAGGTTGTGCGAGATGAAGAGGTACGTCAGGCCCTGCTTGCGCTGCAGGTCCTTCATGATGTTCAGCACCTGCGCCTGCACCGAGACGTCCAGCGCGCTGGTGGGCTCGTCGCACACCAGGAACTCCGGCTCGGTCGCCAGGGCGCGCGCGATCGAGATGCGCTGGCGCTGGCCGCCGGAGAACTGGTGCGGGTACTTCACCATGTCCAGCGGCGACAGGCCCACGCTCTGCAGCAGCTGGCCCACGCGCTCTTTCAGGGCGGGGGCGTCCGTGACGATGCCGTGTTCCTTGAGCGGCTCGCCCACGATGTCCTCCACCTTCCAGCGCGGGTTCAGGCTGGCGTAGGGGTCCTGGAAAATCATCTGGATGCGCCGGCGCAGCTTGCGCGCCTCGCCCGTCTTGAAGACCTTGTGCGCCTCGAGGCCGTCGAAGATGAGGTCGCCGCGCGACGGTTCGTACAGCCCGACCAGGAGCCGCGCGACCGTGCTCTTGCCGCAGCCCGATTCGCCGACCAGGGCCAGCGTCTGCCCCTTCTCGATGTCGAAGCTCACGCCGTCCACCGCGTGCAGCAGCTGGCGCGGCTTGCGTTCGAGCACGCGGTTGAGCCAGGGCGCGGAGACGTCGAAGGTCTTGGCGAGGTCGCGCGCCTGCACCAGCGCGGTCGAACCCGTCTCGGCGGCGGTGGCGGAGACCGAGGTCGTCCTCGGGGCGGCGGCCAGGTCGGTGGCGATGGCGGTCATGCCGTGGCTCCTGCCAGTTTGGTGGGCTGGTGCGCGTCATGCAGCCAGCAGGCGGCGCGGGTGGCGCCCGCCTCCAGCAGCTCGGGGCGCTCGCGCGTGCAACGCTCGAACACGCGCGGGCACCGCGGGTTGTAGGGACAGCCGGGCGGGATGGCGTTCAACCGCGGCATCGCGCCGTCGATCTGGTTGAGCCGGTCGCGCTCGCTGTCCATGTCGGGGATGGAAGCCATCAGGCCCAGGGTGTACGGGTGCGCCGGCGTGTTGATCACCTCGTGCACCGGGCCGATCTCGGCGATGCGGCCGGCGTACATCACCGCCACCCGGTCGCAGGTCTCGGCGATGACACCCATGTCGTGCGTGATCAGCATGACAGCCGCGCCGCGCTCGTGGCAGATGCGCTTGAGCAGCTGGATGATCTGCGCCTGGATCGACACGTCCAGCGCCGTGGTGGGCTCGTCCGCGACGATCAGCTTGGGTTCCGCGGCCAGGGCCAGGGCGATCACCACGCGCTGGCGCATGCCGCCGGAGAACTGGTGCGGGAAGTGGTCGATGCGGTCGGCCGCGGCCGGGATGCCGGTGTCTTCCAGCAGGCGGATGGCGCGCCGGCGGGCCTCGGCGGCGTCCACCGGCAGGTGCGCCAGGATCGTCTCGGTCAGCTGGCGGCCCACCGTGTACAGCGGGTTCAGCGAGGTGAGCGGGTCCTGGAAGATCGCGCCGATCTTGCGGCCGCGGATATGGCGCATCTGGTCGGCCGACAGGTTGTCGATGCGCTGGCCCTCGAGCAGGATCTGGCCCGACGCCACCCGGCCCGGAGGCTCCAGCAGGCCGATGATGGAGGCGCCGGTCAGGCTCTTGCCCGCGCCGGATTCGCCCACCACGCCCAGGATCTCGCCCGGTGCGATGGAAAAGGAGATGTCGTCCAGCGCGCGCAGCGTGCCGCGGCGGCCGGGGAATTCGACGACGAGGTTGTTGACTTCGAGGAGGCTCATCGGGGTCTCGCGGTCCGTCACTGCAGGCGCGGGTTGAGCGCGTCGCGCAGCCAGTCGCCCAGCAGGTTCACCGACAGGGCAATGAGGATGAGCATCAGCCCGGGGAAGATGGTGATCCACCACTCGCCCGAGAACAGGTAGTCGTTGCCGACCCGGATCAGGGTGCCCAGCGAGGGCGAGGTGGGCGGAACGCCCACGCCCAGGAACGACAGCGTGGCCTCCGTGATGATGGCGGTGGCCACGTGGATGGTGGCCAGCACCAGCACCGGGCCCATGACGTTGGGCAGCACGTGCCGCGCCATGATGCGCAGCGGCGCCACGCCGGTGACGCGCGCGGCCTGCACGTATTCCTTGTTGCGCTCCACCAGCGTGGAGCCGCGCACCGTGCGCGCGTACTGCACCCAGCCGGTCAGCGTGATGGACAGGATCAGCACGCCGAAGGCGACCGTGTCGTGCGCATGCGGGAACATCGCGCGGCCGACGCCGGCGATGAGCAGCGCCACCAGGATGGCGGGGAAGCTGAGCATGACGTCGCACAGGCGCATGAGGAAGCCGTCGATCCAGCCGCCCCTGAAGCCCGCGAGCAGGCCGAGCGACACGCCGATCACCATCGAGAACAGCACCGACACCGCGCCGACCACCAGCGAGATGCGGGCGCCGTACATCAGCGCCGAGAGGATGTCGCGGCCCTGGTCGTCGGTGCCCAGCAGGTACTTGGCGCTGCCTTCCGCCTGCCAGAAGGGCGGCAGGCGGGCGTCGGACAGCACCAGCGTGGTCAGGTCGAACGGGTTGTGCGGCGCCACCCAGTTGGCGAAGGCCGCGCAGAACACGCAGACCAGCGCGATGGCGGCCGCGATGATGGCCATCGGCGACGTGCGGAAGCTGTAGCCGATGTCGCTGTCGAACCAGCGGGCGAACGTCTGTCTCATGGGATCCTTGATGGACGAACGCCGCGGGACGCAGAGCCCCACGGCGTCGGTCTCGTCAGTGGCTTACTTCTGGACGGTGATCCACTTGAAGTCCAGGTAGTTGTCGCCACGCTGGACCACCTTGACCTTCTTGCTCACGCCCCAGGCCAGCGACTGCTGGTGCAGCGGCAGGTGGCCGACGTCGTTGGTGTGGATGTCGAATGCCTGCTTGATCATCGCCGCGCGCTTGGCCTTGTCGGTCTCGGACTGGACGGCGCGGGTGAGCTTGTCGACCTCCGGGTTGCAGTAGCTGCCCAGGTTGAACTGGCCGGCGCCCTTGTCGTCCGGGCAGGCCATCAGCGCATTCATCGCGTTGTGCGCGTCGTAGGTGCTGGGGGTCCAGCCCAGCAGGTAGAAGCTGGTGTCGCGACGAAGGATCTTCGGGAAGTAGGTGCCCTTGGTCTCGGCCGCCAGGTTGATCTTGACACCGACGCGCGCCAGGTTGGCCGCCACGGTCTGGCAGATGCGCGCATCGTTGACGTAGCGGTCGTTCGGGCAGTTCATCGTGACCTCGAAGCCCTGCGGATAGCCGGCTTCGGCCAGCAGCTTCTTGGCGGCCTCGGGGTCGTACGGAAGACGCTTGTTCTGCTCCTGCGAGAAGCCGTTGATGCCGGGGCCGATCATCAGCGCGGTGGGCAGCGACACGTTGCGCATCACGGTGCGCTTGATGCCCTCGATGTCGATCGACTGGTAGAAGGCCTGGCGCACCCGCTTGTCCTTGAACGGGTTCTTGCCCTTGACGCTGGAGTACAGCAGCTCGTCGCGCTTCTGGTCCATGCCCAGGAAGATGGTGCGCAGCTCGGGCGCGACCAGCGCTTGAGTGTTGGGGTTGTTGCCGATGCGATCGATGTCCTGCACCGGCACCGGCTCCATCACGTCGACTTCGCCGGACAGCAGCGCGGCCACGCGGGTGGCGTCGTTGCCGATGGGGGTGAAGAGCACCTCCTGCACGTTGCCTTCGATCTTGCCCCAGTAGTTGCCGTTGCGAACGAAGGTGGTGCGCACGTTCGGCTGGCGCTCGCGCAGGCGGTACGGGCCGGTGCCGTTGGCGCGGAACGAGGCCGCGTTCTCGACGCCCTTGCGGCGGTCGACCGGACGCGTGGCCTGGTTGGTCTCGCACCACTTCTTGCTCATGATGAAGACCTGCGTCAGCACGTCCGGCAGGATGGGGAACGGCGCGTTGGTCTCGATCTCGACGGTGTGGTCGTCGACCTTGCGCACGGCCTTCACGTCGTTGGTGTAGCTCTTCATGTCGGAGCCGTCGACCTGCGTGCGCGCCATGCTGAACAGCACGTCGTCCGCGGTGAACGGGGTGCCGTCATGGAATTGAACGCCCTTGCGCAGCTCGAAGCGCCAGACGGTCGGCGAGGTCTGCTTCCACGAGGTGGCCAGCGAAGGCGCCAGCGACAGGTCCTTGTTGCGGCCGACCAGCGGCTCGTAGACGTTGCTGGTGACCGAGAGCTGCAGCGATTCGTTGAGCGAATGCGGGTCCATCGACAGGGCGTCGCCCTGGTTGGCAACGCGAACGGTCTGGGCCGATGCCGCGGTGGCGAAGGCGGCGAGCAGGGCGGCGTACAGCAGCGTGGACTTGATCTTCATCGTGGGCTCCTTTGCGAAAGGGTGAGCGGGAAAAGCGGTGTCAGGCCGCGGGCAGCGGCAGCGCCTGCTCGACCAGGCTGGCGTGCATGGCCGAACCGAGTGGCAGGATCTCGTCGTTGAAGTCGTAGCGGCTGTTGTGCAGCATGCAACTGCCCTCGCCGCCCTGGCCGATGCGCATGTAGGCACCGGGCTTGACCTGCAGCATGAAAGAGAAGTCCTCGGCGCCCATGCTGGGCTCGAGGTCGCGCACGACATGGTCGACGCCGACCAGCGACTCGGCCACGTCGGCGGCGAACATCGCCTCGCGCGTGGTGTTGGTGGTGGCCGGGTAGACGCGCTCGTAGTGCACGGAGGCGGTGGCACCGAAGCCCAGCGCGATGGCGCTGCACAGCTCGGTGAGGCGGCGCTCGACCAGGTCCTGCACATCCGGGGTGAACGTGCGCACGGTGCCGACCAGCGTGGCCTTGCCCGGGATGACGCTCATCGCATGGACGTCGCCGGCCTGCATGGCGCACAGGCTGATCACAGCGCCGTCGAGCGGGCGCACGTTGCGAGAGACGATGCTCTGCACGGACGTGATGATGTGGGCCGCCACCACCACCGGATCGACCGCGAGATACGCGTGGGCGCCGTGGCCGCCCTTGCCGGTGATTTCGATCGTCACGCGATCGGCCGCCGCCATCATCGGCCCGGGGCTCAGGCCGATGGTGCCGGGACGCAGGCCGGGCCAGTTGTGCATGCCGTAGACCGACTCGACCGGGAAGCGCTCGAAGAGGCCGTCCTCGATCATGGCCTTGGCGCCGGCGAAGCCTTCCTCGCCCGGCTGGAAGATGACGACGGCGGTACCGTCGAAGTTGCGCGTCTCGGCCAGGTAGCGCGCCGCGCCCACCAGCATGGCCGTGTGGCCGTCGTGGCCGCAGCCGTGCATCATTCCGGCGCGGGTGGAGCGCCAGGCGAACTCGTTGTTCTCCGCCATGGTCAGGCCGTCCATGTCGGCGCGCAGGCCGATCAGGCGGCCGCTGCCGGTCTTGCGACCGCGGATGATGCCCACGACGCCCGTCTTGCCCATGCCGGTGTGGATCTCGTCCACGCCGCAAAGGCGGAGGGCCTCCTGCACGCGGCCGGAGGTATAGACCTCCTCGAAGCCGATCTCGGGATGCGCGTGCAGGTCGCGGCGGAACGCCGTCAGCTCCGGGTGGTACTGGGTGATGTGGGCGAACGCGCGGCCGTTGGCCTTCAGGCGCGAAGTCGGGATGGCGGAAAGCATCAGTGCCCCTTGGTGCCGCTCACGCGAAGGCGCGGGTCGACGGCGAAATAGAGCAGGTCCACCACCAGGTTGATCACCACGAAGATCAGCGCGATCAGGCACAGGTAGGCGGCCATCACCGGAATGTCGGCGAACGTCACGGCCTGGATGAACAGCAGTCCCATGCCGGGCCACTGGAACACCGTCTCCGTGATGATGGCGAAGGCGATCAGGCCGCCCAGCTGCAGGCCGGTGATGGTCATCACCGGGACCAGCGTGTTCTTCAGCGCGTGGCCGAAATGGATGGCGCGATTGGAGAGGCCCCGTGCGCGCGCGAACTTGATGTAGTCGGTGCGCAGCACCTCGAGCATCTCGGCACGCACCAGCCGCATGATGAGCGTGAGCTGGAAGATGGCCAGCGTGGTGGCCGGCAGCACGATGTGGTGCCAGCCCTTGGGCGTGAGAAGACCGGTCGACCACCAGCCGATCTGCACCGTCTGGCCGCGGCCGAAGCTGGGGAACCAGCCCAGGGTGACGGCGAACACCAGGATCAGCAGGATGCCGATCAGGAACGTCGGGAGCGACACGCCCAGCAGCGAGATCGTCATGAACGCCTGGCTGAGGAAGCTGCCGCGGCGCAGCGCCGAATACACGCCCATCGGGATGCCGATGACCAGCGCCATCACGGCGGCGACCAGCGAGAGTTCGAGCGTGGCGGGGAACCGCTCGGCGATCAGCCGCGAGACCTTGGCGCCCTGGCGAAGGCTGAGGCCGAACTCGCCCTGCACCGCATTGAGCAGGAAATGCCAGAACTGCACGAAGAACGGTTTGTCCAGGCCCAGATCGGCGCGCAGGCCGCGGATCTGTTCCGGCGTGGCGTCCTGGCCGAGCAGGAAGACGACCGGATCGCCCACGAACTGGAAAAGCAGGAACGCGATGAAGGCCACGGCGACCATGACCACCACGGCCTGCATGAGGCGTCGGAGGATGAATGCAAACATTGGTTGGACGACAGCGGGGGCGAATGCTAGCAGAGCAAGCTGCGCGCCAGCCCCGGTGGAAACGAGCACCAGAAGCGCGCAAACCAGTGAAAAACGAGGGGCGCCCGAAGCGCCCCTCGCCGTTTCATGCGAGCGGCTCAGCCGCCCATGGAAGCCGCGTTCAGTTCACCGAGACGAGGCGCCAGTCGATGCGGTTGTCCGGGCGGTGCACCACCTGGAGATTCTTCTTCATCGCCCACGGGATGACCTGGTTGTGCAGCGGGATGTGCGAGAAGTCGTCCTTGCTCATCTGAAGCGCTTCGACCAGGCGGCGGTTGCGCACCAGGGTATCGGTCTCGACCTTGGCCCGGTCGATCACCGCGTCCACCTTCGAGTTGCTGTAGCGGCCGACGTTGTAGTTGCCGTCGCCGTCGGTGCCGACGGTGCGCACCAGCGACTGCAGGCTGTACATGGCGTCGAAGGTCGGCACGCCCCAGCCCAGCATGTAGATGCTGGCTTCGTAGCGCTGGATCATCGGGAAGTACGTTACCAGCGGCATCGTGCGCAGCTTGGCGCGGACGCCGGCGCGCGCCCACATGGCGGTGACGGCTTGGCAGATCTCTTCGTCGTTGATGTAGCGGTTGTTCGGGCACGCGAAGTCGATCTCGAAGCCCTGCGGATAGCCGGCTTCGGCCAGCAGTTTCTTGGCGCCTTCGGGGTCGTAGGGCATGCGCTTGTGCAGGTCTTCGTTCCACCCGTTCACCTGCGGCGCGATGAGCGTGCCGGTGGGCTGGCCCAGCCCACGCATGGTGACGCGCATCAGGCTGTCGATGTCGATGGCCTGGTACAGCGCCTTGCGCACGCGCTGGTCCTTCAGCGGGTTCTTGCCCTTCACGCTGGAGCCTGGCAGCTCGTCGCGGAAAGTATCCAGGCCGAAGAAGATGGTGCGGCTCTCGACGCCGTCGATCACCTTCAGGTTGGTGTTGTTGCGCAGGCGGCCCAGGTCTTGAGGGCTGGGGTCGAGCAGCAGGTCGATCTCACCGGAGAGCAGCGCCGCGACGCGCGTGGCTTCCGACTTGATCGGGGTGTAGACGATCTCGGTCAGGTTGCCTTCGAGCTTGCCCCACCAGTTCGGGTTGCGCTCCATCACCATGCGCTGGTCGGGCACCCAGCTCTTGAGCATGAAGGGACCGGTGCCCATCGCGTTGCGGTTGGCGAAGGTCTCCTGGTTGACGTTGCGGATGTCCTTGGGATCGACCGAGTTGTTCTTCTCGGCCCAGGCCTTGCTCATCATCCGCAGCTCGGTGAGCTGGTTCAGCAGCACCGGGTTGGGGTTCTTGGTGAAGATGTCGATGGTGTTGTTGTTGACCTTCACGACGCGGTCGATGCCCGCGGTGTACGGCGTGAAGTTCGACGTCTTGGCCATCGCGCGCTGCAGCGAATACACCGCATCGTCGGCGGTGAAGTTGCTGCCGTCGTGGAACTTGACGTTCTGGCGCAGGTTGACCCGCAGCTGGGTCGGGGTGACCTGGTTCCAGGAGGCGGCCAGCACCGGGTCGATCTTGAAGGTGCGGCTGTTGTAGTAGACCAGCGACTCGTAGACCGCGGCGTGGATGCCGTTCTGCAGGGCGTTGTTCTGCGAGTGGATGTCCCACGTGGAGATCTCACCGGCGCTGGCCCAGCGGAAGGTCTTCGCTTGCACGGCCGGGGTGCTGGCCATGGCGGCCGCGGCCGCGGCGCACAGGAGTGCGTACTTGATCCTCATGAAACCCTCTTGATTTGTTGGGGGAGCGGCGACTATGCAGGCCGCCCCAGCAATTAGTCAAAAGGGTTTCCCCCGGCGGGCGCCGGTCATGAGAAGGGCCGCTCAGCGAGCTGCGGACGCGGTCGGTGCCATGTGCCGCACCGGGCCGTAAAGGGCCGTCGCGGTGCTGCGTGTGTTGTCGCTGTCGGTCATCAGCGCGATACCGACCAGGGCACCGGGCGGTTCGCCGAAGGCCTTCTCGAAATCGGCCCGCACGTCGCGCTCGTAGTCGAGCCACCGGTGGAGCCGGTCCGGGCCGGACTCGAGCACCAGCTTGCGAACGCGATCGGTTCTCGGGCTGCGCACCACGGTGCCGGGCGCGCGCTTGTTGCACCACACGTACATCAGCGTCGCGTAGGGCATCTCCTCGCCCGTGAGCGTGCGCATCAGCTCGGACAGCATCGCGTCCTTGGCCGAGAGGCGCGAGCGGTCGCCGTCGAAGGCCAGGATGATGCGCACCGGCGCGTCGTCGAACTCGCGGGTGGCCAGATCGGCCGCCTCGATGAGTTGCGGCACCTTCCAGGAAAAGCGCAGCCGGCCCAGGTCCTGCGGCTCGATGCGCACGCGCTTGCGCACGACGCTGGCGGCGGAGACGGCGGTCGCCTCCAGAGCGGCCCGGCCGTCGTCACGGACGGGGACGAACTGGACACGGGTCTTGCCGGGCAGCGCGACGTGCTCCCAACCGGCATGCAACACAGGCGGAACGGCGGACACGCGGGAAGCCGTTGCCCACGGGGTGTCCGCGATGGTCTGGGTCAGGGGAGGCGACGAGGCGCAGCCCGCCAGCAAAGCGGCGATGCACGCCAGGCCGGCGCCCGCACCGCCGCTTCTGAACAGGTCTATCCGCAATCGGTCATCCCCATCGTCGAAATGTAGCGCTCATGAAAAAAGCCGCCCGAAGGCGGCTTTCAAGTTTCTTATTTTCAGGCTGGTGGACCAGCCTTCGAATTAGAAGCTGTGGCGAACGCCCAGGTCGAAACCGGTGGAGTTCGTGTTGGCGCCGGTGCTGGAACCGCCCAGGGCGAACGAAGCGCCGCCGTTGTTGCGAACGCGAGCCACGGTGGTGTACACGGCGGTGCGCTTGGACAGGTTGTGCACGTAGCCCAGGGCCAGCTTGCGGCCGCGAGCTTCGGTGCCGAAGTCCTGCTCGCTCTGCGAGTAGGAAGCACGGATCTCACCAGCACCGACCGGCACCAGGGTACCGATCAGCCAGCCGTTGGTGTCGAGGTCACCGGCGGTGGTCTCAACCGTGTCGCGGTTGAAGTGAGCCAGCAGCTTGGCAACACCGAAGTCCCACTGGCCACCGACGTTGAACGTCGTGATCTGGCCGGCGGTGGCGGTGGAGGCGTAGTCGGTACGCGAGTAGGCGACAGCGACGTTGACCGGGCCGGCGGCGTAGCCGACGCGGAAGCCAGCGCCCGTGCCGTCCTTCTCGGTGGCGGCGCCGTCCTTCAGGTTCTCACCCATGTAGTACTGGGCTTGGCCGTAGAAGCCGCCCAGGTTACCCGGCAGGAAGTAGCCGATGGTGTTGGAAGCGCGGGTGTTGGTCGGGCCGCCAGCGGAGCCGACCAGGGTCTGGGTCGTGCCCGTGCCGTTCGTGCCGAACGGATCGAACGTGGTCAGGTTCCAGAATTGCGGGGTGTAGTCACGACCCAGACGCAGTTCACCCCAGCCGCCGGCCAGGCTGACCGTCGAACGACGGTTGAAGGTCAGGCCTTGGGTACCAGGACGCACCGCAGCGTTCGCGCCGGTGGTGGCGTTGAACGCGCCGACGGTCTGGTTGTTGGAGTTGGTGGCAGCGCCTTGGCCGTCGTCGTTGTTCAGGCCGGCTTCCAGCCAGAAGGAGGCGGACATGCCACCACCCAGGTCTTCCGTGCCACGGAAGCCCAGACGGGAGCTGTTGTAACCGGAGTTGGTCAGCTGCTGCTTGTTGGCGATCGAGCCGCGGCCAACCTGCAGGGTCGCGTCAACGATACCGAACAGCGTCACGGACGACTGAGCGGAGGCGGCGCCGGCGGCGGCCAGGACAGCCAGGGCAACTAGAGATTTTTTCATGCAAGTTTCTCCAAGGTTAAACATAGGGCTCCGGTGCGAAGGGCTCACCTCATGCAGGCACATTAGTGCTCCCGCCGGATCCCCGGGCCAACCTCCTTTTGGGAAGTTGGCGCTATTGCACCAGAGCGCCTTTTCTTGGGCAAAGTTTTTAGGCCACGACCGAGCGTTTCGTTGCATGCCGACAACAAGGTCGATGGCAGTAGTGGGAACGGCGCAACAGGACAAGGGGGTCGACCCGGTCCGCGCGTGAGGTTCTTGGCGCCGCCCGTGCCCGCCCGAAAAGCGGCGGGCCTTCTACACTGCCGGCATGGACCGACTTCTCGGCGCCGCCGACAGCGCCCTGCGCACCCTGTTCGCCAATACCCGGCCGATTCGACCCCGTCCCGCCGCCCCTGAAGGTGAGGATGCGCTCACTTCGGAAGAGAAACGGGAGGCCGCCTCACTGATGCGCGTGAATCACGTCGGTGAGATCTGCGCTCAGGCGCTCTACACCGCCCAAGCCGCGTCGACCCGCGATCAGGCGCTCCGAAGCCACCTCGAGCGGGCAGCCCGAGAGGAAACCGACCACTTGGCCTGGACGCGCACGCGCCTGGACGAGCTTGGCGCCCGCCCGTCCCTGCTCAATCCGATCTGGTATGCAGGCGCCTTCGGCCTGGGCCTGCTTGCCGGCCGGCTGGGCGACCGCGTGAGCCTGGGCTTCGTCATGGAAACCGAGCGCCAGGTGGAAGCCCACCTGGCCGGTCACCTGAATCGGCTGCCGGCCTCAGATCACGCGTCGCGCGCCATCGTGGCGCAGATGAAGGAAGACGAGGCCGTCCATGCCTCGCAAGCCGCCGACGCCGGCGGTGCAGAGCTGCCCGCCGTGGCCAAAGGCCTGATGCGAGCGGCAGCCAAGGTCATGACGACCACCGCTCACTACATCTGAATCTGAACGCTCGACTCAGCCCGCTTCGACGATCTCGAAGCTGGTAGTCACGGCCGCTGTCTTGGCCAGCATGGCTGTCGCCGAGCAGTACTTCTCGTGGCTCATGCTGATTGCCCGTTCCACGGCCGGCGCCGGCAGCGCCTTGCCGGTCACGGTGAAATGCATGTGGATGGCGGTGAATACCTTTGGATCGGTGGTCGCGCGCTCCGCCTTGAGCTGCACCGAGCAGCCGGCCACATCGTGGCGGCCGCGCCGCAGGATCAGAACAACGTCATAGGCGGTGCACCCGCCGGTCCCCGCCAGGACAGTTTCCATCGGGCGGGGCGCCAGGTTGCGGCCGCCGTTCTCCGGCCGCGCCTCGTCGGGCGCGCCATCCATCGCGATCACATGGCCGCTGCCGGTCTCGGCGATAAAACCCATGCCGGAGCGGGTGCCCGCCGCGCCGGTCCAGGTGACTGTGCATTCCATCGACTGTTCCTCCCGGACCACAGGTCCGGTACGTAAATTCACTGATGTCCGGGCCCGGTTGCTGCATCGCAGCAATCACGGGGCTATACTGAATTCGAAGCATAACGAGACGTTGTGCTGCCGATTGTCTCCTCCACCTCTCCAATGGTGGACTTAGCCCCCGGATCGCAAGACCCGGGGGCTTTTTTCAGCCCTTTGCAGAGCTGCCTGCCTGTTGCACACTGGCTCGCGATCCCGCTGCCCCAGCTGCCGGGCTGGAGATCAAGCGGCGGCGCGGCTGGCAGCACGCGGTTACGGCCAACGACCGTCCTGAAGGATCGGTGTGCGACTGCGCCAAGACCGCCGAAATCGCCGATTCAATCGCCGGTCGAGGGAAGCAGCCCGACAGGAGCCCCACCGAAGAGGTCGGAAAGCGTAGCTGCCCTGGCTGCCCTTGCAACGGCCGGGTTCGCAGCCGCCCAGTCCTCGTCGGTCACGCTCTTCGGCGTGGTCGACGCCACCGTCCAGCGCGTCTCGAATAAGGGCACGGGCGCGGGCAGCGTCACCCGCCTCACGAACTCGGGCTACAACAGCTCGCGCCTCGGTTTTCGCGGCACGGAAGACCTGGGCGGCGGCATGTCCGCCTCCTTCTGGCTCGAGGCCGGTGTGTCCAACGATGACGGCCAAGGCGCCGGCACCAGCTCCAACAACCAGGCTGTCGGCGCGTTCAACGCCACCACCGGGGCGAACGCCCCCGTGCGTCCCGGCACCCAAGGCCTGACGTTCAACCGCCGCTCGACGGTCAGCCTGGCCGGCGGCTGGGGTGAGCTGCGACTGGGCCGCGACTACACGCCGCAGTTCTGGAACCTCACCGTGTTCGATCCGTTCGGCACCAACGGTGCCGGCACCACGCAGACGCTGCTCGGCACCACCGGCAGCGCCATCACCGGCGCGACCACCGTGCGGGCGTCCAACAGCATCGGCTACTTCCTGCCCGGCAATCTGGGCGGCTTCTATGGCCAGGTCCAGCACTACCGCGGTGAGAACCCGAGCACGGCGGGTGCGACGGAAGACGATGGCAATGGCTTCGGCGCTCGGATCGGCTATGCCGCCGGCCCGCTGAACATCGCGCTGGGTCTGAGCCGCACCGATGCCTCCACCGGCGACATCGACCAGAACAACATCGGCGCGCAGTGGGATTTCGGTGTGGCCAAGCTGATGGGCCACATCGCCTTCGACGAAGTCGGAACGGCGGAAGGCCGCGGCTGGCTGATCGGCGGCCTGGTCCCCATGGGCACCGGCGAGATCCGCGCCTCCTTCTCGCAATACTGCGTGGACAACGGCACGGCCGAGCCGCGCAGCCGCAAGATGGCGCTGGGCTATGTGCACAACCTGTCCAAGCGCACGGCGGTCTACACGACGTATGCCCGGGTTCGCAATTCGAACGGTGCGACCTCGTCGGCCGTGCCCGGCGCGGCCCCCGGCCCTGCTGCCAACGCCTCGTCCAGCGCCTTCGACTTCGGCGTGCGTCACAGCTTCTAAAAAAAGCGCCCCACAGGAAGGAACTTCAAGCCGCCCGTCGGGGCGGCTTTTTTACTTGGCGCCGCGCCGACTGTGCAGCAGACCCACGTTCATCTCGCCGCTCAGGCTGGCAGCGTAGAAGCGCTCGATCATCTGCACGCTGGTGCGCGCGTTTCGCGCCAGCGTCAGCATGTCGATGCCCTGTCCATACAGCAGGCGGAAGCTGATCGCGGTGTGCCGAAGCGAGTACAGGGTGCGCCGCTGACCGAGCGGGCCGTAAGTCAGGCCGCATTCCTTCAGCACCCATTGGAAGTGGAAGTTCAACACCGCAAGCGCGTGTTCACGGTTCGCGATCTGCGGAAGGAACAGATAGTCGTCCGGCGTTCCGGCACCCAGCTTCGCCCCGGCCGACTTCAGCGCGCCGTAGATGCGCACGGCTGCGCGCATCGACACCACCGGCTTGTCATGCCGCTTCGTCTCGGGCAGGTTCATGCGAAGGTAGACATGGCTGCCACGCACCTCCTCCACGTACCGGTGCCGCATGATCTTCAGGTCGCTGGGCCGGATGAAGGTGTTGACCATGAAGGCAATGGCCCAGGCCACGTCGGGCGGCATCACCAGCAGGTCGCGATGGATCCAGAAACGTGCACTCTCGCCGAGCGTCTTCGCGACCGGATGCATCTGGCCACGCAGGCGCCGCGCGGCCCGCAGTAGTCGGGCGTACTCGCCGACGCTGAATCCGCCGCGCGGCGTCGAATGCACCTTGACGACCGGGAACTCCGGCATGTCGCGCAGTTGTCCGAGTTGCCGCGCGAGCTTGAACACCTTGCGCACGATCACCAGGTACTGCGAGATCGTCGTGCTGGAGAACCCCGCCCGGCCCAGGCGCGCCACCAGCGCCTGCAGCTGCATGTGCCCGATGGCCTGGATCGGCCGCGTACCGAGTTCCGGCAGGATGTGCAGGTCCAGCCGGTTGCGCATCACCTGCAGCGAGCCCCGGCTGAATTCGCCGCGGGTGTGACGCTCGGTCTCGTGCAGGTACATCGCCTCCGCCAGTTGGCCGAACAGGCGCGGCGTCTGCACGTCGTGGTCATCGTCGTCCGGCCGGAACAGGCGGCCGGCCAGTTCGTCGAAGAAGCACCGCGCCAGATTCATCGCGTTGCGCTTGGACGTCGTGCGCAGGCTGCGCGTGTAGGTCTTGCCCCGGAACCAGCAACGCACCTGCCAGAAGCGACTGGCCTTGATGCGGTAGATGCGAAGCTTCTCCGGATAGCCCGGGATCGACGTCAGCGAATCGGGGATCGGCACCGTGCGACCTCGTACGGCCCGGAAAGCGGGATCGTTGGAGGCCAGCGGTTGAGCCAAATGCACGGACAATGTCTCCTGCAGGGGCACGGCAATCGCCGCGCCTGAATTAGCTGGAAAGTGTTAAAGGCCCATCCGGTCGTCACACACAGGGGTTGCTTCTGGTCAGCAGCTCGGGCCGACACGCCGTTCGAATGCGCAAGAAACTCACCCCCGCCGACTACCTGAAGAAGATCCTGACCGCTCGCGTCTACGACGTCGCAGTGGAGTCGGCCCTCGACCCCGCCAAGGCACTTTCGCGCCGATTGCACAACAAGGTGCTCCTGAAGCGGGAGGACCAACAGCCCGTCTTCAGCTTCAAGCTGCGTGGGGCCTACAACAAGATGGCCCAGCTCAACGAGGACGAGCTCAAGCGTGGCGTGATCTGCGCGTCGGCCGGCAACCACGCCCAGGGCGTGGCGATGGCCGCGCATCGCCTGGGCACGCGGGCGGTCATCGTGATGCCGGTCACCACGCCCCAGCTGAAGATCGACGGCGTGAAGTCGCTCGGAGGCGAAGTCGTGCTGCACGGCGACAGCTACTCCGACGCCTACTCGCACGCCGCCGAGCTGTGCGAGAAGCAGGGCCTCACCTTCATCCACCCGTTCGACGACCCGGAGGTCATCGCCGGCCAGGGCACGATCGCGATGGAGATCCTGCGCCAGCACCAGGGCCCGCTGGACGCGGTGTTCGTCGCCATCGGCGGCGGCGGCCTGGTCTCGGGCGTGGCCGCGTACATCAAGGCGGTGCGGCCCGAGATCAAGGTGATCGGCGTGCAGATGAACGATTCCGACGCCATGCTGCAGTCGGTGCACGCGAACAAGCGCGTCAACCTGGCGGACGTGGGCCTGTTCTCCGACGGCACCGCGGTGAAGCTGGTCGGCGAGGAAACCTTCCGCCTCGCGCGCGAGCTGGTCGACGACTTCATGACGGTCGACACCGACGCGGTCTGCGCCGCCATCAAGGATGTGTTCGTCGACACCCGATCCATCGTCGAGCCCGCCGGCGCGATGGCCGTCGCCGCCATCAAGCAGTACGTCACCCAGCACAAGACCCGCGGCGAGACCTACGCCGCCATCCTGTGCGGCGCCAACATGAACTTCGACCGCCTGCGATTCGTCGCCGAGCGGGCCGAAGTCGGCGAGGAGCGCGAAGCGCTGTTCGCCGTGACCATCCCCGAGGAGCGCGGCAGCTTCCGCCGCTTCTGCGAGCTGATCGGCGCCTTGCCCGGCGGCCCGCGGAACGTCACCGAGTTCAACTACCGCATCAGCCACGAGCAGCAGGCCCACGTGTTCGTCGGCCTGACCACGCACGGCAAGGGAGAGTCGGCGCGCATCGCGGGCAACTTCAGTCGGCACGGCTTCGAGGCGCTGGACCTCACGCACGACGAACTCGCCAAGCAGCACGTGCGCCACATGGTGGGCGGCCATTCGGCGCTGGCCCACGACGAGCGTCTGCTGCGCTTCATCTTCCCCGAGCGGCCGGGCGCGCTGATGAAGTTCCTCTCCCACATGCGGCCGACCTGGAACATCACCCTCTTCCACTACCGCAACCAGGGCGCCGACTACGGCCGCATCCTGGTCGGGCTGCAGGTGCCGCAGGCGGACGGCAAGGCCTTCCAGGCCTTCCTCGACACGCTCGGCTACCCGTTCGTGGAAGAGACCGCCAACCCGGTCTACCGGCTTTTCCTGCGAAGCTGATGGCAACCGCGGCCCGGGCGACGGCGTTCCTGCGCCACTACCTCGTGGCGGTGCAGTTCTTCACCCGCCTGCCGGTCACCGGCTCGCTGGGCGCCTGGGTCGGCTACAGCCCCGAGATGCTGCGCGCCAGCGCCGCGCACTTCCCCGGCGTCGGCTGGCTGGTGGGCATCGCGGCCTGCGCCGCGTTCGCGGTCGTTTCGCTCGCGCTGCCGGACACGCCTTTCACGCCGCTGGCCGCGGCGGCTGCGGCGACGGCTTGCACCGCCTGGATGACGGGCGCGTTCCACGAAGACGGCCTGGCCGACCTGGCCGACGGTCTCGGCGGCTCGCCGGACCGCCAGCGTGCGCTGGAGATCATGAAGGATTCGCGCATCGGCAGCTTCGGCGCGATCGCCCTGATCCTGGTGCTGCTCGCCAAGGTGGCGCTGCTCGCGGTGCTGGCGACGGTCTCGCCTGCCGCCGCGCCGGCGGCGCTGCTGGCGTCGCACGTGGTCTCGCGCTTCTGGCCGCTGGTGATCATCCAGACCCTGGCGCACATCGGCGATGCCGCCGGCTCCAAGAGCAAGCCGCTCGCGGAGGCGATCTCGCATGGCGCGCTTGTCGCCGGCGCGGCCTGGTGCGTCGTTCCCCTGGCCGTGGCGGTGCTGGCGCAGGGCGCCGCCTTCGTCGCGGCCGGCTTCCTGGCCAGCGCCCTCGCCTTCCTCTGGATGCACCGGCTGCTGGCGCGCCGCCTGCAGGGCTTCACCGGCGACGGCCTGGGCGCGACGCAGCAACTTTGCGAGCTCGCCTTCTACTTCGGCGCGGCCTGCGCGCTGGGTGCCGTCTGATGCGCCTCTGGCTCGCGCGTCATGCCGCGGTGGTGCGCCAGGACGGCATCTGCTACGGACGGCTCGATCTCGTGGCCGACGACGCCCTCACGCAGGAAGCCGCGCTCCACCTGCATCGCACGCTGCCGCCCGACGTGGCCGTGCGCCGCTCGCCGGCTCGCCGCTGCCGCCAGCTGGCCAGCGCGCTGGCCTCGCTGCGTCCGGGCCTCGCCGTCGCGGTCGATCCCGACCTGCAGGAACTGGATTTCGGCCACTGGGAAGGCCGGCACTGGGACGCGATCGGCGAGCCTGCGTTGACCGCCTGGACCAGCGACTTCGCCACCCACCAGCCCGGCGGCGGCGAATCGGTGCAGCAACTGCTCGATCGCGTGCACCGCGCGATGCAGCGCGAACGTGACGCCGACGACGCGCTGTGGATCACCCATGCCGGTGTCATCCGCGCCGCGCGATTGCTGCTGTCAGGCGTTCGAGTGGTGGAGCAGGCCGACCAGTGGCCCCGTGACGAAGTCCCGTTCGGCGGCGTGGAGTGCCACGCGCTCGAGGGTTGAACTAGCGACCGGCGCCGGTGCTCGCCCCGGTGCCGGTGCCCGCGCTCGCCGGCAGAGGAAGTTCCAGCGTGACCGACGCGGGGCCGTCCACCGAAGGACCCAGCGTTGCCTTGCGCGGCTGCACGGACTGCAGCACCAGCCCCTCCTCGACCGGCGTGCCGACGCGATACGGCTTGGGCGGCTTGCCGTCCACGGCGATCAGGGCGGCACCGTGCTGCGAGCGATCGGCGACCACGCCGATGAGGCTGAGGCGCGAACTCGTGGAAGGTTGCGCGACCGTCGTCGGCGCGGTGGTCGTGTGCCCCAGCAGGCGGGCGACCACCATCGGGTCGGCCGGCGCGGGCTGGCGCGAAGCAGCGGCCACGCGCGGCACCGACGAATTGGAGCCGGCGAACTTCATCACCCAGTAGGCGGCGCTCGCTGCCGCGAGGACCCACACAACGAAGGTCACGCCTCGTACTGTCCAGTTGCTCGCCCGGTCGGTCACCATCTGATGATTATCATTGAACGGATTAGCTCTCAGGACCCTGGATGACCTTGCTTCGTTCCGTCTCCCGCCGCGTTCAGGCCGGCTTCACCCTGATCGAACTGATGGTGGTGCTGGTGATCATCGGCGTGCTCGCCGCGCTCATCGTGCCCAACGTGCTCGACCGTGCGGACGACGCGCGCGCCACCGCCGCGCGCACCGACGTCAACAACCTCATGCAGGC
>Ga0247819_10000676_pt1 | contig 19204 bp, 15 predicted proteins | sample 13C_Xylose_Day6_FD_193428 | JGI IMG/M metagenome (GOLD analysis project Ga0247819, IMG submission 193428) | Soil microbial communities from agricultural site in Penn Yan, New York, United States - 13C_Xylose_Day6 | ecosystem: Environmental > Terrestrial > Soil > Agricultural land | place: USA...
CTGGGTGGTCGACACCAAGAAGGAGCACCTCGCGATCGACGAGGCCAAGAAGCTCGGCATCCCCGTCATCGGCATCCTCGACACCAACTGCGACCCCGACGAGGTGCAGTACCCGATTCCGGGCAACGACGACGCGATCCGCTCGGTGAGCCTGCTCACCCGCATCATCGCCGACGCCGCGGCCGAGGGCCTCATCGAGCGTCACCAGAAGCCCGAGGCCGAGGGCAACGTCTCGGCCGTCGAGCCGCTGGCCGAGTGGGAGAAGGAGCTTCTCCAGGCCGGTTCCGAGACCACCCCCGAGCAGTCGTCGGCCGAGACCGAGAAGGTCGCCGAGGCTGAGGTCGAGGCTTCCGCCGAGGCTGCCGAGGTCGTCGAAGAGGTTGCTGCCGAGGTCGTCGAAGAGCCTGCTGCCGAGACCGTCGAGGTCGTCGAAGAGGCTGCGACCGAGGTCGCCCCCGCCGAGTCCGAGGCTGCCGCCGACGACGCGGCTGCCGAGTCCAAGTAAGTCCACGAGTCCAGGAGACGTCACACTATGGCCAACTTCACTCTCGAAGACGTCAAGACCCTGCGCGAGCGCCTCGGCACCGGCATGGTCGACACCAAGAACGCGCTCGTCGAGGCCGACGGCGACCTTGAGAAGGCCGTCGAGCTGCTGCGCCTGAAGGGTGCGAAGGGCAACGCGAAGCGTGCCGACCGCTCGACCGCCGAGGGCCTCGTCGCCGCCGTCGACAACGGCGACGGCACCGCGACCCTCATCGAGCTCGCTTGCGAGACCGACTTCGTCGCAAAGGGCGACAAGTTCGTCTCGCTCGCCGAGCAGGTGCTCGCGGGCGTCGCCGCAGCGCGAGCCGAGACCATCGAAGCCGGTCTGGCTGCTCCCGCAGCGGGCAAGACCGTCGCCGACGTGATCAACGAAGAGGCGGCGATCCTCGGCGAGAAGGTCGAGCTTCGCCGCATCCGCCTCGTCAAGGGCGAGCACTTCTCGATCTACCTGCACAAGACGTCGAAAGACCTGCCCCCGCAGGTCGGCGTGGTCCTCGGATACGCCGGTGCCGATGCCGAGACCGCTCGTTCGGTGGCGCAGCACATCTCGTTCGCGAACCCCGAGTACCTCACTCGCGAAGACGTCCCGGCCGACGCGGTCGAGAAGGAGCGCGCAATCGTCGAGCAGATCTCGCGCGACGAGGGCAAGCCCGAGGCCGCCCTTCCGAAGATCATCGAGGGTCGCGTCGGTGCGTACTTCAAGCAGGTCGCGCTGCTCGAGCAGGACTACGCGAAGGACAACAAGCTGTCCGTCGCCAAGGTCCTCTCCGACGCGGGCCTCACGGTGAGCGACTTCGCTCGCTTCAAGGTCGGCGCTTAAGTCGACGTGAGGGAGCCCGGATCGCACGCGCGGTCCGGGCTCCCTTTTCTGTGCGTGGATGTCGCAAGCCGAGCTCCGGCCGCGACGCCTCGCACGAGACATCCCGAACCGGCTGCGCCGCACAGGGTGAACCACTAGTTTTGACACGGGCAAGCGAAGAACGGGGTCGGCGATGACGGAACGCAAGCGCAGGGTGATGCTGAAGCTCTCAGGAGAGGCATTCGGCGGGGGAGCGCTCGGGGTCAATCCTGACGTGGTGAGCGCGCTCGCGCGTGAGATCGCCGATGCCGCGCGCACCGTCGAGATCGCGATCGTCGTCGGCGGCGGCAACTTCTTCCGCGGTGCCGAGCTCTCGCAGCGGGGCATGGACCGCGGCCGAGCCGACTACATGGGCATGCTCGGCACGGTCATGAACTCGCTCGCGCTGCAGGACTTCCTCGAGCAGGCCGGGGCCGAGACCCGCGTGCAGTCGGCGATCTCGATGACCCAGGTCGCCGAGCCCTACATTCCGCGCCGCGCCGAGCGGCACCTCGAGAAGGGCCGGGTCGTCATCTTCGGTGCAGGCGCGGGCCTGCCGTACTTCTCGACGGACACGGTCGCCGCGCAGCGCGCCCTCGAGATCGACGCGCAGGTGGTGCTCGTCGCCAAGAACGGCGTCGACGGCGTCTACTCCGACGACCCGCGTACGAACCCCGACGCTCACAAGATCGATCGCATCAGCTATCAAGAGGCACTTCAGCGGGGGCTCAAGGTCGTCGACTCCACCGCGTTCAGCCTCTGCATGGACAACGGCATGCCGATGCAGGTGTTCGGCATGGAGCCCGCCGGCAACGTGACCGCCGCCATCCTCGGGGCAGACCTCGGCACGATCGTGAGCAACGGCGTCGAGCCCTCCAGTCGATAGACTGGCCGAACAGCGAACCGTAAAGGAGTTCCCGTGATCGCGGATGTACTTTCCGATGCCACAACCCGCATGCAGAAGGCGGTCGAGGTCGCGAAAGACGACTTCGGCACCGTTCGCACGGGGCGGGCGAACCCCCAGCTCTTCCAGAAGATCATGGTGAGCTACTACGGCACCCCCACGCCGCTCGCACAGCTCGCCTCGCTGCAGAACCCCGAGGCACGCACGCTCGTGGTGACGCCGTACGACAAGAGCGCCCTGAGGGACATCGAGCAGGCCATCCGTGACACCCCGAACCTCGGCGCCAACCCGTCGAACGACGGCAACATCATTCGCGTCACGCTGCCCGAGCTCACCGAAGAGCGCCGCAAGGAATACGTGAAGATCGTGCGCACGAAGGCCGAAGACGCGAAGGTCTCGGTGCGCAACATCCGCCGCAAGGCGAAGGACGACCTCGATGCGCTCAAGGGCGAGGTCGGCGACGACGAGGTCTCGCGCGGCGAGAAGGAACTCGAGCACATCACCAAGGCGAACGTCGACGCGATCGACGAAGCGCTGAAGCGCAAGGAAGCCGAACTCCTCGAGGTCTGAGGCACGATCATGTCGGGCGTCCCAGAAGAGGATCAGTCGGACGCCGGGGGCCACGAACGAACCGCGCGTGAGGACTTCAAGGCCCAGGTGCACGCGCGCAGGGCCGACATCGAGCGCCAGTTCGAGGTCGGCAGGGCGCAGTTCGACGAGGCGCAGCAGAAGATCGAGGCGCGCACCGGACGCAACCTCATCGTCGCGATCCTGATCGGGCTCGCGTTCGGCGGCGTGCTGCTGCTGAGCCTGCTCGTGATCAAAGAGTTGTTCATGCTCTTCGCGGCCGTCCTCGTGGGCTTCACGGGCTACGAGCTCGCTCATGCCCTGCGCAAGGGCGGCTACCACGTGCCGCGCATCGTGTCGGCCGTCGTCGCTGTGATCGCCGTGCCGCTCGCCTACTACGGCGGTGCCGGGGGCCAGTTGCTGGCCGTACTCGGCGGCATCGCGATCGTGATCCTGTGGCGGCTGGCCGAACAGGCGGTGCCTTCACACCGCACTGGCGGCGGCGTACTGCTGCGCGACCTCACCGCCAGCGCGTTCGTGCAGGGCTACGTCACGTTGCTCGCGACGTTCACCGTCGTGCTCACCGCAGCTGAGGGCGGTCAGTGGTGGACCCTCGCATTCATCGTCGTCGTGGTCGCCGCCGACACCGGTGCCTACGCGTTCGGGCTCATGTTCGGCAAGCACAAGATGGCCCCGATCATCAGCCCGAAGAAGACCTGGGAGGGCTTCGCGGGAGGTGCAGGGGCGAGCCTGGTCGCCGGCGTGCTGCTGTCGACGCTGATGCTCGGCAACACATGGTGGTTCGGCCTCATCTTCGGCGCCGCGATCTTCCTGAGCGCCACGCTCGGCGATCTCGCAGAGTCGCTCATCAAGCGCGACATCGGCATCAAGGACATGAGCTCGTGGCTGCCCGGACACGGCGGATTCCTCGACCGGCTGGATTCGATCCTGCCATCTGCGGCGGTCGCGTACGTGGCCTTCCTCGTGTTCGGGTGAGCGTCGGCGATAATGGTGCGGTGGATTCCATCTTCCCGCACGCGCGAAAGCCCCGGCTCGGCTACAACACCGCTCAGGTCGAGGAGTTCCTCGAGGTCGCCCGCCGTGCCTACAACGGCGCGCCGCGCTCAGGCGATGCCCCGCTCACCTCCGAGAAGATCCGGCTGACCGCATTCGCGATGCAGAAGGGCGGGTACTCCACCTCCCACGTCGACGCTGCTCTCGAGCGCCTCGAAGACGCTTTCGCCGCGCAGGAGCGGCAGGTAGCGGCACGGCTGCACGGCGACGAGGCATGGCTGCGCGAGGCCCGAACGACGGCGCAGGTGGTGTCGAACCGGCTCGCCCGGCCCGAGACGCAGCGCTTCGACCGCATGAACCCGCTGGTGCTCGGCTACAACGTGCGCGAGGTCGATCGCTTCGCCGACAAGCTGACGCGGTACTTCCGCGACGGGTGGCCCATCTCGGTCGACGATGTGCGAACCGTGGTCTTCGCGACGCAACGAGGGGGCTACCGCGAGGCGCAGGTCGACCTCGTGCTCGACGCGGTCGTCGACGTCATGCTGGCGGTTCGTTGACCTGCCGGTCGACGTTCGCGTCAAGCACGAGGCGTCGACTAGGCTCTACGAATTGTGGGTAGACATACAGGCGCGGGCGACACGGAAGACGTGAGGCCGTCAGTGGCTCCAGCTTCCCGTACGAGCAGCCGCGGCGCCGTCAAGCAGGCTGCCACCGTGGTCTTCGCGTTCTGCGCCGCCGCGAGCTTTCTGCTCGTGAACATCGTCGATCCCTACTCCGGCGCGACGGCCTCGTCGAACTTCGCAGACGAAGGCGAGCGCTTCGGCGGCGAGGCCGTGCAGTCGGTCGCGGCCGGCAGCGACTTCTCGGTCGCCGTCGGCAGCGCCGAGAGCTATGTCGTCGAGAAGAAGCCCGTGGTCGTGATCGAACCGGCATCGAGTGGTTCGGGCTGGGCGCCGCCCGCGATCACCCCCGATCCCGGATCCGCGCAGGCGTACGCCGCCGGCGCCGTCGCGGCACGCGGCTGGGCGTCGTCCGAGTTCGACTGCCTCGTCGCGCTGTGGAACAAGGAGTCGGGCTGGCGCGTGAATGCCTACAACGCCTCGAGTGGCGCCTACGGAATCCCGCAGGCTCTCCCAGGTTCGAAGATGGCCACGGCGGGCGCCGACTGGGAGACGAACGCCGCCACTCAGGTCGAATGGGGCCTCGGATACATCTCGGGCCGCTACGACACCCCCTGCGGCGCCTGGGGGCACTCCCAGTCCGTCGGCTGGTACTGAGCGGTCGCCCGCGGTCGCTCGCGGTCGCCGCGCACTGGTGGTGCCTCGCCCGCCCGTAGACTGGTGACATGGCGCGCGCGAACCGATCCCGGGGACGGGCGGCTCGTGCACGCGAGGGGCATCCCGAACTCGATGTCGACCGGCTGTCGGCCGGCTGGCGGCGCACCGAGGTGCGCGCCGGGCGCGAGTGGAACGTGCAGCCCGTCTCAGAGGCACAGGCCGTCAAGGCGTACCTCTGCCCGGGTTGCGGGCTCGAGGTCGCTCCGGGCGTCGCGCACCTCGTGGCCTGGCGTGCCGACGGAGTGCTCGGCGATGCCGCCGACCTCGCGGCGCGCCGGCACTGGCATATCCACTGTTGGAGGATCGGCGAACGATGAGCAACCCGAACGAACCGGTCGAGATCAGGGCGGGCGTCGAACTGCCCGCGATCCGTGAAGAGATCGAGCTGCACACCTCCGACGGGCTCACGCTCGTCGGCGAACTCGCGACGCCCGTCGACCGCCCGCCAGCGGCCACGCTCGTGACCCTCCACCCGCTGCCGACCGCCGGCGGCTTCATGGATTCCCACATCATCCGCAAGGCGGCGGCGCGTCTCCCCGCGCTCGCCGGCCTCGCGGTGCTGCGGTTCAACACCCGCGGCACGACCTCGCCGCGCGGCACGAGCGACGGCTCGTTCGGGCAGGGCATCGATGAGCGAGCGGATGTCGCTGCGGCGATGTCGTTCGTCGAAGCCCGTGCCCTGCCGCATCCGTGGCTCGTCGGGTGGTCGTTCGGCACCGAGCTCGCGCTGAAGTACGGCCTCGATCACGGCATCGACGGCGCGATCCTGCTGTCACCGCCGCTGCACCGCACGAGCGAGCACGAGCTCGCCCGCTGGCACGGTGCCGCGCCCTCGCTCGTCGCGATCATCCCCGAGCATGACGACTACCTGCGGCCCGCCGAGGCGGCTGAGCGCTTCGCCGGGCTCCCGAGGCTGCGGCGCATCGACGTCGCCGGCGGTAAGCACCTCTGGGTGGGCGAATCGCAGACGAAGCGCGTGCTCGACGAGATCGTCGCGGCGGTGAACCCGTCGGCCCTGCCGTTGCCGACGGTGTGGCCCGCGACATCCGATTCACCGATCGCCTGACCGCGGTCAGCGCTCGTTCTGGCGGGGGATCACGACCTGCTTGATGATGAGCAGCCCTGCCGCGGCGACCGGAATCGCGACGAGCGCGCCGAGGATGCCGCCGAGCGCGCCGCCCGCGAGTGCGGCGATGACGACGAGGGCGCTCGGGATCTTCACGGCGCGGTTCATGATGCGCGGGCTCAGCACGTATGCCTCGACCTGCATGTAGACGATGTAGTAGATCGCGGCGACGAGCGCCGTCAGCGGTGACCCGAGGCCCGGGATCCAGCAGACGAGCACGATGATCACCGAGCCGGTGAGCGTGCCGACCAGCGGCACCAGCGAGAACAGGAACGCGAGGAACGAGAGCACCGCAGGGAACGGTGCGTTGATGATCGACAGGAAGATGAAGCTGAGCACGCCGTTGACGGCGGCGAGCGACGCCTGCCCGAGCACGAATCGCCCGACCGACTGCGTGATCTGCTCGGTGAGGTCGGCGAAGCGCTCGCGCTTCGATGCGGGTACGAGCTGGTAGGTCGCGCGCTTCATCGCGTTCAGCGATGCGGTGAAGTACAGCATCAGGATGAATACGATGATGACGGCGAAGACGCCGCTGCCGATGGCGATCGCGACGAGCAGCACTCCGCCGGCGAGCTCGCTCAGCTTGTCGGGATTCGTGACGAACTCGGTGAGTCCGGTCGTCACCTGTTCGATGACCTCGTCGACCCGGATCTGGGGGAACTGCTCCTTGACGGTGTCGATCCATTGCTGCGAGCTGACGAGCTCGACGATGCGGGGGATCTCTTCGACGAACTGGCTCACCTGCTCGACGATGATCGGTGCCACGGCGAGCACGAGGGCGGCGACGAGCAGGCCGACCCCGGTCATCACGATGAGGATGGCCGCCCAACGCGGAAGCCCCCGGCGCTCGAGCCAGCTGATCGCCGGATCGAGGCCGAGGGCCAGGAACAGTGCCGCACCGATGTAGGTGATGATCGTCGAGAGATTCGCGATCGACGTGATGATGAGCAGGCCGACACCCACGCCGAGGGTGCCGAGCAGCCCGATGCGGAACGCGTTCTGGATCTTCATGGAACCGCCGCGCTCCCTTCGCCGGACTACTTCTTCGTGGCTGCCGCCACTCGCTCAGCTTCTGTGAGCACCCCGCGGAGGCTCTCGAAGTACCCGGCGACCGCGTCGCGCTCGATCCTAATCTGCGAGAGCCGGTCTTCGGCGTCCGCCACGAGGGCGCGTGTGCGCTCTTCGGCGTCGGCGATCAGCTTTCGGGCCTGGTCGTGCGCCGCAGCGATGCGCTCGCGCGCCTCTTCGTCGGCCCTGTCGCGAACGCCGGCGATCTCGGCACGGCCTTCGCTGCCGAGGCGCTCGGCCTCAGCGCGGCTCTCGGCGGTGCGGGCGACGGCGTCGGCGAGTTCGGCGTTGGCGTCGGCGAGGAACTGCTGCGTCTGGGCGACCGCTTCCTGGTGTGCCGCGAGCAGCTCCTGCTCGGCTTCGTCGCGCTTGGTCGTGAGCTCGGACTCGAGGTCGAGGCGGGCCTTCTCGATCTCGCGGCGCTGCCGATTGACCTCGTGCGTCGTCTTCTTGCGCAGCGCGGTGAGCTGGTTGTCGAGGTCGATGCGGGCCAGCTCGGACTCGGCATCGAAGTCGGCGCGTGCCTGCTCCTGCTCGAGCGCCAGGTCGGCGCGCATCTGGTCGAGGTCGGCCGCGTGCTTGGCGCGGATGCGCTCGAGCTCGTGCTGGAGCTTGAGGCGAGCGGCTTCGGCCTCGCGATCGAGGTCGACCTTGGTCTGCTCGCGCTGCTCGAGGAGCTCGGCGCGGGACGCCTCGAGTTCGCGGTCGAGATCAGTGCGGGCCTGCTCGAGCTCGTGCACGAGCGCCGCACGACGCTCGGTGATCTCGGCGTCGATGGCGGCACGCGCCTCTGCCGACTCGCGCTCGAGGTCGAGTCGGGCCTGCTCGGTCTCGGTGGCGAGGTCGATGCGGGCCTGCTCGGTCTCACGCGCGAGGTCTGCGCGGGCGCGGTCGAGCTCGATGGCGACCTCGGCGCGGGTCTGCTCGGTCTCCTGTGCGAGGCCGGCCGCGGTCGCCCGGGCCTCGTTCGCCTCGGTGTTCGCGGCGGTCAGGATCTCGGACGCCTTGCGCTCGGCAGCGGACACGGCCGCAGCCGATTCGCGCTTGGCGCTCGTGCGCAGTTCGGCCGCCTCGGTGGCGACCGAACCGCGGATCGCTGCGGCGTCGCGGGCGGCGTCCTGGCGCAGCTGCTCGCTCGTCTCGTGTGCGCGGGCGACCATGTCGTCGGCCTCGGCGCGTGCGTTCTCGAGCAGTCGATTGGCCTGGGCGCGGGTCTCGGTGAGGGTGCGCTCGGCGAGTTCGTGCGCGTCGGAGCGCATGAGGTGCGCCTCGTCTTCGGCGGCACGGCGGAGCTTCTCGGCGTCGATGTCGGCCTGGGCGATCAGGCGGGTGGACTGCTCTTCGGCGACGCGGAGCGTGTTCTCGAGCTTGGTGCCGAGGCCCGAGAACGTGGGGCTGCCGACCTCTTCGAGCTCGGCGGTGAGCTCCTCGATGCGAGCAAGCAGCCGCTTGTTCTCTTTCGCGTTGTCCGCGGACTGCGTGTTCGCATTGATGATGTCGCGACGAAGCGTGTTGAGCGCCTTGTCGACCTCGTCCTTGTCGTATCCGCGGAACACCTGCGTGAACTCGGTCTCTTCGACGGCCAATTCTTCCTCCGGGGTGTGACCCGCGTTCGTGGGGGCTCGTGCGGGATGTGTCGATTGTACGGGGCGTCCGCGGGACGGTCCGACACCGGATGCTCAGCCGGTGGTTAGGAGACTCCCAGACAGCGACAGTAGTGTGGAATGTCTTTTGTCGGTGCCGCTGCGTGCGGCCTTTGGAGGTAAGTTCGTGCGTTTCGTCTTCGCTATCGTGGCGTTCATCGCTGCGGCGGTGATGATCGGGCTCGGCATCGCCCAGCGCACCGTGTTCCTCGAACCCGATCGCGTGGCGTTGTCGGCCGAGTTCAATGGCGAGACCGCCTTCATCGTGATCGAGCCCGAGGCGCTCGCCGCACAACCCGGAAAGCAGACGATCACGGCGTCGGGCAGTGACACGGTGTTCATCTCCTACGGTCGCAGCAGCGACGTCGAGGCATGGCTCGGCGAGACCCCGTACCAGTCGGTGACCTATGACGCCGAGACCGAAGCGCTCTCGAGCGAGGTCGTGACCGTCGCTCCCGTCGAAGACCCGCTGCCGGCGCTTCCCACCGAGACCACCCCGGCGACGCCTACGCCGACGCCGACCCCCGCTGCCGAAGCCGCGCCCGACCCCGAGGCGATCGCCGCGGCTTCGCCCGTCGGCTCCGACCTCTGGCTCGACGAGTTCACGGCCGAGCGCACGCTCACCACCACCATCGACGTGCCCGACGACATCGCGGTGCTCATCGCCTCCGACGGGCTGAGCTCGGCACCGACGCAGGTCGAACTCGACTGGCCGCTCGACAATGCCACCCCGATGGCCGGGCCACTCATCGTCGGCGGTGCTCTCGTCTTCCTGGTCGGCATCGGCCTCGTGATCTCCGGCTTCCTCCACCACCGTCGCTCGCGCGGCCCCCGCCGTAACCTGCCCAAGGGGCCCCGCGGCAAGCTGCCGAGCGCACCGAAGCCGCCACGGCGTCAGCTCACCGGCGGCAAGCGGGCGATCGGTCGGGTGAAGCGAGTCGCGCTCGTGCCGGTGTTCCTGGTTCCCGCGCTCGCGTTGAGTGCCTGCTCGGCCGACTACTGGCCGAGCTTCGACCAGGGCGAGGCCCCAGCGACGTCGTCGCCGGCGACCGCGCCGGCCTCAGCAGAGCCCACCGAGACCGTCGCACCAGACGAGACCACGGTCGAGCCCGCGGTCACGGTGCCTCAGATGGAGCGCATCATGCGTCGCCTCGCCGTCTTCACCGGCGAGGTCGATGTCGCGCGCGATGCCGCCGGTGCCGCCGAGCGCTTCGTCGGTCCCGCCCTCGAATCCCGTGTCGCCAACTACACGATCCGCGGCACCCTGCCCGACCATCCCGTACCGCCGGCGATCCCGGCATCTCCGCTGACGCTCACCCTGCCGCAGCAGGTCACCGGGTGGCCGCGAACGGTGCTCACGATCGCCAGGAACGCCGACGACCCGACGATCGCGCCCACCGCGCTCGTACTCGTTCAGGAGTCGCCGCGCGAGAACTACCACGTGCTCTACTCGATGGCGTTGGCTCCCGAAGCCGACGTCCCCGAGGTCGCTCCCGCATCGATCGGCGCCGCCCCGATCTCGCCCGAGTTCAAGGGCCTCGTCATGCCGACCGGGCAGGTCGCAGCGGCCTATGCCGATGTACTGCTGAAGGGCGACGAGTCGGAGTTCGCGACGGCGTTCGACCCCGAGGGCGACCTGCTGCGCGAGCAGCTCGGCGTCGTCGGCCAGCAGGCGATCCGCGACAATCTGAAGGCGGAGTCGCCCACGGCGGATATCGCGTTCTCGAACGCGGTCGGCGACAGTCCCACGATCGCACTCGCCACGAACGACGCCGGCGCACTCGTGACCGTCTCGATCACGCAGACCGAGAAGGTCACGCCGAATGACGGCGGTACGATCGGATTCCAGGCCGGCGCGCCGGGTGCGGCCCTCTCGGGCTTCACGGAGAAGAGCGCGAAGGGCGTGCAGCGCGACATCGGCATGCAGTTGCTGTTCTACGTGCCGGGCGTCGGCGCAGGTGACGAAAACCAACAGATCCGGCTCCTCGGCTGGTCCGAGAGCCTCATCGGAGCATCGGAGATCCCATGACGAACGCGATTCCGCCGTCGGGTGCAGCCCTGCGCGGCGCCGTCGACCTGTCGGCGCTCGTCCAGCGACAGCAGCAGGGCTCCCAGCCCGAGCACGGCGCCCACGCCTCGTCGGTACCGGGCGACCAGATCGTCTTCGAGACCGACGACGCGGCCTTCGGGCACACGCTCGAACTGTCGCGCACCGTGCCCGTCATCGTTGCGCTCTGGGCGACGTGGAGCGAGCCGTCGAAAGCGCTGCTCGGCTCGCTCGAGCGACTTGTTCGCGCACGCGGGGGCAGTCTGGTGCTCGCCGCCGCCGACGCCGACCGCAGCCCGCAACTCGTGCAGGCGCTCCAGGCGCAATCGATCCCGACCGTCGTCGCGCTGGTCGCGGGTCAGCCCGTGCCGCTCTTCGCGGGCGAGCAGCCCGACGACGCGATCTCCGGGGTGTTCGACCAGCTGCTCGAGCTCGCCGCACAGCACGGCGTGACCGGCCGCATCGAAGCCGGCGAGGTCAGTGGGCCGGGCGCCGAAGCAGCAGGCGCCGAGCCGGCCGAGCCGCCGCTGCCGCCGCTGCATCAAGAGGCCTACGACGCCATCGAGCGAGGCGACTACGACGCCGCGGCGTCCGCCTATCGCACCGCGATCGCGCAGGACCCGCGCGACGCACTCGCGAGCGCCGGGCTCGCCCAGGTGAACCTGCTCGCCCGGCTGCAGGGCAAGACGCTCGACGAGATCCGTTCGGCCGCGGCATCCGCACCCGACGACCTCGGCGCCCAGCTCGACGTGGCCGACCTCGACCTCTCGGGCGGCCATATCGATGACGCATTCGACCGATTGCTGAACCTGTTCCCGACGCTCGACGCCGACGGCAAGAAGGTCGTGCGCGAGCGCATCGTCGAGATGTTCGAGGTCGTCGGCACCGACGACCCGCGGGTCGCGGTCGCGCGCCGCCGGCTGGCGAACCTGCTGTACTGAGGCGCGGAATCAGTCGAGCGTGAACCAGACCGCCCCGAGCGGGGGCAGGGTGAACACGCCCGATGCGGGCCGCCCGGCCCACGGGGCATCCGTCACTTCGACGCCGCCGAGGTTGCCGACACCCGAACCGCCGAACTCGAGCGCGTCGGAGTTCAGCACCTCGCGCCAGCGGCCCGCGATCGGCAAGCCGACCCGGAAACCGTCGTGCGGGCGCCCGGCGAAGTTCACGATGCAGAGCAACGGCCGACGTTCGCGGTCGTAGCGCAGGAACGCGATGACGTTCTCGGCCGCGGCGCCGCCCTCGACCCATTCGAAGCCGGCCGAGTCGTCGTCGAGCTGCCACAGTTGCGGCATCGCGCGATACGCGCGGTTGAGCGATCCGACGAACTCGGCGAGCTGCTTGTGCGTCGGCTGGTCGAGGATCCACCAGTCGAGGCCGCGTTCCTCGCTCCACTCGGAGAGCTGACCGAACTCCTGGCCCATGAACAGCAGCTGCTTGCCGGGATGCGCCCACATGTACGACAGGTATGCGCGAACGTTCGCGAGCTGCTGCCAGTGGTCGCCGGGCATCTTGCGGATGAGCGAACCCTTGCCGTGCACGACCTCGTCGTGGCTGATCGGCAGCACGAAGTGCTCGCTGAACGCGTAGAGGAACGAGAACGTGAGGTCGTTGTGGTGGTGCGAGCGGTACATCGGGTCCTTCTGGATGTACTGCAGGGTGTCGTGCATCCAGCCCATGTTCCACTTGTAGCCGAAGCCCAGCCCACCGCTCGAGGTCGGCGCGGTCACGCCCGGCCACGACGTCGACTCCTCGGCGATCATGACGATTCCCGGGTTGCGCTTGTAGGCCGTGGCGCTGGCCTCCTGCAGGAAGCCGAGCGCCTCGAGGTTCTCGCGCCCGCCGTAGATGTTCGGCTCCCACTGGCCCTCTTCGCGCGAGTAGTCGAGGTACAGCATCGAGGCGACCGCGTCGACGCGCAAGCCGTCGACGTGGAACTCCTCGAGCCAGAACAGCGCATTGGCAACGAGGAAATTGCGCACGCGCGGGTTGCCGTAGTCGAACACATAGGTGCCCCAGTCGAGTTGCTCGCCTCGTCGCGGATCGGCGTGCTCGTAGAGCGGCTCGCCGTCGAAGCGCGCGAGGGCCCATTCGTCTTTGGGGAAGTGCCCCGGCACCCAGTCCATGAGCACGCCGATGCCGGCCTGGTGCAGCCGGTCGATGAGGTACCTGAGATCGTCGGGCGTGCCGTAGCGGCTCGTCGCGGCGAAGTACCCGGTGACCTGGTATCCCCAGGAGCCACCGAACGGATGCTCCGCCAGCGGCATGAACTCGACGTGCGTGTAGCCGAGCCAGTCGAGGTATTCGATGAGCTCGTCGGCGATCTCGCGGTAGCCCTTGCCAGGACGCCACGAGCCGAGGTGCAGCTCGTAGATCGACATCGGCAGTTCGTGCGGGTTGGTGGCGGCACGCCGGGACATCCACTCGCCGTCGCGCCAGTCGTGGGTGCTGGCGCTCACGACCGACGCCGTCGCCGGCGCGATCTCGGCCTGCCGGGCCATGGGATCGGCCTTCATGATCCAGGCGCCGGATTCCGTCAGGATCTCGAACTTGTAGATCGTGCCGGGCTCGAGGTCGGGCACGAAGAGTTCCCACACGCCCGATGCGCCCATGCTGCGCATCGCGTGGCCGGTGCCGTCCCAGCGGTTGAACTCGCCGACGACGCGCACCGCGCGGGCGCGGGGCGCCCAGACCGTGAAGGCGGTGCCGTGCACCGCGCCCGCGACGCCCCAGTGGTCGCGGTAGCGGGCTCCGAGGCTCTTCCAGAGCTCCTCGTGCCGGCCCTCGGCGATGAGGTGCAGGTCGAGTTCGCCGATCGTCGGGGCGAAGCGGTAGGGGTCGTCGCTCGACCACTCGGTGTCGCCGTTGTAGTGCGCCACGACGCGGTAGTCGGTCGGGCCGAATGCGCCCGCGCCGGCCCACACCCCGTGCCCGACGTGCTCGAGCGGCAGGGCGGTGCCGTCGGCGAGCACCGCGTCGACAGAGTCGGCGAGCGGTCGTCGGGTGCGGATCGCGGTGAACGGCCCGCGCTCGTGGGCCACCTCGAAACCGTGCTGGCCGAGCACGGAGTGCGGATCGGAGTGACGGCCCTCGGCGACGGCGGCGAGCACCTCGTCGGCGATGACGGGTGCGACGACTGGCTCAGGCATGTACGGCCCTTCTCACGTGCAGGATGTGCGCGGGGCGGGTGAACGCGTCGAGTCGCACGTAGTTCGACGCACCCCATTCCCAGACCGTACCCGTCACGAGGTCTTCGACCTCGAAACGCGCGCCGGGTTCGAGGCCGATGTCGGCAAGGTCGAGGTGCACGGTCGTCTCGCGCACGGAGTGCGGGTCGACGTTCGCGACGACGATGATCGTGTCGTCGAGGCCGCCTGCCGTGAACCGGCCCTCGAGGTGCTTCGAGTACACGAGCACCGAGTCGTCTTCGCTGTGGTGGAAGCGGATGTTGCGGAGCTGGCCGAGCGCGGGGTGGTCGGCGCGGATGCGGTTGAGGATGCCGAGGTACAGCGCGAGCGAGTGGCCCTCGGCCTCGGCTGCGGCGAAGTCGCGCGGCTTGTACTCGTACTTCTCGTTGTCGATCGCCTCTTCGGCGCCCGGGCGCGCGACCGATTCGAACAGCTCGAAGCCCGCGTACACGCCCCAGAGCGGCGCCGCGGTCGCGGCGATCGTCGCGCGCACCGTGAATGCCGCGGGCCCGCCGAACTGCAGGTACTCGGTGAGGATGTCGGGGGTGTTCACGAACAGGTTCGGACGCATGAAGTCGGCAGTGTCCTGCGACACCGACGTCAGGAACTCCTCGAGCTCCTCCTTGGTGTTGCGCCATGTGAAGTACGAGTACGACTGCTGGAATCCGACCATGGCGAGTGCCTGCATCATGGCGGGGCGGGTGAACGCCTCGGCGAGGAACACCACACCGGGGTCGTCGGCGTTGATCGCCGCGATCAGCCGCTCCCAGAACCACAGCGGCTTCGTGTGCGGGTTGTCGACGCGGAAGATCCGCACGCCCTGCTTCATCCAGTGCCGCACGATGCGCAGCACCTCGGCGTAGATGCCCTCGGGGTCGTCGTCGAAGTTCACCGGGTAGATGTCCTGATACTTCTTCGGCGGGTTCTCGGCATAGCGGATCGTGCCGTCGGGCAACTGCGTGAACCAGTTCGGGTGCTCGGCGACCCATGGGTGGTCGGGGGCGGCCTGCAGCGCGAGGTCGAGCGCGACCTCGATGCCGAGCGCGTCGGCGCGGCGCACGAACGCGCGGAAGTCGGCGAGCGAGCCCAGGTCGGGGTGCACGGCGTCGTGGCCGCCTGCGCTGCCGTCGCGCATCGGCCCGCCGATCGCCCACGGTGAGCCCGGGTCGTGCGGGCCCGGGTCGAGCGTGTTGTTGGGGCCCTTGCGGTTGGTGACGCCGATCGGGTGGATCGGCGGCAGGTAGACGACGTCGAAGCCCATCGCGGCGACGCCGTCGAGGCGTCGCATGGCCGTGCGGAAGCTGCCGCTCTTCCACCGGCCGTCCTTCCATTGCCTCGCCCCCTCGGAGCGCGGGAAGAACTCGTACCACGAGCCCACGCCGGCGCGGCGGCGCTCGACGAGGATGGTGTGCTCGGGGGAGTCGGTCGTGAGGCGCGCGAGCGGGTGGCCCACGAATTCGGCGAGCAGCGGGTCGTCGACCAGGGCACGCCGTTCGGCGTCGGATGCCGCGGGGTCGCGCAGTGCCGTCGCCAGCGCGGTCAGCTTCGCGCGGGTCGCGCGGGCACGCGTCTTCTCGGCGACCGCGCGATCGATGAGCCGTGCGCCGATCTCGTACATGAGCTCGACATCGACTCCTGCGTCGATCTTGAGGGCGGCGTCGTGCCGCCACGTGGCGACCTCGTCGTCGAACCCCGTGACGTGCCACCGCCACTCGCCGACCTCGTCGAGCAGCACCTTCGCCTGCCACCGGTCGGTGCCGGGCGCCATGGGGGACATGCGTTCGCGCCGCTCGACGCCCGACGGGCTCGTGATCACGAGCATCGCGCCGACCTGGTCGTGCCCCTCGCGGAACACGGTCGCACGGAACGGCACCACTTCGCCGTCGAAGGCCTTGGGGCGCCAGCGGTCATCGGGCAGGGCCGGCGTGAGCCGCGTCACGGGGATGCGGCCGGCGAGCACAGGGGTGGTCGTCACGGTTCGACCGTAGCGCGGAATCGCTCGATCGGCGTGACCCGCGGTTCACACATTCGACACGCACCGCCCATAAGGTGGACGTCGTGAAGCCGATCCGCAAGTTCACCGTCCGTGCCGTCGTACCCGGCTCGCTGAGCGCGCTCGAAGAGCTCGCCGGCAATCTGCGCTGGTCGTGGCACGAGCCGACCCGCCGCCTGTTCGAGCACATCGACCCCGAGCTGTGGCGCATCTGCGAGCGCGACCCGATCGCCTTCCTCGGCGAGGTCGACCCGGCGAGGCTCGAGGCGATGGCGGCCGACGGCGGCTACGTCGAGTGGGCCGAGCGTGAGCGTGCGGGACTGCGCGAGTACCTGTCGGAGCCGCGCTGGTTCCAGTCTCTCGGCGCCCGGGTGCCGGCCACGATCGCGTACTTCTCGCCCGAGTTCGGAATCGCCGAGGCCCTGCCGCAGTATTCGGGCGGCCTCGGCATTCTCGCGGGCGATCACCTGAAGGCGGCATCCGATCTGGGTGTTCCGCTCCTCGGCGTCGGCCTCTTCTACAAGGCCGGCTACTTCTCGCAGTCGATCTCGCCCGACGGCTGGCAGCAGGAACGCTATCCCGTGCTCGACCCCGACGGCCTGCCGCTCTCGGTGCTGCGCAACCCCGACGGCACGCCCGTGCAGATCACGCTCGCGCTGCCGGACGACGCGAGCCTGCACGCACGCATCTGGAAGGCGTCCGTCGGTCGAATCACGCTGCTGCTGCTCGACACCGACATCCCCGCGAACACCGACGAGCTGCGCACGGTCACCGACCGTCTCTACGGCGGCGGCGGCGAGCACCGCCTGCTGCAGGAGTTGCTGCTCGGCATCGGCGGCGCCCGCGCGGTGCGGGCATTCACCGCGCTCAGCGGAACCCCCGCGCCCGACGTGTTCCACATGAACGAGGGGCACGCCGGATTCCTCGGCCTCGAGCGCATCGCCACCTACATCGGCGAGGGGCTCACGTTCGCCGAGGCGCTGCAACTCGTGCGCGCGGGCACCGTGTTCACGACGCACACGCCAGTTCCCGCGGGCATCGACCGGTTCGATCGCGGACTCGTGGAGCGATACGTCACGAGCTCGCTGCTCCCCGGAGTCGAGCAGGCCGACGCGCTCGCCCTCGGCGTCGAGCCGGGCGCCGACCCCGCGACGAGCGCGTTCAACATGGCGGTCATGGGGCTTCGGCTCGCGCGGCACGCCAACGGCGTCTCGAAGCTGCACGGACAGGTCAGCCGGCGCATGTTCGGCGACCTCTGGCCCGGGTTCGACGCCGACGAGGTGCCGATCACCTCGATCACCAACGGCGTGCACGCGCCGACGTGGACTGACGCGGCCCTGCTCGGCGTCGCGGAATCGACGCTCGGCACGGGCGACACCGAGCACGCCGACTGGCGCAGCCCGGCACTCAGCGACGGCGAGTTCTGGAACGTCAAGCGCCGCATGCGGCTTCAACTCGTCGAAGACGCCCGCCGCCGCCTCGCCGAGGCATGGAGCGAGCAGCACTCGGGCGCCGCAGCGCCCAGGTGGATCTCGAACGTGCTGGACCCCGACACCCTGACCGTCGGCTTCGCCCGCCGCGTGCCGACCTACAAGCGGCTCACCCTCATGCTGCGCGACCCCGAGCGGCTGAAGTCGATCCTCACCAACGCCGAACGGCCGGTGCAGTTCGTGATCGCCGGCAAGTCGCATCCCGCCGACGACGAGGGCAAGCGGCTCATCCAGCAGCTCGTGCAGTTCGCGCAGCAGCCCGAACTGCGCGACCGCATCGTGTTCCTCCCCGATTACGACATCGGCATGGCATCCGTGCTCTATCCCGGCTGCGACGTCTGGCTCAACAACCCGCTGCGCCCGCTCGAGGCGTGCGGCACGTCGGGCATGAAGGCCGCGATGAACGGGGCGCTCAACCTGTCGATCCTCGACGGATGGTGGGCCGAGTTCGCAGACGACGACTACGGCTGGGTGATTCCGTCGGCCGATGCCGCGGGCGACGCCGGTGAGCGCGATGCACTCGAGGCTGCGGCGCTCTACGAGCTGCTCGAGCATCACGTGGCCACGCGCTATTACGAGCGCGACGGCGACGGCGTGCCGAGGGAGTGGGTGCGCCGCGTGCGGCAGACCCTCGCGATCCTGGCGCCGCAGCTCGGTGCCGACCGCATGGTGCGCCAGTACGTCGACGAGCTCTACCGCCCCGCGGCCGAGCACGCGGCGGTGATGATCGCCGACGAGGCCCGCAACGCGCGCGAGCTCGCGGCATGGACGGCTCGGGTTCGCAGCTCGTGGCCCAACGTGCACGTGGCGCACGTGGAGTCGGGCGGAGTCGACAGTCCGCACGTCGGCGACCAGTTGCAGCTGCGCGCCTACGTCGAGCTCGACGGGCTCTCGGCCGATGACGTGACCGTCGAGGTCGTGTACGGCCGAAGCCGCGACGATGACACGATCGACGGCGTGCAGCGCGCGCCGCTCGCGCCGGCCGACGTGACGGATGCCTCGGCCACGGCCGCTCCATCGGGCCCCCGGCTCTACACCGGCACCGTCGTGCTCGACCGGGCCGGAGCCTTCGGGTACACGGTCCGGGCTGTGCCGCGGCATCCGCTGCTTCGGTCACCGGCCGAGCTCGGGCTCGTCGCGGTCGCAGGCTGAACGCGCGCGCCTCGGCCGGCGGCGTTCAGCGGGCGCGGGCGATCGGCGCGTATCGACCCGACGTGACGGCGATGAGGTCGTCGGGGGAGAGCTCGAGATCGAGTCCGCGGCGACCGCCCGACACCAGGATCTTCTCGCACAGGATGGCCGACTCGTCGAGCACGGTCGGCAGCGCCGTCTTCTGCCCGATGGGGCTGATGCCGCCGACGATGTAGCCCGTCCTGCGCTCGGCGACTTTCGGGTCCGCCATCTCGGCGCGCTTGCCGCCGAGTGCGTGCGCGAGCGCCTTCAGGT
>Ga0247819_10000678_pt1 | contig 19177 bp, 5 predicted proteins | sample 13C_Xylose_Day6_FD_193428 | JGI IMG/M metagenome (GOLD analysis project Ga0247819, IMG submission 193428) | Soil microbial communities from agricultural site in Penn Yan, New York, United States - 13C_Xylose_Day6 | ecosystem: Environmental > Terrestrial > Soil > Agricultural land | place: USA...
GGCCACAGGCTGCGGTCCAGGCTGGCTTGAATCGGTGGGGCGGCCTGCACGGCCAGGCTGAACCAGCCTGCCAGCAAGGCTAAGGCAATGCGCACGGTCGGACTCTCCGCAAATCCCGTTCAATCATGAGCTGCACTATAACGCGAGCCTCGCCGATGTTCTGTGACTATCGTCGGCATAGTTTGGACTTACCCCTGCCAGCCCGTAGAATCCGCCTCTACGATTCAAGGAGCCGACCTGATGCTGACGGTGATTTCCCCCGCCAAGACCCTCGATTACGACACCCCTGCGGTGACCCAGCGCTTCACCCTGCCCCAGTACCTGGACGACTCGCAGGAGCTGATCACCCAACTGCGTGAGCTGAGCCCTGCGCAAATCAGCGAGTTGATGCACCTGTCGGACAAACTCTCCGGCCTCAACGCCGCACGCTTCGGCAGCTGGACCCCAGACTTCACCCCAGCCAACGCCAAGCAGGCGCTGCTGGCGTTCAAGGGTGACGTGTACACCGGGCTTGACGCCGAAAGCCTCAGCGAAGACGACTTCAGCTATGCCCAGCAGCACCTGCGCATGCTCTCCGGCCTGTATGGCCTGCTGCGCCCGCTCGACTTGATGCAACCCTACCGCCTGGAGATGGGCACCAAGCTGGCCAACGCCCGTGGCAAAGACCTCTATGCATTCTGGGGCACGCGGATCAGCGAATGGCTGAACCAGGCCCTGGCCGAGCAAGGCGATGACGTGCTGCTCAACCTGGCCAGCAACGAGTACTTCAGCGCGGTCAAGCGCAACGCCTTGAATGCGCGGGTCATCAACGTCGACTTCAAGGACTGGAAAAACGGCCAGTACAAGATCATCAGCTTCTATGCCAAGAAGGCCCGGGGGATGATGAGCCGGTTCGTGATCCAGGAGCAGATCAACGATCCTGAGCAGCTCAAGCAGTTCGATGTGCAGGGGTACTACTACAGTGCCGAGCAGTCGAAGACGGATCATTTGGTGTTCTTGCGCGATCATTCAGAGTGAATGATCGCGGCACGAGATCAGGTTGTATCGTGCATCAGCATGTTGCTAAGCGGCAATCCTGTCAGTTCCCGCACAAGCGGGGTCTGAGGCGGCAGTCAGGGACCATACAAAAGAAGCACTCAGCCGGCGGGATGCAGACATGAGTCTTTTGCGGTTCCTGAAACCTCGCCTATTCCTTTTGCACCAACTTATTCGTGAGAAGCTAAAGTCTTAGTCGCCTGATGCAAAGCCACCACAAGGTCCTCAAGTTTGAAATTCCATTTACCTCCCTCAACAGGGGGATAAATTTCTATTTCAATTGGTCTTCCTGGCTCATGTGATACCTCAGCCAACTGACTCGCCCCCGCCCAAATCTCGAATACACAATTCTCCCGATCTGGGGGGCTTGTTATCACAGTAGATAAAATATTCATGGCTTCGGCGGCTCCAATAAACCAATACATTTCCCATTCGAATCGTAGCGAAGCCCGCGGCCATCGGGGGCAATCACATCCATGACCTTCCCAAATCTACCGGTGTCTTTATAGGTTACGGTGGTCGCCGGATTGCTCAAGATCTCGTCAGCTATTTTTTGACCTTGGGCGTTGATTTCAGAAGGGCTTCCTTTAACGCTAGGTAACGCACTACCTTCACGACTACCGTGTTTTTGGAGTGCTCAACCAGCTAATGAAAGTTGTCCTGATTTATCGGCCGGATCAAGTAGTTTTCCTGCATTCGACAAATCATCAATGTTTTTCCCAGCGAACGCACTACCTTTTGCACCTCCATTACCCCTCTCAGCCCCCGTCTTGACTTCACGCGACGGGCCATCAGCACCAGCCTTGCCGCCTTTAACGGCTGAGATACCAGTCCCGATGATGCTCGCAACCAGACTACCACCGCCCATCAGGTACTGGTCAAAACTATCATCCTTCTTCAGCCCCTGGCCTTCCATATGCTCGGCAATCTTCTGCCCCACATATTCCTGCATGCCCTGCAAGCGGGCCATCAGCTCTTGCCCAAGCGGAGTTTGCTCGGCGGCGCTCATGGCCACAGCCTGAATCACGCCCTTCGGCCCCTGGGTCAAGGCCAGCACGACGGCGACGGCCTGGGCTTTGTCCGGGTTCTGTTCAATGAACTCGTTGATGTCAGACAGTGCGCGCAAGTTTTCCTGCAGCAGGGTCAGTCTCGCGGCGGCGACCTCTGAGGGAGGAAGATTTACGACCGTGGGTGCGTTTATCGGCTCAAGCGCTTGGGCAACGAGGCCTTTTACCTGTTTAGCATGTCGGGCTTAATAAGACCGTCCCGCTGGTAAACCTTATTCCCGTTGAACGGGATCGGGTCTTTAGACCAGAAGTTACGCTGCTGATAAAGCAACACCGGCACATGGCCGGTGTTAGAAGCAACCCTATTGATTAGGATTGGTAATCATCAAACTCCCAGGCAAATATCTTTCCCAGTTTTATCACAATAGTTTCCCAGCTATCCCCCTCGCAGCGACCCACATACTCATGAATCAATCCATTAATAGTCGAAAAATCATATTCTCGAACAATTAATAGACCTCTCCCCCAACGAGGCTCCCACGTTGTCTCTCCTAACCACTTTGGAGTGCAGATGAAAAGCTCAAAATCATCTGCCCCTTGCGTACTATCAAGCCCAATTCGAATACGAAGATTTAAAGAAAAGTTGTCTACATTCTCAGGGACGTAGGTCTCGACATCAAAAAAATCATTAGAAATACTTTTTATAACAGCAAGCATCATTCCTCCTAGTCAGCCACATTCAGATGGTCGTTACTTACTGCGCTGACCTGTTACCGGGTTGATGTTGTACGTTTCAAAATTGGCCTGCACGCCTGTCGTTGCAAAAGATGATTTTTTGGGTGTTGGCGGCCTATATACACGAGTGCCGTCTGCGCTAATTAACCCAAGCCCATCACTTGTTTTTGTCGCACCATCTCCAACCCAGGTTTTACCCCACTGATTAGCTTCGGAAGATGTACCTTGACCTATAGAGAAATTCGGATTTTTCGTTCCACTGCCGTTAACAGCCGCAGCTAATCTTGAGTCCTGAGCCGCAATATTGCTCAGGTTTTCTTGTATCAGTTGATCCCTCAGCTTTGGATACAAGGCCGCATTGTCAGCGCCGGAGCTAGCATTTCCACCTTTTACACCTACAAATAATACTCTCGACGACAGTAGACAAAACCTCCCAAGCACTCAAGTCTTCCAATCGGATCCGACTCAAACTTGCATTCCAAATCTATGCGAAGAATTTTGTCTTGACCAATTGAGGCTGAAATATTTGTAGCAACAACCTCTAAGCTTTCCCAGTCAAAGTCTGTAGGTTGCCTGTCAAGGTAGTAGCAAATAAGCAACGTCCGATCATCCGCTAGAGAAAGAGCGATCGCTCTTATTGCAGGATATATCTCACCAATCAGAGCGCGCCAAACACACAAAACCAACCAATCAGGTAAAACTTTCATGGCTCCGCTCCAACAGTAGCAGGGTTTGTCGGAACAATATGCGCTCCGTTCTTGCCTGAATGTATTGTTCCATATCTCGTCGCCAAACCAGAGGAACCATCAACACCAATGTTTTGACCAAAATCAACTATTGGCTGACCTCGGGAACCATAACCTACGACAGGAAACTCTCCTGCATGAGCACCATTCAACAGTTTTTGAGGATCCACACCCTCATCAAAATAACTGCGTCCGGGAATAAAATTGTTATGCCCCAGAACATGCTTGCCTTGCTGCCCAGCATGAATGTTGCTGGCTACGTTGTCCAGCGAGGCACCTGTGGCTTTTGCACCTCCATTACCCCTCTCAGCCCCCGTCTTGACTTCACGCGACGGGCCATCAGCACCAGCCTTGCCGCCTTTAACGGCTGAGATACCAGTCCCGATGATGCTCGCAACCAGACTACCACCGCCCATCAGGTACTGGTCAAAACTATCATCCTTCTTCAGCCCCTGGCCTTCCATATGCTCGGCAATCTTCTGCCCCACATATTCCTGCATGCCCTGCAAGCGGGCCATCAGCTCTTGCCCAAGCGGGGTTTGCTCGGCGGCGCTCATGGCCACAGCCTGAATCACGCCCTTCGGCCCCTGGGTCAAGGCCAGCACGACGGCGACGGCCTGGGCTTTGTCCGGATTCTGCTCAATGAACTCGTTGATGTCAGACAGTGCGCGCAAGTTTTCCTGCAGCAGGGTCAGTCTCGCGGCGGCGACCTCTGAGGGAGGAAGATTTACGAGCGTGGGTGCGTTTATCGGCTCAAGCGCTTGGGCAACGACGCCTTTTACCTGTTCAGCGTGTTCCGGGCTGATGTTCCAGAACTGGCTCAACTGCTCCAAGACGCGATTCTGGAAGTCACCATCTGCCATCATCGCCATGGCTTGGCTGCGACTCTTGCCGCTGAGGATCAACTGCTCCAGGGTCTGCTCGGCAAACTCACGGCTGGTGACAGCGCCCACCCCGGCCGGGATCTGCCGGCCCATCACCCGCTCAAGACGATTGAGCGTAGCGTTGAGTCCGGTACTGGCCTGCTCGAAGTTCTTCTGCGCGGTCTTGTTGTAATCCAGCAGTCCAGCGCTCCACTGCTGCAGTGTCTCCTGCGGATTCAGTGCATCGTCCAAGGAGCTACCGGTCACGTAGAGGTCGGTGCGCGACTCTTTGTCCCGAGTGATCGCGTAGGCCTTGTCCAGATCCCGGTTCAAACCGGTAGTCGAGGCCTGGCCTGTCTCGGCATCCTGACGCACCGTGATATCACCTGCGCCGACCGTGGCACGAACGATCTGCTCGCGATCCTTCTCATACTCCCAACCGCTTACGCTCCAGCCGTTCTGGCCCTTCTCTCCTTTGCCAACCTGGCTACTGTCCTGTTGGGCGCTGCCTGAATCGTTGCTGAAAGTGCCGCCGACGTTGAGGTAGTAACCGTGTTCCTTGTCTTTGCCGGCTATATCGCTGTAGCCCAGGCTGCCGGTGTCGAGCTTGAGGTTGCCGTTGTCAGCGGCGATCAACGCGCCATCTAGCTGAGTATGGTCTTGGGTTCGGATGTCGACCTTGCTGGCACCGGTGATGCGGGTCTGGTTCTCGACCCATTCGGTCTTGCCTGAGGTTTGGCCGTACCCCACCGAGCCACTGGCGCCAGCACCCGGCCCCACGGTAACGGTCGCGCTGAGGTCGAACTCCTTGCCTTTGACCTTGCCGGTATCGACGGCCGAGGCCACGCTCAGATCTCCGCCCACCTGGCCGATCACTTGGTCACCGCGCAACTGCGCGCCGGCGATGGAGGTGTCCTTGCCGCTGGTAAATTTCAGCTGGTCGCTGGCATAGATGTAGGCCTCTTGGTGGCGCTGCGCTTCGCGCTCCAAATTGCCCTTGCCCAGGTTGACGCTGGCATAGATACCCAGGCCTTCCGATCCAACGGTAATTCCCACTTCACCGCCGCCACTGCGGCGGTTGTCTTCCTGGCTGCTGTCGTTTTGCGCAGCGCGGATGTTCAAGTCATTGCCCGCAGCCAGATCGATACCCCGCCCGGCCTGAACCCCACTGCCAATGATGTTCAAGTCGTTGCTGGCATCGAGCTTGACATCGCGTCCGGCGTTGAGCTGGCTCGGCGTCGAGGTGCCTTGTGCGCTATCGGCGCTGGCGGTGCCATGGCTAGCGCCAATACCCAACTTGAAGCCGCCACTGGTACCGCCGTGCACGCCCCCCCAACTCTGCGACTGTTGGCTTTCCTGGCTAACGCTACCCTGGGCAACGTCAATGTCGATGTCTCGACCCTTGATGGCAATATCGCGCCCGGCTTGCAACTGACCGCCCTTGATCGTCACGTCGTTGCCGGCGTCGAGAGTGATGTCGTTGCCGGCGTCCAGTGTCGATGTGCGATTGCCTTGGTCGATGCTGGTCTGCTGACTGCTCTGGGCGCTGCGACCAAATTTGCCATCAGCGGTCGGGCCAGCCAGGAACTGATTGACCGAATCGATCGCCTGCAAGGTGCTTGATCCCTTGCTGACGGCGTTCTCGCCCTTGCCTGCGCTACTTACCGCATCCTTGGTATTGCCAAAGTTATGATTGATCGAGCCACCCGCGCCGTGACTGACGTACTCATGCTCCTGCTCTCGGACCTGAGTTTCTCGGGCAGCATCGATGTTGATATCGCGGCCAGCCCCAAGCTTGATGTCATGCCCAGCGATCAGGTCGGAGCCGGTCTGGTTGAAATCACGCCCTGCGGTTACATCCAGATCTTGCCCTGCCTTGAGCTGACTGGCGGCGGCCAGCTGTTGACGCAGGCGGGCTTTGGCCTTTTCCATCTCACTACCGGCAAAGAAACTGACGCCGTTATCGTCGCTGTCAAAGCTCAAGCCCACCTGGGTGGTCTTGGACCACTGCTGGTCGTCACGGTGATTCTCGGCTGCAGCCACGTTGACGTCGCGCCCGGCATTGAGGGTGACGTTGCGTCCGGCATTCACACCACTGCCTAGCAGATTGATGTCGCGCTCTGCCTGGAGCGTCGCGTCACGCTCGGCCACCACCTGACTTGCGACACTAGTGCTGCTCCGGGCCTCTTGCCCTGCGGCCTTGGCCGAGGCCACCGAGACTGATCGGATCACCAGATCCGAGGACACCGACAGGCCGACCTTCTTCTTGTATTCCTCGGAGCGGCTGTAGGTTGTGTCGTTGGCCGCAACCAGGTTGATGTCGCCCTTGCTGTCTAGCAACCCTGCGCGCAACTCTACATCGTTACCCGCATTGGCCTCGCTGGCGCGCAGACGCAGGTCGTTCCCAGCAGCTAGGACGATGTCGTTGCCCGCGTCCAGTTCGCTGGCGACCTGACTCGCGCTGGTCTTGAGCTGGCTCTTGCCGCTCTTCGACAGCCCAAGGAATCCGGACTTGGTTTTCTTGCTGTATTCGCCGTGCTCTTCGACCCCAGAGAGCACCGCCACATCGCCCGTAGCTCCCACCATCAGGTCGCCGCCAGCCTTGAGCTGACTACCTATGACGCTCACATCGCGTCCGCCATCCAGGGCGAGGCCACCGTTCTCGGTCTTGCTGACATTGACCGTCAGATCGCCGCCCGCTTCGATTACCGAGGCCACATTGGTGCTGTGGTAGCTCTCCTTCTGAGTGGCGCTGCTGCGGCCGAACGAACCTTTGCTTTTCTTCAGGTAATAGGAGGCGCTTTCATCCTGTTCGGAGGCGATAGTCAGGTCACGGGCGGCGTCGATATCGACATCGCCAGAGCCCCGGACCTGACTGGCAACGATTGTCATGTCCTGCCCGGCGACCAGGGACACATCACCACCGGCTTTGATCGACGTCGAGACCTGGGTGACCTGGTCCTTGGACTGGGTGACTTTTTTACTACGGCTATAGCTGTGAGCTTCATCAGCAGCCGAGATCAGCGCTAAGTCGCCGGTAGCAGCCATAGCAATATCGCGACCTGCCTCGATGCGACTGGCCACACCGGCAATATCCCCGCCGGCATCGATGTTCAGATCGCGACCTGCTGCGACGGTGGCGCCGTGCTGCTTGACGCTACTGTTGCGTTGCGACCCGGTGTAGAAGCCTTCACGCTGCTCGACCGCCAGCAGGCTTACGTCACGCCCGGCGCTGATGGACAAGTCGCCGCCACTGGTGATCACGCTGCCGATGTTCTTGACGTCTTGTCCAGCCTTGACACTGAGGTCATTGGTGGCCTCGATCCGCGCCGCGCTATCGAGGTAGTCCCACTGATTGGTGATGCCCGCATAATTCATGGCGTGACGGGTTTGGTCACGCTGGTTGATGACGTCACCGTTGATTGCGGTAAGACTGACGTCGCGACCGGCGATAATGCCGCCGGCGCTGTTGATCAGGTTGTTGCCGGCGAGCAGGTTCAAACGCTCGCCCGCTTCGATAAGGCCGCCGTTGAGCAGGTCCTTGCCCGCAGTGGCAGACAGATTGCCAGAGGCGCGAAGCGTACCGACGTTGCTCAGGTTCTCACCCGCGATCAGCTCGACATCCTGACCGGCGATGAGTGCGCCGTTGGGCGCCAGGCGGTCATTGGCTTGAGCCAGGTAGAGCACCGGCACCAGCACCTGTTCACCGTTGACGACATGCTGTTCCATCCACACGATGTCGTGGGTCAGCGCCGCCACCTGGGCGGCACTGAGGCCTACGCCCATGCTCAGGTTGAGCTGATCCTTGCTGCGGATGGCGTTATCCATCAGGTATTTGAACAGCGCCTCGCCTGAGTTCTGCCCATCGATGAATTGTTGCCCGGTGCGAGCCACTATCGCCTGCTGGATCAGACGCTGTTCGTAGAGGCCATCGCCCAGGCGCTTCCAGCTCTGGTCAGGATCGTAGCCAAGCTTGTCGAGCAAATAGTCCGAGCTCATGAACTGCTTGAGGTCGGTCAACGCCGGGTTGGTCTCGATCAGGTATTTATGTGGGGCAGCAATGAACTGACTGTCTGGCAATTGCGTAATGCCAGGTAGCTGGGTTGGCACACCACTGATCCCTTGGTTGCCGACCAGGGTCGGTTGCTGACTGTCAGCACCGCCATGGCGCTGTGGAATCAAATTATTCAGCGTTGCCCCAGCAGGGGCGAGCACCTCGATGCTGCTCGCGTCGCCAACAGCTTGTGCGGCTGGGTGGGAAACTTGAGCGATTTGCTGGCTAGCGGGGCTGGATGAGCTCGCCTGCGCCGCCTGAAGAGCGCCCAGCTGCACGCCAGGGGTCACGGGCTGGCGGTGCTGCGTGGCGACGCTGGCAGCCCCCAAGCTCCAGCCCGGCGCACCTGCCGTGTGGGTACTCCCGGCCTGATCGCTGAGTCGGAACAAACCGTTCTGGCCAGTAGGCAGGGTGAAGCCCCCCAGCGCCAGCGGGTTGACCTGCTGACGTGCAAGATCCGGCGGCAACTGGGCGTGGATGTTGATAATCGTACTGCCGGAGGCCGATGGCAGTTTCGGATCGAACGCTTTGCCAGCTGAACCTGCGACCGGCATGCCCTCTTGTACCACGCTGTTGGTCAGGTTCTTGGTGGCATTTATCTGGACTCGACCGCCGGCTTGGACTACGGCATTGACAGCACCAACTTGACCAGGCTGGACGATGGTGCGCTCATCGAAGAATTTGGCGTTTTGCACTTGTGCCGGCAGTGGCGTGCGAATGCCCTGTTGATACGAGGGAGAGACCCTCGCGAAGGCAAGACCCTTTGTCCACAGCCAGCTGTTATACCAAGCAACTTGTACTGAATACTCGTTTTGTGGTGATCGGCTGAGACTGGGTGTCGCTACTGCTTCTTTCCAATTGGAATCCCACGTGCGTACGTTGCCTAAACGCCCCCTGGACCACTGGTTATTGCCCGTTGACATACTGTAGCCAGGGTCGTTGGCGGCGTTGTACCGCCACATCTCGGTGAAGAAATTATTACCCCCTCGCGCATTGAAAGACTTCAAGACCTGATACGAGCCAAAGCTGCTGCCAACGTTGTTGAACGTGGTGAAATTTGCGGTCAGGTCGCGCTGCGCAGTGATCACCGAAGTCGAGTTGTTCAGCTCACCCCCGTTGAGCAGAAGGTCTCTTCCTGCACTGATAGTCGACGCCGGCGAGTCTTGCTCGAGTTTGGACTGGTAATACTCTTGCAAGACAAAATGGCCAGTAGCTCGACCGGTGATGCGCATACCGATCGCGCCAGAAACCAGCTCACCGGATACGTTGAAGAACTCCTTCTTGTTATCGATCTCCCCCGCGCTCAAGCGCATATCCCCGACACTCTCCAGGCTGCCGGAAATATTCTCCAGCCTATCCGCCCAGTTCCCTGCCGCATCCCGTGCGACACTCAGCTCACCCAGGCTGTACACATCCCCGTAGAAGTTGCTCAGGCTGCCGGTGTACAGTTGCATATCGCCACCGCTGTACAGCAAACCGCGATCGTTGCGAAGGCCGCCAGTGCTGACGCGAACGAGCTGATTCCCCCCTAGGGTGCCGAAATTGTTCAGGCGACCGGCGTTGACTATCAGATCGCCCGCCGAGGTCAATCGGCCCTGGTTGCTCAGTAAGCCGGCAATCTGGATCGAAGTATTGCCAGCTCCGGTCACGCTGGCATTGGCTCCCAGGTCCATCTGTGCAGCGTTCAAGCCCAGCGTGCCCAGGCTGGCGGCCCGCCCCTCGCCACTGTAGGTACCACTGAGATTCAGTTTGAGACTGCCATCGCTGGCAATCAGGCCGTCATTGCTCCAGTTGCTGCCATTACCGACCAAGCTGTCGAACGCCAGCAACTGACCCGCGGCCGTTTGGCTAAGGTTGTTGACGTTGAGGGTGAGGCGACCGGCCTGGATCGCGCTGCCATTGGTCCAACTGTCGGCAGTCAATGTCAGGCCGCCGCGGGTGATCAGACTGCCACCGGCGCGGGTCAAATTTGCCATGTCGATATCGAACGTGCCGGTGCCGGCGTGCAGCACCTTGCCATCCAGGTTCTGCAACAGGCTTGCGCCCAAGGTCAGATCGCTACTGCCGACTTCCACCAGACCATTGCGGTTGTCAAATACCCCACCAATGGCGAACTGACTCTTGCCAGTGCCGCCAAGAGCGCGCAGTTGGCCCGTTTGGTTGTCAAGCGTGGCGGCGTCTATGTTGAGCGTGCTCGCGCTTTCGATGATGCCTTGGCGGTTGTCCACAGCACCGGTCAGAGTCAAATCGATGCGCTGACCAACCATCTCGCCTCGGGCATCGCCTCCGTTCAGTAGGCTAGTGCCGACAACCTTGAGCAGACCTCCTGCCGATACGCCGCCGTTACGATTATCCACTAGGCCGGTGCGGATCAGTGCGTCCCCCGTCAACGCGGCGATACGTCCACCGTGGTTGTCGAGGCTGGCGCTCTGCAAATCCAGGCGCATGGCTTGGAGAATGCCACCCTGCCCCTGCACATCGAGATCGTTGCGCAGGACACCCAGGGTGCGCGCGGTGAGGGTGCCGTTGAGGCTGGCCAAGGCGCCACCACGATTGTCGATGCTGGCAGCGGTCAAACCGAGCGTGCCGTTCTGCGCGATGACCTTGCCGCCCCGATTCTCCAAGTCTCCAGTGACATCGAGACTCACCCCACGTTGCGCCTGTAAGTTACCGCCGTTATTACTGAGGCTCGCCGCTTGCACGCGCAGGTCGCCCTGCTGGCTGTAGATCAGGCCGTCGTCGCCGTTGCTCAATGCACCTTCACTCGCCAGGGTGAGCGTACCGCTGGCAGCCAAGGTACCGCGCCGGCTGTTGTCGAAGCTCGCGGCTGACACATCGAGCAAGCCCTGGCTTACGATCTGACCACCTTGATTGTCGATCAGCCCGGCGTGCTGGATCAGCAGGTTTCTACCACTGGCGAGCTTGCCCTGGCGGTTGAGCAGATCCGCCAACAGGTTGAGATTTACCCCACCCTGGGCGGCCAGGCTGCCGCCACTGTTGTCCAGGCGGGTGCCGACCAAACTCAGGTCCTGCTGCGCCACCACGCTACCAGCGCGGTTATCGAGAGCGTGAGTTTCGAGTTCAAGATCCGCGCCGGCATCGATCAGGCCGCCGTCATGGTTATCCAGCACACCGCTGATCGTCAGACGCTGTCCAGCACCGCTGGAGAGCACGCCCGTTGCGCTGTTGTCCAGGCTGGCGGCAGCCACGTCCAGGCGCTTCAAGGCGACCAGGGCACCGCCGTCACTATTGCGCAGGGTATCGGTGACATTCGCCTCCAACGCACCCGAGCGGCTGGAGAGTGTGCCCTGCTGACGGTTGTCCAAGCTGTGAGCGTCAACCTTCAGGCCCTGCCAGCCAGAAATCAAACCGCCCCGATTGTCGATACGGCCGGTCGCCAGGCCCAGGATTATTTCGCTGATCAGCTTGCCGCCACGGTTGTCCAGCGCGCTGGCCTTGAGCTGCAGGCTCTGGGCGGTGGAGATTTCGCCATTCTGGTTGGCCAACTTACGCAGGTTGTCCAAGGTCAGCGGGCCAGCGGTGGCGATCAAGCCGTTGCCGTTGTCCAGGTCGGCGCCGCCGAGATCCACACGGATGGTGTCGCCGAACAGCTTGCCACCCTGATTGTCCAGACCTTGGCTGGCGAGTGCGAGCGTCTTGGCTTCGATCAGCCCGCTGTCACGGTTGCTCAATTGCCCATCGATGTTGAGTTTCAGGCTACTCAGGCTGGCCACGGTGCCGCCGCTGTTGTCCAACACGCCAGCACGACCGTCGAGCGATTGGGCGGCGATCAGGCCCTTGAGGTTGTCGAGGCGCTGACTGACGCGCAGCAGCAGGGCCTGGTTGCTGAGCAATCGGCCATTGCTGTTGTCCAGTTGCTCGGCGGCGAGGGTGAACGCCTGGGCACTGGAGATTTCACCGCCACGGTTGTCTACCGACTTGAGGTTGTCCAGTACCAGCAGCGGGGCGTTGACCAAGCCGCCACGGTTGTCCAGATGGCCCTGATTGAGGTCCAGGCGCACCGAAGTGTCACTGAACAACTTGCCGCCCTGCTGGTCGAGACCCGTGATACTGGCGGTCAGCGCTTCACGACTACCGAGGCGGCCACCGTCGCGGTTGTCCAGCTGGCCAGCATGAATGTCCAGCGTACGGTTGCTGCTGACGCTGCCCAGGCGACTGTTGTCCAGTTGACCTGTGGTGATGCTCAACGCGCCCTTGCTGGCCAGCACCCCCTGGTCGCTGTTGTAGAGGCTGGCGCTGGCCAAGGTCAGGTCTGCGTCGGTGAGCAACTCGCCGCCCTTGTTGCGCAGCGCGTCACGGGTGGTCAGTTGCAGCTTGCCAGCACTGCTCAGGCTGCCGCTGCTGTTGTCCAGGCCCTGTGCGATCAGCGCCAGCTGGCCTTCGGCGCTGATCAGGCCAAGACGGTTGAGCGCTTGGCCGGACAGGGTGATGACCATGTCCCGTTGGCTGGTCAGTCGGCCGCCATCGTTGTCCAGCTTCTGCCCATTCAAGGTCAGGCCGGTCTGGGCTTCGAGGCGGCCCTTGTTGCGGTTGAGCACTTGCTGCATGGCCAGGGTCAACCCGGCGCCAGCGACCAGCAGGCCGCCATCGCTGTTGTCCAACTGCATACCGCTCAGCCCCAGCTGAGCCTTACCGGTAATTTCTCCACCGCGATTGTCGAGCTGTCCGACCTCCAGCGTCACCGCGTCATTGCCCCCTACCAGGCCCTTTTCACGGTTGTCCAACTGCGCGGCCTTGACCTGCAACTGGCCCAGGCTAATCAATGAGCCGCCAGCGTTGACCAATGCGCTGGCTTCGATGCTCGAATCACCCTTGCTCGAAATCGTGCCCAGGTTGTTGTCCAGGGTATTGGCGGTCATGTGGCTGGAAGCATCGCCTACCAACGTGCCTTGGCGGTTGTCGAGGCGTTCGACAATAGCCAGGGCCAGGTTGCCACGGCTGCTCACCAGGCCCTCGCGGTTGTCCAGGCGGGTGGCACTCAGGTCCAGGCCGTTGGCCGAGACCAATCCCTTGGCGTTATCGAGGGCCTGGGCGATACGCAGGGTCAACGCCTGGTTGCTAATCAACTTGCCCTGTCGGTTGTCCAGACGCGTGGCGGTCAGCGAGAAGCCTTGGGCGCTGGAGATCTCTCCCTGCTGGTTGTCCACCGCACCAAGCTCGTTCAAGACCAGGACCGGGGCGTTGATCAGGCCGTGGTTGATCAGCTGGCCATGATCGAGGCCGAGGGTGAGCGCGGTCTTGCTGAACAGCTGCCCACCCTGCTGGTAGAGACCGGTGGCGCTGAGCGTCAACTCACCCTCGCTGGCGATCCGGCTGCCGTTGCCATTATTGATCTGACCAGCTTTGACGCTCAGACGGTCATTGCCGACCAGACGCCCGCCGTCAAGGTTGTCCAGGGTGCCGGTGGCGAGGTCGATCACACCCTGGGCGCCGATCTCGCCCGCACGATTATCCAGGCCGGCACTGTGCAAACTCAGGCTGTCACCGGCAATGATTGTACCGCGCTGGTTGAGCACCGAGCCTAGGCTGACCAGGGCCAGCTTGCCGGCGGTGGTCAACTTGGCATCGGTATTGTCGAGACTGGCGGCGGTGATATCCAGGTCACCTTCGCTGGTGATCAGGCCCTTGCCGTTATTCAAGCTCTGCCCCAACAGAAGTTGCACGCCCTGTTCTCCGGACAGGCGCCCGCTCTGGTTATCCAGCCCTAGCCCTTCGAGAGTCAGGCGCCCCTTGGCATTCAACAGGCCTTGTGCCTGGTTGATGACCTGAGCGACCTTGAGCGATAGGTCGGTGCCGCCCAGTACCTGGCCAGCGCTGTTGTCCAGACGCTGGCCTTGGAGGCTCAGAACGTGTGTAGCAGATAGCTCGCCACTGCGGTTATCGACATTGTCCACGGCCAGGAGCATGCCCTTCCCGGCGCCGACCAAACCGCCTTGGCTGTTGTCCAGCGTGCCGCCGCGCAGGGTCAGGTTGCCCTGGGCCATGAGCTTGCCGCCGTGCTGCTCGACCCGCGCGATACGTGCGTCCAGATCGCCGCCGGTGGACAGGCGCCCATCGCCATTGTCCAGGTGTTCGGCCTGCAGATACAGGTTATCGACCGCGCCAAGCAGGCCCAGGCGGTTGAGCAGTGCGCGGCCTTCGTAGCGTATGGTTGCCTGGCCGCTGATCAACCCTTGGTCACTATTGTTTAGCGTGTCGATGGCCAGTAACAGATCACCACCCGCGTCGATCTTGCCACCACGGTTGTCCCAGTGCGCGCCACGCAGGGTAAGCAGGGCCTTGCCAGTCAGTCGACCGCCACGGTTGTCCATCTGGCCGGCGTCGATTTGCGTTGTACCCTGGCCGCTGAACAGCCCTTGTGCCTGGTTATCCAGCAAACCGCTGACCTTGGCCATGAGCGAGCCATCACTGAGCACCTTGCCTTGTTCGCGGTTGTCGAGGCTGATGGCGCTGAGCGTCAGCGCCTTGCCCGCGGCCAGCACACCCTGGCGATTGTCCAGGGCCTGGTCGATGACCAGTTGCAGGCCATCACTGCCAGTGACCATGCCCTTGCGGTTGTCAAGATTGGCGGCACGAACCTGGCTGGTGCCAGCGCTGGATATTTCGCCTTGCTGGTTGTCGATAGCCTCGCGACTGACCAGCACCAGACCGGCATCACTGGTCAGCACGCCGCGGCGATTGTCCAGGCCCATCGCCTGAACGTTCAGGCCGTCGCCGGACACCAGACCGTCGAGGTTGCTGAACAACTGATCAAGGCGCACGGTCAGCGCTTGCTCGCTGTAGAGCTGGCCACCGGTATTGTCGAGGTTGCGCGCGGTGAGGCCGAAAGCGCGCTGGCTGGAGATCTCGCCCGCACGGTTGTCGACATCGGCCAATTGACGCAGCTGCAACTGGCGAGCAGCAATCAAGCCATCGCGGTTGTTCAGGTGTCCGTGATTCACGTCGAGCGTCAGGTCGGTCGCGCTGGTCAGGCGCCCGCCTTGCTGGTCGAGCCGGCCGACATTGACGGTCACTGCCTGGTTGCCGCTGATCTGGCCACCCTGGCTGTTGTCCAACGTTTGCGCGGAAACATCAAGAGTGGCTTGGCCGGCGATCCGACCAGTGCGGTTGTCGACAGAGCCCTGGCTGACAAGGGTAAGCCCACGAGTGGCCAGGATACGGCCGCCGCGGTTGTCCAACATCCCCAGGTTAAGGGCTATGGCGTCCAGGCTGGACAGCTCGCCGGCCTGGTTGTCCAGTTGTGCCCAGTTAGCTTTCAGCGCCCCCTGGCTGGTGACCTGCCCATGCTCACGGTTGATCAGTTGACCACCTTCGAGTGTCATGCGTGCGGCACTGAGCAGCTTGCCCTGTTGACGATTGTCCAAGGTAGCGGCCTTGACCTGGGCATCTCGACCGGCGCTAAGGGTGCCACTCTGGTTGTCCAACCTGTCGCGGGTGGCCAGCGTCAGATCGCGGCTGGCGATCACACGCTGGTTGCGATTGTCCATGCTGCCAGCACTGATCTTCAGATCGCCTTCGGCGCTTCGGCTGCCATCTGACCTGACTCCAGCCTCAATGCCACCTTGGTTGTTAAGTTGGCCGCTGACAGACAACTGCACCTGCCCGGCAGCGCTCAAGCTCTGTCGGTTGACCAAATCGCCCCGACTGTCCATATGCATCTGGCTTGCGGCATGCACAGCTCCACGAGCCTCGATACCGGCTGCCCGAATGCGTACATCTTCGGCTGCACTGGCCTGGGCCATGCGCAGTTGGCCGTTGGCGTCCAATTGAATATCGCCACCGCTGGCAATCAGATTACCGTCCAGCTTTACACCTACACCTGCCTCGGTACCGACCAACTTGATCGCCCCGGCATACATGCCACCCAGGGCCGATGAGTCGATGGCCAACTGCGGCTTGGCGCTGTTGTCATCGGCACGGACAGTGGCAGACAAGGTTCGCGCATCAACATCGTTGCGGCCTGCGACGATTGCCAGGTTGCGGGCCTGGATCTGGGCATTGATCTTCGCGCTGCGAGTGACGATCTCGAAGCTGTCGACGTTATCGGCATTGAGCCCCGCCCCTTCGATGGCGACTTGGCCCCGGTCTACCTGGTAGCGGGTCAGTTGGCCATTCTCGATCACCGGTCGACCGGTGCTGAGGGTCGCACGTGGCGTATTGATGAAACCGCAACCATCGCAACTGATTCCGTGCGGGTTGGCGACAATGACATGCGCACGTCGACCCGCCACCTCGGTGTACCCACGCAGTTGGCTCGGGTTGGCGCCATTGACCTCATTAAGAATGATATTGGCGGCTGTGCCCTTGAGGTTGGGGTTGCCGACAATGATCCCACCCAGCTCAGTCGCCTGGGTGCGCCCGGTGGCGTTGTTGAGGATCAGCCCCTGTTGGCCGACGTTGTAATCACTGAATCGGTTATGGGACAGTCCGCTGCCGTTGGGCGCGGCGATGTTGACGATCGGTACGCCATTGCCCGCGCGATCCAGGCTAGTTGCTGGCGCGCTGACCACAATACCCTCGGCCGCCTGCGCCCACAGCGGCTGCCAGAATATGGCATTGGCCAGCAGCAAGGCCAGCCCGCGCTTGGGCAGACCGCAGAACCGCTCGCGCGGTTGAATGTCGGCCGAGCGTTGCCGGGCCAGGAAGGCGAACAAGCGAACGTCCATGTGTCCTCTCGTGAATCAGGGTTTCAGATGAAAAAATCCAGACGCAAATACACCGGCCGTTCCTTGTCGGGCAGCACATCTGGGCGTTCCAGGCTGTGGGCGAAGGTCACGCTGGCAGCCAGGTGCTGGCCGCGGGCAAATAGCTCCAGCGAATGGCTGCTGGAGCGACCGTGATACTCGTCGTTATAACGATCGTTACGGATCACTCCCAGGTCGTAGCCCACCCCGAGGCCATATTCGCTGAGTACCGGCCGCATGGCCGACCAGGTGACCGGTCGAGTCCAACGCAAGTCGCTGCGCCAGTAGCCGCCGCTATCGCCGGACAATGACTGGTCTTTCAACCCACGCACCGAGGACAACCCTCCGAGGCTGATGCGCTGGGGGCTGAAGAGCACATCCTCGCTGCGCTGGCCGGTGGCCATGCTGCTGAAGCTGAAGTACTCCCCAAACACCTGGAAGCCCTGCACGAAGCTCACCGTGGCACTGTACTTGCGATAGCGCGCCACCGCCTGGCCCGGGCGTGGATGGTCATTGCCCTGGGCATCGAAGGCGCCGATGCCCTGCTGCATACCCAGATCGAGGTTCACATAGGCATTGCCCAGACGTCGGCCGTGATTGATGCCGAACTGGGCCTCGCTCAGGCGATTGCTACTGCCTTCGACTCGGCTTTCCCGGATGTAGTTGTTGGTGCGCAGGTGAGCGAGGCCGGCATTGAGCGAGGTCTTGCTGATGGCGTCACGCTGAACCACCCGCTCGGCGCGCAACTGATGGTTCTGGCTATCGCCGGTCTGCTTGAAGGCGAAACCATTCCCTCGAACCTGGGAGCGGTACTCGCTCTCACTGTAGCTGTAGCTGAAGTTCCACCAGCCCCAGGGCAGGTTGTAGTAGAACACGCCATTGTTCGAGCCCTGGGTGTGGTCGCTGACCACGTCATGGCCCCCGCGCAGCACCAGTTGGTCAGCCAGGCCCAGTGGGCTGTCCCACTCCAGTCCGAGGTTGACCTGCTGCTCGCCGGTGCTGCGCTGGCCTTCGTTGTTGCGCGACAGCGAAGCGCGCCAGGGTTTTTGCTGGGTGTTGCGCACCAACACCTGGCTACCGCCCACCGCTCCGCCCGGCGTCAACTCCATCTGCGCCTTGTTCGAAGGCAGGCGGTTGAGCTGGTCGAGCAACTGTTCCACCTCGCGCAGGTTGAGCAGGCCTCCGACCGCCCCAGGGAAGGCCATGCCCAGTTCGCGTGGGGACAGGCCGCTGGCGTCGTCGGGGCGCACCCCTTCGAGATGGCCCTCGACCACCAGCACCTGCAGGTGCCCTTGGGATAAGTCTTGCTGCGGCAGATAGGCGCGACTGGTCACCAGGCCACGGTCTAGGTAATGGTCGGTGATGGCCTTGAGCAACGTGTTGAGCTGGGTGACCCCCAGGCATTGTCCGACGAAGGGCGTGAACAGCTCATCGCGCTCGGCGACTGAGACGCTGGCGGCGCCTTTGAGCTCGATGGTTCGAATGGTGAAACAGCGCTTATCTTCCGGACGCACTGGAGCGTCGGGAAGCGATGGTTGTCCAGGCAGGTTGCGCAGCTCTTCGAGACGACGCTGCTGCTCTTCAAGCAGCCGGTTCTGACGCTCGCGGATCAGATCTTGGTCGCCCGGCGAAGCCGCCCAGGCAGAGCTGTACGAAAGAGCAAAGAGGGCGCACAGGACCGCCCTTTGCGCACGAAGAAGCATCACCACAGTAGTCCTATCCTTGGAGCTCTTGAAAACTGGTGAGGGATGGTATTTAGACGGTTTTTTGACGTCAAACTAATAACATCACGATTTTGTAACCACCTCCGAACAGGACATGCAAGGCATTGATTTGTATGAAATTATCCAAAATCCAATGGGTCGACCTTCCGATGCATCGAGAAATCAGCGGCGACTCCACCCCCTCCCATGGTCCCAGAATTTTGCTTGAGGGCGTCGTTCTCTCTTTCCGACAGCCAACAGAAAAGGCCCACTAAAAGAATGGACTTTCGCGATCCGAATGAGACGCGCACCAAAACGGCCCGTCGCCG
>Ga0247819_10000682_pt1 | contig 19158 bp, 18 predicted proteins | sample 13C_Xylose_Day6_FD_193428 | JGI IMG/M metagenome (GOLD analysis project Ga0247819, IMG submission 193428) | Soil microbial communities from agricultural site in Penn Yan, New York, United States - 13C_Xylose_Day6 | ecosystem: Environmental > Terrestrial > Soil > Agricultural land | place: USA...
GGTAGGCCACCCCATCCTGGCAGCTACCGAAAACACAGACCTCAAGAATTTTGAGCTTCATGAAACTCTTTCACGCAACATTAAGCATACTTTTTTCTGATCAAGGGTGGACTCTGGCGGATACCGAGAAAATGCTCACCGGAAATTCCTGATTAAACGGAAACCACATCAGAAAGTGGAGGTTCTTTGTAGATCACATTTTCCTTGAAGCGGTCACCCGCCCAATTATCAGTGCTTGCTTTGAGCACTCAACCTGGCCGCTCAAATGAAACACAACAGAGGCCTGCTTTGGCTTACCAAACAAGCCAAAGCAGAGCACAATAAAAAATAAAAAAACCAGCCACTAACATTTAAAGAACGTAGCGTAAAACTCCTTGAAACCCGGAACTTGGCAAAATATCTGTTCCCTTTCTGAAGATGACAAGTGAATGCTTTTATTAAGACGGACGTGACGCCGATGAAAAAAACTTTCTTTATCGTAGTATGAAAAACCAATATCTACAGTTTCACTATCACTGTCAGATAGCGCATTAGAAAACTTTGAGACGGATTTTTTTTGATAGCTTCGCCACAAACTTAACAATTCAATCGGTGACAGTGTAAAACCCAGATAGCGTGCTATCTTCCAGATTGCCATGATTGGTCGATCCTGAATCAGGTCAAAGCGCAATATTAAGACGTCATGCCGAATAGACTGGAAGGACTTTAGCCATTTCCCATAATCAATCATCGATTGTTCAAGGCTGAAGCCGAACACCTCCATCCACGACTCGATGGCTTCGAATGGATCTCGAATGGTACAAATTCCTTTTAACGCGCCAACCTTCAGAAGCGCTATGCCCATTTCATCAAGTTCGTGATTTTTTAAAATCAAATTTTTTTCTTGAGCGACATCCAAAATCGATGCTGTGCTGGCAACTGCAGCAAAAGACACTCCACCGCGATGCTTCAAGATTTCGCGAACAATATTAAATGAAAATGTCGAACCACTACGTTGCATTCCACAAACAGCCACAAACATTAACTTTCACCTCTTGCAAAAAGCCAACTCGACATCAAGGTTCTAATACGAAAATTGAGCACGATTTGAGGCCTCCCAAATTTTGCCTACCACTTCCCTTTCAGAACCTTGAAAAACACCCGTTGCGCAAAAAAACAATTAACCTCGGCGATAACATCATGCCTAACCATCGCCGCGAGCATCTGGTAGAAGCTATTTGAAGCATTATAGACACACGCTCCTGCGCTCATTTACAAATCCGGCCCCGCCCGTAGGTTCGACAGAGCCTACAAGGCGGCCATCCGCAATGCGTTCTGGCCAGCTCACCCAACCGTTCCCTGGTACAACCAAACTATCGGTCGATCACTCGAGAGGCATGCCAGGCCTTGGTACTACAGACTGAACCGATCCCACCAATCCTTGATCGCCCCCTCAGCGCTCCACCACCATGCTCAATAAGCCTGACTGATACCGGACCTGAGCAAGGAACGCAGCTGGCTGTCGATCTGTAAGCACATTGCGTCATACAGCGCAGACAAACGACAACTGTGCCAACGCCCAACTGGCTCTGCTGCTTTTGCTGCGGGGCAACAGATATAGTTTTTTCCTGCAGGGCCGGTTAACATCCATTTAAAATCCGCTCTAAAAATTGCATCACCCAGCAATCGTTGACAAGGTACTTATCTGACATGAAGGATATATTGGTTATCGGAGACTCTCATGTATCCGTTTTCAATAGCGAATACATGACTTCAAAATTCCCAAAACATAAATTCGAAGTAATATCAGTAGGTGGAGCCACAGTCTCAGGCCTTATAAACCCAAACGCGACAACCCAAGCAATGCCGCAGTACCTTAAAGCACTAAAAACCACAAAGGCCGACACTGTAATCATCATGCTTGGCGAGGTTGATACCGGGTTTGTCATATGGTACAGATCACAAAAGTACGGCACACCTGTAAATCAGATGCTTCAGCAAGCAGTAGGCAACTATAAAAATTTTATATCAGACATTGCAAAGAGATTTAAATTAATCTGCATAAGCACTCCCCTACCCACTATACGGGACAACACAGACTGGGGAGAAGTTGCCAACTTGCGACGCGAGGTAAAAGCAACGGAAGCCGAACGAACCGCACTGACTCTAACTTTCAACGAGTCAATGAAGAATTACTGCCTAAAAATCGGATCGTCCTATATATCCCTGGACGAGCAATCCTTGGATGAAAATGGTCAACTAGAACTCTTCCTTCGAAATTCAGATCCAAATGATCACCACTATGACCAGGCAGCACACGCAGCCATGATTACCCCTATGCTGGCTTCTGTGCTAAGTGATAAGCGCAGATGGTTCTGGTCGTTCCTCTGGGACCGTTGAGCCCATGGGTGTTCCAGCGCTGGGCGCGGCCTCGTTCTTGCGTTGCCATTCCCTATCAGCAGTGTAATTTTCACAAATTAAAACCTGAAGCATTGCATGCCTGCGCGGCACGACTGATCCAGCGTATCAAGGCAATCGGCAAGCAAATCACTCAACTCAAACTGGCCTACGAGAAGCCAACCCGCAAGTTAAAACTGCTCAAACGCTTCAAGCTGATCAGGCGTAACAAGCAGTTCAGTCATTTTTTAGGGCATCGGCGACCAAGGTATATCCGCAACCAATTCGAGCTTAGCGCACCATCCGATTTCGATTCCGATTGAGAGCAAGAGATGGAGCGCTTAAACTAAACAATGCAACCGCCCCCGAGTACGAGACCCTCGACACTATGCGAATTTTGATCACCGGCGGTGCCGGCTTTATCGGCTCCGCCCTGATACGCCACATGACCACCAACACACAGCATGAGGTACTGAATCTAGACAAGCTCACCTATGCTGGCAACTTGGAGTCGCTGGCAATGATCGAGCAGCATGAACGCTATAGCTTCATTCAGGCCGATATCACCGACAGCCAGAGTGTGAGTCAGGCGCTTGCCGAATTCCAACCCGATGCGATCATGCACCTGGCCGCCGAGTCCCACGTGGACCGCTCAATTGATGGCCCCGCTGCCTTCATCCAGACCAATATCGTCGGTAGCTATGTCTTGCTGGAAGCCACTCGGGCTTACTGGTCGGCACTGCCCGAAGATCGCAGGCAAGCGTTCCGCTTCCATCACATTTCCACCGATGAGGTGTACGGCGATCTGCACGGGGTGGACGATCTGTTCACAGAGACCACACCCTACGCGCCTAGCTCGCCCTATTCAGCCAGCAAGGCGGCCTCCGATCATCTGGTCCGCGCCTGGCAGCGCACCTACGGGCTGCCGGTACTGATCACCAATTGTTCAAACAACTACGGGCCTTTCCACTTCCCCGAGAAGCTGATTCCGCTGGTGATCCTGAACGCACTGGAAGGTAAGCCGCTGCCTGTCTACGGCGACGGCCTGCAGGTCCGAGACTGGCTCTTCGTCGAAGACCATGCCCGCGCCTTGCTGAAAGTGGTAACCGAGGGGAAAGTCGGTGAGACTTACAACATCGGCGGTCACAACGAGCAGCAGAATATTGAAGTGGTGCGCGCCATCTGCGAGTTGCTCGAAGAGCTTGCACCAACCAAACCGGCCGGCCTGGCTCGCTACGAAGACCTGATCACCTTCGTCAAGGATCGCCCCGGTCATGACCAGCGATACGCCATCGACGCCAGCAAGATCCAGCGTGAGCTGGGCTGGATACCAGAGGAGACCTTTACCAGCGGCTTGCGCAAGACCGTGCAATGGTATCTGGAAAACCTCGAATGGTGCCGCCATGTACAGGACGGCAGCTATCAACGTGAACGCATGGGAGCAAACGCATGAAAGGAATCATTCTCGCCGGCGGTTCCGGCACCCGGCTACATCCGATTACTCTCGGCGTGTCCAAGCAGCTACTGCCGATTTATGACAAGCCGATGATCTACTACCCGATCTCGGCGCTGATGCTGGCTGGCATTCAAGACATTTTGATCATTTCAACCCCTCTCGACCTGCCGCAGTTTGAGAAGATGCTCGGTGACGGCAGCCAGTTCGGCGTGCGTTTCAGCTACGCTGAACAGCCTTCGCCAGATGGTCTGGCCCAAGCTTTTCTGATTGGCGAGCAGTTCATCGGCAGCGACAGGGTGTGCCTGATTCTTGGGGACAACATTTTCCACGGCCAGTCTTTCACCGACACACTCAAACGTGCGGCGGCCGCGCCAACAGGTGCCAGTGTGTTCGGCTACTGGGTGAAAGACCCGGAACGCTTCGGCGTGGTCGAGTTTGATGGCGAGGGCCGGGCCCTCTCCATCGAGGAAAAACCCGCACAGCCCAAGTCGAACTATGCGGTCACCGGCCTGTACTTCTACGATAACGATGTAATCGAGATCGCCAAGGCGGTCAAGCCTTCGCCACGCGGCGAGCTGGAAATAACTGACGTTAACAATGCGTACCTGAAACGTGGAGACTTGCGCGTGGAACGCTTCGGCCGGGGCTTTGCCTGGCTCGATACCGGCACGCATGAGAGCCTGCTCGAGGCATCGCAATACGTGCAAACCATCGAGCACCGCCAGGGCCTGAAGGTCGCCTGCCTGGAAGAGATTGCCTACCATCAGGGCTGGATTAACAAAGAGCAACTGCTCTCCCAGGCCCAGGCCTTCGGCAAGACTGGTTACGGCCAGTACCTCTACAAACTGGCTGGAGAGCAACAGTGAACGTTATTCCCACCACTATCCCTGAAGTACTGATTCTCGAACCTCGGGTGTTCGGCGACGAGCGCGGATTCTTCTATGAAAGCTTCAACGCTAGCGCCTTTGCCAAGGCCACGGGGTTGCAGCGTGATTTTGTCCAGGACAACCACTCGCGTTCGGCTCGCGGCGTGTTGCGTGGCCTGCACTACCAGGTACAACAGGCTCAGGGCAAGCTGGTGCGCGTTACCCACGGTGAGGTCCTGGATTTTGCCGTGGATATCCGCCGTAGCTCGGCCACTTTTGGCCAGTGGGTAGGCGTACGCCTGTCCGCCGAGAACAAGCGCCAGCTGTGGGTACCGGAAGGCTTTGCTCACGGATTCGTGGTACTCAGCGAGCAAGCCGAGTTTCTCTACAAGACCACCGATTACTACGCGCCGGCCCACGAGCGCTGCATTCGCTGGGACGATCCCACGCTGGCCATCGATTGGCAGTTCGACGGCGTACCACAGCTATCGGCCAAGGACCTGGCCGGCCTGTCCCTGAACGAAGCCGAGTTGTTTCCATGAAGATTCTGATTATCGGCCGCAACGGCCAGGTTTCCCGCGAGCTGCAACTGGCTCTGGCTGACCAGGCCGAACTGCTGATCCTGGGTCAGGACCAACTTGACCTGGCCACCAGTACCGCCATCCGCGAACGGGTGGAATCGCTCAAGCCGGACCTGATCATAAACGCCGCCGCTTACACCGCGGTGGACCAGGCTGAGAGTGAGCCGGAGCGGGCCTTCGCCATCAACGCCATTGCGCCCGGCTTGCTGGCCGAGTCTGCAGCGAAGCTGGGTATACCGCTTATCCACTACTCCACGGACTATGTATTCGCTGGCGACAAAAACGCGCAGCCCTACACCGAGGATGATGCCACGTCCCCTTTGGCTGTTTATGGCAAGAGTAAGCTAGCGGGCGAAGAAGCCATTCGCGCCGTTGGTGGCCAGCACCTGATTCTCCGCACCAGCTGGGTATATTCGCTGCACGGCAAGAACTTCCTGCTGACCATGCAGCGCCTGTTGCAGGAGCGTGATGAGCTGCGCGTGGTTGCAGATCAGATTGGTGCGCCTACCTGGGCTGGCACCATCGCCCGCGCTACTGCGCAGTTGATTGCCCACTGGCAATCCGGTCGAGCAGGCCCTTGGGGCACTTACCATCTGAGCGGGTTGGGCGAGACGTCTTGGTTCGGCTTCGCCGAAGCCATCGCTAAACAACTGCGCCAGCAGGGCAAGCCCTGTGGCGAGCTTGAAGCTATCCCCAGCAGCGCTTATCCAACTCCAGCACAGCGCCCTCTCAATTCGCGCCTGGACTGTTCGCGACTACAACGGGACTGGAGTATTCGCCTCCCCGACTGGCACGCGGCGTTACTGGAGTGCCTGAGCAGCCCGCGCTGAATCTTCGCCTCACCTAATGCGCCCGACCTCCGGGCGCATTCTGCCTCAGTGCGCGACTGCACCACACACTCAAGGGCCAACCTCTGACTATGTCGGTGGAGGACTTCTGACGCCTTATTACTGGGGGAACTGCTCGCCAGCCCTTCTCCCTCCCCGAAAACAACTCTCATTACTTAAGGCCGAAAGACGGCCTCCTGGCCTGTCATACCGTTAACGAGAACTGCCTTGGCTGTCATGCCTGATCCTTGTGTACGACAGGCTTCTTTGTACCGATCAATCTGCAAAGGTTTCTTGCTACTTTGATGGAGGGCTTTTCTACCAGAAGGAAAAACACCCAAGCACCCAGTATGGATAAAACGGCTGCAAGTATCGAAGTAAGAGTCACTATTGCTATAGAGTGGTTACTTGTATGCCTGGCCATCAGCACTATCACCGTACCGCCTATCGCACCGTGCAGCAAGTAAATAGAATATGAGCTATCTGCCAAGCGCTGAACAAACACCGGCACCCTCAGCTTGTCTTTATAGATTAGAAGCAGAACAAATATGAAATACGCATAAACAAAGTTTATCAAGTATGAGTTATTTACTGGAAGAAATGCGACATGTATCAACTTAATACCAAAAAGAGTAGCAACATACACCAAAAGCAAAAGTGCGAAAAACACCTTAACCCCAATTGCTCTACTGTATAAAAAATATGTCACCTGACCAACGATTAGATAAGGCAGATAGGCCACACAGGCGGAAAACAGAAAGAATCCGTCGCCAAACTTCCCTCGCACAGCATATACACAAAAAATCACCAACACTTGGATAACGATCGCAGCGCACGGGCTTCTCTTTAGAATAGGAAGCAGCGCAAAAGTGAATGCATAGAAAATAACTTCGATCGCCAATGTCCACGCTACACCGAGAATTATTATCTGCGGAGACATCCAATAATTTGCCAGAGAAAATGCGGAAACGATCTCCCAAGGTGAGAAGGTCTGACCTGTGGTGATAAACGTCGCAGCGCATGCTATGAGAATCGCAAGGATGAGTGGAGGATAAATTCGGAATATCCTCTTGACTAGGAACTCTGTCTGACTTTCCCGCATGGATACGTGGGTAATGATAAAGCCGGACACTATGAAAAATATGGCGACTCCGATCCAGCCAAAGTCTTGAATGATCCCCAGGGGACCGTCGATGGCGGCCTGGACTCGAGAGACAGGGAAAGCGGCAGCCCCAAAATGCCTCGATGGCTCCAACGAGAAAAGATGGTCATACACAACCATGAGACTAGCCACCGCTCGTAACAGGGTTATATTTGAAAAACTTTCCAGATTTGCCCTTTGGATTTGCTGCATTCTTTTTCTCATTAAGAGTCGAATTAAATGATGCCTAAAACTTCCATTGACCCGATCTAGAGGCATCACGAATGGGCTTGGCTGTTTGACCGTCGATTGTTTCGAGTGATAGAGGCGTTAATTCTTTAATCGCCCCAAGGGAATTTGAAGCCAAGCATATCTATGAGTTCATGCCCCCCCGGAATTAAGGTTTAGAGGCTTATCCCACTTATAATCGTTATCACCCGTCTTAGACGGCCTTCGTCAGAGGTGATTTCTCAGGCATGGGATTTGCCACCTACCCGCGCCTGAGAAATACCTACATTCACCACCAGCCTATTGGCAAGCCTACAAACTTGCGTGAATATCAGCGCAACGCGCCTCTTGAATCCTCGCGACGCTATCCGCAGAGTACATGTCCCTGATTCTCTTTGCAGCTAAAGAACCGACTCGCTCAGCAAGGGCAGGATTGCTCTGAAGCTCGACCATTTTCACCGCCGCATCTGCTAGGTTTGGGTCGGCCCAAACTTGACCCTTTTGGTATGGGCCAAAATCTCTGTCGAGTTCTACCACTGTGAAATCCACAGGCAATGAGTTCGCCTCATCCATGAAGTCCTCATTACCCGACCAACGTGTAGCAATCACTGGCTTGCCCAGGTACATAGCCTCGGCGATAGGTAGACCGAAGCCTTCCGCACGATGCAGGCTGACATAGCAATCGCAGTTGTTGAGCAGGTTGTTCAGGGTATTGCGATCCAGGTATTCGTGGATCAGCTCTATCCTTGGCTCCTTTTCCATAGCTGCAAAAATGGCCTCGGACAACACTGGCTGATGATCAAGGTTTGACACTTTGATGACTAGCTTGACCTTGGCCTCGGGTTTATCAGCAAAGGCCTGGAGGAAGGCCGCCACCACACCCAGAGGGTTTTTGCGCTCGGGAATACTGAGCGCGTCAGACATGTGCAGGAAGATGAAGCAATCTTCCGGCAGATTCTGTTCCGCCCTGGTTAGGGGAGTGTCAATACGCACGTCAATGGCCGGGGGAATGACATGCACGGGTTTGTTCGTGTGCTTCGCAATGGCCCGGCGGTTGTATTCAGTGGAGACCCAAATTTCGTCCACCTGCTCGTAGGCAAAATGCAAGAAGTCAGGGAATTCCGGCATCTCCCAGTACCAGTAGCCGACGGTATAGCGCCCGTCAAACAAGTTGCCCCCGAGATGATCGCGAGCAATCTTGCTTTGGTCCGCGTTCACATGCATCAAGTTGATGGGGTAGAGGGCTTCATTGATATGCCCATCGATTACCTCACCCATTCGAGAAATGTTGCCCAGGCGATAGTCAATCAGGGAAAAGGGGAGTTTGGATTGCTTGAGCGCACGCAATGAGGCACGCGCTGCTTCACCAACACCGCTCTCGGCGTGCAGGTAGCCAATGAGGTTAATGCCTGCATCGTCACTTTTCGGAAGTGCCGGCGTGCTCTCGCTCGGTGAGGAGCTCGCGGAGATGCTGGACGGACGCGGGTAAGCCTTGCGTAGCACCCAGCCGGCATAAGGTGCCAAGGCGATTCGCAAATTTTGCGGGATACGCTTACGGTTTTGCCAGGCCAAGCGGAACAGGTAGCTGCTCAAACGTCCGATCAGAGTGTCATGCGCCAGCGCTGACCGTGTGCGCACGCGCTCAAGCTCGCTGCGGATAGGCTGAAGGTAAATCTCACTGAAGCCTGAGTCACGTCCTGCTGATTCCAAGAGCCACTCAGCGAAGCGAGGACTGTCAATGCTTTCGACTGCGGGAAAGGCGTTTCGCAGATCCACGCGGGATTCCCACAGGGCAACTGCCAATACGGTGAGTGCGATACCGTCGCGCGATGATGCCACCGAACGGTTCAGTTCGGCATGTATACGCGGACATTGACCGGCTTCAAAGAAATTGATGTCAGCCAATCGGTTATCGGTACGAATCAGACGCCTTGCTGCATCGGGTACAGGTACACCGTCGGCAAACTTGCTGAATGCATAGGGGAGTCGTTTAAAACGTTCGATACCGTTTCGCTGTAGAGCTTGCTCATAAAAGCTGCAGATATCGCGCAGGGCGGTGCTGGCATTTTTGTTGAAGCGGTTCTGGTGCTTGCTCAGGGTACTCGCTTCGATCGAGAAGCCGGAGAAGTGGAAAAAGGTCAAGGGGCGTCCATCGACCATATAGCTACCGTCCGCCTGACGCTCGAGGGTACGGTGGTTGAGATTCCAGTAGGCAATGTTCCAGCTGGGGTCACGGTTGATGAACACGCCTTGGAACATCGAGGGGACAAGATCCATCCACTTTTGGTCGACGAACAAGTTGCGCGGTAGGTCGACCACGCACTCTTTGTATAGCTTGTCCTGCCACCATTTAGCCAGCTTCAAGGTTTCTTCGCAGGTGCGAAGTGCGATGAAGCCGAGGTTGTACGAGCCAGCCTGGAGAATCTGAAGCTCGGTTGGAGCCTTGCCATCGTCCAGAATGTCGGTCAAGTGCGGGGTCAATAGCACATTGTGCTCGTCGAGCAGCGCGAGCATTTCGTCCAGTGGGCGGAAGATGCGAATGTCGGGGTCGAAATAGATGACTTTACGGTAGCCCCGCTTCATCAGTAGCTCGATGATATAGGGCTTGATCGCTGTGTTCAGCTCGAGAATCGAGTACTGGTAAATGAAAGCACCCAGCTGCGGGATGTCCAGCTGATCGATCGGGACGATATCGTCCGCCGCAGGGCAGTCCGTTTCTGCAATTCTAGCGTCGCACAGACCCAGTACCAGGTCAGCTTGGGGGCAATGCTCCTTGAGACTCTCGAACATGGTGTTTGCATAGTGCAAGTAATTGTTCGAAACAATCGTGAAGATACAGGTGTCTCGATCTGTATTGGGTAACATATGGGTTCCAGAGTCTCTCATTCTGCTAGGATTCTTGGTTTGACGACATTGCTAGGCTAGTCTTTCGAGCGTGTCAATAGCTTAAGTTCGCCCAACTTTTCGTCGAACCGAGCCCGCAGCTCTTTGTAAGCGTCGGCAGCCTCTTGCAGCGCCGCATCCTTTTGTTTGAGACATTGCTCAAAATTTTCAATCTGGGTTTTGTAATCTTCGACCTGATCCACTAGATGATGGCAAGCCTGTTCGGCGAGATGCTCTCGATAGGTCTTGAATTGATCGAATACATTGGGTGGGGTACTGCAGCGCGGAATGTCCACCGGATAGCCGTTGCGGAAATAGAAGCGATTAAGGCCATCGAAATAGAACAGCGAATAATACTCGGATATCAGGCTCTCCCACTCTTGATGCACCGGCTCATGGGTGTCCGGGTGTACAGCCTCGATCAACAGAATGCGGGGATTAACTACGGTGAAATCAGCGCTGGCCAACACTTCTTTCTCGAAACCTTCGACATCAATCTTCAGAAAATCGACTCGACGGGAACCAACGTGCTGCTTCCAGAGATCGGCAAGGGGAATGACTTCGACGTCGATTTCCTGAGTGATGCGACCAGTGCTCTGATAGTTGCTGGCCAGCGTGCTGTCTAGAGTAGACGTTCCCTGATCTGCAGTAACGTAGAGCGTTTGCTTGCCAGTTTTTTGGCCCACGCAGATATTCAGATTGGTATCTCGTACTCGCTCTCGCTGCAGTTCGGCGAATAGCTCAGGCTGGGGCTCGACGTTAATGCCTTGCCAGCCGCGAAGATAGAAGTGCTGCGTAACCGAGTCATGAATGGGATGACAGGCGCCTATGTCCACATAGAAGCCCGCATCCTCGTTTGCGAATATGCGTTGAAGAATGACATCTTCATAATTCTGCGCATAGCTGATCATGCCATCGTTTTGTGCAGCAGAGTCGTCAGTCATTGGGTGCTCCTGATCTGGCCGCCTTCGAATGACGTAACGCAGTCGACGGCTGACTTCGATGAAAATGGGGCCTTCACAACCCCAAACGGGTTTATCGGATTAACCTCGATGGCAGGGAGGTCAAACAAGTGTTCAATGTCCGAAATAGGCGGACGTCACAGTTTCCGGGTCCGAGTCCATTCGTATTTTGCCATGCTCGAGCCAAATGACACGGTTGCATGTGTGCATCACCAAGTCTCGAGAATGACTTGCAATCACAAGAATATTCGTTGCTTTGACAAGCTCGGTCATCCGAGCCTCTGCCTTATGTTTAAAGCCTTCATCGCCCACAGATAACCATTCATCCATGATCAGGATTTGCGGTCTAACGGTAGTAGACACTGCAAACGCCAATCGCAAGTGCATACCTGATGAATAAGTTCTAACTGGCATATCGATAAACTCGCCTAGCTCGGAGAACTCAATGATTTCATCAAGCTTGCTTGCGATCTCACTCTTTTTCATTCCCAGAAGTATGCCGCGTACAAAGATGTTTTCCCTGCCCGTTGCTTCGGGGTCGATACCCAAAGAAATATCGATAAGTGAGCCAGTCTCACCGCTAATTTTAGCGGTTCCAGACGATGGGGCGTACACGCCACTGAGCAATCTCAGCAGAGTACTTTTGCCCGCACCGTTATGGCCCAGCAAACCAACACGGTCGCCATCGCGGAGGGTGAATGTCAAATTTTCCAAGGCCCGCACGATAACGCGGCCTTGGTCGTTCGCGCCAAGCTGACCGCCAGTTGCAACTTGGATCAGGCGTTTTTTCAGCGAGCGCCCGCTTGCGTTGTAAATCGGAAAATCAACGCATGCGTTGTTAAACTCAATAAAAGCCATAGGGTGTGTATTCTTCTTCAAAGCCAGTAAGCAATGCGGCGCTTATAATATCCATAAAATATTATTGCTAAGCTCCACCCTAATACAGCCATCCCTCCGGACACGTACCAACTTAGCGCGCTAATGTCTTGACTTAGCAATGGCGCCCTGACTATTTGCATCAGGTGGTAAAAGGGATTGAGGTCGAGCAGATAACTACTCGAGCGCTGCGGTAGCAGACTAGGAAGCCACATGATGGGTGTCAGATAAAAAGCAATCTGCAGAACACTCGCGATGATCTGGGTAAGGTCACGATATCGAGCACACAAGACGCTCAAAATGAGACTCACCCAGGCGAGATTCAATGTCAGCAGAACGAAACCTGGAATACTCAGAAATGCTTCGACCCCTATCGGCTTTTGTACCGCCAAGAGGACAAGAGGGAATATGACGATGTTATGCCCGAGTATGAGTATGTTCCGCCATAGTGTCCGCAACACGTGAACGAACAAAGGAATAGGAAGCTGTTTAATAATACCTTCCGCAGCGATCAGGCTAGTACAACCTTCAGTTACAGTTGTAGAAATAAAACTCCAGAGAATTATCCCGACAGCCAGAAATGGAAGAAACTCTTTGATTGGGGAGTTGAATATTTGCCCGAATACGATACCAATCGTACCGATCATTACACTCATACTGATCGCAAGCCAGAAAGGCCCAATCGCTGAGCGCCTGTAACGCTGACGGACATCCTGCCAGCCGAGCATGCCGACGAGCGAATAACGCTTGGCCGCCGCTGCTATGTCCGTCAGGGCAACGTTTATTGTGCTGTGGCGCATCTGGAACACCGAGTTATCAAAACAGCCGAAGATTGTAACCTTGGATAGGGTGTTGATGTCACTTTTTTCATGCTCGGTTTCTACCTGTTGGCGGGGGTTGAAAAGCTGTCCAGCCCTGCCGTTTGTAAATTGACCCAGGGTGGATTACTGATTCCTTGGCATCAGCAGCCATAGATAAGCTTCGTAGCAGTATCCTGACGCAAGAGACATCAGGCCCATCGCATGCAGGCACGCACTAGAGCGCCGCAAGCTACCCCCCCATTACATTAAAGCCGAAAACTGAAACCCGACCGTGCTCCCAAATTTTTCTCGAGACAGCCCCCCCCTGAAGCGACCCGATACCAAATCCAAAAAAGAGTTACCTTTCCCCCTGCCCCGTAGATTTTCCAGTTTCCATCAGTGGCTTTGCCACCCCGGACAAGCCAGGCATCAAAGTAACGGTATTCGGCACGCTTCCAGCCGTACTCAGGACGCACCATCGCGCCTGCTGGAACGTTAGCGCGGCCATTTCATGACCGATGATTTCGGCGAAGGGCAATGTAAGACATAGCCCCGTGACCATGATCATCTGTACGGCATCACGAGTGAGCGGAAGGGCGTCGGCTATGAGCTGCGATTTATTACCCATAAGAGCAGGAGCCTGCAAATCCTCGCTCAATAGAAACGCCAGCCAAATAAAATGCAGACACAGGTGACGCAATAAAACGAACACTATAGTTCTTTCCACATAAAACTTTATGAGCAATAGACATATACCGCCACCGCAATGGAATACTTTACCCCTCAAGCCTGAAGTGTGATTTTTTATCTTAGCTTTATGGCTGAAATCAAAGTATCTGCGATTTCGTCTGGCGTGCAATTAGATGAATCAATTATTGCACTTGGTGCTTCCGGGCATTCATAAGGACTGTCTATACCGGTCATATTTTGCAGAGATCCATTTCGAGCCATCTTGTACAACTTCTTAGGGTCTCGCTGCTCACAAACGGCTAGCGGGGTTTTCACATATACCTCAAAAAAATTTTCGCCCCCAATTAACTCCCTGGCAATTTTCCGCTCACTCCTGAACGGTGAAATGAACGCTGTAATCACAACCAGCCCTGCATCCAACATGAGCTTGGATACTTCCGTTATTCGGCGAATATTTTCAATTCGATCGGCATCACTAAACCCCAAATCACTGCAAAGCCCTGAACGTATATTATCGCCATCTAAAATATAGGTATGCCTGCCCTGGGCGTAAAGCTTCTTTTCCAGCGCATTAGCGATAGTGGACTTTCCCGACCCTGAAAGCCCAGTCAACCAGACAACCATTCCAGCATGCCCATTGAGCCCCTCTCGACTCGCCCTAGTTATGCAAAATGAATTTTTATATACATTAGCTGTTTGGTCTATTGTGTTCATATGGAGACCCCATAGCTTGTAAAAACACAGTGACAATCGACAATATGGGTGTTGTGTTATTTTCCATATGATTAGCCTACTGCTGTAAATGGCTTAAATCTACTACTGACAGAGTGCCATGATTGCCGAATCCGACGGCCAGATTCGGAACGCCCGTATTGAATCCTTAGCCTAGTAATTCAAAGTTCGCGCCGCGCCTGTGACTGTGATCAAGCCCCACCCATTACCGGAGATAAGATGGACTGCTTGGTATCCAGTGACAGCGAGAGGACACAGATCTTGCCCGAGGCTGCCTGGACGCGCGAGCATCAATATCAGGGAGCACACGAAGAATTATTACCGGATAAATCCTCCCCCCCAAGACCCAGCAGCAAACTGAAGCATTTAGACGAGCCGCCCCACACAGCCGAGCCAAAGCCTGGGTCGCTCTACTACCCTCGACGTCGAGCCGATCACTGAGAAGCTTCTATCAGCATTTCAATTTCCTTCAGACGCACCCATATCAACTCGTTATCGCCCCGTCCTTCAATGTTCAATCGCAACAAAGGCTCCGTATTGGATCCGCGCAAGTTAAATCGCCACTCATCGAACGCCACACTAATGCCGTCGGTCATATCCAGAGCTGGAGATTGAGCGCGATAATGAGCTACGACATGCTCGATCGTTTTGGCGACATCGACCACTTTGTAGTTGATCTCACCGGTACATGGGAACGCCGCAATACGCTCATTGACCTGTTCGGACAGTGGCTTTCCAGTACTCGAAATCAACGCCACCACCAGCAACCACGGAATCATCCCACTGTCGCAATACGCAAAATCCCGGAAGTAGTGGTGAGCACTCATTTCCCCGCCGTATACAGCATCTTCTGCACGCATGCGCTCCTTGATGAACGCGTGCCCGGTTTTGCTCTGAACTGCGATACCGCCCGCTTGTTCGACCTGCTCGTTGGTGTTCCAGGTCAGGCGTGGGTCGTGGATGATTTTGCTGCCAGGATGCTGTTTGAGCAGCATATCGGCCAGTAGACCGACGAGGTAGTAACCCTCGATAAATCGACCGTCGGCATCGAAGAAGAAACAACGGTCGAAATCACCATCCCAAGCCAAGCCTATATCGCACTGATTGGCCAGTAACGCCTGGCGGGTCAGCTCCCGGTTTTCGGGCAACAGCGGGTTGGGGACACCGTTTGGGAAATTGCCATCAGGCACTTCGTTGATAAATACCCACTGAAGCGGCAAACGAGCTGCCAATGCTTGCAACACGGGGCCAGCGGCGCCACTACCCGGGTCGGCGAGTATCTTGAGCGGTTTCAAGGTGCTGACATCGACGTAGGTGAGCAAATGGTCGATGTACGCGGTCTTGTCGAATGCCTGGCGAACTTCACCTTTTACCGCTGCGGCGGTACCAAGGTTACCTTGGTCGACGCGCAGACGAATGGCGTCAAGGCCAGTGTCGCCGCTGATAGACCGGGATTCGGCCTTGACCAGCTTCATGCCGTTATAACCTTTGGGGTTATGGCTGGCGGTGATCATCACGCCACCGTCGACTTTGTAGTGGCTGGTTGCGAAGTAGACTTCCTCGGTGCCGCAGAGCCCAATATCAATTACGTCGGCACCCGCCTCAGTAATGCCGCGCATCAGTGCGTTGGCCAGAGGTGGACTTTCGAGCCTCATGTCCTGGCCGACAACGAAGGTTTTACCTTGCAGCTCTGCTACCAGCGCACGACCGATGCGGTAGGCGATATCTTCGTTGAGCTGAGAGGGAACCTGACCACGAATGTCATAGGCTTTGAAGCATTGCGTCACGATAGGAGGATACATTCTACTCACTAGCTAAAATGTCCGATGCCGCCCAAGGGCGGCATCGGTAAGAATGGATCACCAGGGCCTGATGCCACTGGTGCGCTGTCCCGCGAGGTGCGGGACTCGCATCGGGTTCAGTGTCGTTATTTATCGACGCGACCGTAATTATCTTCAAACCGAACGATGTCATCTTCACCCAGATAGTCACCGCTCTGCACTTCGATCAGCACCAAATCGATCACACCGGGGTTTTTCAGGCGGTGTTTATGACCCGCACGAATGAACGTCGATTCATTGGTATGAAGCATCAGCTCTTGCTGGTCATTGACGACTACGGCGGTGCCGCTAACCACGATCCAGTGCTCGCTACGATGGTGGTGCATCTGCAGTGACAGGGATGCACCCGGCTTTACCACAATACGCTTGATCTTGAAGCGCTCGCCGTTTTCCAGCGTAGTGTACGTACCCCAAGGGCGATGCACAGTGCGGTGAAGCAAATGAACGGTGTGGCTGCATGCCTTGAGCTGGTTGACGATGTGTTTTACGTCTTGAGCATGATCCTTGTGGGCGATCATCACCGCGTCGGGCGTATCGATTATCAGGAGGTCTTCCACACCGACCAGCGCGGTCAGTCGACCCTCGCTGTTCACGTAGTTGTTACGCGAACCGTGAGACAGTACTTCGCCTTCGAAGCGGTTGCCGTTCTCATCAGCCTCGGTCAATTCGCTGACCGCATTCCAGGAACCAATGTCGCTCCAGCCGATATCGCATGGAACCGTGGCAACTTTGGACGAGCGCTCCATTAGTGCATAATCGATGGAAATATCCGGAACTTCCGCAAAAGCGTCAGGATCAAGTGCCAAGCAACGGTATTTGTTAGATGACGTCAATCGCGAAACTTCGATTGTTTTGTTAACCGCTTCTACGACATCCGGAGCGTGGCGACGCATCTCTTCCAAAACCGTGCCGACTCGGAAGCAGAACATTCCGGAGTTCCAATAATAGTTACCTGCGCTGATGTAACTCTGCGCGGTTTCTAGATCAGGCTTCTCTACGAAACGTGCGACCTTCAGTCCGCCCTTGAGCGGTGCATCTTTTTTCGCTTCAACGTAACCAAACCCGGTCTCAGGATAAGTCGGTTGAATGCCAAAGGTTACCAGCCAGCCTTCGGCTGCAAGCTTCATGGCGCGGGTGACGGCCAAGGCAAATGCTTGTTCGTCTTGAATCAAATGGTCGGCAGCCAGCACCAACATTTGTGCGTCCGGCCCGTGGGTGGACTCCAGCTGGATCGCCGCGGCAGCGACGGCAGCCGCAGTATTACGACCGAAAGGTTCGAGAATGAACCCTTGAGCATGCTTGGCTGTGTTGACTGCGCCGTACTCGTCTTCTGTCTTGAACAGGAGCTCGCGATTGGTCACCGTAAGAACCTCAACGACACCTTCCAGGCGCGATGCGCGAAGGAAAGTTTTCTGGATGAGATTCTGGCCGTCTGGCAGCTCCATGAACGGCTTTGGATGGGCCTCCCGAGAAACGGGCCACAACCGGCTGCCCACTCCACCCGACAAAATTACGGGAATCAGTTCCATGCTCTAAATCCTTAATCCCCTTCTGGCAGGTCAGCCAGTAAGCGGGGCTCAGTTATGTTTCCAGTCATTCGTGCATCGTAATCAATGCAAAACATTGCTTGAAGCGATTACAGAGGTGACAGCTCAATTTCGATCCATACCCATCGAGCCTTCTCGAACGCGTTTCCTTAATGTCCTACTTCCCCTGGTCGGGAGTTCCTGTCTCAGATTCCTCTATTGGAAACGGCTGGACAAGGAAGTCCTTTTTGAAGGAAATGCAAGCCACTTGAGATCGAGATGCAATGCCGACCAGGGTCAGATATGTCTTCCGGCCATTCTACAGGGAGTACCGAGAATTAATAACTCGTGCGCCGACGGGAGACGAAAAATCATTTGTAAAACAATCGGCTGCTTCAACTATGAGCCATCAAAATAACATCAATCATTACCAGCCTCAAATCTATAGTCCGGGCGCCCTTAGCAATTTCTGCAAGTAAGCACCATATGCCGCGATGTCAGGCGATCTACTCGAGTCGGTAGCATTGAACTTTGGTCACTAAAGACATAATTCGAAGAATATTGAACCAGTCAAGCAACCAAGGAAGCGCAAGGTGTAAGTGCCGACGATATCGGCGTGGATGACTGCTGCGGCCCCGGAGATCGAACGACCCACATGTGATTCTGCCGCGAAACAAATGATCGTATCGGCTTGGCACTGACGCAGAATGCGATCAATTTTCTGACGATCAAAAATATCGACACGCTCGAAACGATAACGCGAGCTTTAGCGGGCTTCAGCCAGGGACTCAAGACTACCGACGCAGGTCAGCTTGTCGACGTTGACGACCGAGTCGTTAGTGCTGGAAATGATATGACGAATGACTGCCTAGCCGATAGAGCCCGCGCCGCCAGCGTCTAGAATTTTCACGAAGATACATACCCTTGGGTAGCTGTAATCAGCACCAACTGGGCTTGCTGACTCTCTTTCCGTACGACCTATCTGATACCGCCAGGCAGCATACGGTTAGATATTTGTCTCGGCAAACAGGTATGGACAAGTCAATCAGGTAAGACGTCGGCGAGAGGCTCGGTACGTACGCCCCAAAAACCAGCCCAAGATCGGGCCGATCACCATCCCAACCAACAGCGCAAGCACCATGACCAGTGATATCGGAAGCTCCGGCCCTGCCCAACCAAGGAACAGCAGCGTAACCGATTGCTGATTCTCGAGAACGAACGCCAGAACCGCTAAAATCAGCAGCAACATGAACACCGCCAGCAATATGCGCTTTAGATTACGCATCAGAGGCTCCTTGAAAGGCAGCTAACGTCACAGCACTTCCTCTTCGTCCTCGTTCACACGATCGCGCAGTTCTTTACCTGGCTTGAAA
>Ga0247819_10000683_pt1 | contig 19150 bp, 12 predicted proteins | sample 13C_Xylose_Day6_FD_193428 | JGI IMG/M metagenome (GOLD analysis project Ga0247819, IMG submission 193428) | Soil microbial communities from agricultural site in Penn Yan, New York, United States - 13C_Xylose_Day6 | ecosystem: Environmental > Terrestrial > Soil > Agricultural land | place: USA...
ATCCAGCGGGTGTTGGCGATGTCTTCCGCCAGCAGATAACCCACGTCCAACTCGGAAAAATTCTCGATATCCGCCGGCAGGTTCAGACGGAAGCTATCGCTGTGCTTGATGATTTCCCGTGCCACGCTGAACAACTGCAAACCATCCAGTGCCTCGTCGGTCAATTCCGGTTCGGTGCCTTCGATGATCTGTTTGAGGCGGTTTTCCAGCAGCGAAACGTTGACCCCGGCGTTCTGCCCGAACGGTCGCGCCTTGCCCAATTCCAGGGTGAAAGCCTCGGCGCCGAGCTTGTCGTAGGTGTAGGAGCTGAAGACGATGGACGGCTTGTTCTGCAGCAACACAGCTTCCATGCCCGCAGCGCGTAGGCGGGCCAGTTCCTGACGCGAATGCTGGCGATCTTCCTTCCAGGGGTACAAGGCGAATTGCTCGATTTTCGAGCCGCGAATCGCGGTGTGCAGGTCGTAGTGCAAGCGCTGACGATCCGGCAGGCTGAAGAAACTCGCCGCCAGCCGCTCCAGTTCACAAGCACGCAGGGCTTCGGAGCCGCTGCTTTGTTCGTGACGGCCGTTGAACAGCCGATTAACGTCCTGCTCGACGAAACGCTCGCCTTTGCGAATCGCTTCCGGGTTACCGAACAGGAACAGAATACGTGCACGCGGCTTGAGGTCGCCGCGGGCGATGTCGTGCAACAGGCGATCAAGCAACTCGATCGGCGCTGTTTCATTGCCGTGGATCCCCGCTGAAAGCAGCAGGTCCAGGCCGTTGTCGCGAGCTTCAGGTGGCCGGACTTCCAGCGCACCTTCGCTCAACCAGCGCATCCGCACGCCTTCGACAGTCAGTTGAGTCTTCTCCGCCGGTTCGCGGCCGGCGAGGGTCAGTTCAAGCAGTTTGCCGAGGGCGAGCATAGAGCGGTTTCCTTAGTGGTCGTGATTGCAATCCGGGCCGTGGACGTGGTCCTCGTCGTCGCCGACTTCAGCCGGTTCCATCTCCAGTTGCAGACTTACCAGATTAGTCGCCAATGGGCGCAACAGCAGGTTGGCGTATTCGGCATCACCTTCTTCGACGTCCACGCCGATCAGCAATTGGCCACGGCCGTCCTGCTGGATCCACAGCTCTTTGCCTTGCCACAGGACCGCAACACGGGTGCAGGAAGTCTCCAGTTGCGTGCCGTCGGTGTCTTCAAGGATCAGCTGCAGGGAATCACTCATTTTTTACGCTCTCGTTTGAGATGAAGCGACGCGCTGCCATGGGAGACCGCGCGCCGTCGATCAATTGATCTGGAATGGATAAACCGCGCCCAGTTTAAGGATTTGCGTCAGTTCATCCAGTGCCGTCCGGCACTCAAGCAGCAATTGCGGGTCCGCCAGATCGTTTTCGGTCATGCGGTCGCGGTAGTGCTTCTCGACCCATTCGGTCAGAGTGCCGTACAACGGTGCCGTCATGATAACCCCTGGGTTGACCGCCGCCAGTTCGGTTTCGTTGAGCGCGACGCGCAGTCGCAGGCAAGCCGGGCCACCACCGTTCTGCATGCTCTGCTTGAGATCGAAGACTTTCACTTCGCGGATCAGGCCGCCGGAGCTGGTCAAACCTTGCAGGTAGTTCCAGACGCGTTCGTTGCCACGGCATTCTTCCGGCACGATCAATAGCATCGAGCCGTCAGGACGCGACAGCAATTGGCTGTTGAACAGGTAGGAACGAACGGCGTCTTCCACGGTTACCGCGGAACGCGGAACGCACACGGACTGAAATTTCCCACCGACCTTGGCGAGTTTGCTCTGCAATTCAGCGAGCATCTTCTCGGTCTCGAGGAACGCGTCCTCGTGATAGAACAGCACTTCACCGTTGCCGACTGCGATCACGTCATTGTGAAAAACGCCCTGGTCGATCACCGAAGGGTTCTGCTGGGCGTAGACCACGCCGTCATCGCTCAAGCCGTGCAAACGGGCCACGGCCTGGGACGCTTCGAGGGTCTGGCGCGCCGGGTATTTTTGCGGCGCCGGGTAGCGGGTGTCGAACGCGCTGCGGCCGAACACGAAAAATTCAACGCCGGCGTCGCCGTACTCACGGCAGAAACGCGTGTGGTTGGCCGCGCCTTCGTCGCCGAACTGTGCCACGGCCGGCAATGCGGCGTGGTGAGCGAAGTGTTGCTGATCGGCGAACATCGCCCCCAGCACACGGCTGGTGGTCGGGTGCTCGATGCTGCGGTGGTATTTGCAGTTGAGGTTGGCGGCGGTGAAATGCACGCGGCCGTCAGCGGTGTCGGCGCTCGGGCTTACGGTGGCGGCGTTGGCTACCCACATGCTCGACGCCGAGCAACTGGCGACCAGCAGCGGCATAGCTTCTTTGGCGGCGCGTTCGATCACTTGAGCGTCGGTGCCGGCAAAGCCCAGGCGACGCAGTGCAGCCACATCCGGGCGCTCTTGCGGTGCCAGTACGCCCTGCTGGAAACCCATTTCCATCAGCGCTTTCATCTTCGCCAGGCCTTGCAGCGCAGCTTCCTTGGGGTTGGAAGACTGCTGGCTGTTGCTCTGGGACGCGACGTTGCCGTAGGACAGGCCGCCGTAGTTATGGGTCGGCCCCACTAGACCGTCAAAATTGACTTCATAGGATTTCATCAGCGAGGCTCCACGAGAATTCTGTTGTTATAGGCTTCAGTAACTGGATTTGAGACCGGGGTGCGGCCATCGCCAGCAGGCTGGCTCCCACAGTGGATTGCGTCGTACACATAATGTGTGAACACCGCCGAACCTGTGGGAGCCAGCCTGCTGGCGATGGGCATCACGCCATCTTCACGCCAGGCGTGAGGGTCGCAGGCAATACCAGGCTCGGCGTTTCCAGCGAGGCCACCGGGTACGCGCAATAGTCCGCCGCGTAGTAGGCGCTGGCGCGGTGGTTGCCCGAGGCGCCGACGCCGCCGAATGGCGCGCTGCTCGCGGCGCCGGTCAGTTGCTTGTTCCAGTTGACGATACCGGCGCGGCTTTCCAGCCAGAACTGCTGGTAACGCGCTTCGGAATCCGACAGCAGGCCAGCAGCCAGACCGTACGCGGTGTCATTGGCTTCAGCGATGGCCGCTTCAAAATCAGCGTAGCGGATCACTTGCAGCAGCGGGCCGAACAGTTCTTCGTCAGGACGATCGGCCACGGCGGTCACGTCCAGAATGCCCGGCGTCAGCAACGCCGATTGAGCCTGTGGCTGAGTCATTTCCAGCAGTGCCACGGCGCCATTGCCCAGCAGATGTTCCTGCGCATCCATCAACGCTTTCGCAGCGCCAAGGGAAACCACCGAGCCCATGAACGGCGCCGGTTGCTGATCAAAGGCACCGACCTCGATTGTCGCGCTGACCGCCACCAGCCGCGCCAGCAACGAGTCGCCCCACGCGCCTTGCGGCACCAGCAAGCGGCGAGCGCAGGTGCAACGCTGACCGGCCGAAATGAAGGCCGACTGAATAATGGTGTACACCGCAGCATCCAGGTCAGCGACCTGATCGACCACCAGCGGGTTGTTGCCACCCATTTCCAGCGCGAGGATTTTGTCCGGACGACCGGCGAATTGTTGGTGCAGGTGATTGCCGGTGCGGCTGGAGCCGGTGAAAAACAGACCGTCGATGCCCGGGTTCGCCGCCAGTGCGATACCGGTTTCGCGAGCACCTTGCAGCAGGTTCAATACGCCCGCCGGCAGACCGGCTTCGATCCAGCACTTGACGGTCAGCTCAGCCACTTTCGGCGTCAGCTCGCTTGGCTTGAACAGCACACTGTTACCGGCCAGCAGTGCCGGCACGATGTGGCCGTTGGGCAGGTGGCCCGGGAAATTGTAAGGACCGAATACGGCGACCACACCGTGTGGCTTGTGGCGCAACACGGCGGTGGCGTCGCCCAACGGGCCACTCTTTTCGCCGGTACGCTCACGGTAGCTCTGCACCGAGATTGCGATCTTGTTGACCATGCTGGTGACTTCGGTCGCAGCTTCCCACAGGGGTTTACCGGTTTCTTCGCCGATGGTGCGAGCCAGTTCGTCTGCATTGTTTTTCAGGGCGCCAGCAAAGGCTTCCAGCACGGCGATACGCTCTTCCAGCGTGCGGCGTGCCCAATCCGGGAATGCCTGACGCGCGGCTTGCACGGCCGATTCAACTTGATCGACGGTGGCGCCAGTGCCGGACCACAGCACTTGCTGGGTCACCGGGTTCAGCGATTCAAAAGTTTCACCCTGGCCTGCCAGCCATTCACCTGCAATGTATAGCGACTTCATTATTTCGACTCCCGGGCAGCGGACAACGCCACGGCGCGCACTTGATCGCCTGCGTTGAGTTGAAGACGTTTGGCGGTCTGCGGATCGACCACCAGCGTACCGGCGGCGAGACGTGCAGGAGCGGCCGTGATCCGGCAGTCTTCGCGCTTGCGGTTGTGAATGATGAATGGCGTGGCGTCGTCGCCCGGCGTGCCGACGGCCAGCACCAGTGCCTGGCTGTCACGTACCGCACGAATCTTGCCGGTTTCACACTCGATGGCCGGGCCGGCGTCGAAGATGTCGACGTAGCCCTGATAGCTGAAACCTTCGCTCTTGAGCATCGACAGCGCCGGCTCGGTGTCCGGATGGACCTGGCCGATTACGTTGCGTGCATCTGGCGACAGGAAGCAGGTGTACAGCGGGAACTTCGGCATCAGCTCGGCGATGAACGCCTTGTTGCCAACGCCGGTCAGGTAATCGGCCTGGCTGAATTCCATCTTGAAGAAGTGTCGACCCAGGCTTTCCCAGAACGGCGAACGCCCGGCCTCATCGGAAACACCGCGCATCTCGGCGATGATCTTGTTACCGAACAGCTGCGGGAATTCGGCGATGAACAGCATCCGCGCCTTGGACAGCATGCGGCCGTTGAGGCCGCTGCGGTAATCGGCGTGCAGGAACAGCGAGCACAGCTCAGAGTTACCGGTCAGGTCGTTGGCCAGGAACAGCGTCGGGATCTCGCGGTAGATGTTCAGCTCTTGCGAAGCGCTCACCGTCAAACCGACGCGGAAGTTGTACCAAGGCTCACGCAGGCCAACGGCGCCGGCGATGGCGGAAATGCCCACCACGCGACCGTCGTCATCTTCAAGCACGAACAGGTAGTCCGCATCGCCCCGCCCGGCTTCGCCGCGGAAAGTCTTCTCGGCCCAGCCGACCCGATGGGCCAGACGTTCTTCGTTGGCCGGCAAAGTGGTCAGGCCGGTGCCGGTGCTGCGGGCCAGGTCGATCAGAGCGGGTAAATCGCTGCTGCGTACGGGACGAACGATCATGCTATCTCCTCAAACGGGCCGCTTGCGCCACCCGTGAAACTTCGCTGCTGTCTAAACAAGCAATCAGGCCAGGCAGGCGTTAAACCGCAACCAGGCGCACGCTGGCACCTTCACCGACGCCCAGGGCTTCGGCGGCTTCCAGATCCAGGGTGACGGGCTTGCCCGGCGCGTAATCGAGCTCGAGCAAGACTGCGCGGTAATCCTGCAACTGCGCGTTGGCGACCAGGTACTGACGGCCGACGCCTTTGACCGGTTCGCCGATTTTCACGGGTACCACACGGCTCTGGGCAATCGAACGGATACCCGATACGCGGGCATGCAGGGTCGGGCCGCCGTCGAAGATGTCGATGTAATGATCGGTCTCGAAGCCTTCGCGCATCAGGATGTCGAAGGTGATCTGCGCACGCGGATGCACCTGGCCCATGGCTTCTTGCGCGGAGTCCGGCAACAGTGGCACGTAGATCGGGTAATGCGGCATCAGTTCGGCGAGGAACGTCCGGCTCTTCAGTCCGCACAGGCGCTCGGCTTCGGCGTAGTTGAGGTCGAAGAAGTTGCGACCGATGGCGTCCCAGAAAGGCGAGTCACCGTTTTCATCGCTGTAACCAACGATCTCGGTTACTACGGAATCGGCAAAACGCTCAGGATGGCTGGCCACGAACAGCAAACGGCCACGGGAGTTGAGTTCCGACCACGGCGAACCCACCAGGTCGCGCTGCACGTAGAAACTGGTCAGCAAGCTGTTGCCGGTCAGGTCGTGGCACTGCGAGAGCACGTGGATCTTGTTGTGGATCTTCAGCTCGCGGGAGGCGTGCACGAAGGTTTCGTTGCGGAAGCTGTAGAACGGCTCGGAGTAACCGGCCGAAGCGACGATAGCCGAGCAGCCGACCAGTTTCCCGGTAGCGGAGTCTTCGAGGACGAAGAAGTAGCTCTCTTCACCGTTGAAGCTCACTTCGGCGGCGAACGAAGCTTCGCTCGCGGCGATCTTGTCGCTCAGGCGTTCAACGTCATCCGGCAAGGAAGTGACACCAATCGGGCTGTCCGCAGCCAGACGCTGTACCTCGCCCAGATCAGCCATTTGCGCAGGGCGCATCACCAGCATGGTGTCACTCCTTAATCTCAGAACTCAGTGAAGAAAATCCCGGGCCATCCCTGACACAACTCAGAGTCAACTGTGGGAGCTAGCCTGCTGGCGATATCGTCCTGTCAGGCAACAATGATGTTGACTATCAGGCCCTCATCGCTAGCAGGCTAGCTCCCACATTTTTGATCCAGCCCGGAACAAAAAATTGGGTTCGACGCCTGAAAAGGTCAGGCGTCGAAGGGTCTATCAGGCTTGCGTCAGTTTTGCAGCGGCACGCTCGAAGCGGTCCAGACCGGCATCGATGTCGGCGTCTTCCACCACCAGGCTCGGGGCGAAGCGCACCACGTCCGGGCCGGCTTGCAGGACCATCAGGCCTTCTTGTTCAGCGGCGTTGAAAATGTCCTTGGCCTTGCCTTTCCAGGCATCGCTCAGCACGCAACCGATCAACAGACCCATGCCGCGCACTTTGGTGAACAGGCCGTACTTCTCGCCGATCTGCTCAAGGCGCGCCTTGAACTTGTCGTGCTTGGCATTGACGCCAGCGAGCACTTCAGGGGTGTTGATCACGTCGATCACGGCTTCCGCGACCGCACACGCCAGCGGGTTGCCGCCGTAAGTGGTGCCGTGGGTACCGACGACCAGGTGCTTGGCCAGGTCTTCAGTGGTCAGCATCGCTGCAATCGGGAAGCCGCCGCCCAGGCTCTTGGCGCTGGTCAGGATGTCCGGGATCACGCCGTAATGCTGGTAGGCGAACAGATGGCCGGTACGGCCCATGCCGGTTTGCACTTCGTCGAAGATCAGCAGCGCGTTGTTCGCGGTGCAGAGGTCGCGGGCGCCTTGCAGGTATTCGAGTTCGGCCGGAATCACACCGCTTTCGCCCTGGATCGGCTCCAGCACCACCGCGCAAGTCTTGTCGGAAATGGCGGCTTTCAGCGCGGCCAGATCGTTGTACGGCACGTGGGTGATACCGGTGATTTTCGGACCGAAACCGTCGGAGTACTTCGACTGGCCACCGACGTTGACGGTGAACAGGGTACGGCCGTGAAAGCTGTTGAGCGCGGCGATGATTTCGTACTTCTCGCTGCCGAAACGGTCGAAAGCGACACGACGGGCCAGCTTGAAGGCGGCCTCGTTGGCTTCGGCGCCGGAGTTGCAGAAGAAGGCGCGGTCGGCAAACGTGGCGTCGATCAGCTTATGGGCCAGGCGCAGGGCCGGCTCATTGGTGAACACGTTGGACACGTGCCACAGCTTGTTTGCCTGTTCGGTCAAGGCACCGACCAGCGCGGGGTGCGCGTGGCCCAATACGTTAACGGCAATGCCGCCGGCGAAGTCGATCAGCTCGCGTCCGGACTGGTCCCAAACGCGGGAACCGGCGCCACGCACAGGAATGAATGCGGCAGGCGCATAGTTGGGAACCATTACCTGATCGAAATCGGCGCGTTGTACCGCAGCGTGCTCAACGGACATCGGAGTCTCCTGAAGAGAAAACACTCGCCTGAAACTGGCGAGCTTGGTGAGGATTGTAAGGACAGTTTTCAGCCCGGCCTTGCCGCCAAGCGACAACTTCTTATAGCGCAAACCCCGGATTTTCCCGGGTTTACGGCAATGCGACATATAGGGTCGCAAAGGCGCAGTTTAACTGGCGGCGAGCGTTTACGGCAGGCTTGCCCGGATGTAACACGCGCTGATGGGTCCCGTGCGGTAAATATGTACCGCACATCGTCCACCTTCACGGGTTTTCCTAGGGGCCAATCAAACACCCACGGCCACCCTCACCGCATGAATACCGACCCTACCGCCCTCATTACCTCTGACGCCTTCCGGCCGGATGCCCACTTTGAGCATCTGCAAACCGCCATTCCGCTCTGGCTGCGCCAGTCAGCGCCCGACAGGCGCGAAGCACTGCGCAACGTCACACCCAGGTTGCCCGCGGAAATGAGCAGCGCACCGAAGCATCAACAGGCAGAGCTAAACAGGCTGATCGCCCGTCACATTGCCAGCCAGATTCAGGTCGACAAGGCGCTGGCCAATCTGCAAAACCCAGCGGACTTCGCCGAGCCACTGCTCAAAACCGAAATCAAGCGTCGCTTCGGCCTGGATCTGGACGTGCACGAGACGTTTCTTCGGCTCTACATTCCAACTCACCTGCCCTGGCTGCGTTTGAAGTCGGGGGGCGCGCGCGTCTGGACGGTGTCGCTGCTCGACGCAGCACTGCATAACTTCGAAACGGCTGAAACCGGCAAGGATGCCTTCGAACCCGCCTCGACTTACATCAGCATGCCATCCGCCAACGGGCATTTCCGAACCTTGCCGCACGTCGCTGGCCAGATGCCCATTTCAGCGTTTACCGGCCTGTGCCGAGAGCTCGACATAGGCGAGCGCTATAAAGCGTATCTGGAGGACAATCTGGGTATCAGCAACCCGGTGGCCGCAGCGATCCTGCAACCGAAAATTCGCGACAGCGAGAAGTCCGCGCTCACCGCTGCATTGCACATGGCGCAGGCACAGAATCGCCTGAGTAGCGATATTCACATTCTGATTCTCGGTTTGCTCGATAACTTGCCACACCTGCGATTGCGCGGTCAGCTGTGGGGTTGCCATGACCTGACGATCCTGAACGCACGCCTCACCGGGATCCTGCTGTTTGCTCCAGACCTGGAGAGCGCCCGGGAAGTGGTGCGGGTGGTGGCCTATATTCCAGGCGATCCTGAGCATCCGGTGAAGGAGTATTCCTCGACGGCAGCGTTCGCCGAGGACCTGACCCAACGCCTGCGCGCTCCCGCCTACCAACAGTTTTTCAGCCGTTTTATCAACCATGAAGATCGTGGTCGCTTCTTCACACAGCTGAACAACCTGCTTGCGCCCATCAGCTGGCAGCCAGTGCAACCGGGCGACTCGCGCCCGACCTGGAGAGAATCACCCGACCCGCGGGCCAATTTGCGCCTGAGAGCAACGCCCGTCCAAGGCGAACTATGGACCCACCTCTATCAGCGCAAGCTCGACAAGATTCTCAACGACGCCCGGGTGATCGCGGTATCCACCGCAACGGTCGATCAGAAAGCCCGCTGGGCGCTGTGGGATTCCTTCGTGGAAATTGCCTCGACACTGCTGAACATCGCCGCGTTCATTGCCCTGCCCTTCGTGCCGTTTCTCGGTGAAATGATGTTGGCCTACATGGCCTACCAGTTACTCGACGAAACCTTCGAAAGCGTTGTCGACTGGGCCGAGGGCCAGACTCGCGAAGCCTTTGCTCACCTCATGGGCGTGGTCGAATCGGCGGTGCAACTGGGGGCGTTTGCGGCAGGTGGCGTGATCGCGGCAGGTGAGTTTCGCGCAGTGCTGCCCCGGGAGATCGTTCAGTTCATCGACCGCTTCAATCCGGTCAAAAGGCCAAACGGCGACACCCGCTACTGGCAGCCAGACCTGCTCACTTACGAACACGCTGCGGCATTGCCCAAAGATGCAAAACCGGATGCAATAGGCCTGTATCAGCACCAAGGAAAAACCCTGCTCCACCTGGACAACAAACACTACGCAGTGAGCAAGGACCCGGTCACCCGCACGCATCGCATCGACCACCCCACCCGACCTGAGACCTACAAACCCCAACTCCAACACAACGGTGCCGGCGCCTGGCAAACCGAACTCGATCGGCCACTGAACTGGGATCAGGCCACAGTGCTTGCGCGCATCGGTCCGGACATGCAGCGCTTTGAGGCAAGCACCCGCGAACGCATGCTCAGCATCAGCGGCTGCCACGAAGATGTATTGCGCCGAATGCATGTTCATAACGGACAGGTTCCGCCACTCCTCGCCGACACCCTCAAGCGTTTCCAGATAGATCAGGACCTACACACCTTCATTGATCGAATTGGCAGCGAACAGCCGGCTGACTATCTGAACGCCGACCCCGCCTTGCAGCTTGAGTTACTTCATGAGCACGGTTATTGGCCCGCAAACAAAGGCCTCAGGTTGATCGACGAATCGGCGCAAACCCTGTGGCAAACCCGAGCAGCCGATGGGCCGGTGTTGCAGTTCAACGTCACACAACTCAATAACGGTGATGTGCTCAATACGTTTTTGTCGGCGCTGTCGGAAACCGAAATCCGGACCTTGATGGGCGAAGCGTTCGGTGAGCCCTCCCCGCGCCTGGAAAGTCGCACTCGCCGCCTTCGTCAGATACTGGCGCAACTGGCCAAGCGCAAACGGCAAAGCCTGTTCGAGCAACGCTACCGCAAGCTTGAACAGGGGGCCTCGTCACTGGCACTAAAAATCATGGACGCCGAACCTGGGCTGCCGCGCGCCCTCGCCGAAGTCTTGGCAGATTCGGCCAGCGACTTCGAACGGCAGCAACTCCAACGCGGCAACGTACCTGCACGGCTGGCTGACGTCGCCCATGAAGCACGATTGCAGGTGCGCATTACGCGCGCCTACGAGGGCCTTGAATTGCCGTCGACCAAAGACAACCTCGACACCGATCGATTGGCATTGCGTTCGCTGGCCGAGCTACCGGGCTGGACCGCACAGTTGCGCCTGGAAATCCGTCACTACCATTTTGAAGGCCGGTTGATCGACAGCCTCGGAGGTGCCGAAGCGCCCCTGCGCAAGGTGTTGGTTCTGAGCGATGAGGGTTCGTACCAGCCTTACGATGAAGCAGGAGAAGAACTCAGCGGTTCGGGTTCGCTATACGCCAGCCTGTTACAGGCCTTGCCAGACAGTGAACGCGCAGCATTGAACATCCATATCGGTGAAGGCGATCGACTCAAGCAACTCATCCGGCAACATGCCCTCAGTCGAGATGCGCTGCGCATACTGTTTGCGGAACACCCGAACTTCAAACCCACCTACGACCCGAAAGTCATGCGTCTCCTGGGCGGTGGCGATGGTTACCGGCTGATGCCGAGAAACACGCCCACGCTGCAACAGCGGGCGCAAATGCTGTTCCCTCAATTGTCCGCCGATGAACTGGAAGCATTTGTCCTGCGCCTGCAACAACACCCACAAGGACCTCGCGCCGAACTCCAGCGGCTCATCACGCAACACGACCAACTCTGCGAAAGCCTGAATGTCTGGCGTAACGACGTCCCGGTGTTTGTGCCCGATAGCCAGGTCAGGGTCACGCCTGAGCAATTCGCGTCTCAAAAGCAAATAAGACAGCAGTTCATGATCGATGTGCTGGACTGCTGGCGCCAACAATGGACGCTTCCTGAAACTGCCGCTGAAACAATCTTCTTTAACTTTTTCCATCCGATCATCGGTGAGCTACCGTCACTGACGGGCGACTTCAGCAGCGTAACCATACTCAGACTTGAAGGCAGCAGCGCTACGCGAGGCATGCATGAGTTTCTTAAAAACTTCCCCGGGTTACGTGAGCTGAAATTACGCTACGTCAACTTGGGTCGTCTGCCGGACAATCTTTCTTCACTGCAACTCAGGGAGCTGATTCTCAGCGATTGCGCCGTGGCCCTCAGCCCCGAGAGCCACGCCACGCTCGCCAGTCTGCATCAGCTCACAACGCTGGACTTGTACAGGAATCCACTGGGTCTGGTGCCTGACTTCGGGGCCATGCCCAACCTCAATTACGTCGACTTGTCACACACCGGCATCACCGAATTTCCAAACGATTTGTTCACACGCCCACGCCTGCGAACCGCTCTGCTCAACGACAACCAGATCAGTGAATTGCCCGACACCCTGTTCATACAGCCAAGCAGTACCCAGGATGGTTTCGACCTGGGCAACAATCCACTTTCAAGCGGTTCGCGCGAACGCCTCAAGCAACATTTCCAGCAGTCCCGTCAGGATTTCGGTATCTATGCCGAAGCCGCCGATATTCGTCGCGCGCAGTCGCTGTACCCCACACTGGATCAAGAAGAGGCCAGCAAATTCGTTCTCCTGTTACCCGGCACACTGGACGAAGGGCGAGTGGCGTTGACACGCCTGGAAGCCGAACTCGCCACCCTGGAAAACCAACTGGCGGCCTGGACCGCCGATATTCCGCAAGTCCACCCACACAGCAATCAACCATTCACGGCGCAGCAACTGCTGATCGAGCACTCGACCAGAGACGAATTCAAACAACGGGTAATGCGCTGCTGGCGTCGGGAAAGTGAACCGGATGAATTCAGCGATTTGCTGCTAACAACTTTCGACTTGAGCGCTGACACCATGATCACCGGTGACCTGCCGGCCCTGAGTGCTGATTTCAGCCATGTGTCAATGGTTTATTTGAACAGTGACAGTGGCTATACCGCTGGCGTCACGCGTTTTCTGGAGCAATTCCCCAAACTCAAGACCATCAGCATTCGTCACTTCCGCCTGGGTGATATCCCGGACTCGATTTTCCAGATGGGCAATCTGAAATCGGTAAACCTCCCCAACTGCAACATCACTCTGTCCCCTCAGAGCGTGCTGAACCTGGCCGAGATGACCCGCCTTGAGTTCCTCGACCTGAGCAACAACCCACTGGGCCTAGCACCCGACGTCAGTCAGATGAGCGAACTGACAACTCTGCAACTGGATGATTGTGCACTCAGCGAATTACCCGTCGGGCTGTTGCAGCTCAAGACCCTTGAAACCGTTGACCTAAGCTCAAACGCAATCACGCAGGTACCCAGCGACATTCTGGAACTGCCGATGGATGTCGCCGAAAGCATCGACTTGCGCGGCAATCCGTTTTCCGAAGAAAGCCTGAAAATCCTGATTGAGTACTTCAGGCGCACCTACATCGACTTTGGTGTTCAAGCCGTTATCGAGCGGGCGGAACTGGAGATGTCGACGTCCGAGCCATCAGACGCCGAAGATTGATCAACCGCGCTCGGAAGGCACCGACGACAATTCGAACGGGCTGCTGCTGCGCCGCTGGTTGCGATCTTCCCGCGGCGTGGCGCCGAAGAAATTGCGGTAGGCGCTGGAGAAGTGTGGCCCTGAAGAGAAGCCGCACGACAGGCCGATCTGAATGATCGACTTGCTGGTTTGCATCAACATCTGCCGGGCCTTGTTCAGGCGCAATTCCAGGTAGTACTGGCTCGGCACACGGTTGAGGTATTGCTTGAAGATGCGTTCCAGTTGCCGACGGGACACGCACACGTGCTGGGCGATTTCATCGGTGGTCAGCGGTTCTTCGATGTTGGCTTCCATCAGCAACACCGCTTGGGTGAGTTTCGGATGGCTGGAGCCGAGGCGGTTCTGCAACGGGATGCGCTGGCGTTCGCCGCCTTCGCGGATGCGTTCGACCACCAGTTCTTCGGAGACGGCACCTGCCAGTTCAGCGCCGTGATCGCGAGCCAGTACTGCCAGGAGCAAGTCGAGTACCGACATGCCGCCACACGCGGTCAGGCGATCGCGATCCCAGTCGAACAGGTGGCTGGTGGCGATGACTTTCGGGAAGCGTTCGGCGAAATCGTCCTGCCAGCGCCAATGCACGGCGGCGCGATAACCGTCGAGCAAACCCAGTTGCGCCAACGGATAGACACCGGCCGACAGACCGCCAATCACGCAACCGGAACGCACCAGTTGCTTGAGCGCACTGCTGAGTGCCGGCGCCAAAGTGGTCGGTGGCTCGTCCGCCAGCAAGAACAATTTCTGGAAGTTTTCGAGCTTGCCGGTCCAGGCTTCGCCGGGCAGTTGCCATTGGCCTTCCACCGGCGGTTCGGCCTGCAAGAACGACAGTTCGTAAACGACATCCGGATGCACACGCTGAGCAACGCGCAAGGCCTCCTCAGCCAGCGCAAGCGTCAGTGCTTTAGTGCTGGGCCAAATCAGGAAACCAATTCGATGGGCAGTCATGGCGGGCAATCCGAAACGAACAACAGTGATGAAGGCATGGGCCAATGCTAGCCCGTAAATGAACGCAAATCTTCAAACCAGCAACGATCAAACCTGAGGAGCTGTCGAGTGAAACGAGGCTGCGATCTTTTGACTCGAAAAATCAAGATCAAAAGATCGCAGCCTTCGGCAGCTCCTACAAGGTGCACAACGTCAGTCTTGATTACTTCAGGCTACCCGAGAGGAATTGCTGCAAACGCTCGGATTGCGGGTTCACCAGCACTTCGCGTGGGTTGCCGCTTTCTTCGACCACACCTTTGTGCAAGAACACCAACTGGTTCGACACTTCACGGGCGAAGCCCATTTCGTGGGTCACCACCACCATGGTCCGGCCTTCCTGGGCCAGGGCTTGCATGACCTTCAGTACGTCGCCGACCAGCTCCGGGTCAAGGGCCGAAGTCGGTTCGTCGAACAGCATCACTTCCGGCTCCATCGCCAGCGCACGGGCAATCGCCACGCGCTGCTGCTCGCCGCCGGACATGTGGCCTGGGTAAGCATCTTTGCGATGAGCCACGCCAACCTTGTTCAGGTAGTGCTCGGCCTTCTCGCGTGCTTCGGCTTTCGAAACGCCCAGCACGTGCACTGGTGCTTCCATGATGTTTTCCAGCGCAGTCATGTGCGACCACAGGTTGAAATGCTGGAACACCATCGACAGGCGCGAACGCATGCGTTGCAGTTGTTTCGGGTCGGCCGCCTTCAGCGCGCCGTCCTTGTTCGCCACCAGCTTCAACTCTTCGTTGTTGAGCAGGATCTTGCCCGCGTGCGGCTGCTCCAGCAGGTTGATGCAACGCAGGAAAGTACTTTTGCCGGAGCCACTGGAGCCGATGATGCTGATCACATCGCCAGCCGCCGCTTTCAGGGACACGCCCTTGAGCACTTCGTGACAGCCATAGCGTTTATGCAGGTCTTGGACTTCAAGTTTGTACATGCGGTCGGTTCTCACAAAAACAGTCAGTCAGTCGTTGAGCAAGCGCCCGTGACGCAGCGCTTCGCGCCCCGCCACCTTGGCCAGCCAGAAACCGGGTTGGGCATAACGCAGCCGCTCAATGGCAAACAGCACCCCGGACGTACCAGCACACACCGTGCTGACCCGATCCGCCAGCGGATCGATCACTTCAAAAATTTCATCACCGGCTTCAACCCATTCGCCGGGCTGACGCAGAAAACTCACCACGCCGGGATGCGGCGCGAACAACAATTCGGTGCCTTCGAACGGCATGCCTTCGCAGGCTTCCTGCGCTGGCTTCGGCCATTCGCCGCTGATCAAACCCTGCTCGGCGAGGAACGCCAGAATGCCTTCGGCATACGCCTCGGTTTCAGCGCGACCGGTGTCGGCCTGACCACCCAATTCAATGGTAGTCGCCAGGCACGCCAGCGGAATCTGCGCGTCCGGGAACAAACGGGACAAACGCAACCACGGTAGCGAACAGGCTTCGTCGAACGAACTGCCGCCGGAATCTTCCGCCAGCAAACCGACCCGCACGTTCAGGTGCGCGGCCAGCGAACGCCACTGCGGCCAGTGTTGCGGCAAGGCGTACATGTGCAGCGCGGCTTCGGCATCGCAATGCAGGTCCAGCACGACATCAGCGGTGCAGGCATGGCTGAGCAGGATGCGTTGCATGCCCTGCAACTGGCTGCTGGCGGGTGGCAACGCGGCCAGATGATCGCTCATGGTCTGGCGGATCAAGCGGATGTTAGCGTGCGGATCATCGCCGAGATGGCCATCGAGTTCTGCGGCGACAGGCGCGCTCAGCTCGACGAAATCGCGGTTGAAGTTCTTGCCGCTGCCCGCCTCGAAACGCCCTTGATGGTTGCCTTGCAGCAGTTGACCGAGGCCCAGTGGATTGGCCACCGGTACCAGTTCGATCACGCCGTTGAGCAAGCCTTGGGCTTCGAGTTCGGCCAGGCGTTTTTTCAACGCCCAGGCGGTGCGCATGCCCGGCAGTTCATCGGCGTGGAGGCTGGCCTGGATGTAGGCCTTGCGCTCGCCACTGCCGTAACGGAATACCGAAATTTTGCGCTCGCTGCCCAAATGGCTCCACGGCAGTGAATGATCGATGCGTTCCATATCAGTGCTTCCGCGGGGCCAGGTAGCCCAGCCAACGGCGCTCGGCCAGTTTGAACAGCTTCACCAGAATGAAGGTCAGGCACAGGTAGAACACGCCGGCGGTGATGTACGCCTCGAACGGCAGGTAGAACTGAGCGTTGACCGTGCGTGCGGCACCGGTGATGTCGATCAGGGTCACGATGGATGCCAGACTGGTGGTCTGCAGCATCATGATCACTTCGTTGCTGTACTGCGGCAGCGCTCGGCGCAAGGCCGATGGCAACAGGATGCGCTTGTACATCTTGAACCGCGACATACCCATGGCCTTCGCCGCTTCAATCTCGCCATTCGGCGTAGCGCGCAGGCTGCCGGCAATGATTTCAGCGGTGTAGGCGCTGGTGTTGATCGCGAACGCCAGGCACGCACAGAACGTTGCACTGGACAGCCACGGCCAGAGGAAGCTTTCGCGTACCGCTTCGAATTGCGCCAGACCGTAGTAGATCAAAAACAGCTGCACCAGCATCGGCGTGCCGCGAATCACGTAGGTGTAGAGCCAGGCCGACATGTTGACGACGGCGTTTTTCGAGACCCGCATCAGGCCCAGCGGCAACGCACACAGCAGGCCAAAAAACAGCGACAGCCCGAGCAACTTGAGGGTAGTCAGCAGGCCGCCGAGGTACAGCGGCAACGACTCCCAAATGACGTTGTAGTCGAAGATCATAGATCAGCCGCCCTTACGCCTACCGAGTAGCGCTTCTCAAGTTGACGCAATGCCAGCAACGAGACGCTGGTGATCACCAGGTACATCGCCGCCACTGCGAGGAAGAAGGTGAAAGGTTCGCGGGTGGCGTCTGCCGCCTGCTTGGCCTTGAACATCATGTCTTGCAGACCTACCACCGAAATCAGCGCGGTGGCCTTGGTCAGAACCAGCCAGTTGTTGGTGAAGCCCGGAATCGCCAGGCGGATCATCTGTGGCACCAACACCCGGAAGAACACCTGAAAACTGCTCATGCCGTAAGCCATGCCCGCTTCAGCCTGCCCCTTGGGGATCGCCATGAACGCGCCACGGAAGGTTTCCGACAAGTACGCACCGAAGATGAAACCCAAGGTGCCGATACCGGCAGCCAACGGATTCAGGTCGATGTACTCGTCGTAACCGAGCATCGGTGCGACGCGGTTGAGCAGGTCCTGGCCGCCGTAGAAAATCAGCAGGATCAGCACCAGGTCGGGAATGCCGCGAATCACGGTGGAGTACAGATCGCCCAGCCAGGCTAGCCAGCGCACCGGCGACAGACGCAGTGCCACGCCGATCAGGCCCAGAACGATGGCCAGGGCCATGGACGACAAGGCGAGCTGAAGCGTCAGCCAAACGCCATCGAGGATGACAGCCCCGTAGCCTTTCAACATGATTCAGGTCCTCGAAAGTTGGGATGAAAAAATGGCGCAAACCTCAGAGATCCTGTTGCTTGCGCCATTTCGGACTTGTCGCGTGGACGGATTACTTGCCGTAGATATCGAAGGCGAAGTACTTGTCCTGGATTTGCTTGTATTTGCCGTTCTCGCGAATGGCCGCGATCGCGGTGTTGATCTTGTCTTTCAGCGCGTCGCCCTTGCGAACCGCGATGCCTACGCCGTCGCCGAAGTATTTGACGTCGGTGAACGCAGGACCGACGAACGCGAAACCTTTACCGGCGTCGGTTTTCAGGAAACCGTCATCCAGCAGCGTAGCGTCTGCCACGGTGCCGTCGAGGCGGCCGGCGGCCACGTCGAGGTAAATTTCGTTCTGCGAACCGTATGGCTTGATCTCGGCACCCAGCGGGGCCAGGACTTCGCGGGCGAAACGCTCGTGGATCGAACCACGTTGCACGCCGATGTTCTTGCCCTTGAGCTCGGTCAGGCCTTCGCTGACCTGAGTGCCGGCCTTCATGACCAGGCGGGCCGGGGTGTTGTAGTACTTGTTGGTGAAGTCGACGGACTTCTTGCGGTCTTCAGTGATCGACATGGACGACAGGATCGCGTCGATCTTGCGCACTTTGAGTGCCGGGATCAGACCGTCGAACTCTTGCTCGACCCACACGCACTTGACCTTCATCTCTTCGCACAGGGCGTTGCCGATGTCGTAGTCGAAACCGACGATGCTGCCATCCGGTGCTTTCGAGGCGAACGGAGGGTAAGCCGCTTCGATACCGATTTTCAGAGGCTTTTCATCGGCGAAAGTTGGCAGGGACAGCACAGTGGACAGTGCCAGGGCGCCAAGCAGCACGAGTTTCTTCATCTTGGGACTCCATCGGTAAAGGGCTAAAACGGCAGAGTGAGCGACAGCCCATTATGCGAATGAGTGGGACCGGAAAGCATTGCTGCGTCCTAGGAAGCGGGTGTTGAAATTCAACACGAGCAACGACGAGCGAGTGATCGGCATTCTAACGACAGGCCCGAAGCCGATATTTCTTCAATGCGACAACTAATTACAGAAGCACCGAGAAAGCCGTTTAGGCACGTTGACAGCCCTGCAAAATCATGCAAGAGCAAAAGACATTGAACCGATCTATGTAGCAAATTGCGGGCCTATTATTGGCAAAGCCTTCTAATCCGGCAAGCGCAGCGTGGAGTCTTATTTTTTGCGGGTGGTTTTGAAGCCCTGAATCGGGGCGCGGCGTTTCCCAATGCCCCGGATCGGCGCGATACGGTTACACATTCAGTAACTTGAAAGAACGCGGGTAACAGTAGGAATGTTCCGAGGGTGGAAGCCGATAATTATTGGCCGGGTTTAAGTGGTGTCTGACAGATCGTCATCGCTAGCAGGCTAGCTCCCACAATGGTTTTGTGTCGTACCCACAATTTTCACCCACCTCAAATCCCCTGTGGGAGCTAGCCTGCTAGCGATGAGGCCAGCCCAGCCAACACAAAACCCTCAGCCACAAAAAA
>Ga0247819_10000684_pt1 | contig 19126 bp, 17 predicted proteins | sample 13C_Xylose_Day6_FD_193428 | JGI IMG/M metagenome (GOLD analysis project Ga0247819, IMG submission 193428) | Soil microbial communities from agricultural site in Penn Yan, New York, United States - 13C_Xylose_Day6 | ecosystem: Environmental > Terrestrial > Soil > Agricultural land | place: USA...
CCCTAGCCTTCTCCCCGCCTGCGGGGAGAAGGCTAGGGTGAGGGGCAAGGCTCGCTCAGCGCTCCGATGCGCAACCATCGAGCCGCTTCGCGGCGCCTGCTTGAATCAACCTCTGAACCACCTGAATCAAGCCGCCAGCAACAGCCGGCAAACCGCTGTTTCGAATAGCCAATTCCCGGCGTTCAATGCACCGGCTCTGCCTCATCAAGGCACCGTTCCAGCGCCGCCATCCGGTGGCGATGACCGACCGCCTCGAAACCGACGACGGTCACGAACGGCGCAAACATCAGAATGATCAGGCAGATCGCCATGTCGACGCCCGCCATCGCGGCCGCGATCGACGCCGCAAGCAGCAGCATCGTGCCGGCGAGCAGCCAGGCATGAAGCGGTTCCGACTGCCGCAGCAGATAGGCATACATGCCGTAGACCAGAGCGATATAGGCCGCGACCGGGACCGCCACCGTCAACACGGTCGCAAGCGACCCGATATGCGCCTTGTGCTCGATGTAATAGGCGGCGACATGCAGGCCCGCACCGGTCGCAACGATCGCGGCGAAAATGAACATGTGACCATAGCCCCAGACGAAGGAGCGTCTGCGGTGCACGTGCAGGACCTCGGCACTCGGCAACAGGAAATAGATCCACCACATGCCGAAGGTAAGCCCGGTGCCCGCAAGGCAGACGAGCGCCACGTCGAGGTTCCAGCCCTCCCCATCCACCACCGCCGTGATCGAGGCGACCGTGCCGACGACGCCTTCTCCGAGCGCGATGATTGCCAGAAGGCCGTAGCGTTCCGCAATATGGTGGGCATGCCAGGGCGTGCCGCCATGCCGCGTCTCGGCGATATAGGGCCCGAGCATCTCGATGACGGTGAGCGCCACGACCATGGCGAAGGTGACAACGATCGAGAAGTCGACGAAGATCTGCACGACCCAGCCGAGTTGCGCAACCGTGATCGCTACCACATAGGTCATGCAGGCCTGCCGTCGTGCCGGATCTTGGCCGGCGGCGCGCAGCCACTGGAAGATCATCGCCACCCGCATGACGACGTATCCGAGCACCATCACGCCATTGTCGAGATGGGCACCCTCGTCGACCGAGCGGAACATGGCGGGAAGGCCGATCGCCAGGATCAGCACGCCGACCATCTGCACCATGGTCACGCACCGGAACACCCAGTCGTCGGTGTCATAGGCGGAAGCAAACCAGGTGAAATTGATCCAGGCCCAGCAGATGGCGAAGCTGGCGAAGAAGAAGCCGATCAGCCCCGCCTTGAAATGTCCTTCGGCCATCAGATGCGCAAGCTGCGATGCCGCAAGGCTGAAGGCGATGACGAAGGTCAGGTCGAACAGAAGCTCGAGCGTCGTGGCTGTGCGGTGGTGTTCGTGCGTGTCGCGGCCGCTCATGCGCGCCAGGCGGTGGCTTCCGGCATGCGGCGGTGTCGTTGGGGCGTCGGGCATGGGGCGGCATTCCTCGCTGACGTGACGATATGCAAGCATGTTCAAATATTTACAGAAGCTTCGTCAAGCCGGCAGTGCCCCGGCGGTCTGCCAAAACACCCGACAGCGCCGCGCCTCAAACATGACGCGCAAACGACGCTGAAACGAATTAGGCAGTGGCAAATCAGGAAAAGACGCCCGGCATCTCTGCCGGGCGTCTCGCCGCGATGCGCGAGGGAGGATCAACGTGCATTGCGGTATTAGAGCATTTCCAGGAAAAGTGCGAATCGGCTTTCCGCCAGGAAATGCGTAAAAACAAAGAGATAGAGCGGGTCTGTGGCTCCGTTTAAACCGGAAACGCTCTAGCAGTTGGCTCGCTTACTTCGCCGCGTCGAGACGATCGATCGCGTCGACATTGCCGGCCGACGGGCCGTTCGCGTCGAATTCGGAGGCGAGCCAGGTATCAACGATCGACTTCGCCAGCTCCGGCCCGATGACGCGCGCGCCCATGGTGATGATCTGTGCGTTGTTCGACTTTGCCGCCCGCTCAGCGGAATAGGTGTCGTGGGTCAGCGCGGCGCGGATGCCCGGCACCTTGTTGGCCGAGATGCAGACGCCGATACCGGTGCCGCAGAACAGGATGCCGCGCTCGTTGTCGCCATCGACGATGGTCTGCGCCAGCTTCTGCGACAGGTCGGCGTAGAAACCGGACTGGCTGAGGTCGCTGACTTCGAGGTCGGCCTTGCCCTTGAGATGGGCGGCGATGACGTCGAGCAAGGGCTTGCCGGCGCTGTCTGCTCCGATTGCGATCTTCATGATTGTTCCTTTCCGTCTTGTTGATCTGCGGGGTACGAGGGCTCAGATCGCCTTCGAGACGCGCTGCAGAATGTCGAGATAGCCATTGACGTCCCAGGCGGAGCGGCCGATGAACAGGCCGTCGATGTGCCCCTGGGTGATCAGTTCTTCGCAATTGCCGGGATTGACGCTGCCGCCGTAGAGGACGGGAACGCGCACGCCGAGCGCGCCTTGCGCCACGTCGGCGATCCGCTTATGGCGCTCGTCGGCATAGTCTGATGTTGCCGGAATGCCGTTGACGCCGATGGCCCAGACCGGCTCGTAGGCGAGCAGGATCGTCGCCTTGCGCGCGTCGCCTTCCAGCAGTTCCAGCGCGCCTTCAACCTGCCGCTTCAGGACGGCATCCGCCTCGCCCGCCTCGCGCTCGGCGAGCGTCTCGCCAATGCAGATCAGCGGCACCAGGCCGTGGCGCACCGCCGCTGCCGTCTTCAGGCCCACGGTACGGTCGGTCTCGCCGAAGTGCTCGCGCCGTTCGCTATGGCCAAGCTCGACCACATCGAGGTTGCAGTCCCTCAGCATCACCGGCGAAACCTCGCCGGTCCAGGCGCCGGCGTCGTCCCAATGCATGTTCTGCGCACCGACCTTGACGCCCGTTTGCACGAGCCGTTCCTTGACCTGTCTGACGGCGGTAAAGGGTGGAATGACGAAACGCTGGATGCGCTCGTCGCGCGCTCCGTCCGCTGCGGCCAGCCTCTCGGCAAAGACCATGGCCTCCGCCAGCGTCTTGTTCATCTTCCAGCTTGTGCCCACCCAGAGCTGCGGCTTGTTCATGCTTTCTCCGATGCTTTTCGATTGTCGACCGTCACCAGGGGGATTCCGGCCTCGCGGAGCGTCGCGGCATGCTCATCCGCCACCTCGGCGCCGGTCAGCACCGCATCGAAGGCGTCGAGCCCTGTCAGGAAATGCAGGGCGGAACGCCCGAACTTGTCGTGATCGACCATGAGATATTTGCGCGCCGCCGACTTCACCATCAGCCGCTTGGCCTGCACGACCTCCTGGTCCTGGTGGAAGGCTGCCGTTCCCGCGACTGCGGAGCTGGAGAGGAAGGCGATATCGACGCGCAGCGAGCGCAGCGCCTCTTCGGTGACGATGCCGAAAAAGCCGTTGAACTTCTTGCTGTACTGGCCGCCGAGCGCGATGACGTTGATGCCGGGCGCACCGGACAGACCGGTGATGACGCCGAGGTTGTTGGTGATGACGGTCAGCGGCCTGATGTCCCTGATGCAGCCGGCAATCGCGCCGGCCGTCGAACTGTCGTCGATGAGGATGCTCTGCCCCGGCTCGATCAGGCTCGCCGCATATTCGGCAATGCGGTTCTTCTCGGCGGCGGCAATCTTCTCGCGGTAGCGGAAATCGCTTTCGAACTGCGGGCTCGACTGGATCGAAGCGCCGCCATGCACCTTGCGCAACAGGCCAGCCTGTTCGAGATCGTCGAGGTCGCGATGCACCGTCATCTTGCTGACGCCGAAACGGAGTGACAGATCCTCGACGGACGCCGTGCCGGCCTCCATCAAAACATCCATGATCGCCTGTCGCCTGTCTTCCGGCTTCATCGTCATCCGCCTCGATCCCGATGCCGCGAGAGCGCGACATCACACCTGAGAAGATAACACCTTTATGTTATATTTCAATCTAGCTAATGATACTTTGTGATATTTCAGTGTTATTTTGATGATCGGTTGAACCCGGTATCGATGTAGGGCTCCCAGAACTCCACGGATTCGCGGATCATCTCCACAACGTTGTGGTCGGTCGGTTCCCGCTCGCGGAAGGACAGCTCCAGGCAGATCTCGTTGTCGGTGCCGCCGCCGGCCTTGACCGCATCGATCAGCTTCTCCGGCGTGATGCGGCCATCCCGGTTGTAGGCAGCGGTAAACGGCCAGTGCCCGCCCTTGTTCATCGACGACTGCTTGATGTGGATGATCGGCGAGCGCTCGGGAAATGCGCCCGCCCAGGCATAGGGGTCGATGTCATCGGGGTCGTCGGAGGTGACGTCGCCATGGTCGATATCGACCATCATCTTCATTGGGAGCGGCAACTCCGCCTCGGCGAGCCGCCGGTCGAGCGAGCGGCACTCGGCGATCGTGTGGCCGAACTCGCGCCCGACCGACATCGGTTCCCAGAACACATAGGAAAGACCGGCCGCCTTGCCGTGTTCCGCCACGTCGCGCCAGCAGTCGATGGCGATCTTCATCATCTCCTCGCGCCGGGCCGGGTCGTCATAGTCCCTCAGCGTGAAGATCGCAAACTGCGTGCCCATGCCGGATGCGCCAAGCTCGGCGGAGATATCGGCAAAGGTCTTGAACCAGTCGACATAGTAGCGTCGCACATCCGGGTCGGGGTGGCCGAAGTGGTTGAGCCTGCCATAGGGCCCGGTCATGCCCGAGGTGATCCTGACGCCGGTGCGGCTAAGCGCTGCCCTGAACTGACGGATGGTCTTGGAGATCGTTGCCGCCGGCCAGCCCGGATTGACGAACTCATGCGTCAGCTGCACGTAGCCGATGCGGATCTGCTCCCCGATTGTCTCGATCAGATCATCAGGCTCGGCAAAACGATTGACCAGCGGATTGGTGTTGAGCGACAGCGTGAAAGCCAAGACCGTACTCCTGACTACCAGAGAAATTTCGGGAGGATGAAATCGGGCGTGGCGCCATGCTCGGCAAAGAGTTTTTGCCGCTCCTTGTCGGAGGCATGCTCCAGTATCCCGGTGGTCACCAGCGCCGACTCAAGGCCGGCACTTGCCGCCCCGGCGATATCGTGTTCGATGCTGTCGCCGATTGCGCAGACGCGCGACGGATCGGGATGACCGAGAAAGTCGAGGGCAAAATCGTAGATGTCGGCGAATGGTTTTCCGATCCAGCGCACCGTGCCGCCGAGTTCCTCGTAAAGCTCCGCAATCCGCCCAGCCCCGAAAGCCATTCCGCTCTTGGTCAGCATCACCTTGTCGGGGTTGGTGCAGAGGCACGGCACGCCGCGCCGTGCCGCAGGCGCCAGCAGCGCCTCATAGTGCGACAGCGGCAGGACATCGCCTTCGCTCGCAGCCAGAAGCACGAAGTCCGCATCCGCGCCATCTTCGGTGCGCTCGAGGTCGAGCCCGGTGAGCGGCGACAGATCGCCGTCGCGGCTGACCAGCAGGCACTTTTTCGGAGGCCCGCTTGCCTGCCCGCCTTCCTTTTTCAGGATCTGCCACGCCACTTCGCCCGAGGTCAGGAACCAGTCCCAGCTGCCGGCGACGAAGCCGAGATCGACGAGACGGCGGTCGTTTTCCGCCGAGCGCTTGCCGGAATTCGAGAGAATGATGATGCGCTTGCCCTGATTCTTCAGCCGCACCAGCGTTTCGGCAGCACCAGGATAGGGCCTGCGGCCGTCGCGCAGCACGCCGAACTGGTCGATCAGAAAGGCGTCATAACGATCGGCGATATCGCCGAGGCCTGAGATGACAGTACTCATAACACACCTGCCTGTCTTGCACCGGCAAGCGCCAGCCGCGCCGTGCCGGCTGCGGCCTCTTCCGAACGTACCGTCAGGAACGGCACGCCGAGCTTGCGCGCGCGGATTGCCGACCACGCCGCATTTCTTGCACCGCCACCGACGGTGCGTATGGAACCGAGCTTGGGTCCGCCGAACGATGTCAGCCTGTGATAAGCAAGGCTTTCGATACCGGCGATGCCTTCGAAGATTGCCTTCAGAAACATCGCGTCATCCTCGGGTCGCGGCGTCAGGCGTGGCTCAAGATTCGGATCGGCGATGGGGAAGCGCTCGCCGGGCTTCGTCAGCGGGTAATAGTCGAGCCCGCTATCGACAGCCGGATCGATGCGGGCGGAAAGCTCATCGATGCGCTCTGCGGAAAAATACTCGGCCAGAACAACGCCTCCCGTATTCGATGCGCCGCCCGCCAGCCACATGTCGCCGATCCGGTGGCTGTAGAGGCCATATTCCGGGGCAAACAGCGCCCGGTCGGAAAGCACCTTCACCGTCAACGTCGTGCCGAGTGCGCTGACGCCATCGCCCGGACGATCGGCACCGGTCGCCAGAAACGAGGCACAGCCATCGGTCGTGCCGGCGACTAAAATGACATCCGGCGTCAGGCCGAAGGCTTCGGCTGCGGCCGCCGATATCGTCGCAACCGGCGCACCGGCCGGCAGCACCTCCGGCAGGAGATCGATGCGCGCGCCAGTTCGTGAGATCCACTCCGGCCAGCACCGCGCCACCGGATCGTAGCCGGTCTTCAAGGCATTGTTCTCGTCGGAAACGTCGTAGAGCCCGGTAAAATGCCCGGCGAGCCAATCGGCCTGATGGATGACACGGAAGACATCCGGCACCGATTGGAACAGCAGCACCTTGGCAAGACCGGAGGTTGCCCCGTGGGCGGCACTTTCCTTCGGTGCATGGGCGGCAATTGCGTCCAGCATCGTCCGGTCGGAAACCGGATCGTTGTACATCATCGGCGTGGCAAGCGGCGCACCGTCGGCGGAAACGGGCAGCATCGTGCCCGAGGTTCCGTCGATGCTGATGGCGCGGATCCGTCGACGATCGACCGCCTCGAGCACCTCGCCAAGCGCCGCCCGCACCGCCTTCCACCAGCCGACCGGATCGCGGTGGTCATCGGAAAAAGCGGCGAGCTTGGCCGCACCAGAGGCGACGATCGTGCCGTCAGGCACCATCGCCACGGAGCGCGCGCCCGACGTGCCGATATCGATGCCGACAACAAGGGCGTTCTGATCTCCACTCATTGCAGCGCCTGCCCTGCCCGGTTGAGCTTCTGGCGATATTTCTCCGCGTCCCAGCCGAGCAGTTCGGCGTTCTCGGCATCGCTCAGATAGCGAAGACGCCCATTTGCGGGAATGCGGGCCGTCACGTCGGCAAGGCAGCGCGCCATGGCGAGCGCGCCTGCGGAAATGGTCTTCTCGACCAGTACCCCCTTGCCGGGAAACAGCAGAAGCGGCGGCAGGGTTTCGCCACGTTCATTCCTGGCGGTCTCGATCGAAACGGCGGTTTCGCCCGGCGCGGCGATGACGGACCCCTTGCCGAGGAAGATGACATGGTCGGGATAGAGGCTGCCGCCGGCAGCAATCCGGCAGCTTTCGAGGTCGGTTGCGACCGCATGCAGTCGTGCGTCGTCGGGCAGGCAATAGCCACTGTCGACCGCAAGGCGGGACAGTGCCGCGAGATCGGCTGATGGCGCCGCCCGTCGCTGCGTCGTCAACCGGCGGGAGACCTCGGTCAGAAGGATTGCCGCATCGGCGACGGTCTCGGCGGCAACTGCAAGGCCGTGATTGCCGAGGATCAGCACCGACGTCTTCTCCTGCAGCCGCTCGGCGATCGCCTTGGCAAGCGGCAGCCCCGGCCGCGCATAGGGTACGAAGACATGCGGGATACCCGTCAGGCGTTCGGCAGCGATGGCCGCACCGATCGTCTGCACGGCGGTCGCGATGGTTTCGACGCAATGGACATGGATCACCACCTTCTGCGGCATCAGCGCATGTACCGTCGTCTCGATCGACGGCCTGAGGCCGGAAGGGTTCATTTCGGAGATGACGAAGTCCTGGGCTTTCTCGGCCGCGGGATCCATGCGATCCAACGCTTCGAGCAATGGGTCGAGCGCCACCGGCACCATGACGTCGCGCTGGCGCGCATGGGCAAGCCAGAGGCCGGAGGCCTTGATCCAGAGCGTGCCGACCTCCTTGATCGACGTGTTTCCGCCCGCCCCCTGCACCAGCAGCGGGTCGGCGCCGACCCGCGCCGAGATATCAAGCAAGGCCTCCAATTCCAGACTGCGCATTCCCACTCTCCTTCAGGCCGCCACTTGCTGGCGTTCCAGCCAGCCGGCGAAAGCCAGCCTCTCGGCCTGTGTCATGTGCAGGCCGTGTTTCGTCCGCCGTTCCAGTAGGTCTTCAGCCGTCGACGCCCATTCGTTGTCGATCAGGAAGCGCGCCTCGCGCTCGCGAAACAGCGGGCTGAAGACAGCGCCGAGGTCTTCGAGCGATTTGGCATTGCCGATCAGATCGTGCGTGCGCGTGCCGTAGAGCCGCGCGTAATGCTTGGCGAGGTCGGCCGTCAGCCAGCGATAGCGCGCCTTGAGATCCCCAAGAAACTGCTCGAAATCGGCATTGGCCATGTCGCCACCCGGCAAATGCGCCTTGGCGGTCCAGGCCGCACCCATCTCAGGGAAGAACGGTTTCAGCCGCTCGAGCGCATGTTCCGACAGCTTGCGGAAGGTGGTGATCTTGCCGCCGAAGACGGAGAGAAGCGGCGCCTGGCCGTTGGCCGCATCGACCTCGAAGATATAGTCGCGCGTCACCGCCGACGGGTTTTCGGCATTGTCGTCATAGAGCGGACGCACGCCGGAGAAGGAGTGGACGATATCGTCTTCGGTCAGTTGCTGCTTGAAGTAGCGGTTCACCGATTTCAAGAGATAGGCGATCTCGTTGCCATCGGCGGATACGTCCTCGGGCCGCCCCTCATAGGGGATATCCGTCGTGCCGATCAGCGCCAGGTCGTTCTGGTAGGGGTTGATGAAGATCACCCGCTTGTCCGGGTTCTGCACCAGATAGGCCTGCCGCCCCTCCCAGAATTTCGGCACGACGATATGGCTGCCCTTGACCAGTCGCACACTGCGGCTGGAATTGAGCCCGGCGATCCGGCCGATGACATCGTTGACCCATGGCCCCGCTGTATTGACCACGCAGCGCGCCTTGACCTCGGATTTCACGCCGGTGCGCAGATCCGTCATCTCCACCTGCCAGAGGCCGTCGACGCGACGAATGGCGCTGCAGGCGGTTCGGGTCAAGACGCGCGCGCCCTTCTTCTGCGCATCGAGTGCATTGAGCACAACGAGCCGGGCGTCATCGACCCAACAGTCGGAATATTCGAAGGCCTTGCGATAGTCCCGCTTGATCGGCGCACCCTCAGGCGCAGTGCTGAGATCAAGGCTGCGGGTGCCTGGCAGACGCTTGCGGCCGCCGAGGTGGTCGTAGAGGAACAGTCCGAGCCGCACGAGCCAGGCGGGCCTGTCGGCCGGATTGTGCGGCAGCACGAACCGCATCGGCCAGATGATGTGCGGCGCGGATGAGAGCAGCACCTCGCGCTCGATCAACGCCTCGCGCACCAGCCGGAACTCGTAATATTCGAGATAGCGCAGCCCGCCATGCACCAGCTTGCCCGAGCGCGAGCTTGTGCCTTGCGCCAGATCGTCCTTCTCGCACAAGAGGACCGAGAGCCCTCGCCCGGCCGCATCGCGCGCGATCCCCGCACCGTTGACGCCGCCGCCGACGACAAAAAGATCATATATTCCGGTCTCGGAACCCACGTTCTTGCCTCCCGTCATCAGCACGGATTGACCGGCGGCAGGCCGGCGATGTAGCGGCGCACCTCTTCGGCAGCCATCTCGGCGGCGTAGGTGACGGTGCGAACAGAAGCGCCGGCGATATGCGGCGTCAGTGTCACGTTCGGAAGCTGGAGCAGTGGCCAGTCCTCCGGCACCGGTTCGACAGAGAAGGTCTCGAGCATGGCCGCCGACAGGTGGCCGCTCACAAGGTTCTCATAGAGCGCGTGGTAGTCGCAGAGCGGCCCGCGCGCCGTGTTGACGAAGATTGCACCGGGTTTCATGTTCGCGAAGGTCTCGGCATTCATCATGTTCCGGGTTTCCTCGGTGACGCGCGGGTGCAGCGTCACAAGGTCGGAGCGCGACAGGAGGTCGTCGAGCGCCACATGCTCGACGCCGGCGTTGAGATCGTCGGCGCTCAGCTGCACATAGGGGTCATGCACCAGAACCTTTGTGCCGAAGGCCCGCAGCAGCCGCACCACCTTGGTGCCGATGTTGCCGTAGCCGATGACGCCGACGGTCATTTCCGAAAGCTCACGGCCGGTGCGGTCGGCGCGGTAGAGGTCGCCGCGCCACTCGCCCTTGCGTAGCGCCTCGTGGCCGGTGCGGATCAACCGCGTCTCGGCGAGGATGGCGCCGAGCGTGAACTCGGCAACGGCGCTGGCATTGCGGCCGGGCGTATTGACGACGCTGATACCGGCGTCGCGTGCCGCCGACATGTCGATATTGACGGGCCCGCCACGCGAGACGGCAACGAGCTTCAGCCCGGGAAGCGACGTCAGCATGCCGCGCGAGAGCGGCGCAAGCTGCGTCACCAGGATTTCCGCGTCGCCGATGAATTCGACGATATCGTCCGCCTTCCCCAGATATTCCTTGAGACCGTCCATGCCTTCGACGGCGTAACCATGCTCCATCGGCACATCCGGCCAGGGCAGCTCGAGGGTGCGGATCTCATGGCCGTCGCCGCTTGCTTCGACGATCTTGTCGCGAAACACGTCCGGCAGCATGAACCGGTCGCCGATGATGGCTATCTTTTTCATTTCAGTTCTTCCTGTTGTGATCCCGAGGCAGCATCCTGGGAAAGTGCGTGCCACACGGGTCGAAGCGCGATGCGCGACTGCTGGTAGGAGGGGAAGAGGCCGTCGTAACGGCGCGCAAGCGCCGCGTCGGCGGGCTCGGCAGCGCGCTGATGCGGCGACACCCAGTCACGCACGCATTCTGCCATCGAGGGGTAGATACCGAGGGAGACGGCCGCGATCATGGCTGCTCCTGCCGCCCCCGCCTCCTCGCGCTCGCTGGTCTGGACACTGGCCCCGAGCGCACCACCAAGAATGCGCCGAAGCGAGGCGCTACGTGCGGCACCGCCGGTCAGCCGGATGCGGCCCGGAAGCGGCCCCATCTCGGCGTAGCAATCGCGCGCGGCCATGGCGAGCCCGTCGAACACCGCCTTCACCATGTCGCCGAAGCCGTGGGTGATCGAAAGCCCGACGAAGGAAGCGCGCGCCGAAGCGTCGACGAAGGGCCCGCGCTCGCCCGCATCCGAAATATAGGGCTGGAACAGGAGCGACGTATCCTTGGCCTCCGCCAACCAGCCGTCGACATGGGACAGAAGCTCGCCCTTGGTCTTTTCGACGCCCATGCCTTTCAAGAGGCCGCCGGCGACCGACAGGATCCAGTCGATGTTGAGCGTTGCCGCCATGTTCGACTGCATCTGCGCATAGGTGTCCGTGATCGGCATGCACATGGTGTAGCCGGTGAGATCACGGTTGAGCCGCACGTCGTCGGCGCTCGTGGCAAGGCGCATGTGCATGCCGGTCGAGCCGATGATCGAGCAGCCGGTGTCGGTGCCTGGATCGTAGAGCCCGGCGCCAAGTGCCGTGCAGACGACATCGACATAGCCGAGCACCACCGGTGTGCCCGTGGGAAGACCGGTGGCGCCGGCTGCCTCCGACGAAAGCAGGTGGTGCGACGTTGCCCCGTCGACGATCTCTGGCAGGAAATGCTTGAGCTTCTGAAGGCCGAGAAAACGGATGACGTCGTCGTTGTAGCTGCGGGTGCGGAAGTTGCCGAAGGTGAAGTTGGCTTCGGAGGGATCCGTGGCACGCATTTGCGTCAGCTTGAAGTAGAGCCAGTCCTTGCAGTGAAACGTGGTTGCAACACCGGACAGCATTTCCGGCGCGTTGTCGCTCATCCAGCGCAGCTGCGCGCCTTGCTGGCACGCGGCAAGCCCGGAGCCGGTGCTGGCGAAACGCTCGACATCGCCGCTGTCGCCACGTAGGCGCTCCACCGTGTCGCCAGCACGCGCGTCGAGCCAGAGCCAGCCTTTACCGATGGGATCGCCCGCTCTGTCGATCATCCAGGTGCCGTCGCCCTGCCCGGTCACCGCGATCGCCGCAACACGGCCAGCGAGGTTCTCGACCCTGGCCGAAAGCTCGGTCAAGGTGGTGACCGTGTCGGTCCAGGTGCGATTGAGGTCCTGCACGCTGCCGGTCCTGCCGACCGCCTCGTACGTGTTCGGCACCGATGCCATGGCAAGCTGCCGCCCACCAAGGTCGAAGGCCACCGACTTGATGACCGACGTTCCCGCATCGATGCCGATGAGGATGTCGCGCATCAGGCAAGCTCCACGCCGTGGCTGATCGCCTTGCCGCTGTCACCGTCGAACACATGCAGGCTCGACGGATCGAGGTGGATGCCGATCGGCTGGCCGACGGCAAGTTCGGTGCGGTCATGCTCGACCAGCACCATGGTGCCGCCGGCAAAGTCTGCCGCGATATGCGTCTGGTCACCGAGCCATTGGTTGACCGCCACACGTCCGGAAACTCCGTCGGCGCTGCGGCGCACCGCATATGGCCGGATCCCGAGCACCACCTTCTGCCGCTTCATCAGCGCGTCGCGCACGGCATGGGAGAAATCCGACGCCGGATATTCCAGCCGCACGCCGTCCCTGAGGCCGAAGGCGACCTTGGCGTCCGAACCGGTGACACTCGCCTCGAACACGTTCATCGGCGGCTCACCGACGAAGGTGCCGGTGAAGAGGTTCGCCGGACGCTCCTTGATCTTCTGCGGCGTATCGAACTGCTGCAGCACGCCGCCTTCCATCACCGCGATGCGATCGGCAAGGGCATTGGCTTCTGTCTGGTCGTGGGTGACGAGGATCGCCGTCAGTCCGCGTTCCTTGATGTAGTGCTTGATGCGGCCGCGCAGCACGGCGCGCAGCTGCGGCTCGAGCTGGCCCATCGGCTCGTCGAGCAGGTGCAGGTTGGCATCACGGATCAGCGCCCGCCCCAGCGAGGCGCGCTGCTGCTGGCCGCCGGAGATCGAGCTCGGATAACGCCCGAGAATATCCTCGATCTCGAGCAGCTTGGCGATACCAGCCACCTTCTCGTCGACGACGCTCTGCGACAGCTTGGACGCCTTGAGCGCAAAGGCGATGTTCTCGCGCACCGTCAGCGGCGGATAGAGCGAATAGCCCTCAAACGCCATGGCGACGTTGCGGCGCACCGGCGCAAACGTCTGGACTTCGCGTCCGCCAAGCGAGATCGTGCCGCGCGACACCGCCTCGAAACCGGCGATCATGCGCAGCGTCGAGGTCTTGCCGCAGCCGGACGAGCCAAGCAGCGCGATGATCTCGCCCTTCCGGACGTCCATGTTGAGCTTCTTGACGGCGTGGACGCCGTAATCGACCGGACCATAGAACTTATCGACGTCCCTGATCAAAAGAGCGGTGTCGTTCATGCCGCTTCTCCATTGCGCTTGGATGCGATGTCGGCGCGCGGCAGAAGCCGGCCGCTCGCCTTGTCGAAGAGGAAGGCGTGGGCACCGTTGACGGCGATATGGGCCGGTCCTGCCACCGGTCCAGGCGTTCCGGCCGGACGCGACACGAGGATTTCACGGCCGCGCGCGGTCATCGCCAGCGTCACGGTCTTCTCGTTGAGCGGCGTTTCCGCCTCCACCGTCACCGGGATGGCGCCCGGCGCCGATGCTTGGACAAAGACGATGCTTTCCGGGCGCAGACCGAGAACACAAGGTTTGCCCGAGACATCGCCGTCATAATCGGCAAGCCGCACCCGGACGTTGGAGAGTTCGACGAAGACACCGTCACCGCTCTTCTGCGGCGCCACGTCCAAAAGATTGATCGTCGGATCGCCGAAGAGCCGCGCGATCTCGATGTCGGCGGGTGCGTTGTAGATTTCCTGCGGCGTACCGATCTGGCGGATGCGCCCCTGCGACATCACCGCGATCCGGTCGCCGAGCGCCATCGCTTCCTTGTAGTCCTGGGTCACGTAGACGACGGTAGCACCTTCTGCTGCCAAAAGGCGCGGCAGTTCCAGCCGCATCTCGAAGCGGAGTTTCGCGTCGACATTGCGCAACGGGTCGTCGAGCAAAAGCAGCGGCGGCGAGCCGACCAGCGCGCGGGCCAATGCCGTGCGCTGCTTCTGGCCGTTGGAAAGCGCCTTCGGGTGATGGCTCAGTACATGGTCGATCTTCAGGAGCTTGGCGACCTTTTGCACGCCCGCGGTGATCGCATCCTTCGACGACCGCGTCGCCGTCAGCGGGCTGGCGATATTGTCGAAGGCGCTCATGTGGGGAAAGAGCGCGAAGTTCTGGAAGGCCATGCCGACACCGCGGTGTTCGGCATCGACATCGGTCATGTCCTCGCCGCCGATCAGCACCCTGCCCTCGTCGGGCTCGATGACGCCGGCGACAAGGCGCAGCAGCACCGTCTTGCCGGCGCCGGACGGGCCGAAGAGCACCAGGCGTTCGCCATTGGCGACATCGAGCGACAGGTCGTCGAGAACCGTCTGGCTCTTGTAGCGCTTGACGATGTTTTTTAGGTGAAGCGTCGTCATGTCTTACCCTTTCACCGCGCCAAGCGACAAACCTTCGACGAGGTAACGCTGGGCGTAGAGTGCGAGCGCGAGCGTCGGCGTGACCGAGAGAACGATGGCCGAGGCTATCTGCCCGTATTGGATGCCTGAGGATGTGACGAAGGCAAGTGCGCCCACGGTCACCGGCTGCTTGTCGGCGGAGGCCAGCACCAGCGCGAAGACGAAATTGTTCCAGGCGAAGATGAAGGCGAGCAGGCCGGCGGCAGCGATACCGGGACCGGCGAGCGGCAGGGCGATCTTGCGGAAGGTCGCAAACCAGGAATGGCCGGCGATGCGGTAGGCATATTCGACGTCGGCCGAGATATCCTCGAAGTAACCACGCACGATCCACAGGATCAGTGGCAGGCAGATCAGCTGGTAGACCCAGATCAGGCCGAAATAGGTGTTGGAAAGGCCGAGCCACTGGAAATATTGGGTCAGCGGCAGCAGCACCAGCAGCGGTGGCGCGAAGCGGAACGACAGCAGCGTGAACGCGATGTCTTCCGAACCCCTGAACTTGTGCCGGGCAAAGGCGTAGGCCGCGGGAACGCCGAGCACCAGCGCCACCGCAACGGAAGCGACCGACAGGAAGATCGAGTTGCCGAGGTTGCGCATGAAGGCGATGTCGAGCGTACCGGCGGCCGTCTGCAACTTGCCGGTGATCAGCGCCGCATAGTTGGATAGTGTCGGCGAGAACACGATCGATGGCGGAATGGTCAGGATCGTCTCGTTCGTCTGGAACGACATCAGGAAGATCCAGAAGATCGGGAACATGAAGAAGACAACGACGAGCGTCAGGGCGACAGCGCGCAGGACCCGTTCGATGGGAGACGTGGTTTCCATGTGAACCTCCTTACGCTTCGCCGCGGGCGCGTTCGCGCAGGCGCAGCCAGTTCTTGATGAAGACGTTGGAGAGCGTGTAGGTGATCGCCCACAGGATGATCAAAAGCGCTGCCGAACGGCCGACATTGGTCGACTGGAAGAAGTTGAGATAGGCCTCGACCTGAAAGACGGTCAGCGTGTTGCCGGGGCCGCCTTGCGTCATCGCATAGATGATGTCGAACTGCTGGATACTGTCGAGCAACCGGAACAGCGTCGCCGTCAGGATATAGGGCGTCAGCATCGGCAGGGTGATGCGGAAAAAGACGAAGCTTCGCGGCACGCCGTCAAGCGCCGCCGCCTCGAAAGGCTGGGTCGGCAGCGACCGAAGGCCGGCCAGAAGCAGGATCATGATGAAGGGCGTATAGACCCAGATATCGACGAGGATGACGGTCAGGAGTGCCGTGTCGGGCGAAGAGGCCCAGCGGAAGTCATGCAGGCCGATCAGGCTTGCGAGGTAGCTGAGGATGCCGAAACTCGGATTGGTCATCAGCTTCCACATCAAAGCGGCGAGCGCCGGCGCAATCATCAGCGGCAACAGCAGCATGATCGAGATGAAGTTGTTGATCGTTGAGCGGCGCTGCAGCAACAATGCGATGCCGAGACCGAGCAGCAGTTCCAGCGTCACGGTGATCCCGGCATAGAGCAGCGACACCTTCAGCGTGTTCCAGAAGGCCGGATCGGTGACGAAGTTCAGGTAGTTTTCGCCCCAGTTGAACTGACGCGCCCAGGGCTGGCTCAACCTATAACGCTGGAACGAATAGATAACCGCCGTGAAGAAGGGGATGAGAATGCCGATGCACACGAGCAGCGCCGGCAGGCTCAGCACATAGGGAAGCATCTTCCTGCTGATCCTGAAACCTGACGCCGGTTTGCGGAGTGTTGCTGTTGAAGCCATGTGGAGCTCCGTTCTCTAAAGTCTTGAAGAAAGCACGCGGCACGCGAGGTCGAGCCCCGCGCCAGTCCACCGGCATCTCAGGTTGGTTTGGGCGGCCTTAAGCCGATCTCGCGGGATGCCCGGCGCCGAATGCGCCGGGCATCGCTTGGGAGGCGTATCAGCCGAGACCAGCTTCCTTCAGCTGGCGATCGATGCTTTCGACGAGCTGGTCGAGACCTTCATCGACCGGTACCTGCTTGGCGACCATCTTCTGCAGCGTCGCCGCCCATTCGGTGGTGACGTCGAAGAACAGCGGCTGCGGCGTGAACTTGATCGAGGCGCCGGCGGCCGAAGCGTCGAACATTTCGACATAGCCCGGATACTTGCCGTTCAGCTTCTCGCGGAACATCTCGTCCTTCCAGATCGACTGGCGAACGGGATCGACGAAGTCCATCTTGGTGGCGCCGAACAGCGCGTGCTCCGGACCCGACGCCCACTGCAGGAAGTACCAGGTGGCGTCCTTGTCCTTGGAGAAATTGGACATGGCGAGCGACCAGATCCAGATGTTTGGCGTCGAGGCCGTGGCTTCCGGGTTGGCGGCAAAGGCGGCGTAGCCGAGCTTGCCGGCCATCTTGTTGTCGCCGCCGTTCATGAAGTAACCAAGGCAATCGGCGTCGAAGATCATCGCCGATGCGCCGGCACCGAGATCGGCGCCGACCTGATACCAGGTATAGGTCGACCAGTCCTTCGGGCCGCTTTCCTGGATCATCTGCACGAACTTGGTGTGATAGGCCTTGGACTCGGCCGTATTCATCGCTGCCGACAGCTTACCGTCGGCTGAAACGTTCAAGTCCTTCTGGTTGAAGTTGGCGTAACCGGACAGGAAGCCCGGATGGATCGTCGCCCAGGAGCGCGAACCTCTGACGCCGATGCCGTAGATGCCGCCGATGTCCTTCTGCAGCTTGGCCGCGACCGCGATCATGTCGTCGAGGTTCTTCGGCAGCTCGACGCCGGCCTTGTCGAACATCTCGCGGTTATAGGTGATGTTGTTCTGTTCGAACGCCCACGGAATGCACCATTGCTTGGCGTCTTCCGAACCGAGCGCCCCGCCCGGCTGACCGTTCCAGGCGCAGGAGTTCTTCACGCCGGCGAGGAAATCGTCCCAGTTGTAGTTCGGGTTGGTCTTGGTCGGATCCTTGATCCATTCGTTGAGGTCGGCGATCCAGCCGGCCGGACCATAGGTCCAGGTCATGTAGGCGCCGGTCATGAAGGCGTCGTATTCGGACGAGCCCGACGAAAGCGCTGCCGTCACCTTGTCGAAATAGACGTCCTCCGGGAACACGTCATAGGTGACTTCGATACCGGTCAGATCCTTGAAGGCCTGAAGGTTGGCAATCATCGCGTCAGCATAGGGATGCTTGTTCAGAAGCAGCTTCAACGACTTTCCGGAATGCGCCTTCCAGTCGAAATCGGCGGCCAGCGCCTGGGTCGACATCATGTTGAAGAGCGTGCCGGCCGAACCGGCCGCAATCCCGGCAGCGCCGAGACCCTTGAGCATGCCGCGACGATCTACCTCTCCGCGCAGAAACGCGCTGATGAGGTCTTTCTCCTTCTCGTACATAAGTCTTCTCCTCCGTTGCGGGTATGATTGCATCATGCGATCACCGGCTACCCGACCGGTATTCCTCCCCCGAGGCGTTAGAGCGACACCTCCTCGCCCTCGCCTCTCGACTTTGTCAGGCACTCCTCATTTTCCGTCGGCGGCCAGCGCCCGAGCGGTCTTTTCGTCGGTGATGAGGCCGCTCAGCAGGCCGCTGCCAAGCACGGCACGAATGGCAGGCGTCTTGATCTTGCCGCCGGCGACGGCCACCGTGCGCCGATCCTTCAGGTCGTCGCGGCTGAGCGTGAAGGTGCGGTTCGACAGCGTCGTCTCGATCGGGCGACCATCCTCGTCGAAGAAGTGGCCAAGCAACTCGCCCTTGCCCCCGCCCCTCTGAATTTCCTCGATCTCGCTCATCTCGATCATTCCGGTCGAAACCAGCGACGCCTCGCGCTCTGCCGTGCCGATGCCAACCAACAAGAGGTCGGCGGTCTTGGCGAGATCGAACACTTCGCGCACGCCGCGCTGGCTGAAGAGCACGTCGCGATCCTCGACGGTGTTGGCGAAGAACGGCACGGGCATGACATAGGCTTCCGCGCCGGTACGCTCGGCCAGCCGGTGGATCACGTCATGCGGGTTTGCCGAGAACTTGCGGGTGAGACCGCCGAGCAGCGAGACGAAACGGGTGTTATTGCTGGTGGTGCGCGGCAGATACTCGACACAAGCAGCAAGCGTGCGGCCATGACCGACGCCGACGAGCGCAGTTTCGCCGCGTTCGATCTCGCGCTTCAGGAACTGCGCGCCAGAAATGCCGAGCGCCTTCAGCGGCAGATCGTCGGCATCGAAGTCGGGAACGACCTCGCAGTAGTCAAGTCCGTAGCGCGCGGAAAGCTTCTGCTCCAGCTCGACGCATTCCGACACTTCGCCATCGATATAGACCTTCACCAGGCCTTCCTGGTTGGCCTTCATGATCAGGCGGTGGGCTTTCAGTGACGTCAGCCCCAGCCGCTTGGCAACCTCGGCCTGGGTCAGACCGCCGGCATAATGCAGCCACGCGGCGCGCGTCGCCATGCTGGTTTCGTCGTCGCGAAGGTTTGCACCACCGATGATCGCCATCGTCTCCACCCAGGTTCGTTATGTTGCAACGCATGATACCTTTTGCATTGCATGATATTTTTATCTCGTTGCTGAAAGAAATTTCATGCCGTGAAAAAAATGTCAAGCAAGTACGTGCGCGGTGCGTTCATGGTTTGTGGATCGCGGCGAATGACGAGGAGAAAG
>Ga0247819_10000685_pt1 | contig 19117 bp, 26 predicted proteins | sample 13C_Xylose_Day6_FD_193428 | JGI IMG/M metagenome (GOLD analysis project Ga0247819, IMG submission 193428) | Soil microbial communities from agricultural site in Penn Yan, New York, United States - 13C_Xylose_Day6 | ecosystem: Environmental > Terrestrial > Soil > Agricultural land | place: USA...
ACCGTCCTCACCGCGGGCAGCAGCCTCTCGGCCGCGCCGGTCCTGTCCGCGCACGCCTCGTCCGTCCTCACGGCCGACTCCACGCTCACCGCCGATGCGGCATCCAGCGAGATTCCGGAGGTGGCGGGATTGGCAGCGGGCATCTTCGACCTGCACGTGGAGCAGGGCGCCACCTACGTGCAGAACTTCCGTGTGGCCGACGTGGACGGCTTCACGTGGGCGGGCTGGTCGGCGCGCTCGCAGATCCGGTCCGCGCCCGCCTCCGAAAACGGGGACCTCCTCCTCGACCTCGGCGACTACCTGACCGTCATCGGGGACACGATCCGCCTCGCCATCCCCGCCTCCGTCACCGAAACCCTCACCCGCAACGGGGTGTGGGACCTCGAGATGGTGCAGGGCTCCACCGTCGTCCGGCTTCTGCAGGGTCAGGCACGGATCTCCCTGGAGGTGACCAGGTGAGGATCCAGGTCACGGGCGAAGGGCTCACTGACGAGATCGACGTGACGACCGGCCAGCAGGCCCGCACCGTGATGGTGTCCGCAGGCCTCGTCTCCTCCGTCAACGGGCAGACCGGCGATGTCGCCGGGCTCGCCACCGTCGACGGCGTGGAGGCCACCGCGCAGGGTGTAGTCGGACAGCATGTTGCCGCCGGCGATCCGCACGGTGACCGGGCGCACGCCGACGAGGCGCTCCAAGCCCACGTCGTCGCCGCCGACCCCCACGGCGACCGGGCGGCAGCGGCCACGGACGCCACCGCGAAGGTCGCCGCGCACACAGCCGCCACCGACCCGCACGGAGACCGCGCCTACGCCGACGGGAAGTTCCTCCCGAAGGCCGGCGGCACGCTCACCGGTCCGCTCAACGGCCCCGGCACGTTCGCTGTCGCCGCCGACGGAGGAGTGACCGCCCCGAGCCTGACCCTCCCCGCCACCGCCACGACCGTCAGTAAGAGCCTGGTCATCACCGCGCCGACCGGTACCGCGGCCTACGTCGTCTGGCGGGCGCCGAAAGCGTGCACCGTGGTCGCGGTCCGCGGCTACCGGGTCGGCGGGACCGGCACGACAGTCAACGCGCAGAAGAACACCAGCGACCTGCTGGCCACCGACCTCAGCCTGTCCACGGCCGCCACATGGCTGTCCGGCCCGTCCGTGCAGAACGCCACCTTCGCCGCGGGGGACAGTCTCACCGTCGCGATCCGCTCCGTCACCGGCACGCCGACAGCCGTCACCATCCAGGTCGACCTGCAAGGAGTGTGAGCGATGGCGGTGATCACCGTCGATGACGGGCAGATGCTGTACCAGCCGCCGCCCGCCACGCTCACCACCCAGACTTTGACCGGGCCCAGCCGGCTGCAAGTCTCCGACACCTCCGGAGTCCTGGCGACGCTCACCGCCAGCGCGCGCACCGTCGCCATGCGGGGCCCGACCCGCACGTTCACCGAGCAGAAACGCCCCTTCGTCGACGACTTCGACCGCACCACCTCGAACGGCTGGGGTGCCAGCCCGGGCGGCGGGAACTGGTCCAACGCCAACGGCACCGACTCCAACTACAGCGTCAGCGGCGGCATCGGCATCATCAACATGACCGCCGCGAACAGCTCCCGGCACACCAGCGTGATCGACGACGTCACCGACCTCGACGCGCGCCTGTCCTGGAGCCTCGACAAAATGCCCGCCGGGAACGCCAGCAGCCTCGCCCTGTCCTTCGCATACACCAGCGTCAACAGCCAGTACCGGGCCAGGCTCAGCGTCGCGACCACCGGCACAGTGCAGCTCATCCTCGAGCGGGAATCCGGCGGCACCACCACGACGATCGGCGCCCTCACCACCGTCGGTACCGGCTACGTCGTCGGCGACATCTGGCACATCCGCGCCCAACGGCAAGGCACGACCCTCCGCTGCCGGGCCTGGAAGAACGGCATGACGGAGCCCACCACGTGGCTGCACGAGGTCACCGACGCCACGCTCGGCGCCGGCCGGATCGGAGTCCGCGGCCTCGCATCCAGCGGGTCGACTGCGCCCCCGTTCAACTTCCGGGTGCACGACCTGCAGCTGTACTCAGGGACGTGGCCGGACCCGCCAGTCATCACCCACAGCACGTGGGTGCGTGTCCTCGCCCAGCCGTTCGACGGCACGTGGACGCCGCAGTTGGCGGATCAGATCCGCGCCTGGACGGTCGACTCCACCCCCGACGTCCTCGCCTACGCGATGATGTACGTCACCGGAGCCCCGACTGTGACAAGCCCCGCCCTCGCGGGCGCGAAGGTCGCCGGCCAGTCCAACTACGGGCCCCTCGACAGCGCGGGAGTCCCCATCGAGGGCGCCGACTTCCACGACTACATGGGCCGCAGCTGGACGTTCTCCAACGGGGAGACGCAGACTGCGGGTGCGGGAGAGGCCGGCTGTCTGGACTGCTCCGGGTTCGTGCGGATGATCTACGGCTACCACATGGGCATCCCGATGGTGCGCACCGCGAACATCGACGGGCTCAACCTGCCGCGCATGACGAAGGACATCGGCCCGAACGGTCCGGGTGTGATCGTCGCCCAGTCGGCGAGCAGTGCGCCCCCGCTCACCCAGCTTCAGATCGGGGACGTGCCGCACTTCGACGCCGACACAGGCGATCCGGTGGCCGGACAGTTGGACCACAACGGGATCTACCTCGGGCTCGACAGTCTCGGCCAGTCCCGGTTCGTGAACAGCAGGAAGACGCCGAACGGCCCCACCTTCGGTGACCTTGGCGGTGCCTCCCGGCTCGACGGCACCGGCACCTACGCGACCAGCCTCCGCCTGATCCGACGCTTCTAGGAGACCGCCATGCCGACCAGTGATGCCGAGGGCAAGGACTGGTCCCTCGACTGGTTCCGCTACCACCTGCCGAACACCGTGTGCGATGTCGGGCCGGGTGAGGGGACCTACGCGAAGCTCTTCCGGCCCGTGCACGAGGGCGTGTGGTGGACCGGCATCGAGATCCACAAGCCGTACATCCGGAAGTACGGGCTGAAGAACACGGCGAAGCGGACCGGCATGTACGACGAGGTGCACAACCTCGACGCCCGGGAAGCACCCGACCACCTGTACTACCGGGACGCTGTCCTGCTGGGCGACGTACTGGAGCACATGCCGCGCGAGGACGCTGTGGCACTGCTGGAGCGGATCGTCGCTGCCGGGGCGTGGAACATCCTCGTCAGCGTGCCGATCGTCGACTCCCCGCAGGGCGAGGTGGACGGCAACCCGCACGAGGCCCACCTGCACCAGTGGGACGCGGACGACATGGACGCCGTGATGGCGAGTCTCGGCGGGAAGGTCGAGACGTTCCGTGGTGGAACGCTCGGCTGCTGGTGGTGGAACCGTGGCTGACCTCGACGCCCGCACCATTGCCGCTGCCGCGCTCCGTAAGCGCGCCGAGAACGGCGGCAAGCATCTGCACCACCGCGACTGCATCCACAACCTGCCGCCCGAGCAGCAGATAGCGATGCGCGGCAAGACCGTCGACTGGTGGACCCGCGTGATCGGCGACCTGCCCAAGCAGATCACCCCCGACCAGTGGCAGACCACGCCACCCGCTTCGTAGACCACCCACGGAAGGCCCGCGTCATGCCCTCTCCGGACTATCAGCGGATCGCCCAGCTCGAACACGAACTCGGCATCGGCCAGCCGCCCTCCGAGCCGGAGCGTGGCATCAGATCCGATCGCACCGTCTGCCTGATCAAGAACTGCGACGGCGACGACTACGAGATCCGCACCTGGTCCGACGTCCTCATCCGGCGCATCCACGAACACTGACCCCACGGAAGGCCCGCGCCCATGGGTGAGCGTCCCGTCGAACTCCGTGTCATCGTCAAACTGGAAGCCGACTTCGACAAACACCAGCACCTCCTCGCCGGCCGTGAACTCTCCCGACGGCGCGAAGGCGACCACATCATCCTCACCTGGCTCGCCCCCGACGCCCCCGAAGGCGCCGCGACGATGAGCCCGTGGTTCACGCTCGTCGGCGACCGCATCGAACTCGGTGGCATCGACTACTACGACACCGCCGGATACCGCATCACCTGACCACCACAGGAGCCCGCGCCATGGCCCGCTACACGATCAACTACCTGACCGGCCACGAAGAGACCGTCACCGCAGACGGCGTCGAGTACGACTCCGAAGCCAGCGACTACACCTTCACGGGACCCGACGGCCGAGGCGTCGTCGCCATCGTCCCCGCCTGCAACGTCCTCAGCATCCACCGCCAGCAGGACGAGGCGGTGACCGGCTGCTGCGGCGCCCCGGCTGGCGCCCTCTGTGTTCACGACGCCAACCAGCCCAAGGCGGTGACCGGCTGATGGCCGCCGTACCCAGCTACCGGGAACTCGCCCAACGCACCCTCGGGCAGGAAGCGCAAGACCTCAACGCCATGCCGCAGGGACAGGTCGCCAGCGCCGAGATCACCGCCCGCGCCGCCAAAGCCCAGGCCATCGCCACCATCGCCGTCGCACAAGCCCTCCTGGAGATCGGCGACATCCTCCGGGAGAACCTCAAGCGGCCAGAGCCCGATGCCTGACGTGACGGTGAAGCTGGGCGACGGCGTCCGCGAGATCACCGTCGAGTACAGCGGCGCCGACGACGACCCGCTCGCACGCGCCGAAGACACAGCCGTCCGGCTCTACGGGATCGTCGCCAACACGCCGCACGACCGGCGGGCAGGCTTCGGCGGATGGGCCGTTGGTAGCGACACCGAACGCAGCCCCGACGAGTAGGAGGCGGCCGTGAGCGGAGGGTGGCAGAACAGCGACCGCAAGAGCCGGCTGCCGTCGAACTGGGCAACCATCCGCCGCAAGGTGCTCGACCGCGACCCGATCTGCAAGATCTGCGGAGTGCGGCCCAGCACCCACTGCGACCACATCGAAGCCAAGACCGACGCCCACGCCGAAGACCGGCTCCAAGGCGCCTGCGCCGAATGCCACCTGCAGAAGTCCAGCCGGGAAGGCAACGAGGCGCAACGCAACAACCCCCGGCCCGGACGGCGACGCCCCGAGGAACCACACCCCGGCATCCGATAAGGCGGTGACATGCCGCGCTACCTCATCGTCCACCCGCGCGAGCAGCGCAAGGAAGACATCCTCATCGAAGACCCCCACCTCACCCTCACCGTCACCGACGGATGGGCCGTCTTCACCGACCAGGCCGGCATCTGCCTCGCCATCCCCGCCGGGCTAGGAGCCCAGGTCCAGCGGGTAGACGAACCACAAGACACCGACCAGCCGGAGCCCGCGCCGCAGAAGGAGTGAGAACTGTGGCAAGCCGTGCCAAGTCCAACCGGCGCATCGTCCGCGAAGGTCGTCGCTACTGGAGCGATCGCCCCACCAGTGGAGGCAAGGCAGCTGGCGTCGGCTACGCCCTCCGCTCCGGGTCGTTCACACGCTGCGTTTCTCGCGTCCAGCGCTTCATGGGCCCGCGCGCGAAGGGGTACTGCGCCCTTCGCTTCAAGGAGGCGACCGGGCATTGGCCGGGATCGAAGGCCAACCGAGGGTCCAAGGGGCGACGCAGGTAACAGCAACGACCCCACATGAAACGGCAGTTGAACTGCGATAATGGGATGAAGAACCCCGGCGAGCGTTGGAGCGCTCCCGGGGCCGTGGCCAGCCCTGACACGACAGGACCGACATGACCGAGGCTACACGCCCCACGTCGATCACCTGCGCCCGATGCGGCGCAGAGAAGAAGGTCGGACGCTCCGGACCGATCCCTACGTATTGCTCAGCTGTCTGCCGTAACGCTCTCAGCAACGAACGAGCCCGCCATGATGGGCGCTACGAACTGCGGCTCGCGCGAGGGCGCAAGCAGACGGCCGTCCGACAGGAAGCCGCCGCGCGCCCGTGTCCCTACTGCAGCAACCTCATGACAAACCCGCGGCGCGTTCAATGCGGCGCCCCGGAGTGCAAGCGGCAGTTCACGAATGACCGCATGCGCGAGTACCAGCGTCGCTACAGGGAGAAGCACGGCCACTTTCAGTCCCGCCTCTACGACAACGGCCGGAAGAAGCAGTACAAGATCACATGCGCAGAGTGCGGTCAAGAAGCCACCGTCACGAAGACCACAGCGAGGTACTGCTCTCACCAGTGCTTCTACGACGCTAAGTACGGCGCCGAACGCCCACGAGATGAGTATGCCGGCCTGACCAAGGAGGAGCACGGAGCTCGTGAGCGAGCCAGAACCCGTCGGCGTAGGGCTGAGCGGAAGCTGGCTGTCGCCGCTGCCGGGGCGCAAGGAGCGGGCATGTGGTGCGCAGGACGGTGCGCCGAATGCGGGGACCGGTTCGCCCGCAGATGCTCCACTAAGCCCACAGCGTTCTGCTCCAGCAGGTGCAGACAGTTGGCGGCGGCGGCCCATCGTCGAGCACTGGAGCGCGGCGTAGACGGACGCAACGTGTCTCGCCTAGCCATCTACGAGCGGGACAACTGGATATGCCACATCTGCGGCGACCCGGTAGACCGTGACGCGAAAGTGCCAGAGCTTGAGGCCCCAGTCCTCGACCACGTGATTCCCATCGCGCGCGGCGGACCGCACACCGAGGACAACCTGAAGACAGCCCACTTCTACTGCAACAGCGTCAAGCGCGACCTAGTAGACGGCTGGTCGGCGGCGGCCTGACGGTGCAGGGCTGTGCGCGCCGGCATCCAGGTGCAGGGCAGGGAGTGTGGTCGGGCGCTGCGTGCGCGCCACTAGGTGACGCTCGAGTATCTCGTCGAGAGTAATCCTTGGTGATCGACCTCGACGTTGATGAGGCAGAGGCATGTCGATGTGGTGTCTGCGGGCTGCCCATCGGCGTCCGCCGGCGGGTTTCGGCGGGGTGATCTTGAGGTCATGATCAACGCCATCAAGATCACCTGGGGGGTCATCCCATGATCCACTGTGGATTCGTATCGGGGCCGTCTACAAGCCCTGGATTTGCGTGCACCTGGTCTGTATTTTTTCGGCCCCTGGTGGGCCGTTCCTAGGCCCCAGGAGGGTCGTCATGTCATCGAAGATCGAACCCCCTGAGGGTCTCGGACGGAAGGCCCTGGTGGTCTGGTCGGAGATCGCGGGGAGCTATGAGCTGCGGATCGATGAGCTGCGTGTCCTGGAGGACGCCTGCCGGGAGATCGATCTGATCGAGCGGCTGGAAGCGGAGCTCAAGCACGCCGACCTGATGGTCACGGGCAGCATGGGGCAGCCGGTCGCTTCGCCGCTGGTGCAGGAGCTGCGGCAGCACCGCGGCGTCCTGGCCCGACTGTTGGGTTGGCTGAAGTTGCCGGACGAGGAGGAGCCGGCGAAGGGGAACGCGTCGGCGTCTGCGCGGCAGGCTGCGATGGCGCGTTGGGGCCGTGGCGCGTAGGCGGTCGGTCGAGCGCCAGGACGATGGGCACGAGGATGTCATCGGCTGGTACCGGGAGCGGCTGACGCAGGTCGCCCCGCGTCCGGAGTTGGAGTGGGAGCCGAAGCTGCTCGGCCCGACCTGGCAGCGGAACCCGGACGGTACCTGGCTGCTGCCGGAGGCGACGCTCGGCTGGGAGGCTCTCGGCTGGTGCGGGGTGTGGTTGCAGCATTCCCGTGATGTGCCGTGGCGCTTCACTGACGAGCAGGCTCGTTTCATCCTGTGGTGGTTCGCGCTCGACGAGTCGGGTTCCTTCGCTTACCGCGACGGTGTTCTCCAGCGTTTGAAGGGCTGGGGGAAGGACCCGCTCGGCGCCTGCCTGTGCGCGGTCGAGGCGCTCGGCCCGTCCCGCTTCGCCGACTGGGCTTCGGACGGTTCGCCGATCGCGACGGACAGCCCCGAGGCGTGGGTGCAGACGGCGGCGGTGAGTCTCGAGCAGACGAAGAACACGATGCGGCTTTTCCCCTCCTTGTTCACGGCGGAGGCGAAGGAGCACTACCGCATCCAGGTCGGCAAGGAGACCGTCAATGCGCTCGGGGACTCACGTCTGATCCAAGCGGTGACGTCGTCGCCGTCGACCCTGGAGGGCGCCCGAGCGACGTTCGTGCTGCTGAACGAGACGCATCATTGGGACTCGTCGAACTCGGGCCACGACATGGCCGACGTGATCGAGCGGAACGCCACGAAGTCCGCGGACGGTGCGGCGCGCACGCTGCGCATCACGAACGCCTACGAGCCCGGCCAGGACTCGGTTGCGGAGCGGGACCGAGAAGCCTGGGAGGCCGTGGACGCTGGCCGGGTGATGGACTCGGGTCTGCTGTACGACTCGATCGAAGCTCCGCCGAAGGCGCCGCTGACAGTGGAGGCCGCCCCGGCGGTGATCCGGTCGATCCGCGGGGACGCGTCCTGGCTGAACGTGGACCGCATCGTGAAGTCGATCGCTGACGTGCGGAACCCTCCGAGCCGGTCGCGACGCTTCTGGTACAACATGATCGTCGCGGCTGAGGATGCCTGGATGGCGCCCTACGAGTGGGATGCCTGCAAGGCCGAGGCTCTCGAAGCTGTCGACGGCGACGAGATCGTCATGTTCTTCGACGGCTCCAAGTCGGACGACGCCACCGCTCTGGCGGGCTGCCGGATGTCCGACGGTCACGTCTTCACGCTCGGCGTGTGGCAGCGGCCGGCGAACTGGAATCTCGACGTTCCGTGGTCTGTGCCGCGCGATGAGGTGGACGGCGTCGTCGAGCGGGCCTTCAACACGTACAAGGTGGTGGCGTTCTTCTGCGACCCGGGCTCTGGCCAGGACGAGGACGGCGAACGCTACTGGTACGCCTACCTCGACAAGTGGGGGCAGGAGCACGGCTCGAAACTGGTCCTGCACGCGGTCACGGCCGGCCCGAAGCAGCACGCCGTCCGCTGGGACATGGGCGCTCCTCGCCATCAGGAGGAGTTCACGGACGCGGTGCAGCGAACGCGCGAGGACATTCTCGAGCGGCGTCTGACGCATGACGGCCACAAGGTGATGCGCACGCATGTGGCGAACGCTCGCCGCCGCACGAACGCGTGGGGCATCACGATCGGCAAGGAGCACCGTGAGAGTGCCCGGAAGATCGACCTTGCGGTGTGCATGGTCGGCGCGCGGATGCTTCGCAGGAAGCTCCTCAACAGCAAGCAGTACGGGAAGCGGCCGAAGTCGCGCGGTAAGGGACGGGTGGTGGTGCTGCGATGACCCTGTCTATCCCCGAGCTGCCTCTGCTGACGCTGTCGGATGACGAGCTCGCGCTGGTCCAGATGCTGCGGGCGGACATGCTGCAGGACCGGTGGGCTCTGCAACTGCGGGACGCGTACTTCAACGGCGAACAGCTCGTGAGGGACCTCGGCATCTCGATCCCGCCGCAACTGAAGGGTCTGCACACGGTGATCGGCTGGCCGCGGGTCGGCGTCGAGAGCCTAGAAGAGCGGCTGGACTTGGAGGCGTTCCGCTGGGCGGACGGTGCGGACTCGCGCGAGTTGACGGAGATCGCCGAGGCGAACGACTTGTTCGACGAGTCGAGCCTCGCCCACCTGGACGCGCTGGTGTACGGCCGGGAGTATCTGGCGGTCGGTTCGGGGGACTGCGGCACGGACGACTGCCCGCCGCTGATCTCCGTGGAGTCGCCGCTGGACATGACGCTGATGTGGGATGCCCGTCTGCGGGTGGGCACGGCGGCGCTCCGCGAGTGTGCGGCCGATGCGTTCATCGAGTCGGGGCCTGAGGAGCGGATGCTGGTCCTCTATCTGCCGGATCAGACGGTGATGTGCTTGCCGTCTGAGAGTGGTGGGTGGGAGGTCGTCGACCGCGACATGCACAACCTCGGGATCGTGCCGGTGGTACGGATGGCGAACAGGCAGCGCACCGCGGACCGGGTCGGCAAGAGCGAGATCACGCCCGAGGTCATGTCGATCACGGATGCGGCGTGCCGCCGGCTGATGGGCATGGAGGTCGCCGCCGAGTTCTTCGGCGCCCCGCAGCGGTACATCCTCGGTGCCAGCGAGTCGGCGTTCCAGGACGCGGATGGTACGGCCAAGAGCGCCTGGGAGACGTACATCGGCCGGGTGCTCGCTCTGGAGCGGGACGAGGATGGCCAGGTGCCGAGCGTGGGTCAGTTCGCTGCTCATGATCCGACGGGCATGACGAAGATCATCGATCTGTATGCCCGGATCATGTCGTCGCAGTTTGGTCTGCCGCCGCACATGCTCGGCTACACCACCGACAACCCCGCGAGCGCGGACGCCATTCGGTCCACCGAGGCGAAACTCGTCAAGCGCAGCGAGCGCAGGATCCGCCGGTTCGGTGCCGCGTGGCAGCAGGCGATGCGGCTCGCGCTGTGGGTGCGGGACGGGGAACCGCCGGACAAGGCCCGCCGGATCGAGACGGTGTGGCGGAACCCGGCGACACCGACGGTGGCCGCCCAGGTGGACGCCACGGTGAAGCTCGTTCAGGCCGGTGTCCTGCCCGCCGACTCCGACGTCACGCTGGAGATGGCCGGGTTCACGGAGGCGCAGCGGCAGCGGATCACTGTGGACCGGCGGCGCACGGCTGCCGCGGCTTCCGCTGGCGGCCTCATGGAGCGGCTGGCCGCGATGAACGACCGGCCGGCCGGGTCTCTGCCGGATGTGGTGGAGGTCGACGGTGGCGACGACGGTCTCTGACGGCGGTCGTGACCCGGACCGGTATCGGGCTGCGCAGCGTGGTCTGACGCGTCTGCTGGTTCGGGAGGTTCGCGGCCTGCGTCGCCTGATCATTCCGTCGCGGCTGCGGCAGTCGATGCCGGACTGGTTCACGGCGGTGCAGACGGTTGTGGACCAGTACGCGCAGACGTCGGCCGCGCTGGGTGCCGAGTTCTATGACGCGCAGCGGGAAGCAGCCGGTGTGCCCGGCTCGTTCACGGTGCCTGTCGTGGATCCGCCGCCGCCTGAGAAGGCCGAGGCGTCCCTGCGGTGGGCTGCGAAGGACGTGTGGGAACGCGACCCTGAGCAGGCCACGCCCGCGCAGCGGGAGCCGCTCGAGGTCCGGCTGGGGCAGGCGGAGAAGAAGGCCGAGCTGGTCGCGCAGAAGCTGGTCGCTGACACGGGCCGGAGCACTGTCCTGGAGGCGGTGCGGCAGGATCCGCAGGCGAGAGCGTGGGCGCGGTCGGCAGCCTTGGGGGCGTGCGCCTTCTGTAAATTGCTGGCCTCCCGCGGCTCGGTCTTCGCCCGGGAGACGGTGGGCTTCCGTGCACATGATGGCTGCCACTGTGGCGCCATCCCGGTTTTTGCGGGGCAGCGGTTCGAGCCGTCCCCGCAGGCCCGTGAGTGGGCGCGGCTGTACGAGGAGTACGCCGCCGGCCACTCCGGTAGCCAGTTGGCCCGGTTCAGGCGGGCGCTGGCGGAGCACGATCCGAACCCGCTCCCCGGAGCTTTCTAACCCTGGTCGCCCTGGTGGCGGCCTTCCCTTTTCGACAGCCCCTGGAGGGCCGATTCGTCATGCCCGAAGAGACCGAGACGACCGAGCAGCAGGACACCGGTACGGAGGAGACCGTCGAGGAGACGGCCACCGAGGAGAACGGCGCCGAGCAGCGGGACGACGCCCAGGAGGCGGAGACCGGCGGCGAGGAGAAGCCGTTCGACCGGAAGAAGTTCGAGGCGGAGCTGCGGAAGAAGAACAGCGAGGCCGCGAACCTCCGCAAGCGTCTGAAGGAGCTGGAGCCGGCGGCTGCCGAGCTGCAGCGCATCAAGGACGCGGAGAAGACGGAGTCCGAGCGCCTCAACGACCAGCTGACTCGCGCGAACGAGCAGGTAGCGAAGACGCGTCAGCGGCTGGTGCGCACTCAGGTGCAGGCGCTGGCGATGACCGGGTTCGCGGACCCGGAGGACGCGGTCGGCGCGCTGGATCTCGACTCGTACATCGACTCGGAGGGTGACATCGACGAGGCGGCCATCAAGGCGGACCTCGACGCGCTCCTCGAGCGCAAGCCGCACTGGGCGAAATCCCAGCCCCAGGAGGGCCCGCGGCGTCCCGCACCGGATCGCACTCAGGCGTCCGGTGCCAACCGAAAGCAGGCCCCTAACCCGGGCGACGAGTTCGCCGGGTGGCTGACACCGCAGCTCAAGCAGTAGCTGCGGAGAAGGAAGGACCCCATGGCTACGGCCCCGATCAAGCTGTCAGATGTCAACGCTTCGCTGCTCCCGAGGACCCTCGCGGGCCCCATCTTCGAGAAGAGCGTGGAGCAGTCCGCGGTGATGGCGCTGGCACGGCGCGCCCCGCTGGCGATCGACGCCACCACCTCCGTGCCGATCCCGATGGACGTGCCCACCGCGGACTGGGTCGGGCAGGCGCAGAAGAAGCCGCTGTCGTCCGGCAGCGTCGGCGTGAAGGAGATGACGGCGAAGAAGCTCGCCGTGCTGATCCCGGTCGCCGAGGAGGTCGTCATGACCAACGCGGGCGGCCTGTGGACGCAGCTGCAGACGGACCTGCCCACGGCGTTCGCGCGGGCTTTCGACCACGCGGCGATCCACGGCAAGACGATGAAGGGCGCGGCCGGCCCGTTCGCCGACTACATGGCGATGACCAGCAACGCGGTGGCGCTGGGCACGAAGACGCAGGCGCAGGGCGGCATCTGGGCCGACCTGGTGACCGGCATGGAACTGGTCATCGACGACGACTGGGACTACACCGGCACCATCGCGGACCACCGGCTGAAGCCGAAGCTGCTGCTGGCGACGGACACGACGGGCCGGCCGATCCTGGTCGACACCGCCACGCCGGGCACGGACATGGCGTCGGCGGGCACGCTGATCGGCGAGCCCCTCGCCTACTCCCGCTCGGTGTCGGGCAAACAGCGCCGGCAGTCGGCGTCGACGGACACCGGCCTGCGGGCGATTGGCGGTGATATGTCCCAGGCGGCGTTTGGCGTGGGCATGGACATCACCGTGAGGATCTCCAAGGAGGCCACCTACGTCGACGAGGACGGCAACGTCGTGTCGGCGTTCCAGAACAACCTGGTGCTGCTCCTCGCGGAGGCCTACTACGGCTACGTGCAGGGCGACCCGGACGCGTTCGTGAAGTTCACCGGCACGCCGTCGGGCACCTGATGGGCACGGCTGTCCCGGCTTCCGCGCCGGGCGGGGCAGCCAAGCCCCTGACGATCGTGGCCCGCGTGCATCTGATGCCGCCGGAGCACAATGCTGGCGCCGAGCACATGCTGGTGTCGATGCTGCGGCCTCTGGTGGAGCGCGGGCACGACGTTCAGGTGTGGCTGTCCCGGTATGGCAAGGCCAGCCGCGAGTACGAGTACCGGGGCATCAAGGTGGTGCCGCTGGCGTCGCGGCTGGACTTTCCGTCGGCGGTGCGTCGGGCGGATGTGCTGTTGGCGCATCTGGAGACGGTGCCGTCGACGGCGTCTCTGGCCCGCGGGTACGGGAAGCCGTTGGTGGTGGTGTGCCACAACACGCACCGGCCCACCTTCCGGGATGCGGCGGCGGGCGGTACGGCACTGGCGGTGTACAACAGCCAGTGGATGGAGCGGGAGGCGGAGCTCTTCTTCGCCGAGTACCCGAAGGCCATCCGCCCCGCCGCGTCGCTGGTCGTGCGCCCGCCGGTGTTCGCCGACGAGTACGCGACGAAGCCCGGCAAGGCGATCACGCTGATCAACTGCAACCCGGAGAAGGGCGGCAAGGTGCTCGACGCGCTGGCCCGCCGGATGCCGGAGCAGGAGTTCATCGCGGTGCGCGGCGCCTACGGAGAGCAGACCCTCCCGGACCTGCCCAACGTGGAGGTCGTCGACCACGTGCGTGGCGAAGACATGCGGGATCGGGTGTATGCCCGCACTCGGGTGCTGCTGATGCCGTCGTCCTACGAGTCGTGGGGACGTGCCGGCGTTGAGGCGCTCGCCAGCGGCATCCCCGTTCTGGCTCATCCGACACCGGGCCTGTGCGAGTCGCTCGGCGAGGCCGGCATCTTCGTGGACCGGAACGACGTCGACGGCTACGAGGCGGTGCTGCGGAAGTTGCAGACGGCCGCCGAGTACCGGCTTGCCAGCAAGCGGGCGAAGGCCCGGTCTGCCGAGCTTGATCCGGCCGCTGATCTGGCGGCCTGGTGTGCGGCTGTGGAGTCTTTGGCCTGAGGAGGGCGTCATGGTATTCGTCCCTCCGACTGCTGAGCAGCTCGGCCTGTACCTGGGCATGGAGGAGATCGACGGGGCGCGCGCGGACCTGCTGATCGCGACGGCGGCGTCGCTGTGTCAGACGGTCGTGAGGCCGCTTCCTGAGGGCGCGGAAGCGGTCGTCCTGTCCGTCGCTGGCCGGGCCTATGTGAACCCGCAGCAGGTGTCCTACGAGACGATTGGCCCGATGTCGGTGCAGCGCCCGCAGGGTTCTGGCGGCCTGTACCTGACGAAGGCCGACAAGAGCGCCCTGAAGAGCCTCGCGGGCCGAGGCGGCGCGTTCACGGTGGATCCGACGCCGGGGACCGCGGACCCGTCGCCGACGTGGCCGATCGACGATGCCGGGTTCGCCGACGAGTTCGAGCCCGGCTGGGGGTACTGATGCCTGCCCCGTACCCGTTCGGGGAGACGGTGCGGATCCTGCGTACCGGCCCTTCGCCGGGCCGGGATCCGCGCGGGCAGCCGCTCCCGGGCGCGGACGAGTCGTTCGACCTGACCGGCTGCGTCGTCACGCCGCGCGCACAGTCGCCGCAGGTGGGCGGCTCGCAGCAGCAGGAGCGGGACACGGTCATCGTCGGCTGGACCGTGTACGCCCCACCCGACCACCCTCGTATGCCGCTGAGGACGACGGACAAGGCCCGTATCCGCGGTGTCGTCTGTGAGATCACGGGCGAGCCCGGCGACTGGGGCCGATCCCCGTTCACCGGCACCCGCGGGCCCGTCCAGTTCGCTGCCGACCGCGTCACCGGCTGACCGAGAGGAGGCCGCATGGCCGCAAGGTTCAAGGTCAAGCGGAAGGGCATCGGGCAGATGCTGCGGATGCCGGGCATGCAGGCAGAGATGCTGCGGCGTGCCGAGGTCATCAAGGGCGTCGCGATCGGCATGTCCCCCGTCGACCCGCACAGTCCCCACCCCGGCCACTACAAGGAGTCGTGGGAGACGGACAGCACTGCCCGGGGTGGCCGGCGCCGGGACCGTGCGGTCGGCTACGTCCGGAACACGGCCTACTACGCCCGCTGGGTGGAGTACGGCACCGAGAAGGTCCCCGCGCACCACGTTCTGCTGCGGGCGGCACAGATCGGCGGGCGGAACCAGTGACCGCGCTCGTCGACATTGAGCTGGAGCTCATCACCCGCGCGACGGCCCGCTTCCCTGGCGCTGTGGTGCGGGACGAGCTCGACAACCGGCTCCTTGAGGAGCTGCCGACGATCCAGATCAATCAGATTCCGGCTGGCGACGACGACGGCGTCAAGCTGGCTCGGATGCTCGTCGACATCGACACCTACGCGGCAACCCGCGCGGAGGCGGTCGCCTTGGCCAACGAGGTGCACGCCTGGGTGACGCGCGAACTGCGCGGGTCGCACAGCAGCACGATGGTCATCGGCCGCACCGGAGCCATCACCCTGCCCGCAGTGAGGCCCTACGAGAACACGGCGCTCCGCAGGGCGGGCGCTACCTACGAGATCTTCTGCCATCCGGTTTCCTGACCGGCTGTTCGGCCCGCGCCAGGCCCCTTTCAGTTCCCGCCCGTGCGCGGGCTTCACGCATGTCTGGAGACATCATGGTTCAGATCACCCGCGCAGCGGACCTGCTCGAGGTGGGGGCGAACGGCGGCGGATGGACGGCTCCGCTGGGCACCACGTCGCCGGGCGACCCGGCGATCCAGCCGCTCGCCCCGTGGCAGCCGCTCGGCGCCATCAGCGACGACGGCCTCGTGCAGGGCTTCGACGAGGACTCCGAGTCGTTCACCCCGTGGGGGTTCACGGCGCCGATCCGCACCACCATCACGTCCAGCCTGCGCACGTTCGGGCTGACGGTGTGGGAGACCGGCCGGACGACGGTGCAGTCGCTGCAGTACCGGCTGGACGTGGCGGACCTCGCCCCGACCGCGGGCCTGACGTCGTTCGCGGAGACCGCGAGCCCGGCCCCGGACCGGCGCGCGTTCTGGTTCGTCGTCCTCGACGGCGACTCCTTCCAGCGGGGTTTCTACGTGCCGGCGGGCGAGATCACCGAACGGTCGGACGTGAACCACAAGCAGGACGAGGTCGCCGGCTACGAGTGGACGATCACGGCTTACCCCGACGAGGCGGGCAACACGGTCTACCACTTCGACCGGCTGCCGGAGACCGCGGACTACACGGGGTCCTGAGACGGGTGGACGGGCCGTCGACACCCGCTGGGTGTCACCGTTGGCGCGGGCCCGGCCCGTCCACCTCTACCTTCTGCCCGCGCCGAGAACACGTGAGGAGCCCGCGCCGTGGCCAGTACGCGCACCACCACCAGCACGAGCAGGAAGCCCCGCAGCGCCTCCCGCGCCGCAACCCGGCCCACGCGCCGCGAGGAGCCGGACGTCGAGCCGGACGTCGAGGAGACCGAGGTGTCGGCGGCCGACGCGCAGGAGATCGAAGCCGACGGCTACGTCACCGCCGAACTGTGCGGTGAGGAAGTGCAGGTCATCCCGCCGTCGATGTGGCGCGCCTCGTGGCAGCGGGCCCTGAACCAGGGGCAGATCGACTTCTTCGCGCAGAAGATCCTCCACCCGGACGACTACGAGTTCTACCTCGAGGTCGACCCGACGATGGAGGACTGGCTGACGTTTGTGGAGGACGCAAGCAGCAAGGCGGGGGAGTCCCTGGGAAAGTCCAGGGCACGGTCGCGATCTGGCGGGCGCACCCGGAGGCGGTAGAAGCCGACCTCATCGACCGGCACTACGACATCGCCGACGTCCTCACCGGGCGCCGGTCGTGGCGGTGGCTGCGCGTGTTCATCGAACACCTGCCAGCCGAGAGCCACACAATGACCGCCCTCCGGAACGAGCTCACCCCGCTGCAACTCGCCGAGCAGGCGGACAAGGGCGAGCCGGAGAAGGGCCGCTGGTCGCAGCAGGAGCAGCTTCTCGCGGCGGCGGTGGACGCGATCCGCCGCCTGGAGTGGGTCCTGATCTGCGTCAACACCGAGAAGAAGTCGAAGCGGCCGGATCCGCCTGAGCCGATGCGCCGGCCCGGTGCGGGGCCGAAGAAGACGAGGGCGCAGCTCACCGAGAAGTCCGCGGACAAGCTACTGAAGCTGCTGCAAGGGGGCGCCGCATAGGGCGCTGGGAGGAGGCTCCTGGTGCCTGCTATCTCCGTCGGCTCCGTCGAGGTCGACATCGTTCCCAACGCGCGCGGTATCCAGGCGCAGCTTCGTGCTGCGCTGGTGCCTGCTGCGTCGACGGTCGGTGACGAGGTCGGCCGGATCATCGGGCGCCGAATGGCGGCCCACATCACGGCGGCGGTCCGTGATGGTGTGACGGCGGGTGGCCGTACTGCTCAGGCGCCGGCGGCACGGCAGGGCCAGCAGACGGGGTCGACGTTTGCCCGCTCGCTGAAGGCTCAGTTGCAGGCCGCGTTGGCGACGCTGCCTGAGATCCGGCTCCGCGCGGATTCCAGTGACGCGCAGAGGGAGCTCGCCGACATTCAGGCCCGGATGCGGGCGCTGTCGGATGCGCGGCTCGGTATCGACGTGGATGCGGCGACGGCGCGTGCGGCGATGGAGCAGTTGCAGGCCCGTCTGGACCGGTTGTCGGCGTCGGACGCGGACATTCAGGTGCGGGTGGATGCGGCGGCGGCGTCTGCCCAGTTGGCGGCGTTCAACGCGCAGGTGAACCGGCTGGACGGCCGGACGGCGCGCGTGGACGTGGATACCCGGTCGGCGGCAGCGAACTTCCACATGCTGACCAGCGCCGCGATCATGTTCGGTCCGGCGATCATCCCGGCGTTGCCGGTGGTGGCTGCCGGCTTGGGTGCGGTGGCTGCGGCGGCGACGGCTGCCGCGGTGGGTATCGGCGCGATTGCTCTCGTGGCGGCGCCCGCGTTCATGCAGATCGGGAAGGTTCTGCAGGCGCAGAAGGCGGCGCAGGATGCGGCTACGCAGGCGACGATGCAGGGCGGGCAGGCGTCGAATCAGGCGGCTCAGCGTTCTCTGCAGATGGCGTCCGCGCAGCAGTCTCTTGCTGCCGCGCACCGCAACGCCGCGAGGCAGATCCGGCAGGCCGAGCAGGGCGTTTCGGATGCGGTGCGGGGCGCGGCGGAGGCGAACGAGCGGGCCGCCGACCAGGTCAAGCAGGCCAAGCGGGGTCTCGCGGATGCGGTGCAGCAGGCCGCGGACCGGCAGAGGTCGTCGGCCGAGCAGATCCGCAGCGCGGAGGAGTCCCTCGCGGACGCGCAGAGGTCTGCCCGGCAGGCGCAGCAGGATCTCACCCAGGCCCGCGCGGACGCCGCCCGGCAGCTCGAGGATCTCGAGTCGAGGCTGGCCAACGCGGCACTGTCTGAGCAGGACGCTGTCCTCGCCGTACAGGAGGCCCACGCCCGACTGGTCCGCATGCGAGAGCAGGGCGAGAGCGCCTCGTATCTGGACCAGCAGCGCGCCCAGCTCGCCTACGACCAGGCCGTGCAGCGGCTCGAGGATCAGCGCACGGAGACGAAGCGCCTCACGGCTGAGAAGAAGAAGGCGGACAAGGCGGGCGTCGAGGGCTCCGACCTGGTGCTGGACGCGCAGGAGCGTCTTCAGGAGGCGGAGCGGGGAGTCGCCGACCAGCAGAAGGCCCTGTCGAAGGCGCGTGAGGATGCGGCCCGGCAGCAGGTGCAGTCGCAGCGGGACATCGCTGAGGCGCAGGAGCGTGTCGCCGAGTCCCAGCGGAACGTGACCCGCACGCAGGAGGACGGGGCGCGCTCGGTTGCCCGCGCGCAGGAGCAGCTTGCTCAGGCGCAGCAGTCGGCTGCGGACTCGATCGCATCGGCACAGCGTCAGATTGCCTCCGCGTCGCTTTCGGCGGCCGGGGGCGTGGATCAGGCTGCCCTCGCACAGCAGAAGTACCAGGACGAGCTGGCGAAGTTGACGCCGTCGGCGCGGGACACGATGAACGCGTTCCTCGACCTGAAGGACGCCTTCAGTGCTTGGTCGCGGGCACTTCAGCCCGCCGTCATGCCGATCTTCACGCGGGCCCTCGAAGGCATCAAGAACAGCCTGCCCGGCCTGACACCGTTCGTACTGGA
>Ga0247819_10000688_pt1 | contig 19083 bp, 16 predicted proteins | sample 13C_Xylose_Day6_FD_193428 | JGI IMG/M metagenome (GOLD analysis project Ga0247819, IMG submission 193428) | Soil microbial communities from agricultural site in Penn Yan, New York, United States - 13C_Xylose_Day6 | ecosystem: Environmental > Terrestrial > Soil > Agricultural land | place: USA...
GGGAGACGGAACGAAGCAAGGTCATCCAGGGTCCTGAGAGCTAATCCGTTCAATGATAATCATCAGATGGTGACCGACCGGGCGAGCAACTGGACAGTACGAGGCGTGACCTTCGTTGTGTGGGTCGTCGCTGCGGCGAGCGCCGCTTACTGGGTGATGAAGTTCGCCGGTTCCGATTCATCGGTGCCTCGGGTTGCGGCTGCTTCGCGCCAGGCCGCTCCCGCCGACCCGATGGTCGTCGCGCGCCTGCTGGGGCACACGACCGCCGCGCCGACGACGGTCGCGCAACCCTCCACGAGTTCGCGCCTGAGCCTGATTGGCGTAGTGGCCGACCGCTCGCAGCACGGCGCCGCGCTGATCGCGGTCGATGGCAAGCCGCCCAGGCCTTATCGCGTCGGCGCGCCGGTCGAGGAAGGGCTGGTGCTGCAGTCGGTGCAACCGCGCAAGGCGATGCTGGGTGCTTCGGTGGACGGCCCCGCATCGGTGACGCTGGAACTGCCGCTTCCGGCGACCGCGGGCGCCGGCGTCAGCACCGGCGCAGCTCGCTAGTTCAATCCCCGAGCGCGTGGCATTCCACGCCGCCGAACGCGACTTCGTCGCGGGGCCACTGGTCGGCCCGCTCCACCGCTCGTACGCCTGACAGCAGCAATCGCGCGGCGCGGATCACGCCGGCATGGGTGATCCACAGTGCGTCGTCGCAATCGCCTTCGCGTTGCATCGCGCGTTGCACGCGATCGAGCAGTTGCTGCACCGATTCGCCGCCGCCTGGGCGATGACTGGCGAAGTCGCGGGTCCAGGCGGACAGTGCTGGTTCGCCGATGGCGTCCCAGGGCCGGCCTTCCCACTGCCCGAAGTCCATCTCCAGCAGGTCGGGATCGACCGCGATCGACAGGCCGGGACGAAGCGAGGCCAGCGCGCTGGCCAATTGGCGGCAGCGGCGGGCGGGCGAGCGGCGCACGGCCACATCGGGCGGCAGTGTGCGATGCAGGTGGAGGGCGGCCTCCTGCGTGAGGGCGTCGTCGGCCACGAGATCGAGCCGGCCGTAGCAGATGGCGTCCTGGCGCACCACAGCGGCATGACGCGCCAGCCAGAGGCGCATCAGGCCGCGCCCAGCGCGCAGGCCGCGCCGAAGTAGAAGGCGAGCTCGCAAGCCTGCTGTGTCGCGCCGAGCCCGTCGCCGGTGAAGCCCTGCAGGCGTCGAGCCAGCAGGCGATGCATCCAGAGGAAGGCGAGGGCGCTGGCGAGGAAGCCGGCCGCGACGAAGGCGACACCTAGGGCAAGCGCCGCCACGGCGAGCGGAACGATGCACCAGGCCGCCCCGGCGATCAGCGCGCCGCGCGAGATCGCATCGGCCAGCGGCTTGCTCTTGGAGCCAGCCGCGTCGCCGATGTGGGCCAGCGTTTTGATGACCAGCAGCGGCCAGAAGCGCGAGACCACGTGTGCCGCCAGCAGCGCGGCCGGGGCCGCCGCGGGCGAATCCGTCGCCAGCACCGCGAGCAGCGCCACCTTCGCGAGCACAGTAAGCACCAAGGCGGTCGCGCCGAAGCTGCCGATGCGCGAGTCCTTCATGATCTCGAGCGCCCGCTGGCGGTCGGCTGAGCCACCCAGGCCGTCGGCGAGGTCGGCCAGGCCGTCCTCGTGGAAGGCACCCGTGATCCAGACGGTGCAAGCCGTCGCGGCGACTGCCGCGGCCAGCGGCGTGAAGGTCGTTTCCGGCAGCACGAGCGAGACCACCGCGAACGCGGCGCACGCCGCGATGCCCACCAGCCAGCCGACGCCGGGAAAGTGCGCCGCGCTCGCGCGCAGCATCCCGGGGCTGAAGCCGACCCAGGCGCCCAGCGAGCCGGTGACCGGCAGGCGGGTGAAGAACTGCACCGCCACGAGGTAGTGGCGCAGGAACGCGGTCGCCCGGGCCGCGGCTGCCATCAGCTTCGCAGGAAAAGCCGGTAGACCGGGTTGGCGGTCTCTTCCACGAAGGGGTAGCCGAGCGTGTCGAGGAAGGCCTGGAAGGCCTTGCCGTCCGCCTGTGGCACCTGGAGACCGACCAGTATGCGGCCGTAGTCCGCGCCCTGGTTGCGGTAGTGGAAGAGGGTGATGTTCCACGTCGGCCGCATGTGCGAGAGGAACTTCATCAGCGCGCCGGGCCGCTCGGGGAAGATGAATCGCAGCAGCCGCTCGTCGTGGGCCAGCGCCGAATGGCCGCCCACCATGTGGCGCACGTGCTGCTTGGCGAGTTCGTCGTGAGTGAGGTCCAGCGCTTCGAACCCGTGGCGATTGAAGTTGGCCGCGATGCGGCCCGACTCGCCCTTGCCGTGCGTGGTCAGGCCGACGAACACGTGGGCCTTCCGCTCGTCGCTGATGCGGTAGTTGAATTCGGTGACGTTGCGCGGCCCGCCGGGCAGGGCGCCGATCAGCTCGCAGAAGCGGCGGAAGCTGCCGCGTTCCTCGGGGATCGTCACGGCGAACAGTGCCTCGCGCTCCTCGCCGACTTCGGCGCGCTCGGCCACGAAGCGCAGGCGGTCGAAGTTCATGTTGGCGCCGCAAAGGATGGCGGCGTAGGTTTCGCCCCGCGTCTTGTGCTCGGCGACGTACTGCTTGATGGCGGCCACGGCCATCGCGCCCGCGGGCTCGACGATGGAGCGCGTGTCGACGAACACGTCCTTGATGGCGGCGCAGACCGCGTCGGTGTCGACCGTCATGAAGTCGTCGACCAGCTCGCGCGCGAGGCGGAAGGTCTCCTCGCCGACCAGCTTCACCGCGGTTCCGTCGGAGAACAGGCCCACGTCCGCCAGATTCACGCGCTTGTTGGCCTGCACCGACTGCAGCATCGCGTCGGAGTCGTTCATCTGCACGCCGATCACCTTGACCTCGGGCCGCACCGCCTTGATGTAGGCGGCCACGCCCGAGACCAGGCCGCCGCCGCCGATGGCGACGAACACCGCGTCGAGCGGGCCCTGGTGCTGGCGCAGGATCTCCATCGCGATGGTTCCCTGGCCGGCGATGACGTCGGGGTCGTCGAACGGGTGGATGAAGGTGAGGCCCTGCTTCTCGCACAGGCCGGCGGCGTGCGAATAGGCGTCGGAGTAGCTGTCGCCGTGCAGAACGACTTCGCCGCCGAGCGACTTCACGCCATCGATCTTCAGCTGCGGCGTGGTGACGGGCATGACGATGACGGCGCGAGTGCCCAGGCGGTGGGCGGCCATCGCGACGCCCTGTGCGTGGTTGCCGGCCGAGGCGCAGATGACGCCACGCTTGAGCTCCTCCTCGTTGAGCTGGGCCATCTTGTTGTAGGCCCCGCGCAGCTTGAAGCTGAAGACGGGCTGTTGGTCCTCCCGCTTCAGGAGGACCTTGTTGTGCAATCGGCGCGAAAGGGCCTTGGCGGGATCAAGGGCCGACTCCACGGCGACGTCGTAGACGCGCGCGGTCAGGATCTTCTTCAGGTAGTCGGCGGGGGTGAGTTTCTTGCGCATTCGAACGGCGTGTTCAACCCCGGTGTGTGACGACCGGATGGGTCTTTAACACTTTCCAGCTAATTCAGGCGCGGCGATTGCCGTGCCCCTGCAGGAGACATTGTCCGTGCATTTGGCTCAACCGCTGGCCTCCAACGATCCCGCTTTCCGGGCCGTACGGGGTCGCACGGTACCGATCCCCGATTCGCTGACATCGATCCCGGGCTATCCGGAGAAGCTGCGGATCTACCGCATCAAGGCCAGCCGCTTCTGGCAGGTGCGCTGCTGGTTCAAGGGCAAGACCTACACGCGCAGCCTGCGCACCACGTCCAAGCGCAACGCCATGAGCCTGGCGCGGTGCTTCTTCGACGAACTCGCCGGACGGCTGTTCCGGGGGGACGATGACGACCACGACGTGCAGACGCCGCGCCTGTTCGGCCAGCTGGCGGAAGCGATGTACCTGCATGAGACCGAGCGCCACACGCGCGGCGAATTCAGCCGGGGCTCGCTGCAGGTGATGCGCAACCGGCTGGACCTGCACATCCTGCCGGAGCTCGGTACGCGGCCGATTCAGGCGATCGGGCACATGCAGCTTCAGGCGCTGGTGGCGCGCCTGGGCCGGGCGGGCTTTTCCAGCACGACGATCTCGCAGTACCTGGTGATCGTTCGCAAGGTGTTCAAGCTTGCGCGGCAACTCGGACAGCTGCGCGACATGCCGGAGTTTCCGGTCGTCAAGGTGCATTCGACGCCGCGCGGGGGATTCAGCGTCGGCGAGTACGCGCGCCTTCTGCGCGCGGCGCGGCGCCTGTGTGGCCAGATGCATCCCGTCGCGACGACGCTCGGCGAGAGCGAGCGGTTCTGGATTCATCGCGACCTGCTGGTGATGCCGCCCGACGTGGCATGGGCCATCGCCTTCATGGTGAATACGTTCATTCGCCCCAGCGACCTGAAGATCATGCGGCACCGCTACGTGGAGGAGGTGCGCGGCAGCCATGTCTACTTGCGAATGAACCTGCCCGAAACGAAGCGGCATGACAAGCCGGTCGTGTCGATGCGCGCAGCCGTGCGCATCTATGGCGCGCTGAAGTTGGCGGGGGCCAGGCTGGGCGCCGGCGGGCCGGACGACTACTTGTTCCTCCCGCAGATCGCGAACCGTGAGCACGCGCTCGCGGTGCTGAACTTCCACTTCCAATGGGTGCTGAAGGAATGCGGCCTGACGTACGGGCCGCTCGGACAGCGGCGCACGCTGTACTCGCTGCGGCACACCGCGATCAGCTTCCGCCTGCTGTACGGGCAAGGCATCGACATGCTGACGCTGGCCCGGAATGCGCGCACCAGTGTTCAGATGATCGAGCGCTTCTACGCCGCCAGCTTGAGTGGCGAGATGAATGTCGGCTTGCTGCATAGTCGGCGCGCCACCAAATAAGAAAGCCGCCCCGAGGGGCGGCTTCAAGTTCCTCCCTGCGAGACCGCTTAGAAGCTGTGGCGCAGGCCGAAGTCGAACGCGCTGGACGAGGCGTTGGCGGCAGGGCCGGGCGCCGCACCTGGTACGGCCGACGACGTTGCGCCGTTCGAGTTGCGAACCCTCGCAAACGTCGTATAGACGGCCGTGCGCTTGGACAGGTTGTGCACGTAACCCAGCGCCATCTTGCGGCTGCGCGGTTCGGTCGTGCCGTTGTCAACGCAGTATTGCGAGAAGGAGGCGCGGATCTCGCCGACGCCCACGGGCATCAGCCCGCCGATCAGCCAGCCGCGGCCTTCCTGAGTTCCGACTTCGTCGAAAGCGATGTGGCCCATCAGCTTGGCGACGCCGAAGTCCCACTGGGCACCGATGTTGTTCTGGTCGATGTCGCCGGTGGAGGCATTGGTGCGGCTCACGCCCAGCGCAATGTTCAGCGGGCCGGCCGCGTAACCGATCCGCATGCCAAGGCCATTGCCGTCATCTTCCGTCGCGCCCGCCGTGCTCGGGTTCTCGCCGCGATAGTGCTGGACCTGCCCGTAGAAGCCACCCAGGTTGCCCGGCAGGAAGTAGCCGATGCTGTTGGAGGCCCGGACTGTCGTCGCGCCGGTGATGGCCTGACCGGTCGTGCCGAGAAGCGTCTGCGTGGTGCCGGCGCCGTTGGTGCCGAACGGATCGAACACCGTGAGGTTCCAGAACTGCGGCGTGTAATCGCGGCCCAGCCGCAGTTCACCCCAGCCGCCGGCCAGGCTGACCGTCGAGCGGCGGTTGAACGTCAGGCCTTGGGTGCCGGGACGCACGGGGGCGTTGGCGCCGGTGGTGGCGTTGAACGTGCCGACTGCCTGGTTGTTGTTGCTGGTGCCGGCGCCTTGACCGTCATCGTTGGACACCCCGGCTTCCAGCCAGAAGGACGCGGACATGCCGCCGCCCAGGTCTTCCGTGCCGCGGAAACCGAGGCGCGAGCTGTTGTAGCCCGAGTTCGTGAGGCGCGTGACGCTGCCCGCGCCGGTGCCCTTGTTCGATACGCGCTGGACGGTGGCATCGACGACCCCGAACAGCGTGACCGTCGATTGGGCGGACGCGAACCCGGCCGTTGCAAGGGCAGCCAGGGCAGCTACGCTTGCGGACCTCTGCGGTGGGTCTCCTGCCGGGCTGTTTCCCTCGGTGAGACCTCGAATCCGCGATTTTTGGCGGGCCGGACCCAGTCGCACACCGGTTCTTCAGGACGGTCGCTGGCCGTAACCGCGTGCTGCGAGCCCCTTGACGACTCGATCTCCAGCCCGGCAGCGGTTCTCGCGCGATCGCGTCCCAGTGTGCAACACCCATGCAGCTCTGCAAAGGGCTGAAAAAAGCCCCCGGACCTTGCGATCCGGGGGCTAAGTCCACCATTGGAGAGGTGGAGGAGACAATCGGCAGCACAACGCTTCGTTATGCTTCGAAATCAGTATAGCCCGTGATTGCTGCGATGCAGCAACGGGGTCCGAACATCAGTGAATTTACGTACCGGATCTGTGGTCCGGGAGGAACAGTCGATGGAATGCACCGTCACTTGGACCGGCGCGGCGGGTACCCGCTCCGGCATGGGATTTATCGCCGAAACCGGCAGCGGCCATGTGCTCGCGATGGACGGCGCGCCGGACGAGGCGCGGCCGGAGAATGGCGGGCGCAACCTGGCGCCGCGGCCGATGGAAACCGTCCTGGCCGGCACGGGCGGTTGTACCGCCTATGACGTGGTGCTGATCCTGCGGCGCGGCCGTCACTCCGTGTCCGGCTGCTCCGTCCAGCTCAAGGCGGAGCGCGCACCAACGGATCCGAAAGTGTTCACCGCCATCCACATGCACTTCACCGTGACGGGCAAAGCGCTGCCGGCACCGGCCGTGGAGCGGGCGATCGCCATGAGCCACGAGAAGTACTGCTCGGCAACGGCCATGCTGGCCAAGACGGCGGCAGTGACCACCAGCTTCGAGATCGTCGAAGCGGCCTGAGGACGAACAGTTCAGATGTAGTGGGCGGTGGTCGTCATGACCTTGGCCGCCGCGCGCATCAGGCCCTTGGCTGCGGCGGGCAGTTCGGCGCCACCGGCAGCGGCGGCTTGCGAAGCGTGGGCGGCCTCGTCTTCCTTCATCTGCGCCACGATCGCGCGGGAAGCGTGATCGGAGGCCGGCAGGCGATCCAGGTGGCTCGCCAGATGGGCTTCAACCTGGCGCTCGGTTTCCATCACGAAGCCTAGGCTCACGCGGTCACCCAGCCGGCCCGCGAGCAGGCCCAACCCGAAAGCGCCGGCATACCAGAGCGGATTGAGCAGGGAAGGGCGGGCACCGAGCTCCTCCAGGCGGGTTCGCGTCCACGCCAGGTGATCGGTCTCTTCGCGGGCCGCCCGCTCGAGGTGGCTGCGGAGCGCCGGATCGCGGGTCGATGCGGCCTGAGCGGTGTACAGCGCCTGGGCGCAGATCTCGCCGACGTGATTCACACGCATCAGCGAAGCGGCAGTCCGTTTCTCTTCCAAAGTGAGCGCCATCTCACTATCAGGTGCGGCAGGTCGGGGCCGAACCGGCCGAGCGTGGGCGAACAGGGTGCGTAGCGCGCTGTCGGCAGCGCCGAGGAGGGAATCCATGGGGGCAGTGTAGGAGGCCGGCTGCTTTCCGGGTGCCAGCGCCGACGCGAAGAACCTCACGCCCGGATGGGGTCGGCGGCCTTGTCCTGTTGCTTCGTTTCCACTTGCGCCGCCCGCCTTGTTGTCCGCATGCAACGAAACGCTCGGTCACGGGCTAAATACTTTGCCCAAGAAAAGGCGCTCTGGTGCAATAGCGCCAACTTCCCAAAAGGAGGTTGGCCCGGGGATCCGGCGGGAGCACCAATGTGCCTGCATGAGGTGAGCCCTTCGCACCGGAGCCCTATGTTTAACCTTGGAGAAACTTGCATGAAAAAATCTCTAGTTGCCCTGGCTGTCCTGGCCGCCGCCGGCGCCGCCTCCGCCCAGTCGTCCGTGACGCTGTTCGGTATCGTTGACGCGACGCTGCAATACGGCCGCGGCTCCATCGCCAACAAGACCCAGCTGACGAACTCCGGTTACAACAGCTCCCGTCTGGGCTTCCGTGGCACGGAAGACCTGGGTGGTGGCATGTCCGCCTCCTTCTGGCTGGAAGCCGGCCTGAACAACGATGACGGCCAAGGCGCCGCCACCAACTCCAACAACCAAGTTGTGGGCGCTTTCGTGCCCACCACCGGCGCGAACGCTCCGGTCCGCGCTGGTACCCAAGGCCTGACCTTCAACCGTCGTTCGACGGTCAGCCTGGCCGGCGGCTGGGGTGAACTGCGTCTGGGCCGTGACTACAGCCCGCAATTCTGGAACCTGACCACGTTCGATCCGTTCGGCACGAACGGCGTGGGCACGACCCAGACCCTGAACGGCTCCGCCGGCGGCCCGGTGAACGTCCGTGCCTCCAACACCATCGGCTACTTCCTGCCGGGCAACCTGGGCGGCTTCTACGGCCAGGCTCAGCTGTACCTGGGCGAGAACCTGAAGAACGGCGCCGCCACCGAGAAGGATGGCAACGGTGCTGGCTTCCGCGTCGGCTACGCCGCCGGCCCGGTGAACGTCGCTCTGGCCTACTCGCGTACCGACTACGCGACGACCGCCACCGGCGGCCAGACCACCACGTTCAACGTGGGTGGCCAGTGGGACTTCGGCGTTGCCAAGCTGATGGCTCACTTCAACCGCGACACGGTTGAGACCACCGCCGGTGACCTGGACACCAACGGCTGGCTGATCGGTACCCTGGTGCCGGTCGGTGCCGGTGAGATCCGCGCGTCCTACTCGCAGAGCGAAGCCGACTTCGGCACCGAAGCCCGTGGCCGCAAGCTGGCCCTGGGTTACGTGCACAACCTGTCCAAGCGTACCGCCGTGTACACCACCGTTGCCCGCGTCCGCAACAACGGCGGCGCTGCGTTCGCCCTGGGCGGTTCCAGCACCGGCGCCAACACGAACTCCACCGGTTTCGACCTGGGCGTTCGCCACTCCTTCTAATTCGAAGGCTGGTTCACCAGCCTGAAAATAAGAAACTTGAAAGCCGCCTTCGGGCGGCTTTTTTCATGAGGGCTACGATTTCGTAGATGAGGACGAGGGTTTGCGGATAGACCGGATCAGAAGCGGCGGTGCGAGCGCCGGCTTGGCGTGCATCGCCGCTTTCCTGGCGGGCTGCGCGTCCTCGCCCCCCTCGACGCAGAGCATCGCCGACACCCCCTGGGCGGCGGCGTCGCGCGTGGAGATCGCGGCGCCGGCGCCACAAGCCGGTTGGGAGCACGTCGCGCTGCCGGGCAAGACCCGTGTTCAGTTCGTCCCCGTCCGTGACGACGGCCGGGCTGCCCTCGAGGCCACCGCCGTCTCCGCCGCCAGCGTCGTGCGAAAGCGCGTGCGCATCGAGCCGCAGGACCTGGGCCGGCTGCGCTTTTCCTGGAAGGTGCCGCGACTCATCGAGGCGGCCGACCTCGCCACGCGCGAGTTCGACGACGCGCCCGTGCGCATCATCCTCGCCTTCGAAGGAGACCGCTCTCGCTTGTCGGCCAAGGACGCGATGCTGTCCGAACTGATGCGAACGCTCACCGGCGAAGAGATGCCCTACGCGACCCTGATGTACGTGTGGTGCAACAAGCGCGCGTCCGGCACGGTCGTGCGCAGCCCGAGGACGGATCGTGTCCGCAAGCTGGTGCTCGAGTCCGGTCCCGGCCGACTCCACCAGTGGCTCGACTACGAGCGCGACGTTCGCGCCGATTTCGAAAAGGCGTTCGGCGAGCCGCCCGGCGCCCTGGTCGGCATCGCCCTGATGACCGACAGCGACAACACGCGAAGCACCGCGACCGCGCTCTACGGCCCGGTGCGGCACGTCGCGCCGAACGCTTCGGCCGCCCGCTGAACCGGCCCGGACCATGACCGGCGTCGGCCGGTGGAAACCCTTTTGACTAATTGCTGACGCGAGCTGCATAGTCGCCGCTCTCCCAACAATTCACGAGGGTTACATGAGGATCAAGTACGCACTCCTGTGCGCCGCGGCCGCGGCCGCCATGGCCAGCACCCCGGCCGTGCAAGCGAAGACCTTCCGCTGGGCCAGCGCCGGCGAGATCTCCACCTGGGACATCCATTCCCAGAACAACGCGCTGCAGAACGGCATTCACGCCGCGGTCTACGAGTCGCTGGTCTACTACAACAGCCGCACCTTCAAGATCGATCCGGTGCTGGCCGCCTCCTGGAACCAGGTCTCCCCGACCCAGCTGCGCGTCAACCTGCGCCAGAACGTCAAGTTCCACGACGGCAGCAACTTCACCGCCGACGACGCGGTGTATTCGCTGCAGCGCGCGATGGCCAAGACGTCGAACTTCACGCCTTACACCGCGGGCATCGACCGCGTCGTGAAGGTCAACAACAACACGATCGACATCTTCACCAAGAACCCCAACCCGGTACTGCTGAACCAGCTCACCGAGCTGCGGATGATGAGCAAGGCCTGGGCCGAGAAGAACAATTCGGTCGACCCCAAGGACATCCGCAACGTCAACCAGGAAACCTTCGCCAACCGCAACGCGATGGGCACCGGTCCCTTCATTCTCAAGAGCTGGGTGCCGGACCAGCGCATGGTGATGGAGCGCAACCCGAACTGGTGGGGCAAGCTCGAAGGCAACCTGACGGAGATCGTCTACACCCCGATCAAGTCGGAAGCCACGCGCGTCGCGGCGCTGCTCTCCGGTGAGATCGACCTGCTGCTCGACCCGAGCCCGCAGGACCTGGGGCGCCTGCGCAACAACACCAACCTGAAGGTGATCGACGGCGTCGAGAGCCGCACCATCTTCTTCGGCCTCGACACGTTCCGCGATGAGCTGCCCGGCTCCAGCGTGAAGGGCAAGAACCCACTGAAGGACCAGCGCGTGCGCAAGGCGCTGTACCAGGCCATCGACATCGACAGCCTGATGCGCGTCACCATGCGCGGCCTGGGCCAACCCACCGGCACGCTCATCGCGCCGCAGGTGAACGGCTGGAACGAGGACCTGCACAAGCGCGTGCCCTACGACCCCGAGGGCGCCAAGAAGCTGCTGGCCGAAGCCGGCTATCCGCAGGGCTTCGAGGTTGACTTCGCCTGCCCGAACAACCGCTACATCAACGACGAAGAGATCTGCCAGGCCGTCACCGCCATGTGGGCGCGCGCCGGCGTCCGCGCCAAGCTGCGCACCATGCCGCTGGTCACCTACTTCCCGATGATCCAGCGCTATGAAGCCAGCATCTACATGCTGGGCTGGGGCGTGCCGACCTTCGATGCCATGTACAGCCTGCAATCGCTCGTGCGCACCGTCGGCACCGACGGCGACGGCAACTACAACGTCGGCCGCTACAGCAACTCGAAGCTGGATGCGGTGATCGACCGCGCCAAGAGCGAAACCGATACGCTGGTGCGCAACCGCCGCCTGGTCGAAGCGCTGCAGATGAGCAAGGACGACTTCTCGCACATCCCGCTGCACAACCAGGTCATCCCGTGGGCGATGAAGAAGAACCTCGAGGTGGTGCACCGTCCGGACAACCGCATCGACTGGCGGCTCGTCTCGGTGAACTGATCGCGGTTTGCATGGGCGGCTGAGCCGCCCGCATGAAGGTCGAGGGGCGCTTCGGGCGCCCCTCGTTTTTCTCCGGTTCGCGCCGCTTTGGTGCTCGTTTCCACCGGGGCTGGCGCGCAGCTTGCTCTGCTAGCATTCGCCCCCGCTGTTGTCCTACCAATGTTCGCATTCATCCTCCGACGCCTCATGCAGGCCGTGGTGGTCATGGTCGCCGTGGCCTTCATCGCGTTCCTGCTTTTCCAGTTCGTGGGCGATCCGGTCGTGTTCCTGCTCGGGCAGGACGCCACGCCGGAACAGATTCGCAGCCTGCGCGCCGATCTGGGCCTGGACAAGCCCTTCTTCGTGCAGTTCTGGCATTTCCTGCTCAACGCGGTGCAAGGCGAGTTCGGCCTCAGCCTGCGCCAGGGCGCGAAGGTCTCGCGGCTGATCGCCGAGCGGTTCCCCGCCACGCTCGAACTCGCATTGGTCGCCGCCGTGATGGCACTCGTCATCGGCATCCCGATGGGCGTCTATTCGGCGCTGCGCCGCGGCAGCTTCCTCAGCCAGGCGTTCATGACGATCTCGCTGCTGGGCGTGTCGCTGCCCACGTTCCTGATCGGCATCCTGCTGATCCTGGTGTTCTCCGTCACGCTGGGCTGGTTCCCGAGCTTCGGCCGCGGCCCGACGCTTCAGGTCGGCTGGTGGTCCACCGGTCTGCTCACGCCCAAGGGCTGGCACCACATCGTGCTGCCGGCCACCACGCTGGCCATCTTCCAGCTCACGCTCATCATGCGGCTGGTGCGCGCCGAGATGCTCGAGGTGCTGCGCACCGACTACATCAAGTTCGCCCGCGCACGGGGCCTGTCCAATCGCGCCATCCATTTCGGCCACGCGCTGAAGAACACGCTGGTGCCCGTGATGACCATCACCGGCCTGCAGCTGGGCGGCCTGATCGCCTTCGCCATCATCACGGAGACGGTGTTCCAGTGGCCCGGGATGGGGCTGCTGTTCATTCAGGCCGTGACGTTCGCCGACATCCCGGTGATGGCGGCCTACCTGTGCCTGATCGCGCTGATCTTCGTGGTGATCAACCTCGTGGTGGACCTGCTGTACTTCGCCGTCGATCCGCGCCTGCGCGTGAGCGGCGCCAAGGGACACTGATGCTTTCCGCCATCCCGACTTCCCGGCTGAAGGCCAACGGCCGCGCCTTCGCCCACATCACGCAGTACCACCCGGAGCTCACGGCGTTCCGCCGCGACCTGCACGCGCACCCCGAGATCGGCTTCGAGGAGGTCTACACCTCCGGCCGGGTGCAGGAAGCGCTGCGCGTTTGCGGCGTGGACGAGATCCACACGGGCATGGGCAAGACGGGCGTCGTCGGCATCATCCGCGGCCGCAAGACCGACAGCGGCCGCCTGATCGGCCTGCGCGCCGACATGGACGGCCTGACCATGGCGGAGAACAACGAGTTCGCCTGGCGCTCCACTCGCGCCGGCATGATGCACGGCTGCGGCCACGACGGCCACACGGCCATGCTGGTGGGCGCGGCCCGCTACCTGGCCGAGACGCGCAACTTCGACGGCACCGCCGTCGTCATCTTCCAGCCGGGCGAAGAAGGCTTCGCCGGCGCGAAGGCGATGATCGAGGACGGCCTCTTCGAGCGCTTTCCGGTCGAGTCGGTCTACGGCATGCACAACTGGCCGGGCCTGCGTCCCGGCACCATCGGCCTGAGCCCCGGCCCGATGATGGCCGCGGCCGATCGCGTGACCATTGAAATCACCGGCAAGGGCGGCCATGGCGCCCATGCGTACCTCGCGGTCGACCCGGTGCTGGTGGCGGCCCACATCATCACGGCGGTGCAGAGCATCGTCTCGCGCAACGTGCGTCCGGTCGACGGCGCCGTGGTCAGCCTCTGCGCCATGCAGGCCGGCGACGTGCACGCGATGAGCGTCATCCCCGGCAAGGCCACGCTGGTCGGCACGGTGCGCACCTTCACCCCGGAAGTGCAGGACCTCGTCGAGCGCCGCCTCACCGAGCTGTGCAGCGCCGTGGCCCTGGGCTTCGGCGCCACCGCCTCCGTGCACTACGAGCGCGTCTACCCGGCCACCACCAACACCACGCGCGAAGCGATGTTCGCCGCCGACGTGGCCGAGTCGCTGGTCGGCGTCGACCATGTGGTGCGCGACCTCGAGCCCAGCATGGGCGCCGAGGACTTCTCCTTCATGCTTCAGGTCAAGCCCGGCGCCTACATGCGCATCGGCCAGGGCGGCGAGGGCAGCTGCATGCTGCACAACAGCCGCTACGACTTCAACGACGAGATCCTGCCGCTCGGCTCGGCGCTGCACGCCAGCCTGGTCGAACAGGCGATGCCGCTGCCCGCGGCCTGATACCGATTTCCCGCTCACCCTTTCGAAAAGGAGCCCACGATGAAGATCAAGTCCACGCTGCTGTACGCCGCGCTGCTCGCCGCCTTCGCCACCGCGGCGTCGGCCCAGACCGTGCGTGTCGCCAACCAGGGCGACGCCCTGTCGATGGACCCGCATTCGCTCAACGAATCGCTGCAGCTTTCGGTCACCAGCAACGTCTATGAACCGCTGGTCGGTCGCAACAAGGACCTCTCGCTGGCGCCTTCGCTGGCCACCTCGTGGAAGCAGACGTCGCCGACCATCTGGCGCTTCGAGCTGCGCAAGGGCGTCCAGTTCCATGACGGCACGCCGTTCACCGCGGACGACGTGCTGTTCACCATGGCGCGCACGCAGGTCGACGGCTCCGACATGAAGAGCTACACCAACGACGTGAAGGCCGTCCGCAAGGTCGACGACCACACCGTCGAGATCGAGACCAACGCGCCGTTCCCCATCCTGCCGGACGTGCTGACGCAGGTCTTCATCATGAGCAAGAAGTGGTGCGAGACCAACCAGGCCACGCGCCCGGTCGACCGCCGCAAGGGTGTCGAGAACGCGGCCTCGTTCCGCGCCAACGGCACCGGCCCGTATCGCCTGCGCGAGCGCCAGCCGAACGTGCGCACCACGTTCGTCCGCAACGGCAACTACTGGGGCAAGATCGAAGGCAACGTGCAGGAGGTGCTCTTCACCCCGATCGGCAACGACGCCACCCGCGTGGCCGCGCTGCTGTCCGGCGAAGTCGACGTGATGGAGCCGGTGCCGGTGCAGGACATCGACCGCATCAGCAACAACCCCAGCACGCAGGCGCTGGTGGCGCCCGAGCTGCGCACGATCTTCCTGGGCATGGACCAGAAGCGCGACGAGCTGCTGTATTCCAGCGTGAAGGGCAAGAACCCGTTCAAGGACAAGCGGGTGCGCCAGGCCTTCTACCAGTCCATCGACATCGAGGGCATCAAGCGCACCGTGATGCGCAACGTGTCGCTGCCCACCGCGCTGATGATCGGCCCCGGCATCAACGGTTTCTCGCAGGAACAGAACAAGCGCCTGCCGTACGACCCCGAGGCCGCCAAGAAGCTGCTGGCGGAGGCCGGCTATCCGCAGGGCTTCGAGGTCACGATGAACTGCCCGAACGACCGCTACGTCAACGACGCGCGCATCTGCCAGACCGTCGCGGCCAACCTGGCGCGCATCGGCGTCAAGATCAACCTGGCGGCTGAGACCAAGGGCACGTACTTCCCGAAGATCCTGCGTCGCGACACCAGCTTCTACCTGCTGGGCTGGACCCCGAGCACCTACGACGCGCACAACGCGATGAATGCGCTGATGGCCTGCCCGGACGACAAGGGCGCCGGCCAGTTCAACCTGGGCAGCTACTGCAACCCGGAGGTCGACAAGCTCACCAAAGCCGTCCAGTCCGAGACCGACAAGGCCAAGCGCGCGGCGATGATCAAGCAGGCCTTCGACATCCACACCAACGACGTCGGCCACCTGCCGTTGCACCAGCAGTCGCTGGCCTGGGGCGTGAGCAAGAAGGTCAAGGTGGTCCAGCGTGGCGACAACTACCTGGACTTCAAGTGGATCACCGTCCAGAAGTAAGCCACTGACGAGGCCCGGCGCCGCGGGGCCGTGAAGTCCCGCGGCGGCCGTCCATCAAGGATCCCATGAGACAGACGCTCGCCCGCTGGTTCGACAGCGACATCGGCTACAGCTTCCGCACGTCGCCGATGGCCATCATCGCGGCCGCCATCGCGCTGGTCTGCGTTTTCTGCGCGGCCTTCGCCAACTGGGTGGCGCCGCACAACCCGTTCGACCTCACCACGCTGGTGCTGTCCGACGCCCGCCTGCCGCCTTTCTGGCAAGCGGAAGGCAGCGCCAAGTACCTGCTCGGCACCGACGACCAGGGCCGCGACATCCTCTCGGCGCTGATGTATGGCGCCCGCATCTCGCTGGTGGTCGGCGTGGTGGCGGTGCTGGCCTCGATGGTGATCGGCGTGGCGCTCGGCCTGCTGGCCGGCTTCAAGGGCGGCTGGATCGACGCCTTCCTGATGCGCCTGTGCGACGTCATGCTCAGCTTCCCCGCCATCCTGGTGGCGCTGCTGATCGCCGGCGTCGGCCGCGCGATGTTTCCGCACGCGCACGACACCGTCGCCTTCGGCGTGCTGATCCTGTCGATCACGCTGACCGGCTGGGTGCAGTACGCGCGCACGGTGCGCGGGTCCACGCTGGTCGAGCGCAACAAGGAATACGTGCAGGCCGCGCGCGTCACCGGCGTCGCGCCGCTGCGCATCATGGCGCGGCACGTGCTGCCCAACGTCATGGGCCCGGTGCTGGTGCTGGCCACCATCCACGTGGCCACGGCCATCATCACCGAGGCCACGCTGTCCTTCCTGGGCGTTGGCGTGCCGCCCACCTCGCCCTCGCTGGGCACGCTGATCCGGGTCGGCAACGACTACCTCTTCTCGGGCGAGTGGTGGATCACCATCTTCCCGGGCCTGATGCTCATCCTCATTGCCCTGTCGGTGAACCTGCTGGGCGACTGGCTGCGCGACGCGCTCAACCCGCGCCTGCAGTGACGATCGCGAGACCCCGATGAGCCTCCTCGAAGTCAACAACCTCGTCGTCGAGTTCCCCGGCCGCCGCGGCACGCTGCGCGCGCTGGACGACATCTCCTTTTCCATCGCGCCCGGCGAAGTGCTGGGCGTGGTGGGCGAATCCGGCGCGGGCAAGAGCCTGACCGGAGCTTCCATCATCGGCCTCCTGGAGCCCCCGGGCCGCGTGGCGTCGGGCCAGATCCTGCTCGAGGGCCAGCGCATCGACAACCTGTCGGCCGACCAGATGCGCCACATCCGCGGCCGCAAGATCGGCGCGATCTTCCAGGACCCACTGACCTCGCTGAACCCGCTCTACACGGTGGGCCGGCAGCTCACCGAGACGATCCTGGCGCATCTGCCGGTGGACGCCGCCGAGGCCCGTCGTCGCGCCATCCGCCTGCTGGAAGACACCGGAATCCCGGCGGCGGCCGAGCGCATCGACCACTTCCCGCACCAGTTCTCCGGCGGCATGCGCCAGCGCGTGGTGATCGCCCTGGCCCTGGCCGCGGAACCCAAGCTGATCGTCGCGGACGAGCCCACCACGGCGCTGGACGTCTCGATCCAGGCGCAGATCATCCAGCTGCTCAAGCGCATCTGCCACGAGCGCGGTGCGGCCGTCATGCTGATCACGCACGACATGGGCGTCATCGCCGAGACCTGCGACCGCGTGGCCGTGATGTACGCCGGCCGCATCGCCGAGATCGGCCCGGTGCACGAGGTGATCAACACGCCGGCGCATCCCTACACGATGGGCCTGATGGCCTCCATCCCCGACATGGACAGCGAGCGCGAGCGGCTCAACCAGATCGACGGCGCGATGCCGCGGCTGAACGCCATCCCGACCGGCTGTCCCTACAACCCGCGTTGCCCGCGCGCGTTCGACCGTTGCACGCGCGAACGCCCCGAGCTGCTGGAGGCGGGCGCCACGCGCGCCGCCTGCTGGCTGCATGACGCGCACCAGTCCACCCAGCCGGCAGGAGCCACGGCATGACCGCCATCGCCACCGACATGGCCGCCGGCCCGCGGACCACCTCCGTTTCCGCCACCGCCGCCGACACGGGTTCCACCGCGCTGGTGCAGGCGCGCGATCTGGCCAAGACCTTCGACGTTTCCGCGCCCTGGCTCAACCGCGTGCTCGAACGCAAGCCGCGGCAGCTCCTGCATGCGGTGGACGGCGTGAGCTTCGACATCGAGAAGGGGCAGACGCTGGCCCTGGTCGGCGAATCGGGCTGCGGCAAGAGCACCGTCGCGCGGCTGCTGGTCGGCTTGTACGAGCCCACGCGCGGCGACCTGGTGTTCGACGGGCTCGAGGCCCACAAGGTCTTCAAGACGGGCGAGGCGCGCAAGCTGCGCCGGCGCATCCAGATGATCTTCCAGGACCCCTATGCCAGCCTGAACCCGCGCTGGAAGGTGGAGGACATCGTCGGCGAGCCGCTCAAGGAGCACGGCATCGTCACCGAAGCCGCGGCCCTGAAGGAGCGCGTGGGCCAGCTGTTGCAGAGCGTGGGCCTGTCGCCGCTGGACATGGTGAAGTACCCGCACCAGTTCTCGGGCGGCCAACGCCAGCGCATCTCGATCGCGCGCGCCCTGGCCACCGAACCCGAGTTCCTGGTGTGCGACGAGCCCACCAGCGCGCTGGACGTCTCGGTGCAGGCGCAGGTGCTGAACATCATGAAAGACCTGCAGCGCAAGCAGGGCCTGACGTATCTCTTCATCTCGCACAACCTCGCGGTGGTGCGCCACGTCTCCGACCAGGTCGGCGTGATGTACCTGGGCCGCCTGGTCGAACTGGCTGGCAAGCACCAGCTGTTCGGCAATCCGCGGCATCCGTACACGCGCATGCTGCTGGACGCGATCCCGAAGATGCACGACACGGGCCGCGCGCGCACGCCGGTGCAGGGCGAAGTGCCCAACCCGCTGAACCCGCCTTCGGGCTGCGCCTTCAATCCGCGCTGCCCGCACGCCAACGAGCGCTGCCGCACCGAGCGGCCGGCGCTGCTGACGATCGCAGGCATCAAGGTCGCCTGCCACGCGGTCGAAGAAGGCCGGATCTAGTGGAAGCCCGTCATTCCCGCGAAGGCGGGAATCCAGGGCTTCCGCACCGTTCCCTGAGCCCCCGCCTTCGCGGGGGTTTCGGGCTACGCGTACCGCTTCGCCCTCAAGTTGTTCTTGATCTCGCGTAGCAACGGCTGAAGCCGCGCGCCGCCGATCTTCAGCGCCACGCTGGTGGCCAGCACGTCGATCACCATCAGGTGCAAGAGGCGCGACACCATCGGGCTGTAGCGGTCGTAGCCCTCGGGATGGTCCGCCGCCAGGTGGATGTGCCCGGCGGCCGCCAGCGGCGAACCGCTGGAGGTGATGACGATCGTGGTCGCGCCGTTCTTGCGCGCGATGTCGCAGGCGTCCATCAGGTCGCGCGTGCGCCCCGAGTTCGAGATGATCACCGCGCAGTCGCCCGCGCCGAGCAGCGAAGCGCCCATCACCTGCAGGTGCCCGTCGCTGTACGCGATGGTGTTCACGCCCAGGCGGAAGAACTTGTGCTGCGCATCCTGCGCCACGATGCCCGAGTTGCCCGCGCCGTAGAACTCGATGCGCCGGCC